>Ga0209640_10004707_pt1 | contig 11966 bp, 11 predicted proteins | sample RifCSP10_1_FD_184018 | JGI IMG/M metagenome (GOLD analysis project Ga0209640, IMG submission 184018) | Soil microbial communities from Rifle, Colorado - Rifle CSP2_sed 10_1 (SPAdes) (version 2) | ecosystem: Environmental > Terrestrial > Deep subsurface > Rock core/Sediment | place: Rifle... | reverse complement strand
CATCCGCGCCTTCTGCGCCTTGTCGCGCAGCTGCGCGATCTCCTCGCCGAGCTCGTTGCCCTCGCCGAGCTCCGCCTGGATCGCCTTGAGCTGCTGGCGCAGGAAGAACTCGCGCTGGCTGCGGTCCATCTCCCCCTTGGCCTGGGAGGAGATCTCCTGCTGCATGGTCAGGACCTCGAGCTCCTTGGCCATGAGCTCGTGGACTCTCCGCAAGCGGTCCACGGGATCGAGCGCTTCGAGGATCTCCTGGGCCCCTTCGACTTTGAGGTCGAGGTTCGACGCGGTCAGGTCCGCGAGCCGGCCCGGCTCCTCCATGTTGGTGGCGATCACGATGACCTCGGGGGAGATCGGCTTGCCGAGGTTGCTCGACTTCTCGAGCGCGGCCTTGACGTTGCGCATCAGGGCCTCGATCTCGAGGGTCTGCTTCTCGGGGGCGGAAGGCTCGACCACCGACTCGATGCGGGCCTGAAGGTGGACCGAGCCCTCCTCGAAGGAGGTGATGCGCGCCCGCCCGATTCCCTGCACCAGCACCCGGATGCGGCCGTCCGGCAGCTTCAGCATGCGCATGATGAGGGCCACGGTGCCGACGGGGTAGATGTCTTCGGGCCCGGGGTCCTCGTCTTCCTGCTTCCTCTGCGCGGCGAGGAGGATCATGCGGTTCTCGGCCAGGGCGTGGTCCACGGCCTTGATCGATCGGTCGCGGCTCACGTAGAGGGGCACGATCATGAAGGGAAAGATCACGATGTCGCGGAGGGGGAGGACCGGGAGGGCGTCGGGGATCTTGGGAGGCTCTTCGTCCTTGCGCAGCTCTTCGGTCATGATGCCGGGCCCTCCCACGCGATGGGGATGACGGTCTCGCGCCCGCGGCGGTCCTTCAGCCGGGGCAGAGTGATGGTGAGAAGCCCTGAGGCCAGGCGGGCCTCGGCCAGCTTCAGGTCCACGGCCACGTCCAGGGGCACGGTGCGGCTGAAACGCCCGAGCGGCCGTTCCATGCAGAGAAACGCGGCGATGCCCGGGGGGCGGCGCTCCTTCCGCTCGCCGCTGATGGTCAGCTCCCGCTCGCGACAGACGACGCGCAGGGTGTCCGGCCCCAGCCCGGCCACCTCGACCACCACCACCAGCTTGCCGGCCCGCTCGAAGACGTCCACGCTGGGACACCACTCGCTGCTCAGATCCGCGGCCGGCGACTCGATGCTCGCGAGCCGCTCGAAGATCTGGTTGACCTCGCGCTGCAGGAGAGCGAGCGACGTGAGCTGCGGCCGCGCGGCTTTTCTAGGGATGCTCATGTTCTCGAAGGCAAGTAGAGCCTAGCACGGCGCCGAAGAGAGTCCGAAGGCCGCTCTCTTCAGCGCCGATCCGTCGTCGACAATCGCCTTTCCAGACGGTCCAGGTAGGATGCCGAGGTCTCAGGCGTCCCGCTTCAGCACGATCAAGGTGCGGTCGTCGGTGGCCTTGGCGCCCGCCGCGAAGCGCTCCAGCTCGCGCAGGATTTTGTCGCGGAGGCCGGCGGCATCGAGGCCCCGACCTTCGACCGCCACCCGCATGAGGCCCTCCTCGCCGAACTCCTCGTCGTCGTCTTCGGCGTTCCAGGTCTCGGTCACGCCGTCGGAGAAGACGAGCAAGGTGTCGCCCGGGTGAAGCCGGGTCCGGCCGTCGACATAGGGGACGTCCTCGAAGAACCCCAACACCATGCCGCCGGCCTGCAGCTTCTCCACCGTGCCGTCGGCGCGGACCAGGAGAGGGGGGTTGTGGCCGGCGTTGACGAACGTGATCTGGCCGGTCGGGGGGTCGAGCACCGCCATGAAGAAGGTCACGTACTTGTTGGTGGGAACGTTCTGGCAGACGGTGCGGTTGATCCGGGAGACCGCCTCCGAGATGAGGGGATCGGTCCAGTGGCCGCGGACGGCCGCCCTCAGCACGGTCATGAGGAGGGCCGCGCCCGTTCCCTTGCCCGAGACGTCGCCCAGGGCCAGGAGGAGACGGCCCTCGTCGATCGCAAAGTCGTAGTAGTCGCCGCCCACCGTGCGGCAGGGCTGGTTCATGCCCACGAGCCCGTAGCCGGCGACGTTCGGGGCCTCGTCCGGCAAGAGGCCGCGCTGGATCTCCGCGGCCATGCGCATGTCTTCCTCGAGCCGGCGCATCTCCAGGCTCTCTTCGAGCAGGCGCACGTTCTCGATCTTGGCCGCGGCCACGTTGGCGAGCGCGGTCAGGACGCGGAGGTCCTCCTCGCCGAAGGAGTGCGACCGCTGCAGGCTGTCCAGGTAGATGAGGCCGATGACCGCGTCCTTGTCCCCCGTGCCCGATGTGAACCACAGCGGGGCGCACATGGCGGAGCGGATGCCGGAGGCGAGGATGCTGTCCTCGGCCTTGAAGCGCGCGTCTTCGAGCACGTTGGGGAGCAACAGGGACACCCGTTCCTCGAGCACGCGGCGGGAGATGGAACGGCTCACCCGGCCGAGCAGCTCTCCCCGTCGGCTCCGCGCGGCCTTCACCTGGAGCATGGCCGGAGCGCCCTGGAGCAACAGGATGGCGCCGCGCTCCGCGGGCACCGCCTGGAAGAGGAGGTCGAGCACGTGCTCGAACAGCTCGGCCAGGGGCCGGTGCACGACGAGCGCGCTCGCGGCCTTGCTCAGGATGCCGAGCACCCGGTTCTGCCGGACCAGCTCCTCGGGATCGATGGAGGGCTTGGTGCTGATGTCCGACAGCTCCTTGGCGGAGAACACGCGGGTGCCCTCCGGCTCGCGCTCCTCTTCTTCTTCCTCCTTGCCCCCTTCGGAGGTGTAGGTGAGGACGTGCTCGCCGAGGGTGATGATGTCGCCGTCGCGGAGCCGGCGCTCTTCCGCGAGGGGCTGGCCGTTCAGCAACGTCCCATTCTTGCTCTTGAGGTCGAAGACGTAGTGGCCGTCGCCGCGTTGCTCGATGGCGGCGTGGTGGCGCGACAGCCATTGGTCGGGCAGGAAGATGTCGCTCTCCCGCGAGCGCCCGATGGTGATGCGGGGCTTGTTGAGCGCGAACCGCTCGCGGGATCCGTCGGCCGTCCGGACGCTGATCTCGGGCATCGCCTGACTGAAGGACCGCCGATTCTATACCACTGTCCGCGAGGTGAGGCGCCCGCCCTCCCGGCGGCGGGAGGGCCTCAGGGCCGCGGCCGGGGGGCCGCCCGCTTGCGGCGCTTCGTGGCCACGTATCCCTTCCGCACCCTCACCTGCACGCCCTCGCGCCTTACCCGAAGCTCGATCTTGCGGTACATATTGTCGGGACCCCGCTTCGGCGTGTAGGCGAGGAGGTAGTGGTTCTTGAGCTCCTCGGAGATGAGAGCGAACACCTTGATCAGCTCCGACATCTTGTCCGGCGAGAAGAACTCCCCGCCGGTCTCCGAGGAGATCTTCTTCAGGAAGCCGCTGGCGCTGCCCCCCGAGAAGGAGCTGCCCTTGAAGCCGATCCCGTAGACCGTGGCTTCCACCATGCGCGCGAAGTCGACGACCGTCCGGTCGTCCATGCGGCTCGTGGTGTCGGCGCCGTCGCTGAAGAGGATCACCGACTTGCGGCCCGGCTGGTCCTTGATCCTCTCGAGGCCGTAATGGGTGGCGTCGTAGAGGCTCGTCCCGCCCCAGGCCTGGAGCGACCCCACGAACCGCTCGAGGCGGTCGGTATCGCCGGTGAAGTCCGCGCTGCCCTTCACCGACTCGTTGAACTGGACCACCAGGGCCGTGTCCACCTCCTCGAGCTTGTAGACGAAGTTGAGGGCGGCCTCCTTCAGGAAGTCGAGGCTCTCCTTCATGCTGCCCGAAGTGTCGAGGACGAGCACGACCGAAAGGGGGATCTCCTCGTCGCCCTTGCCTTTGGCCTCGCGGAAGACCGTGATCTCCTGCGGCACGCCGTCCTCGAGCAGCTCGATGTCCCCCGCACCCAGCCCGCGGACGAAACGGCCGGCCTTGTCGAACACGACCGCGGTCACCGACACCACCTCGACCTCGGCCTCGAGGACGAGGGGCTTTTGTTCCTGGGCCGGGGCTTGCGGATTGGCGGCGGCGGGGGCGAGCAAGCCCGCGAGGGCCAGGGCCGGGGTGAGCCGCCTCACGCGGTCTTGACCAAGGCGCGGGAATGCGACGAGCGGCGGGCCACGAGGTAGAGCATGAACGCGAGCATCGCGATCACGAGCAGGGGGACGAGGACGGCGAGGGCGAAGAGCATGAGGGTGGCGGCGTCCTCCAGGAGGCTCAAGGCGGGGTTGGCGAGGCCGGCGGTGAGGGTGGTCGAGGCGGCGCGCAGGACCGACTTGGCGGCATGCGGCACGAGCGCGGCGGGAGCGCCGAGGGCCGTGCCCAGGACGACCGCGGTCAGCGGATCGGAGAGTTGGCCCAGGACGGAGGACGCGAGCAGCGCGCCCGCGGCGGGGCGAAGCGGCGTGCCGAGGACGTCGAGGGCATGATCGAGGGCCGGGATCTTGTCGCCCAGAAGCTCGAGGACGGTGGCGATCGCGAACAGGGTCAGGGCCTTGTTCGATCCCAGGAACTGGAAGGAATCGCCGAGCTGCAGGTAGCCGGCCCGCGACAGCGCCCCGGCCAGGAGCAGCGGAAGCCACGCCCGGAGGCCCGCGCACGCGGCCAACGCGATGGCGAGGGCGACCACGGGAAGCGACTCGGTGAGCCTTACGACGTCCACGATTCGAGACTAGCAGGGTGCCGAGGGGGTGTCCACGCGTGGCCGTTTCTCGTTCTTCTTCTCGTTCTTGACACCCGGCGTCCAAAGCGGCCCGATGACCGCCCAAGACTCCGGTCAAGCCGTCCAACCGGTCGTTCACCACCCGTCTGCAAGCTCGCCGCGGATTTCGATGGCTGCATGGCGTCGACGCCGTAGAGGGCTTTCATTCGGGTCGCGCGGCGATGCGAAAGGTCTCGACGTTCCGCATCTGCTTCCGGCGGAACTCCATGCCGCCCGGGTCCTGCTCCACCTTGATGAACACGGGGGCGTCGACTTTCAGGGTGACGACGAGCGAGGTGGTGGCGAGGTCGCGCCAGGCCGGATCGCCCTTGGAGCCGTCGTTCGACTGGTAGGCGAGGCCGAGCTTCCGTTCTCCCGCCCTCTCGGCGGGCAGCTGGATCTCGAGGAGGATTCGGCCGGGGCGGTTCTCCGGTAGCAGGACTCGGGCGTCAGGCCCGGGCACCGCGGTCACCGCGTCGGGCGTGAACGAGAACGCGTTGACCACGGCGCCCGAGATCTCGCCCTCGTCGATCAGGGTGTCGACGTAGGCCGCCACGGGCCTCTCGTCGAGCCGGACCTCGAGGCGCACCGAAGGGTCCTGGGGAACGCCGGACCGAGGGTCCCAGGCCTGCCAGAACGTCTTGCCGGTGATGATGATGCCGAGCTTGACGGGCGGGGGAGGAGGCGTCGGCGGCGGTGGAGCGGGCGCGTCGGGCTCGCGAGCCCCCATGACTTCCTCGGCGCCGTCGTCGTGCACGATCTTCTCGACCTTCTCGAGAGGGATGATCAGGAGGCCGTAAGGGGTCTGGATCCGCAAGCGCACGGTCCCCCTCGCCACGATCTTGCCGTGGACCCGGTCGCCGTCGCGGAGGGTCACCACCTCGGCCGGGGCCGGGGTGGATAGGCCGAGCGACAGAGCCAGGGCCAGCGCCGCCCGGCCCCTCATGTCACGTGCCCGCAGGTCCGACACCGCACGCCTTCGCCGCCCGCCACCGTCTTGAAGTATTCGTCGTAGCAGGACGCCTCCTTGCACACCACCACTTTGCACTCGCACTCCCAGCCGATGTCGGCCGGCTGGGCCAGGCTCTGCCCGCACCCCTCGCAGGGTCGGGGTGTTTCGACGGAGGGCTCGGTCATCCCTTCTTGCCGCCGAACAGCTTGCGGATGAAGCCGCCGCCCCCGCCGGACGACTCGGGCTCCGCGGAGGGGTCGGTCAGCTCGGCCGCCGCTTCCTCGTGATCAGGCTTGAGCTCCAAGGCCCGCCGGAACATCGACTGCGAGCGGGTCTTGAGCCCCTGCTCCTTGTAGATCCGGCCCAGGAGGAAGTGGCCGTCCACGTTCTTGTCGTCGTCGTGGACCACGGCCAGGAGCGTCTCCTCGGCCCGCTTCACCCACTTGGGGTTCTTGAGGTAGGCGCGGGCCAGGAGCACGCGCGCGCGCTGGCGCAGTTTGCCGGTGACCACGGGGACGGCGGGCTCGAGAGCCTGGATCGCGTCCCAGTACTTCTCCTTTTCGAAGTGCTTCTCGGCTTGCCGGATCTGGGCTTCCGCGGCCCGGACCATGGCCTCGGGGTCGATAGGAGGAGGCGGCGCCGCCGGGGGCGAGGAGGCGCCGGCGCCCGTCGATCGTGAAGCGCTGACGCCCAGGCGCTCCTCGTAGGCGGCACGGCTGCGGGGGTTGCGCAGCGCCTCGTAGGCTTCTCCGAGCCGGATGAACACGGCCTCCAGCCGATCGCGCAGGTCCCCGAGGCTCGGGTCGTGGTGGACGTCGGGATGGAACCGCTTCGCCAGCCGAAAGTACGCTTCTTTGACCTGGGTCTCGCTCGAGGCCCGGGGGATGCCCAGGACTTCGAAGTGGTTCTTGGCCTTGAGGCCGGTATAGGTGTCGAGAATCTCCTGGCGACGGGCCTCGGCCGCGGGGTCGATGCGAATGAGCGGCGCCGGCGGGGGCGGTGGCGGCGGCAACGAAGCCTGGGGCACGGCCGGTCGAGGAGGAGTCGGCGGAGGAGGCTCCGGCTCTCTGGCTGCCGGCGGCGGAGGGACGAAGGCCGGGATCGTAACCGGGATCGTCGTGGAAGGCTGCGGCTCCCTGGCGGCCGGGGCGGCCGGAGGCGGCGGACTCACGGCCACCTTCTTCGGAGCCGCGGTGGGGACCGCCGCGGCGGCGACCTTGGACGAGCGCTTCTGATCCTCCTGGACCTCGATGATGCCCGTGCAGACGAGGCCGAACAGGCTCTTCTGGGTCTCTTCGGGCGCGAGCGGAATGAGCTGCATGATCTCTCGCGCAGAGGTCGTCCCGTCCACGCGCGACAGCACGAAGCCGTCGGCCGGGGAGAGGGTGAGCTTCTGGAATCGCAGGAGGGGGTCGTTCGAGAGAGTCAAGGGGCGACCCACGTCGCCGAGCGCATAGCGGATCACGTCGGGGTCCTGGATGGCCCGCACCGCCTCCAGGATCAGCTCCCCGGTCGAGACCTTGAGGGTCAACTCCTCGTCGACCGGGCCTTCGGGGCGCTCCTCGAACTCGTAGGTGCCCTCGTTCCAGGTGAAGACCTTGGTGAGGATCTCGCGAATGTGGAGGGCGATCGCGTCCTCGAGGCCCCCGCTGTCCAGGAGCCCCAGCTCCAAGAGGACCTTTCCGAGGCGCTTCTTCTCCGCCAACACGACCCGGGTTGCCCGCTCGAGCTCCTGGGAAGGGAGGAGCCCCCGGCGCACCAGGAGCTCGCCGAGGTGGTCGTCCAGGACGTTCGTGTCGGCGTTGATGATGGTGCCCCGGTGCAGCCTCACGCTCCGGCGCTCGCCCTCGTTCTCGCAGTGGAGCGTCCCCGTCTTGCGGCCGACGTACAGCTCCCTCATCACCGACGGGAGAACGCCCTCCGACAGGGTGCCTTTCATGGCTCGCGCGCTGGCTCAGGCTCCTTTGACGCGCGCCAGTATAGCTCCCCTCAGCGCTTCTTCGGGGGCAGCGCCTTGACTTCGCTCGGGTTCCAGCAGTGGACGAGGGGCAGGTCCTTCATGGTGACGAAGCCCGCCGGCGCCGCCATCAGCTTGGGAATGCTGTTGACCACGAGCGCTCCCGTGGCCACGTCGCCCGCGAAGCCGCCCGCCACCGTGACGTCGATCCGCGGATCGCCGTCGACCAGCACGTGGTCGCGGGGAGACTCCGCTCCCACGTACATCTGCAGGTCGAGGCTCACCGCCAGGTCGCCGTTTCGGTACCCCCGGGCCGCCTGCTTGATCCCCGCCACCGCCCCCGCGGGGACCCGCAGATAGTCGGTGTCGAGGTCCCTGGGCGCGATCGCGGGCTCGATCGACTCGTCGACCTTGTCGAGCTTCCAGCCCAGGCCGGCCGCGATCATGTGGACCGATTCGACGAGCCCGACGTGGCGGACCGAGCCTTCGGTCAGCGCCCGCCGGAACTGGGCGAGGTTCAGACCCACCCCGACCTTTCGCTGCAAGGGGAGGCGGCGGGTGGCGGCGTTGACGATGCGCGTGACCGACACCCGGTTGACGCCCACGCAGGGCGCGGTGAGCATCAACACCAGGGCATCCATCACGTAGCCCGGGTTCACCCCCGTTCCCAGCACCGAGACCTTGCGGGCCCGCGCCAGCCGGTCGATCTCCTTGATCGCGGTCAGGTGCGCGGGGGCTGGAAAGGCCATCTCCTCGCAGGTGGTCACCACGTGAAGCCCCTTCTTGAGGAGGGCCAGGACTTGGGGCTTGACCGCCTTCACGGTGGAGCCCGTGCACAGGATGGCCACGTCGGCCTTCGTCTTGCGGAGGAGCCTCGCCAGATCGGCCTCCACCTTGACCCGGATCTTCTTCGGCAACCCCAGGACGACGCCGAGGTCCTTGCCGGCATGGGTCGGCGAGATGTCGGTGGCCCCGACGACACGGAGCCCGGTGGCCTCGAGCGCCAGGCGGGCGATTCCCTGACCGATCGGCCCCAGCCCGCAGAGGATGACGCGCAGCTCTCTCGCCATGCCGCCTACCGCTCGACCTCGATGGCGGCCACCTCCGGCTCGGGCTCGACGGCCATGATCACCGTCGACTGGATGGGCAGGAGGGTCGTGTAGTTCTTGCCGGATGCCTCGAGGAGCACCTCGAAAAAGCCGTCCCCGGCCACGCGAATCAACCGGCCCTTGGCCACCTTGGCGCCCAGCGTGTTCGCGAGGATCTCGCTGTAGATCCGCACCGACGCTTCCCGCTCGATCATGGAAAATCTCCCGTTCTTGGCACCCTGCTAGAGCTGCTTCAGACTCCGGCGCACGATCTCGAGGCCCTGGTCGGCCTCGTCCTCGGTCAGGTTCAGGTGCGGTCGAAACCGGATCGACCGGGTCCCGCAGGTCAGGACGAGCAGGCCGTTGTCGACGATCTCCTGGTGGGCCCGCGCACGCTGCTCGGGGGTCTCGAGATCGAAGGCGATCATGAGGCCGCGACCGCGGGCGTTGCTCATGACCGGGGAGAGCTCCTGTTCCACCGCCCGCAGGCCGCGCAGGAGGTGCTCACCGACCTTCCTTGCGTTGTCGAGAAGGCGGTCCTCCGCGATGATCTCGAGGTAGCGGCCGAAGCGGACCATGTCGGTGAGGCCGCCCCCCCAGGTCGAGTTGATTCGCGAGGAGACCTTGAACACGTTCTTCGCCTCCTCGTCCACCTTGGGGCCGACGAGACAGCCGCAGACCTGGGCTTTCTTCCCGAAGCCCAGGGCGTCGGGCTCGATCCCGAACTGCTCGTGGGCCCACATCGTCCCCGTGAGCCCGACCCCCGTCTGCACCTCGTCCACGATGAAGAAGACCTGGTGTTCCCGGGCCTTTCTCTCGAGGGCCTGGAGGAACTCGGCGCGGAAGTGGTTGTCTCCCCCTTCCGCCTGGATGGGCTCGATGATGATGGCGGCGATGTCGTCAGGGTATCGAGCGAAAGCGCGCTCGATCTGGTCGAGCGACTCTTCCTCGGCCGCCCGCACGTCGGCCAGCACCTCGGCGGTCAGGGGGAAGCGCAGCTTCGGATTGGCCACCCGCGGCCAGTCGAACTTCGGGAAGTAGTCGGTCTTGACGGGGTCGGTGTTGGTGAGGGAGAGCGTGTAGCCGCTTCGTCCGTGGAAGGCTTCGCGGAAATGCAGGATCTTCTGGCCCTTCTCCCCCGGGACGCCAGAGGCCTGGTTCCGGCGCACCTTCCAGTCGAACGCGGTCTTGAGGGCGTTTTCGATGGCGAGAGCGCCTCCTTCCACGAAGAAGGCGTAGCGCATGTGCTCGGGCATCGCATGCCGGCCGAAGGTGTCGACGAACTGGGCGTACTCGACGCTGTAGATGTCGGACAGGGAAGGCTTGAGCTGGGCCACCCGGTGGAGCACCCTCAGGAAGTCGGGGTCCTTCATCTTCGGGTGGTTGTAGCCGACGGGATTCGAACCGAAGAACGTCAGGAAGTCGAGGTACTCTCGCCCGCTGCGGGCGTCGAAGAGCCACGATCCGTGGCTGCGCTCGAAGTCCATTACGACTTCGTAGCCGTCGGCGAGGATCCGGCGCCCGAGGCACTGGTGCACCTGGTTGGGCGTGATGAGGGAAGACACGGTCGTGGTCAGGGACATGAAGGGCTCCGTCGCTTGGAAAGACGACCTGGAAGAATGGGTACGGGTCGGCCGAACGGCCGCACCCTAGGTCATCCCTCGATCGTACTGCGACAAAAGCTTTCTTTGCAATAACTTAGCCACAGCGAAGAACCCACGCGAGCCCGTTTCGGAGGGAGGGCTGTCGGAGAGGATGGTAACATATCGCTCGTTCCCCTTGGCATGGTCATGGATCCCGATTTCCTCAAGCATTCGGACCTCTTCGAGAACCAGCCCGAGGATGTGCTCGAGGCCGTGCTGGCCCAGGGGCAGTTCCTCGAGTTCGGGCCCGGCGACGTCGTCTTCCGCCAGGGAGACCAGGGAGACCGGCTCTACATCGTGAAGAGCGGCGTCCTCGAGATCCTGTCTCAGCCCGTCGATGCTCCGGAGCCACAGCCGATCGCCTATCTCGGCACGGGCGAGGTGCTGGGGGAGCTGGCCCTGCTCACGGGTTCGCCGCGCAGCGCCACCGTGCGCTCGCCCGAGCACGCGGAGCTCTTCGTGATCGAAGGACCTGTCTTCCTCGACCTCATGGGCCGTCTCCCCATGTTCGCCCGGAACCTGTCGGTCGTCCTCGCCAAGAGGCTCGAGACCACCACCCTCAAGGTCCCGCGCGCCTCCGGCAAGCAGCTCCAGGGGAACCTGCGCTTCTTCGACCTGGCCACCGTCATCCAGACCCTGATCGGCTCGCACCAGACGGGGAACCTGGTCGTGAGCCAGGAGCAGGGCAAGCAGAAGATCGCGGAGATCTTCTTCTTCCGGGGCAACATCGCGCGGGCGAAGTACAAGCTGCTCACCGGCGACGACGCGGTGTTCCAGCTCTTTCAAAGCCCCCTCGAGGGGGAGTTCTCCTTCACGAGCCGCAACGTGGCGGAGGACGAGGTGCAGGCGGACATCACCATGCCGGCGATCTCGTTGCTCATGGAGTCGGTCCGACTCCAGGACGAGCTGCCCATGCTCAAGGAGCGGATCCCCGACCCCGAGCGGGTCTTCCGTCACAAGGCGTCCCAGCTCCAATGGGACGACGCCGAGACCGTGGAGCTCGCGGCCGCGGTCTGGGCCCGGCTCAAGCGGGGCGCCACGGCCACCGACCTGCACCGGGACATCCCGCGGTGCTCCTACGCGCTCTACCGGACGCTCGTTACGCTACTGGATACGGGCCAAGTCGCGTAGAAGGAGTCTCCTGGTCGCCCCTTCAGCTGCGCTTCAGCAGCTCAGCGAGCGCCACCGCCAGCCCTTTATCCAGGCGGTGTGTGCTGAATCCGTGATTTGCTTCCTGAACCAGTGCGTCTTCGTCGATGTTGGAGGCATCTCGACGTCACAGAGGACCGTTAACAGCCGTCGAACCTCCGTTTCGCGGCGGCGCCCTAGTGTTGCGGGAACGGATCGCGGTCAGAGATGCAGGAAGCGGGGGCGGGCCTCAAACACGACTAGCCTCCCGTATCTTCTGCTTCAGGCGGGCGCCCTCGGCTTGAGCCGTTTCGATCTCGAGTGAGACCCGGCTGATCGCGCGCCGTTTCGCGAGGAACGCGTAGTTGGCGAGCTCCAGGAGGAGGCCGGTGCCGACCGCGACGCCCACCGCCCTCCAGAGGAGCTCGGTGTTCCAGGCGTCGCCCCCGTAGATCACCCTCCACAGCAGGAAGATCACGGCCAGGCCGAAGCCG
>Ga0209640_10004706_pt1 | contig 11966 bp, 10 predicted proteins | sample RifCSP10_1_FD_184018 | JGI IMG/M metagenome (GOLD analysis project Ga0209640, IMG submission 184018) | Soil microbial communities from Rifle, Colorado - Rifle CSP2_sed 10_1 (SPAdes) (version 2) | ecosystem: Environmental > Terrestrial > Deep subsurface > Rock core/Sediment | place: Rifle... | reverse complement strand
ACTTTAATACATCGCCAATTGAAATTTCCAGACCAAGTATATTCAACTTTTCAATAATCCTTTTTGCTCTTTTGTATCGTTCATCCCGAAAAAAACTTAAATAATGTTCCAGCTCTGCCTTTGCAGGATCAATAAAATAACCTAGTATATGAACTTCGGTGTTCCTGATGTCTGTGCTGATTTCAACCCCGGGAATAATTTCAATCCCATACTTAGATGCAGCTTGTTCTGCCTCTTCAATTCCATTTACATTATCATGATCGGTAATGCTAAGTAATTCGATGCCTGATTTATAAGCTAATTCGATCAGCTCTGTTGGTGAGTAAACTCCATCTGAATGAATTGTGTGAGTGTGAAGATCAGTTTTCCGTTTCATATTTAACTATCAGTTATTTGTAGAGATCTTTGAATTTTTCATAACTGATAATTCTAAGTTTTGAACCCTCGAGTTCAACCAATCCTTTTTTTGCAAAAGAGTGAAGCGTTCGTGAGATTGTTTCGCGGGAAGTCCCGGCCATATTTGCTAATTCATGCTGATAAGGAAGTTTCTCAATTTCAACAACACCCTGCTTAATTTTACCGATATCATCGGCTAATTGAAGAAGGACAGTTGCAACCTTTCCTTCAGCGTCTTTCAATGATAAAGCCTTTATTTTCATTCCAGCTGCGCGAAGCCGCTGGGTAAGCTCCTGCAATAATGAAATGGAAACTTCCGGATGAGTATTTAAAAGATCTAAAAAATCATTACGCTGGATAATAAAAACTTTGGATGCTTCCATTGCCGTAACAGTGGCTGATCTTTTCAGGCCGTCCAATAAAGCCATTTCACCAAAAAAATCGGATGGATTTAATAATGAAAGAATTACTTCCTTTCCAAGGTTGTCATTGCTTACTCGTGATATTTTAACTTTGCCTGAAACAATCACAAATAGTGCTGACCCGGCTTCCTGTTCCGAAAGGATAATAGCATCTTTGATAAATGATTGAACAGTTCCAAGCTTCGACACTTTTTCGAGGCTTGCATCATCCAGTTCTGAAAAAATCGGTACACTTTTAAGGAATTGAATATTTTCCACTTTAAGAAATTCCCTCTCACAGAATTAATTGAAATGTAAAATATACCTGTATATTCTGAAAGTCAACTTTCATCTAAATCAGTTTACTTCCAGAATAATTTTAAGTTAGAATTGATTTTATTTTTAAGGGATCAAGCAGTTAACAAACAAGTATGGAATGTGTAATCTGTCCAAAATTTCATTGATTATTAACGCATCTGTATCTATGTTAGTACTCTTAATTTTTAATCAAAATCCGGAGATTTTATTAGTATGGCTATGATGGCCAAAATGAGAAGTTTAGCTCCTGCTTTTATTATAACGGTCGGAGCATTATTCGTACTGTTTATGGTAATTTCAGATTCGAACGTACTCGAAGCTCTTGGTGGAAGATCCAATGATGTTGGCTCTGTAAATGGGATTAGCATTTCGTACCAGGATTATCAGGCCGCAATGGATAGACAACGAGAAAATACAAAACAGCAAACTGGAAAGGATATTCCTGATGAACAGTGGGATCAATTCAGAGACCAGGTTTGGGATGCTTTAGTTGCTCAAACTTTACTTATGCAGGAAATCGAAAGACTTGGGGTAACGGTTTCTAACCAGGAAATACGTGATGTTATTTTAGGTGATGATCCTCCACCGTTTCTTAAGCAAAATTTTATTGATTCGGTGGGTAATTTTAACCGGGCTTTATATGAAGAAGCAATCTTTAACCCGGAGAATGAGAAAATATTATTACAGGCAGAAGAGTATGTAAGGCAAACCTGGCTGAATGAGAAGCTGCAAAATTATCTTCTCGCTTCAATCACTGTCGGTGAAAATGAAATATTAAGAAGGTTTAAAGATCAGAATACTTTTGCGAATGTTCTTTATGCATTATTTGATTTAAATTTATTTCCCGATACTCTTTATAAGGTATCGGAAGATGAACTGAATAATTTCTATAATGAGAATAAGGAGGATTACAAACAGAATGCAACAAGAAAAATAAAGTTTGTGATTTTCCGAAATCAACCGTCAATGAGTGATTCAAACCTTGTACTCAAGAACCTTGAAAGTGTGAAAGAAATTGTTTCAGCAGACACATCCGAATTTAAATCATTTGTAGAATTATATTCTGATAAGCCTTACTCGCTGGATACGCTTAAGATTAGCGAGTTATCGCCTGAAACAGTTAAGGCAATAAAAAATGCACAACCTGGTGATGTACTCGGACCTTTTCCTTCCTTTGAAGGATTTACACTTTACCATTTCGTGAAAACAATTCAGTTGCCGGATAAATTATTAAATGCTTCTCACATACTGATCAACGATAAGGGAGATGATGAAAAAAATTTGCAGGAGGCAAACAGGATTTACCAGGAACTGATTAAAGGCGGCGACTTCAAAGCAATGGCAATTGAGTATTCCAATGATCCCGGCAGCAGTAAAAACGGTGGTGAACTTGGATGGTTTGGCAAAGGTATGATGGTTAAAGAATTTGAGGATGCTTGCTTTAAAGCTCCTTTAAATGTAATTCAAAAACCGGTTAAATCATCTTTCGGATATCATATTATAAAAGTAACTGATCAGTCTGATAAATCATTTGTGGTAGAAAGAATTATCAATGCAATTAAACAATCGGCTGTTACAAGAGATGAAACTTATAATGCTGCAAATGATTTTTCTTATCTGGCAGAACAAAACGGATTCGAAAAAGAAGCTGAATTAATGAAATATAATATTCAGGAATCAACACCATTTGCAGAAACAAGTCCTTCCATTGCAGGAATAGGTGCAAGCCCACAATTAATTAAGTTTGCTTTTGAAAATGGTTTGAATGAAATAAGCGGTGTTCACAGAGCGCCTACGGGTTTCGTTGTTGCAAAAATCACTGAAGTCAACCCTGAGGGATACAGACCGCTTGATGAATTAAAGATCGAGCTTGAGCAGAAAATACTTACAGCCAAGAAATTTGAAAGCGCTAAAAATCATACAACCGAATTAATCAAAAAAATTAATGGAGATATTAACAAAATCACGATATTTGATCCGAGGGTAAAGGTTAATTCAACCGGAAAATTTAATTCTCAGACAAGCATCCCAAACATTGGTAAGGATAATGCGTTTATCAGAACCGCCCTATCAATGCAGCCAAATCAGCTGTCTGAACCGGTAAAAGGATTACGCGGTTACTATTTGATTTATCTAACCGAAATAACCCCATTTGATTCGTCTCAATATAATTTGCAAGTCAGCACTCTTAAGAATTCTATTCTTCAGGAAAAAAAGAATTCGTACCTGGGTGTGTGGATGAACGAATTAAAAGAGAAAGCTGAGATAGTCGATAACCGACATCTTTTTTATTCATATTAGTTTATAGCTCTTAAATAATTATCCCCGGTTAATATCATTTTGAAATGGCATTAATCGGGGGTTTTCTTTTTTAAATATTATTGTTCAATTTCTGTTTTGTAATTATTGAATAATATATTTCAGACTAAATGATACTTCTTTTTAAAATAACGCTGCTCTGTGTATTTTTATTCGCAAGCTCAAATGCACAGTTTAATGAAAACAAATTTGGTTTAAGTCTTAACCTCGTTTATACTGCATCTGCAGAACTATACCTTAATCCTAATTCTTCTGATGTTGTGATTAGAAATAAATCTTATGATTTTACCGACATCCTGAATCCCGGACTGGACTTACGTTACAGGCTGGCTAAAGATGTTCTGTTAGGTTTTAATATTGAGTATATCAGGAAAACAGAATCGGCTCCGAACCTCACGGTATTCATTGGCAGCCAGGTTGTTACAATAGATGTTGAGGATGGATTCAGTGTAATCCCGGTTGAAGTTTCAGCATATTATATTCTTCCATTTTCAAATGAACAATTTATTTTCCTGATGGGAGGTGGTCTCGGCTATTACAGGGGTGAATTTATTAGAGAGGTGGCAAATGCAGAACTTGCTTTAATCAGTAGACAGGTTGCAATCGGCCTTCACGTTTCCACTTCGATGGATTATATGGCTTTTGATAATATTTCTCTGAGATTCGAAATGAAATTCCGAAATCCGCAGTACAACGTTACAACCAGATACACAAAGACAGAGATCATATACCAGGATAACGTAATTCAATTACAGGACGATGAGTTTGAAACAAAAATAGATGTTAACGGAATTACATTTGTCCTTGGATTTGTACTTCATCTTTGATCTCATTCGATTTTTCCTTTTAGTTAAATTCATTCCAGTTGCTGAAATTAGTCTTAAGCTTTTGCTATTTTTAATTATCTGATTGTAATGATTATGAAGAAGAATATTTACTATCTGACCGGCTTTATGGCCTCCGGTAAAAGCACAATTGGCCCCATACTCGCAAATACTTTGGGATGGGATCATTTTGATCTGGACAAAGAAATTGAAAAAACTATCGGTAAAAAAGTAACGGAAATATTTAAAACATTTGGCGAGCCATACTTTCGGAAAGTTGAAACTGATTTATTAAAAGAATTATCTCAAAAGAACAAATCGATTATCTCTCTAGGCGGCGGAACAATTGCGGATCCTGTTAATTATAAGATAATTAAAACATCCGGACACTTTATATACCTGAAATCATCTCCTGAAATGGCGTATAAACGACTGGTATTCAAACGAGACCGACCCAATATATTATTGGATGATGATAATGAACCCACAAAAGAACAGATTATGGAAAGAATCAATCTTCTGATTGAGCAAAGAAAAAAATATTATGAAAAAGCAGATTACATCCTGGATACAGATACAGAATCTGTCGGGAAAACTGTTGATAAAATTTCCAGGTTTATACGTTCAAACAAAGATAAATGAAGAATAAATTCAAAATTAAAACTAATGATGGGTCATACGATGTTCTAATTACTCAACATCTCAATAAATCTTTAACATTAGTTTTAAATAAACTCAGCATCAGTAATAAAATTTTCGTTGTTATTGATTCAAATGTTTTTAAATGCCATTCTGAAAAAATTAATAAGCTGCTCGGTGAATTAAAGATTAAATGCAAATATTTTCAATTCAGAACTAGTGAAAGAGCAAAATCTCTTCAATCGGTTCAAGAGATTTATCGCTTACTTGTAGAAGGAAATTTTGGCAAAGACACTTTACTTATTTCTATAGGGGGTGGAATAACTGGTGATGTTTCCGGTTTTGTTGCTTCAACTTATATGCGTGGTATCCAGCTTATTCATATTCCAACAACGATTACTTCTGCTGTTGATAGTGCAATCGGAGGAAAAACAGGAGTTAATTTTTTAACTACGAAAAACCTGATTGGTTCATTTTACCAGCCAAAAGCAGTATTAGTTGATACAAGATTTTTCACTACTCTTCCGAAGATTGAAATTCATTCCGGTATTGGAGAAATTCTTAAATACGGCTACTTATCCGATTCCAACTTTTATAATTTTATTCTCAATCATCAGAGTCAGCTTCAAAGTCTGAGGAGAAAAGAGTTAAATGATGTATTACAAGAATGTATCCGTATAAAATCAGCGATCGTTTCAATGGACGAAAAAGATACAAGAGTAAGGAAAATATTAAATTTCGGTCACACATTTGCACATGCTTTTGAATCTAGTTCAGGTTTTAAAATTAAGCATGGTGAAGCAGTAGTTGCCGGAATTGTGTCCGCATTATTTCTCTCTTCCCGACTTGGTTTTGTCAACCAGGGAGAACTAGATGTCTTCTTAAAATTGCCGTTATCCTTCGGAATTACTCAAAAACTTTGTGCTTTGAAGAATGAAGAAATTTTAACTGAAATGAAGTTGGACAAAAAAAACAGTAATGATGCAATCAACTTCGTGTTATTGAAAAATATAGGGGAACTCTTGATTGATGTGAGAGCTGAAAGACGAGACATTTCATGGGCTTTAAATGCAATGAAAAGATTAGTTAGGGTTTAAAAGGGGTAAAACTGTCGAGTTGTGAGGGCGAAACCCGACAGTTTTGTGTGTCATTTTTTGGAGGGATGCTATGCTTAAACTATTTCGGGTTAATAATCTCAACTATAGTGCCATCAGTTTTGTTAAAAATCTAATCAATTCAAATCTGACCAGAAAAATTGGTGTGCTTGTAAAGTAAAATTTACGTGTAGATTTTGTGCTTGTTGATAAAGTTTGAGGATTTTAGCTTGATTGTTATAATTAGCTCAACCGGTCAATTGAGGAGAAGGACTTTTAGATTTAATTTTTGGGAAGAACTATTTTAAATGTTGTACCTGTTCCCGGTACAGAACTTTTGACGAAAATTTTCCCACCGTGATAGCCTTCGATAATTCGTTTTGATAGGCTCAAGCCAAGTCCCCAGCCTCTTTTCTTGGTACTGTATCCGGGCCTGAAAACATCTTTTCTCCTTTTCATTTCAATGCCCTTACCACTGTCAAAAATTTCTATTTCAATATTTTTTCTTGCAGCTGATACAGAAATTTTGATAATTCCGTTTTTCTGTTCAATTGCATCGAGAGCATTTTTAATCAGGTTTTCAATAACCCATTCAAATAACTCCGTATTTATTTTAGCGTAGACATCTTTATCTCCTTCAATTTCCAGTTTCACCATCTTGCCGGTTTGAGGCAATCTTCTTTCAAAATAATCCATAACTTTTTTTAATTCTTCAAGAATCAATACGCTTTTTAGTTCCGGCTTGGACCCTATTTTGGAAAACCTGTAAGTAATCTTGTTCAATTTTTCAACGTCGTTGGTTATTTCTTCTGAAATATCCAATACTTTATCGGGATCATTGAAATGCAATTTCAGCATTTCAAGCCAGCCCATCAAACTAGAAATTGGGGTTCCGAACTGGTGGGCTGTTTCCTTTGCCATACCAACCCAGATATTACTTTGTTCGCTTCTCTTAATACTGCTGAAACCGACGTAACCAATTATAATAAACAATGCAGCAATTAATATTTGGATATAAGGATAGTATCGCAGCTGCTTGATGTGTTCTGAATCGCCATAATGGATTTTTGTGAGCACAAGAGTATCTTCATATATAACTTTAATAGGGGAATGAGTCTCATCCATTTCTCTGATCTGTTCAGATAAGAAATTAAATAACTCAATTTCAGTAAGAGAAGAATCTATATCAATATTTCTGATATCAGTACGGCTGTAAATATTTACTTTGTCTTCTGCATCGGTGAGGATTAAAGGGAAGTCAATTGGTTTAATGATATTGTCAAATAGAAAAGTGATATCTTCATTTGGATTAGTTGAGTTAGCAACGTACTCAATTCCGTTTGCATATAATTCTACAATTTCCCGTTCCTTCTTCTGAAGTTTCTCCACCAGGTTTTGTGTATAAATAAGGGTACCGGCAGCTATCAAAAGAGCAATAAATAACAAAATAATTTTAAGATTAACTGACGCTGGTCCACCGCTCATTTTCATTAGAACTTACCAATAAATATTTATTAAAAAATTCATAGACAAGATCGTTTTTTTTTAATTTAAAAATCCAGTCAATATAAATTATGAGATAAATTAAAAGCTCAATAATAGGAAGTGAAATGACGTTTTAATCAACAAAAAAAGTCTGTTTTCTTTTTGGTCCAACAGAAATAATTCTATTTTTAATCCCGGTACTGGTAGAAATAAAATCGAGATATTCTTTTGTTTTTTTCGGAAGTTCGGAATAAGACGTGCATTTGGTTATGTCCTCATTCCAGCCTTTGAGCAATTCATAAACAGGTTGAACCCTGCTAAGCCTGTCAACATCCGTTGGAAATGATTTTATCATTTTACCATTAAGCTTGTACCCAACACACACTTTAATTTCATCAAAGGTGCTCAATACGTCAAGCTTGGTAATTGCGGCTGAATCTACACCATTAATCATTGCCGAATATTTAACCAGGAATGCATCAAACCAGCCGCATCGTCTTGGTCTTCCTGTAGTAGCACCGTATTCTACTCCGATTTTTCTGAGTTTTTCACCGGTCTCATCTACTAATTCTGTGGGAAATGGACCGCGACCTACTCTGGTCGTATAAGCTTTTACAATTCCAAAAACTGAGTCAATCTTTGTTGGTGGAATTCCACTGCCTGTGCAAGCTCCGCCGGAGGTAGGGCTTGAAGAGGTTACATAAGGATAAGTTCCAAAGTCAATATCAAGCAAAGCACCTTGTGCACCTTCAAGCAATACTGATTTTCCATCAGATATTGCCTGGTTTAAATATGCAGGAACATCGGTAATATAACTGTCAACTGTTTTATCAAAGTGCATGTATTCATCAACAATTGAGTCAACATCAAGACCTTCATGAGAATAAATTTTCCGAAGAAGCTCATTCTTCTCTGTAATATTTTCCCTGATTTTTTCTTCAAGAACTTTTTTGTTCAGAAGGTCAACAATCCTGATTCCTTTGCGTGCATATTTATCAGTATAGCAAGGTCCAATTCCTCTTCCGGTGGAACCAATTTTCTGATCGCCGCTTTCCTGGATTGAATCGAGAAGTTTATGATATGGCATGATAAGATGGGCATTATGGCTAATAAATAATCTGTCCTTAACACTGATGCCATGTTTTTCCAGAAGTTTTATTTCATCAAGGAGTGCAACAGGATCAATAACAACACCATTTCCGATTAAACAAATGACATTCTCTCTTAAAATTCCGGATGGAATAAGATGAAGAATATATTGCTTATCACCAATTTCAACTGTGTGCCCGGCATTAGCACCCCCCTGATACCTGGCAACAATCTGATAATGTTCACTGAGGATATCTACAATTTTTCCTTTACCTTCATCACCCCATTGAGTTCCAACTAATACTGTTACACTCATATAAATTTACCGGAAGAATTCTGAATTGTTATTATGACTTAAACAAAATAAAACTCCGAATTATTAATCCGGAGTTTGTTTTATGCGATATAAAAACGTGATATTATTTTAAAATGCCTCCACAGCTTTATCCACTGAGTCATACGTTTCAAAAATTGTAATGAGTTTAGTGATGATCAGCAGGCTCTCAATTTTATCTGTAACATTAGCCAATTTAAAAACGCCATCAGCTTTTTTAACTGTTGTTAGTCCGCCAATAAGCATGCCCAAACCGGAACTATTCATAAATTTTACACCACCCAAATCAACCACGATTCTTGTTTTACCTTTATCAATAAGTTTGTGAAGAAGTTCATTAAATTCTTTAGTATCATCACCGCCCATCACATTTCCTTTTAACTCAATGATAACGGCTTCATATTTTTCAGTGGTTTTAATTTTCATGTATTACTCCTATAATTTTTTGGCTCAATTTAACCAGTTATGCCTACTTTTGCAAGTTGATTGATTACAGGAGACCATGAAATTCTCAGCTAATTTACAGCATTTTACCGGAACAATTATAAAATAATACCGTCTAAAATATGGATTCAGAAAAACTAAATAACAATTTGCAGAACTCTAAAATACTCAAGCTTGACGATGATTTTTCATTGGTTAAAAGGTTTATCGATGGTGATAAATCGTCTTTCAGGATCCTTGTTCAACGACATAAGGAAAAAGTTAGAAACATAATTTATCTAACAATCAATAATAGTGGTCTGGTTGATGACATTGCACAGGAAGTCTTTATTACAGTTTACAGGAATCTCAAAAATTTTAGATTTGAATCCCAGTTCACTACCTGGTTATACAGAGTTACTGTAAACAAATGCAAAGATCATTTAAGAAAAATTAATGTAAGAAAAATATTTGTACCGGTAAACGAAGCTGAAGAATATTCAGGAGAAAACTTTTCAGTTGAAAGCGACGATGTTTCAGAAATAGTTATGAATGCAATAAATAAATTACCAGTTAAACTTCGGATGCCGCTTATACTAAAAGATATAGAAGGCTTCAGCTATCAGGAAATTGCCGAATCAGTACAATGTGAAATCGGAACTGTAAAATCCAGGATATTCAGGGCAAGAGAAGGATTGAAGAAAATTCTTGGCCCAATGGAATCGGAGCTAAAATAATGGGAACTAATAAAAAAGATATTGAACTTCTTTCAGCTTATATAGACGGCGAACTATCAAAGCCGGAAGAAGAAAGTTTAGAAAGAAAAATCAAGTCATCTCTCAAACTGCAAAAGCAGCTTGATGATTTAATAAAATTAAAAAACGTTACTTCCTCCGTAAAAAGAATTCCTGAATCTCCATTTTTTGAAACACGTCTGATGGCAGAATTGGAAAGTACTGAATCCGGGAAGAGCAAACTTTTCAGATGGTCTCCTGCGATCAGTCTTATCCTGATTATTCTTTCGATGATGGCATTGCTGAAATTCAATCCTGGATTCATTGAAAGCATTTGGGAAGAACAAAAATCTAACCTTGCCGGTTTCTACAAAGAAAATTTACAGCCGTTACTTTTCGCTGCCGATCTTACAAATGAAGATATTTTTAGTTTTGCCTTTAACAACGATTTGCCTCTCGACCAGGATAGAAAGCAATACTTGTTTTTAGGTTATGACAATAATGGTAAGGAGTATTTTGAAATTAAGAATGCTGGATTTATTGATCGAAGAGATGATTATGACAGTTTTATAAAAACATTAAACCTGAACAAAGATCAAAAATTAAAAGTTGATTCTATTCTTGGTAAATATGCAGAAGCTCTTCAATCACAGATTTTAATCAATGATAAGAATACTGTTGCAATTAATCCTAATCTCTGGAATTACCGGAAAGCTATTGCTGCTGACCTGATCGTATTCGCACAGGATTTAAATAATGAAGAATCTCAAAAATTAATGCCCGTCGGATTTTCCAGAACTGACAGGGTAAAAATCGTAAGGGCAATAAAATCATTAAACTCTGTCCCAAATCAAAATTATATTTTCTTAACACCTGACTCAGTATTTACTGAAGTATATGAATTTGACCCCGCAGAATTAAATGAACATATGATAGATGTTGAATTACAGATTAATGAAGCTGAAAAAAATATAAAGAAAATAGAGTACAGAATCAGGTATGATTCAACATGGAAAAAATTAGAAGAAAATAAATTCAGGAATCATGAGTTTAATATTAAAATCGATTCGAATGTTTGCAGAATAGTAATACCGAAATTTGAGATGAGTGAATTTGATCTTCCTGATTTTGATAGTATCGAGACTTTAATTGATGAAGCCACAGAAAATGTCAGGTTTTATTCTTACCGCGTTCCTAAGGTAGAGCACTTTGGGCATGGTTTCAAGATTGAATACTTTGATGGAGATTCAGTAAAATCTTACGAATATGAATATGAAAATTATAATTACGATTCTTTGCTTAAGTCTAACCAGATTTTTATTGACTCATTTAATTCAAATAGCTGGGAGCAATTTGAAAACCTGAATGATTCCATTATGACAAAATTTAAATTCGATTTTGATGAGTCGTTTAAAAATTTTAATCATGAACAGCTCGAAGAACAAATGGAAAAATTGAGAGAGGAACTTGAACGATTCCGTGAAGAAATGCAGCAATGGCAGAATGAAATAAGAAGAGAAAAAAGTGATTCTAAGTTAGATTAAAGTTTACAGCTAGTTCCGCCTGAAAATTAAACAGTCCCTTTATTGATTACGCACATAATCATTTAGCCAATTTCTCATAAATCGTCTATCCAATAAAATCCCCGTTTATACCTGTTTTCTTTACATATTTTTAGAAATCACGTAATTTCAATAAGCCTGATTAATGTTTTTATAGAAAAAATAAGTTAATTAGGGTTATGAATAAATGCGAATTTAGTTAAATCTGACTTATTAATGATTACAAGTGTTAAAAATATTATCGCTAACGCACAGTTTCAGTTAACTCTCGTTAGCATTTTTATTTTGTTTGTTTTTAGACTGTTGACAGGATCTTCAGATTCCTTGCCGGTGAAATTCTTTAGTGAT
>Ga0209640_10004705_pt1 | contig 11968 bp, 4 predicted proteins | sample RifCSP10_1_FD_184018 | JGI IMG/M metagenome (GOLD analysis project Ga0209640, IMG submission 184018) | Soil microbial communities from Rifle, Colorado - Rifle CSP2_sed 10_1 (SPAdes) (version 2) | ecosystem: Environmental > Terrestrial > Deep subsurface > Rock core/Sediment | place: Rifle... | reverse complement strand
ATGGTGTTGAGCAACACGACGGTCAACAACATCCGGTTCGCCGCCAACCGCACCGACGTCCACCGGACGCACGCGGACATGTTCGGCCCTCAAGATGTCGGGGTGAACATCTACACGCCCATACCGAACTACATGCTCCTGAGCGTGACGGGGGCCTTCTCGATCAACACGGGGACGGAAACCGACTCGTGGTACCGGCCCAATACCTACGCCATCTCCGATGACCTCACGATGGTCCGCGGGAACCACCAGTGGGGGTTCGGCGCGTCGGTGGGCATCTCGGATTGGAAGACGAACTCCAACGTCCGATCCCCCGGCACTTTCAGCTTCAACGGTAGTGCGACCGGCCTGCCCCTTGCAGATTTCCTGCTGGGCAGCGTGTTCGAGTTCCGGCAATCCACGCCGTTCACGCTGGACATCAAGCAGAAGTACGTCGGGCTCTACGCGCAGGACACGTGGAGGCTCTCGCAAAAGGTGACGATGAACTACGGCGTGCGGTGGGAGCCCTGGTTCCCGCAGCAGCACCAGCAGAGCCAGATCTACAACTTCGACATCAACCGGTTCCAGGCCGGCCAGCGCAGCACGACGTACCCCCAGGCGCCGGCCGGCTTGTCGTATCCGGGCGACGAGGGGTTCCCGACCAAGGCGGGGATGTATACCGAGTGGCTGAATCTCCAGCCGCGCGTCGGCCTGTCCTGGGACCCGAGGGGCGACGGCCGCACGTCGGTGCGGGCCGGCTACGGCATGAACAGCAACTTCATCGCCGGCGAGTTCTATTTCGATGCGGCCCAGGCGCCGCCGTTTGGCCTGGAGCAGCGTCTGATCAACCTCGGGCGGAATTCCCTGGACGATCCGTGGCGTGCCGCTGGCAGGGCCAACCCCTACCCGCTCCCGGTCGGTGGAGTCCAGGAGTTCCCCCCCTACGCCCTGCTCATCGAGGTGCCGTACGACCTCGAGACGACGCGCGTCCATAGCTGGAACCTGGGTGTGCAGCAACAGGTCGGCGAGAACATGGGGGTGTCGGCCAGCTATCTCGGGAACTACCTGATGAACGTCTGGGGCGACGTCACCGGCAATCCCGGGGTCCTGCCCGCGGGCCTCGCGTCGCCGACCAGCCCCTGCACGCTTCGGAACCCCGCCGCGCCCGGCGGGACGCAGACGTACCCGAACTGCTCGACGGCGCCGATCGATGTGCGCCGGGAGATCACGCAGGCGAATCCGGCGGTCGGGCAGTACCTCGGGTACCTCGACTGGGTCACCGATTACGGCTGGCAGCGGTACCACGGAATGCTGCTTTCGTTCCAGCGCCGGTCTTCGAATGGACTCAGCAGCAACGCCAACTACGCCCTGTCGACGTGCAGGGGCCTGATCAACCAGGGAGGCGGCCCGTTGAACGTCGGCACCGGCTACATGCGCCCGGTGTCGCTCATCAACCCGCCGGCCAACGCGGACGCGCTGTTCGACGCTGACGAAGGCCCGTGCAGCAACTCGCCGACACACATCTTCAGTTTCACGGCCAGCGCCGAAACGCCGCAGTTTGCCAACACGGCCCTGCGCCTGATCGCGTCCGAGTGGCGGCTGTCGGGGAGCTTCCGCGCACAGTCGGGAGACCGGATGAGTGTTTCCACCGGCGCCGACCGGGCGCTTACCGGTGTCCAGGCCGGCACGCAGCGCGTGAACCAGGTGTCCGACAATCCCTACGGCGACAAGTCGCTGAACAACTGGTTGAACCCGGCGGCCTTCGCGCAGCCCGCGATCGGGACCCACGGGAATTCGGAGCGCAACGCCTACGAGGGTCCCGGCAAACGGGTGGTCGATCTCTCCCTCGTGCGGTCGTTCCTGTTCCTCAATACGCACCGCATCGAAGCGCGGATCGAGGCGTTCAACGCGTTCAACTGGTTCCGCTGGGGCAACCCGGTCAACAACTTCAGCAGCGCGACCTTCGGGCGCATCCTGACGGCGGATGACCCGCGGATCATGCAATTCGCGTTGAAGTATCAGTTCTGACGCTGTAGGGGGAAGGGGGCAGGGGGCAAGTGGGAAGGGCTGTCCTAGGAAATAGGCCTATTCCCTGAGACAGCCCTTCCCCCTTCCCCCTATCCCCTTCCCCCTATGGAAATTCGTCTCTTTCCCAATTCCCGTCGCCCGGGCGTCGGCCTGACGCCACGCCGCGAACCCCAACGGCCGCTCCTGCCGCAGCACGCCCGACATTGCCCGGTCCTGGAGGCTGGCAGCGCCTCGGGGCTCATGGTGTATGCGCCCCTCGAACCGCAGGAGTCGTACTACGTCGAGTACGAAGGGGACGGGCGATACAAGTTCCTCTACTGCCTGCAGTCTCCGACCGGGCAACCCACTCCCGTTTTCTCGGTTGCCATTGCGATGTCTCTTGGCGCGGTCGGGATGATGAAGGAAGAAGTGACATTCATGGGCGTCCCGATCCTCTCGCGCGAGGGCGCCCTGGACGTCATGCGGGTCTTCGTCGTCCCGGAGGACATGGGAACGCCGGCCGGCGGAATAGCGCTCCGCGGCGCCACCAACTTCCAGACGCCGCCGGGCTGGGACACGATGTACACCCCGATCTTCAACATGATCGAGCGGCCGGTGGCTCCGATGCTCGTCGTCCGCGTCGAGACCGACTGGTACGCGCACGAGACCGAGTTCCGCTACGTGCTGCAGCCGGGGGAGGGCATCACGGTCCAGCACAGCCTTCCGATCGGTCAGGTGTTCTTCATGCCTCGCGAGGAGCCCACGCTGCGCGACTGTACTCCGGCGGAGGTGGAAGCGATTCGGGAGTCACAGCGCGAGTTCGCGCGGCACAAGGCCGAGGCCGCGCAGAAGACGTCGTACGGCCTCACCTACAGCCCGCACTACCTCCGCCGCAGCCGCGAACAGAAGTCCTGAAAAAAAGAATCACACGGAGCAACGGAGCAACGGAGAACGCACGGAGCGCCGGTGACGCGCGCTTCGCGCGGCATAGATAGAACAACGCCTCGCTCACAAGCCAACGTTCGTTGCTGCATGGCTTGTGAGCGGGGCGTTGTTCTATCTATGAGCCGGCCGCAGGGCGGCCGTCACCGGCGCGATGACTGCACTTCCCGGTATTCGAGTGCAGTCGGCCTCCGCGCCTCCGTGCCTCTTTGTTAATCGTGATCTGCGAAGCGCTTACTCGCACGCGTCGGTGATGCAGATGGATTCGAGCGTGCGGCCCATCGGCGGCGCGGGCAGGCCGGCGGCCGTCATCAATTTACGAAGGAGCAGTCCGGTTTCTGGGTGCGCGATAGCTGACTGCACGCCGACCCTGACCAGGCCATCGGCGTAGTCCACCGGCTGCCACGTGTGGACGGCGAGTTTGCCGCCGCGGTTGTCAGTGTTCCCGTAATCCCGGACATCGAGCCTGGCGCCGTGATCCGCCAGGAGCTGCACGACGGCGGTCGCTCCCTTGTGGGCAGCCCCGTGCATGGCGACGCGCCCGGTGTCGGCCTGCGCGTTCACGTCCAGGCCCAGGTCGAGCAGCATTCGCACGGCCTCGAGCGTGTCCTCCTTCGACCATTCGTAGGTAATCCCCTCGACCCAGCCGATGCCGGCCGCGACGTGCAGCGCCGTCACGCCCAGCGTCGTGGCGATCTTCGGGTCCGCGCCGCGGGCCACCAGCAGTTTCATCAGCGCGAGGTCGCCCGACTGGGATGCCCGCAGGAATGCCGTGGCGCCGTGTTCGTCCAGCCACTGGTTCGTGAACACCGTCCGCATCTCGGTGCTGTCTTTCATCCGGGCATTCACCTCGGCGCCCTTGTCCAGGAGCAGCCGGATGAAATCCAGGTGGTCCATATCGCCCTTGCGGACCGGATAATCGCCGTTTTCGATGTTGCGGTTATCGGTTGCCAGGTACAGGGGCGTCCACCCGCCCGTGTTGGCGAGGTTCGGGTCGGCGCCCTGGTCCAGGAGAAACGCGCCGAGCTTGTAGTACCGATTCTGCGCTGCGACCAGCAGCGGGCTCCAGCCGTACCCGGTGACCTGGTTCACTCCCGCACCAGCCGCCAGCAGCACCTTCACCGACTCGACATCGTTGGAGCGGACGGCGTAGACCAGCGGCGTCAGCGCGCCGCCGTCGCTGGGCACCTGCCGGCCGCGCGGTGCTGGCGCTCCGGCGTCGTCCGCCTGGTCCCCGTCCGCCGCCCCGGCGGCAGGCGTTGCAGGACGGGCCGCGCTTGCACTGCCATTGGCGGTCAGCGCCCGCAGCACGTTCAGATCCGGCGAGCGCTCCCGGGCGGCGAGCGCTGCGCCCTGCGCCGCGACGGCCTTTCTCGGATCGTTCGCTTTGCCGAGGGCCGGCCCTCGTCCGCGCGGCGCGGGATTCGAGCGTGCCTGGACGTCCGCCCCGCGCTGGATCAGGAGCTGCACCGCCGCAGGATGGGCTTCATCAGCGGCCCACATCAACGCGGTCGTTCCCCGGAGCGTCTCGCGCGCGTTCACGTCCGCTCCGCGGTCGAGCAGCACCTTCATCGCGTCCACGTTGCCGGTGCGCGACGCAATCATGAGAGGCGTCCTCCCCAGCGCGAGAGGCTCGTTCGGGTCGGCTCCGGCGGCCATCAGCGTTTCGAGGATGGCCGCATCGCCATTCACGCTCGCCAGCCAGAGCGGCGTGACGCCGGCGCGGTTCGCCGCCTTGACATTGGCGCCAGCGCCGATGAGCAGCTCCACCAATGCCCTGTCGCTGCGGTACACGGCCCACTGCAGCGCCGTCGCGCCATCGGCCTGGGGGGCATTCACATCGGCGCGCTGCGCCAGCAGCGTACGCACGGCTGCCGTGTCGCCTCGCCTGGCCGCGTCGGCGACGTCGCTCCCCGCGGCGGTAAGAGCAACCACGAAGCCCACGAAGATCGCGAAGCCCACGAAGACGCCAAAGCAAAAAATATTCGTGCCCTTCGAGACTTTCGTGATCTTCGTGGTTGAGGTTTCCGGAGCTGGGAATCGCGAGTCGAGGCTTGTCACAATGTCACCAGCTTCCCCGTGCCGTCGCCGAACGTTTCGGCCGGAATCCCGAACTTGTCCAGCACGCTCGCCAGCAGATTGCCGGTCGGCACCTCCTTGGTCGGAAGTGCCAGGTGACGCCCCCCTTTGAGCTTCCCGTTCAACCCGCCGACCAGCACGTGCGGCACGTCGTGGTGCAGGTGCTGATTGGAGTTCCCCATGTTGCTGCCATAGAGCACCAGCGAGTGATCGAGGAGCGTGCCGTCGCCGTCCTGGGTCCGGGCCAGTTTGCCGACGAGATGCGCCAGCATCCTGACGTGATACTGGTTGATCTTCGACAGGTCGGCGATTCGCCGCGGATCTTCGCCGTGATGCGACCCGCTGTGGAACCCCAATGTGGGCGCCTCGCTTGCGGGGTACGTGCGGCCGGTGAGGTCGCGCGCGAACAGCATCGTGCCCACGCGGGTGATGTCGGCCTGGAAGGCGAGCGCCAGCAGGTCGAACTGCAGCTTGACATGTTCGTCGAACGTCGCCGGCACACCCACGGGCACGGCCATGTCCTCGGGGGCGACGGTCGAGGCCTTCATGGCAATCTGCAGCCGCCGCTCGATCTCGCGGACGTTCTCGGTGTAGTCGTCGAGGCGCTCGCGATCGGAACCGCTGAACTCGTTGCGAAGACGGGAGAGCGTGCCGGTCAGCGAGTCGAGAATGCTGCGGTCCCGCCGCCGGCGCGCGGCCCGCTGTTCGACCGTGCTGCCGTCGCCGAACATGCGCTCGAACACCACCTGCGGATTCAGCTCCATCGGGAGCGGTGTCGTCGGCGAGGCCCAGGAGATCGTGTTCGTGTAGACGCAGCTGTACCCCTCGCCGCAGTTGCTCGAATTGGCGCCCGGGTCTTCGACGGTCATCTGCAGGGACGGCAGCAGATTGTCCTGGCCGATCTTCCGCGCGATGAGCTGATCGATCGTGGTGCCTGCGTAGACATCTGCCCCTGCGGTCTTCTTCGGCTTGTTCGCGCACAGGAACGCCGCCGCCACCCAGTGGTCGGCGCCGGTCACGCCGGGAGGCGGCTCCGCCGAACGGGCATGCAGGCCGCTGAGAATCACCGTGCGGTCCCGGTACGGTTCGAGCGGCTTGAAGTTGAAGGGAAGCTCGGGTGCGAGCGGGCCCTCGGTGCCGGGCACCCAGTAGCCGGGCGCCATGCCATGCGGGACGAAGCAGCCGACGAACCGCGGCTTCGGGCTCGCCGCCGTCTGCGCCAGCGCGGTCGCGGCCGGCACCATCGCATCCAGAAGCGGCAACGCGAGCGCCGCGCCGGCGCCGCGCAGCACGGTGCGCCGCGGAATGTGTTTCTTGGTGATGAACATGGTCGATGGCTCTCCCGCTAACGGGCCACCTGCTGTGGAGCAGGGGCGGCTGTCTTCATGTTCCGCTGGAACGGATCACTGTTCACGATCGCCAGCACGAGCGACGAGAAACGGTGGTCGGTTGCCGCGGCATCGCGCACGATTGACCGCACGATCGGCATGTCCTGGTACTCGACCCCGCGGCCGAGCGCGTAGGTGAGCAGCTTCTCGGCGACGACGCGCGCGAATTGATCGGAATACCGTCCCAGCGCGCCGCGCAGGCTCGCGACGCCGTCCAGTTTCGTTCCGTCCGCCATTACGCCGGTCGCATCGACGGGCACCCCTTCATCCTCGGTGCGCCAGGCGCCGACGGCATCGAAGTTCTCGAGCGCAAGTCCCATCGGCTCGAAGATCTGGTGGCACGACGCGCAGACCGGGTTCGTGCGGTGCGCTTCCATGGCCTGCCGCAGCGTCGGCGCCTTCGCGTTTCCGGTGGTGTCGGCGGGCTTCTCGGTGAGCGCGGGCACGTTGGGCGGCGGATCCGGAGGGCTGACGCCAAGAAACGTCTGCAGGAACCACTTCCCACGCGTGACGGGCGAGGTGCGGGCCGCGGCCGACGTGACCGTCAGGAGCGCTCCCTTGCCGAGCAGCCCGCGGCGCATGTCGAGCGCTGCGGGCAGGGTGACGCGCCGGAACCGCGGACCGTAGACGTTGGGAATCCCATAGTGCTTCGCCAGCCGTTCGTTCACGAACGTGTAATCCGCCGCCAGCAGGTCGAGCACGCTCCGATCGTCACGCACGATGCTTTCGAAGAACAGCTCCACTTCGCGCTGGAAGGCGTTCCGCAGGTTGTCGTCGAAATCCGGAAACAGGTTCACGGCGGGCTCGCTGGCCTTGAGCGACCGGACGTTCAACCACTGGCCAGTAAAGTTGCTGATCAGCGCCTCGGACCGCGGGTCCGCCAGCATCCGCCGCACCTGCGCCTCGAGCACCGCCGGGTCGCTGAGCCTGCCCTTCGCGGCGACATCGATCAACTCGTCATCGGGAATGCTGCTCCAGAGGAAAAAGGACAGGCGCGACGCCAGCGCGAGGTCGCTGATGCGATAGCTGCCGCCGGTGGACGGCGCCGCAGGCTCGCGTTCCCCGCGGTAGATGAATTCCGGATCTGCGAGGACGCGCTGCAGCGCGCCTTCAATTCCGGCGTCGAAGGTGCCGCCTTCGGTCCGGCCCGCCTGATAGAACTCCATCAACGACGTCAGATCCGCCGCGGTGGCGGGGCGGCGGAATGCATGTGTCGCGAGCGCCGACACGATCGTGCGCGCGCACAGGCCCTCGTCCGAGGGGCCGGTCGGCTGGCAGATGAAAATCCTGCGCCGGCTGGCGGTGTCGCTGGCGCCATGGGCACCGTACGGACCTTCAATCGTGACCTGGCCGACGTGTGGATAGAACAGGAACCCCGAGATCTCGCCCGGCGTATTCATCGTCCGCTGAAACGGCTTGTTCAGTTCTGTACCGGGCAGGTCGTTGGTGGCGAGGAACGTCACGCCCACCGTGTGCAGGCCCGCCGCGACCGGGATCCGGGGAGTCGCCTTGCCGTTGCCGGTCGTGCTCTTGATCTCCTTATCCCAATCGAACAGCGTCACGCGCTCGCCGTCGATCGTGACCTCCAGCTTTTCGCCCGCCACCTGACCCAGCACCGCCTGGAAGTAGCCGGTGACGCCCTTCACCGTGAATGAATACTCGCCGTCGGCCGGGAACTGGTACTTGATCATGATGCCGCCGCGCGTGCCGAACGGCAGCCCCTCGATGTGATGGTTCTGCGCCGTGTCCGGAGGCACGTCGAACACGGCCTGCGTCGGGGCCGTGACGTTGCCAATCGCCAGGCGGCTGATCTTTCCGGCCGCCGACAGGTACGCTTCCATCAGCGCCGGCGACATCGTCAGCGCACCTGCAATGTTGTCGAAGCCGCGCGTCGAGTCGTCCGGCGGCAGGAACTTCGTGGCATCCACGTCGAGCGCCAGCAGGTCGCGAATCGCGTTCGCGTACTCGGTGCGATTGAGCCGGTGCAGTCCGGGCGGCGGCAGATGAGGGACCGCGCCGCGATCGAGCTCTGTTTCCATCCAGCGGATGAGCGACTCGAGCGTGGCCGGGTCCGGCCGCGGCATGCCGGTCGGCGGCATCAGCCCCGCCCGGAGTTTGCGGACGACCTTTTCGCCGATTTCCGCCTTCTCACCGAGGTGCGCGAGGTCCAGGCCGTCGAGGAGCAGGTTGGCCGTCTTCAGTTTCGCGTTGTGGCACACCACGCAGTACCGATCCACGAGCGCGCGCTGCGGGGCGACCTCGGGCGAATGTACGGGGGTGAGCGTCTGTGGAGCCGGAGCCGAGGGGACCGGGTGGGCCCGCAGTACAGCGGCCACCCATAAGACCATCAGACCACCCGTCGCGAGCCGTCGCATGTTCACAATATGCCCTATCTACGCGGAGTGGTCCCTCGTGTCAAGAGAGTGTTCACCCGAGTGTACAGCCCTTTCTGGAAGAGCTGGTCAGGTCCTTCCCCGGTCCTTCCCCGGTGTTGACCGAGGATACGTTTAGGCGTATAGATTTGCCACCTCTTCGACGGATCTGTATCCAAGAAGGAGCGTGTCATGAGGCGACTGCGGGCCGGGATGCTCTTCGCCGGGTTTGTCGTGCTGCTGTCCTCGCCTGCGTATGCGCAGGCGACGCTCACCGGGGTGATCAAGGACGCGTCCGGCGCCGTACTGCCGGGCGTCACCGTCGAGGCCGCCAGCCCGGCGTTGATTGAAAAGGTCCGCTCGGTCGTCAGCGATGACACCGGGCAGTACCGAATCGTCGATCTTCGGCCAGGCACCTATTCCGTGACCTTCCTGCTGCCCGGCTTCAACACGGTGAAGCGCGAGGGGATCCTCCTGAGCGGCTCGTTCGTCGCCACCGTGAGCGCCGAGCTCACCGTCGGCGCCGTCGAAGAGACGATCACGGTCTCCGGCGAGTCGCCGATCGTCGACGTCCAGAGCTCGACGGTCCAGAACATCATCGACAGGGACGTCCTGGCGGCCATCCCGTCCTCGCGGAACGCCAACGGCATCCAGGCGGTGATTCCGGGGATGAGCAATAACGGAGATTCCGGTGGCATCACCGCCGGCAGCGGCGGGATGGCCGGCAACATTCACGGCGCCCGCCCCGCTGATTCGCGCACGATGACCGACGGCATCAACATGGGATGGGCGGGCGCGAATTCGAACGCCGCCGTCGCCAACGTCGCCGGCTCGCAGGAGGTCGTGCTGACGACGTCTGGCGGGTTGGGCGAGGCGGAGACTGCTGGCGTCCTGCTCAACATCATTCCGCGCGATGGCGGGAACACCTTCAGCGGGACCTTCGAGATGTCCGGCGCGAACAGCGCCATGCAGGGGAGCAATTACACGCAGAAGCTGAAGGACGCCGGTCTGCGGTCGCCGGCGGAGCTGATCAAAGTGGTGGAAGTCAACCCGATGGGCGGCGGGCCGATCCTCCGTGACCGCCTCTGGTTCTATCTGACCTATCGCGAGGTGTATTCCGAAAACACGGTTCCCGGCATGTTCTTCAACAAGAACGCGGGCGACCCGACGAAGTGGACCGTCGATTTCGACCGCAGCCGTCCCGCGTTCCAGGACCTTCGTACCCGGATGGCCGTCGCCCGCGTGACGTGGCAGGTCACGCCGCGCAACAAGATCAACGTGAACCATTCGGAGCAGTACGACGTGGGTCGTTTCAACGGGGGCGGAACCGCCACGCGGACGCCGGAAGCCGAGGGCGTCCGGCTCTATACGCCGGGCCACATCCAGCAGGTGTCATGGGCGTCCCCGTACACCAACCGCGTACTGTTCGAGGCCGGCTGGGGCAACTACCTCTCGCGCTACGCCAACTTCGCGCCGCGCCGCGACGGGTCGCACGTCCCGGGCATGATTTCTGTTCTTGAACAGGGTGGAGAAATTCCCGGATTGACGTATCGGCTGGATGCGCCGCTCGGCGGCGGGTACCAGCGGCATCAAATCGGCACGGTCGCCCAGGTCAGAGCCTCCGTCTCCTACATCCCCGGGGCGCACAACATGAAATTCGGGTACTACGGCGGCTTCAGCAATCCGAGCCAGGCGTACCACAACGTGACGCCGTTCATCCAGTTCCGGTTCCGTGACGGCGTCCCCAATCAGCTGAACCAGACCGCGGTGTATCCGGGTGAGGTCAAGTTCGTGCGCAACATCATCCCGACGGCGTTTTATGCGCAGGACACGTGGACGAGAGATCGCCTCACGCTCCAGGGCGGGCTGCGCTACGACGCGATCAGGACGAATTATCCCGACTCGAGCGTCGGCGGCCCCGACTATCAACTGATGCCGAGGCGCGTGTTCTACGAGGCGGGTTCGACCGAAGGGGTGAACTGGAAGGACATCACTCCGCGAATGAGCGCCGCCTACGATCTGTTCGGCAACGGACGGACCGCGGTCAAGTTCAACCTTGGAAAATACATCCAGGCGCTGACGGCGTCGAACAGCGACATGGATACGAATCCGCTCATCCGCACGGCGCTGAGCACGACGCGGACGTGGGCCGACGCCAACCGCGATTACGTGCCGGACTGCGACCTGATCAACCCCGCGGCCAACGGCGAGTGCGGGCGCATGGACAACCAGAACTTCGGCAAGGAAGTCTTCACCCGGTTCTTCGATCCCGAGTTCATCGATGGCTGGGGCAAGCGCGGGTACAACTGGGAGATGGGCGTGTCAGTGCAGCACGAGCTCATGACGCGCGTCGGCCTGACTGTCGGCTATTTCCGCCGCTCGTTCGGCAACTTTTACACGTCGGATAACCGGCTGACGACGGCGGCCGACTACACGCAGTTCAGTATTCCGGTTCCGGTGGATCCGCGGCTGCCGGGGGGCGGCGGCGGGACGCTGGGCGGCCTCTACAACCTGGTGCCGGGTAAGGTCGGACAGGAAGAACAACTTTCGCAGTTGAGCAGCAACTTCGGCGAGCAGATCGAAAACTGGCAGGGCGTGGATGTCGGCGTCAATGCGCGGCTGGGGGGCGGCATCACCGTCCAGGGGGGCACGAGCACCGGGCGCCGGCTGCAGGACAACTGCGCCGTTCGCGCGGCCATACCGGAGACCTACTCCTGGGCGCAGACCGTCGTGACGCAGAGCTCGCGGGTCACGACGCTGGCCTCGTCGGCGCGCAACGGCGGCCTGCAGACCCCGTACTGCCGCGTCGTCGAGCCGTTCCTGACCTCGTTCCGGGGCCTTTCGACGTACCTGGTGCCCAAGGTGGACATCCAGGTGAGCGCGACGTGGCGGAGCGATCCCGGCGAGGAGCTGCGAGCCGACTACGTCGTCACCAGCGCCGTGGCCGCGCCGTCGCTCGGCCGCAACCTGTCGTCGGGGAACGTCACCGTCAACCTGATCCCGCCAGGCACGTTGCGTGGGACTCGTCGCAACAACATCGATCTGCGAGTGGCGAAGATTCTGCGTTTCGGTGGGACGCGTGCGCAGGTGGGGTTCGACGTCTATAACCTGACGAACACCGACGCGGTCAACACGTACAATCACAATTTCGTGCCGAACGGGGCCTGGCTGACGCCGTCGACGATACAGCCCGCGCGGTAC
>Ga0209640_10004704_pt1 | contig 11969 bp, 10 predicted proteins | sample RifCSP10_1_FD_184018 | JGI IMG/M metagenome (GOLD analysis project Ga0209640, IMG submission 184018) | Soil microbial communities from Rifle, Colorado - Rifle CSP2_sed 10_1 (SPAdes) (version 2) | ecosystem: Environmental > Terrestrial > Deep subsurface > Rock core/Sediment | place: Rifle... | reverse complement strand
ATCCCCGATCAGGCGCGCGAGGCCATCGAGAACTTCTTCCGCAAGGGCAACCTGATTGCCCTGCGCGAGCTGGCCCTGCGGGTGACCGCGCAGCACGTGGACGCGGAGATGCGCCACTACATGCGCGACCACGCGATCCACGAGACGTGGCCGGTGCGGGAGCGCCTGCTGGTCTGCATCGGGCCGAGCCCGTCCTCGATCCGCCTGGTGCGGGCGGCCAAGCGCATGGCGGAAGGGCTCGGCGCGGAGTGGATCGTGGCCTACGTGGAGACTCCGTCCCAGGCGCGGCTGCCCCAGGCGGCGCGGGACCGGGTGGCCCAGACCATGCGGCTGGCCGAGCAGCTCGGGGCCGAGACGCACACCCTGACCGGGCCGCGGATGAGCGACGAGATCCTCGCCTTCGCCCGGGCGCGGAACGTGAGCAAGATCGTGGTGGGCAAGCCGGAGCGGCCGCGGTGGAAGCGGATCGCCATGGGCTCGATCGTGGACACCCTCGTGCAGGGCAGCGGCGAGATCGACGTCTATGTCATCAGCGGCGACCGGGACGACTCGCGGCCTCTGCCCCCGCGCCCCTGGCGGCGCCGGACGGACTGGGCGCCCTACGGCGCGGCCGCGGCCTCGGTCGCGATCTCGACCGCGATCGCCTGGGCGATGTTCGCGCACTTCGCGCTCTCCAACCTGATCATGGTCTACCTGCTCAGCGTGATCATCGTGGCCACCCGGTACGGTCGGGGCCCTTCCCTGCTGGCCTCGGTGCTGAGCGTGGCCGCCTTCGACTTCTTCTTCGTGCCGCCCTACTTCACCTTCGCGGTCTCGGATACGCAGTACCTCGTCACCTTCGCGGTCATGCTCGTGGTCGCCCTCGTCATCAGCAGCCTCGCGGTGCGCATCCGGGCGCAGGCGGAATCCGCGCGGGAGCGCGAGCGGCGCATGGCCGCGCTGTACGCGATGAGCCGCGAGCTCGCCAGCACCCGCGGGGTCCGCCAGCTCCTGGAGGTGGCGGTCCGCCATATCGCCGAGGTCTTCCGGACGCAGGTCGTGGTGCTGCTCCCGCAGCCGGACGGCCGGCTGGCCCCGGACGAGAGCGCCGTCGTCCAGTTCCCGATGGAGGCGAGCGAGCTCGCGGTCAGCCAGTGGGTCCACGAGCACGGGCAGGTCGCCGGCCAGGGCACCGATACGCTTCCGGGAGCCTCCGCGCTCTACCTGCCGCTGACCGGCTCGCGCGGCACCGTGGGCGTGCTGGGGTTGCGCCCGCAGGATCCGCGCCCGCTCCAGGCGCCGGAGCAGCTCCACCAGCTCGAGGCCTTCGCCAGCCAGACCGCGCTGGCCATCGAGCGGGCCCGGCTCGCCGAGGAGGCGGAGCAGGCGCAGGTCCGCGCGGAGACCGAGCGGCTCCGCAACTCGCTGCTGAGCTCGGTCTCTCACGATCTCCGCACGCCGCTCGCCTCGATCACCGGCGCGGCCAGCACCCTGCTCGAGGGGGAGACGCGCCTCGATGCCGGTACCCGGCGCGACCTGCTGGAGGCCCTGCACGAGGAAGCGGACCGGCTGAACCGCCTGGTACAGAACCTCCTCGAGATGACCCGCCTCGAGTCGGGGGCGCTCCAGCTGCACACCGAGTGGCATTCGGTCGAGGAGGTCGTCGGCGCCGCGCTTGGCCGCTTCGGCAAGGCGCTCGCCCGCCGGGCGGTCACCACCCGCGTGCCCGCCGACCTGCCGCTGGTCCCGATGGACGACGTGCTGATCGAGCAGGTGCTGATCAACCTCGTGGACAACGTGCTCAAGTACACGCCGGCCGAGAGCCCCATCGAGGTCTCGGCGCAGGACACCGGCACCGCGGTGCTGGTCGAGGTCGCCGATCGCGGCCCGGGCCTGCCGCCGGGCGAGGAGCGGCGGATCTTCGAGAAGTTCCATCGCGCGGAGGCCACGCCGCCGGTCCGGGGCGCCGGGCTCGGCCTCGCGATCTGCCGGGGCATCGTCCGGGCGCACGGCGGGCGCATCTGGGCCGAGAACCGGCCGGAGGGCGGCGTCGCGGTGCGCTTCACCCTCCCGGCCAAGGAAGCGCCGCCCGTCCTGACCGAGCCCGATGCCGCCTGAACCTGCGCAGCCGGTCGCGAGCACACCGGCGCCGGTGATCGTCCTCATCGAGGACGAGCCCCAGATCCGCCGGTTCCTGCGCGCGACGCTCGGGACCCAGGGTTACCGGCTGCACGAGGCGACCTCGGGCGAGGACGGGCTGATCGAGGCGGCCACCCGCCAGCCCGACGTCGTCATCCTGGACCTGGGGCTCCCCGACCTCGACGGCCTGGAAGTGATCCGGCGCCTGCGCGAGTGGAGCCGTGTGCCGATCATCGTGCTCTCCGCCCGCGGCCAGGAGCGCGACAAGGTGGCCGCGCTCGACGCCGGCGCCGACGACTACGTCAGCAAGCCCTTCGCGGTGGGCGAGCTGCTCGCGCGCCTGCGGGTCGCCCTCCGCCACGCGGCCGCGGGCGAATCGGGTGAGCCCACCTTCGCGGTGGGCGGTCTCCGGGTGGACCAGGTCAAACGCCAGGTGCAGGTGGACGGCAAGGATGTCCACCTCACGCCCATCGAGTACCGGTTGCTGACCACCCTGGTCCGGCACGCCGGCCGGGTCCTGAGCCAGCGGCACCTATTAAAGGAGGTGTGGGGGCCCGCCCATACCGACCAGGCCCACTACCTCCGGGTCTACATGGGGGCCCTCCGCCGCAAGCTCGAGCACGACCCGGCCCGGCCCCGCTACCTGCTGACCGAGCCGGGTGTCGGGTACCGCCTGGCCGCCGAATAGCGCGGGCCCGCACCAAAAGTTGACAGGCTCCGGATAGTGTCTTAGTGTACTAGGCCATTAAGGTGTGGCCCCCAGGAGGCCGTTGTCAAATTGTCCTAGGACACCCGGCCACCTCATCAAGTCCACGATCAGGGAGGATGGCGATGAACACGCACCTGCACGAGCAGCTGGCCAGAGATCGGTTGGACGAGGCCCGGGCCGCGGCGGCCCAGCGGGCCCTCCTCCGAAAGCTCGGGCTGGCAGGCCGGCCGGTGCGGGTCGCGGTCGGCTTCGCGCTGATCGAGATCGGGCACTGGGTGGCCGGGCGGGCGCCCAAGCCGGCCGCCGGGCCGCGACGAGCCACCGCCTGACGGGAGGGCCACGGACGTGGCGCGCGAATCCTCGCAGATCACCCCGCCCTCGGGGCTCCGCGTCAACCGGAAGAGCGCGGTGCCCGTCCACGTCCAGCTCCAGGCCCAGATCCGCCACCTGATCAATATCGGGGCGCTGAAGCCGGGCATGCAGCTGCCCACCGTGCGCCAGCTCGCGGGCTTTCTCCGGATCAACCGCAACACGGTGGCGCGGGCGCTGGCCGACCTCTACCAGGACGGGTACCTGGAAAGTCACCAGGGCCGCGGCACCTTCGTGGCCGACCGGCCGCCCGCCCACGAGGGCCGGGCGGCGCGCAGCCTCGAGCGGCTCGTGCAGGACACGCTCGAGCGGGCCCGGCGCCTGGGATTCACGCACGAGGAGCTGACCGCGACCATCGCGGGGCAGGCCCCGGCCGCACGCACCGCGCGGCGAGCCAAGGTGCGCGCGCTGCTGGTCGAGTGCAACCACCCCGAGCTCACGCGCTACCGCGAACAGCTCGAGGACGAGCTGCCGCTCGTCGTGGACCGGCTCCTCGTGGACGAGCTCGCCACGCGCCTGCAGGAGCCGGGCTTTCTCAGGGGCTACCGCGTGGTGATCACCACCTTCTTCCACATCCACGAGGTCAAGCAGGCCCTGCCCCTCGATGGGCCGCCCGCGGTGGCGCTCCTGTCCGAGTCGAACATCTCCTCCCTGCTGCGGCTGACCGAGCTCCCGGAGGGCACCACGGTCGGCCTGATCTGCAATACGTCGCGCGGCAGCCAGAACCTGCTGAGCTCGGTGCAGTCGGCCGGACTCTCGCACCTGGTGCCGGTCCTGGCCGCGGCTGACGATCCCTGGTCCATCGATCGCATGCTCGAGAAGACGCGCATCGTGGTCTGCTCCGAGCAGGCGGCGGGGCGCATCCGCGAGGACGTCCCCCACGACGTGGAGGTGATCCTCGCCGACCGGCGCCTCGACACGGGCGGCGTGGACATGCTGCGGGATCTGCTGGCCCAGCTCGACGGAGAACGGGCCTGACCGCGCGCGAGGCGATGACGCCGGCGCCGCTGACCGTGACCCCGCGGACCAGCGCGGCGGCCGCGGAGCGGATGCGGGCCCTGACCCCGACGCAGCCGGAGGCGGTGGCATAGGTACCGGGCCGGCGGTCTGCGTCTTCGATCTCGACCACACCCTGGTCAACTCTCCGCTCGATCTCCACGCCGTCGGCCGCGACATGGAGGCCTTCGTCCGTGCCCGCGGCGTCCGCGTGCCCGAGCGGGCGCTCCGCTGGTCGGGCGCCGAGCTGTTCGCTCTGGTGCGACGCGAGGCCGCGCACCTCGAGGCCGACCTGCTCGCGATCCCGGTGGCCCACGAGCGGCGGGCCATGACCGAGGCGACGCTCGTGCCCTTCGCGCGCGAGGCGGTGGCCGCCCTGAAGCAGCTCGGCTTCGCCACCGCGATCTGGACCAACAACGACCGGGTGGTCGCCGACTTCGTCCTCGCCCGCTTCGAGCTGCTCCCGCACCTCGACCTGATCGTCACCCGCGACGAGATGCGCCGCCTCAAGCCCGACCCCGACGGCCTGCGCGTGGTGCGGGAGCGCTGGCCCGACGCCGAAGGCATCGTGGTCGTGGGCGACTCGTGGGTGGACGGCGCGGCCGCCCAGGCCGGCGGGGTGCCGTTCATCGCCTACCGGCCGGACCGGGCCGAGATGGAGCGGCGCGGGGTCGTGATCGCGGCGGAGATCCGCTCGCTGCTCGACCTGCCCGCCGCGCTGGCGTGACTCGCCCCGGGGTGGGACGCGTATAATTCGCCGCGTGGACCTGTTCGACACGCCGCCGTCCGCTGCCCCGAAGGCCCCCGCGCCGCTGGCCGACCGCATGCGCCCGAGGAGCCTCGACGAGGTCGTCGGCCAGCCCCAGCTGACCGCGCCCGGCAAGCCGCTGCGCCGGGCCCTCGAGGACGGCCAGCTCCACTCCATGATCCTGTGGGGCCCGCCCGGCACCGGCAAGACCACCCTGGCGCGCCTCCTGGCCGACGTGGCGGGCGCCCGCTTCGTGCCGTTCTCGGCGGTGGTGGCGGGCGTGAAGGAGATCCGCCAGGTGATGACCGAGGCCGAGACCGAGGGCGGCCGGCGGGGCCAGCGCACGATCCTGTTCGTGGACGAGATCCACCGCTTCAACCGCGCCCAGCAGGACGCCTTCCTGCCCTACGTCGAGAAGGGCACGATCGTGCTGATCGGCGCCACCACCGAGAACCCGTCCTTCGAGGTCAACGGCGCGCTCCTCTCGCGCTGCCGCGTCTACGTGCTCCGGCCGCTCGCGGAGGCCGACCTCGTGGCCATCCTGGAGCGCGCGCTCCGGGACCCGGAGCGCGGCCTGGGCGGCACCGGCGCCTCTGCTGCGCCCGAGGCGCTCGCCCTGATCGCGCGGCTCTCCGACGGCGACGCGCGCACCGCGCTGAACGTCCTCGAGATCGCGGCGAGCGATCCGGGCGCGCGCGTGACCGAGGCGGCGGTGCGCGAGGCGGTGCAGAAGAAGACCCTCCTCTACGACAAGTCGGGCGAGCAGCACTACAACCTGATCTCGGCGCTCCACAAGTCGCTGCGCGACTCCGATCCCGACGGCGCGCTCTACTGGCTGGGGCGCATGCTGGAGGCGGGCGAGGATCCGCTCTACGTGGCGCGACGGCTCGTGCGCTTCGCCTCGGAGGACGTGGGCAACGCGGATCCGGCCGCCCTGCGCCTGACCCTCGACGCCAAGGACGCCTATCATTTCCTCGGCACGCCCGAGGGCGAGCTCGCTCTGGCGCAGGCCACCTGCTATCTCGCGCTCGCGCCGAAGTCGAACGCGGTGTACGCGGCCTGGAACGCGGTCCGCCACGACATCCAGGAGAAGCCGGCCGAGCCGGTGCCGCTCCACCTGCGCAATGCCCCGACCGGGCTCATGAGCAACCTGGGCTACGGCCGCGGCTACCAGTACGCCCACGACGCGCCCGACGCCCAGGTGAGCCAGGAGCACCTGCCCGACGCTCTGCGCGGGCGCGTCTACTACCGGCCCACCGACCGCGGCGCGGAGAAGGAGATCGCCGCCCGGCTCGCCCAGTGGCGGGCGTGGCGGGACAAGCAGACCCGGGCGTGAGCGATCGCGCCTGGCTCTGGGCCATCTGTCTCTCCGAGCTGGGCACCATGCTCGTCTTCTCGAGCTTCTCCGCGCTCCTGCCGATCCTCAAGGTCGAGTGGGGGCTCACCAATACCGAGGCCGGGCTCATCCTGGCCTTCTACCAGGTGGGCTACATCGGCGTGGTGGCGGTCCTGGCCACGCTCACCGACTACATGCCGCCGCGGCGGATCTACCTGGCGAGCGCGTTGTGGACGGCCCTCACCAGCGCGGCCTTCGCGTGGTGGGCGGAGGGCTTTCTCTCGGCCCTGGGGCTGCGCACCCTGGTCGGTCTCGGCCTGGCCGGCACCTACATGCCCGGCATGCGCATGGTGGCCGAGCGCTTCGCCCGCGGGCGGCGCGGCTTCGCGATGGGCTGCTACATCGGCACCTTCACGCTCGGCACCTCGATCTCGCTCCTGGTCACCGGCCTCGCCAACAGCCTCTGGGGCTGGCGCTGGGCCTTCGGCGTGACCGCGGTGGGCCCCGCCGTGGCCGCGCTGATCGGTTACTGGGCGCTGCCCGCGGAGACGGCGGCGGCGCCCGCGAGCCCGTCGCGCGGCGGCGGGCTCGGCCCGGTGCTCCGGAACACGAGCGCGCTGCGCCTCATCACCGCGTACGTGGCCCACACCTTCGAGCTGATGGGCATGCGCCTCTGGATCGCGCCCTTCTTCACCGCGAGCCTGATGGCGACGGGCGCGGGTCTGGCCGAGGCCACCCAGCGCGGCGCGCTGGCCGCCTCCGCGGTACTGGCCATCGGCGCGCTGCCGCACCCCTTCTCGGGGCTCGTCGTGGATCGCTTCGGCCGGGCGCGGCCGATCAGCATCGTGATGCTGCTCTCGGCCGCCTGCTCGCTCACGATCGGCTGGGGGCTCTCCTGGCCCTTCACGGCGCTGGTGGCGCTCGGGCTGCTGTACGGCATCCTGGTGACCGCGGAGTCGGCCATGGTCTCCACCGGCATCGCCGACGTCGCCGAGCCCGCCTACCTCGGCCGCACCATGGCGCTGCAATCCTCGGCGGGCTTCGCGGCGGGCGCGCTCGGCCCGGCGGTCTTCGGCGCCGTGCTCGACTGGGCGCCCGCGCTCGGCGCCGCGCCCGATTCCCGCTGGCTCTGGGCCTTCGGCGTGCTCGGCGTGGTCGCCCTGGCGGGCCCGCTCGCGGTGGGGTTCAAGGAGTTCTCCCCGCGGAAATCCGGGGTCTGATACAACTGAATTCATGACGGAGAAGAAGCCCCGGAAGCTCCGAGTGGGCGTCGTCTTCGGCGGCCGCTCGGGCGAGCACGAAGTCTCCCTGGCCGGCGCCGCCTCCGTGATGGCGGCCATGGACAAGCACCGCTTCGAGCTGGTGCCCATCGGCATCGGCAAGGATGGCCGGTGGCTCATGGGCGGTGACCCGCTGCGCGCCCTGGCCCACGAGGCCGCGCAGCTCGCGCTGGCCTCGGGCGACCCCGAGGGGCATACCAAGCACGAGCTGCTCGAGCGCGCGGCCGCCCAGGAGACCGGCAGCTCCCTCGTGCGCATGGAGACCTCCGAAGGGCTGCCGCCCGGCCTCCGTGACCGGCTGGACGTGGTCCTGGTGCTGCTCCACGGCCCGCAGGGTGAGGACGGCACCGTGCAGGGCCTGCTGCAGCTCGCCGGCGTGCCCTACACCGGGGCGGGCGTGCTCGCCTCGGCGGCCGGCATGGACAAGGTCGCCATGAAGGATCTCTTCCGCGCCCACGGGCTGCCCATCGTCGAGTACGCGGCGGTGCGCCGTCACGACTGGGAGCGGGAGCCCGCGACCATCGCGCGCGGCATCGCCACCGAGATCGGCTTCCCGTGCTTCGTCAAGCCGGCGAACCTGGGCTCGAGCGTCGGCATCAGCAAGGTGAAGGCGGCCGAGGACCTGCCCGCCGCCATCGAGCTGGCCGCGCGCCTCGACCGCCGCGTCATCGTGGAGCGCGCGGTGCAGGCCCGCGAGGTCGAGGTGGCGGTGCTCGGCAACGACGAGCCGCGCGTCTCGGTGCCCGGCGAGGTCTGCTTCCCGGGCGAGTGGTACGACTACGACACCAAGTACGGCGCGGGGCAGACCACGCTCAAGGTGCCGGCGCCGCTGCCCCCCGACGTCACGGAGGAGATCCGCGCGCTCGCCCTCCGCGCCTTCCGCGCCATCGACTGCGCGGGTATGGCGCGGGTGGACTTCTTCATCGAGGGGGAGCGCCGGGTGCTCGTGAACGAGATCAACACGATCCCCGGCTTCACGTCGACGAGCGCCTACCCGCGCCTCTGGGAAGCCTCGGGCATCCCCTATCCCGAGCTGATCGGCCGCCTCATCGACCTCGCCCTCGAACGCCGGTGAGGGCACCGCGGCCTCCTGGGGGGAGTGCGGGGGCCATTTCCGGGCCCCCGCAGATGAAAAGCTTGAGAGACGTAGACGCCTGTCCGCGGCCTGGGGGAGTGCGGGGGCCATTTCCGGGCCCCCGCATTGAACAGAGGGGCGGATCCAAGTGTCCGCCCCCAGCGGGCGGCCCGTCCATCCCGCCATGCGCATAGTCATCGCCGGAGGCGGCACGGGCGGCCACACGAGCCCCGGCCTCGCGGTCGCCGCGAAGCTGCGGGAGTCGGGCGTGGACGTGCACTGGATCGGCAGCCGCGCCGGCATCGAGGCGCGGCGCGTGCCGGAGGCCGGCCTGCCGTTCCACACGATCCCGGTGGGCAAGCTCCGCCGCTACTGGGACTGGCAGAACGTGCCCGACCTGGCGGTGCGCGCGCCCGCGGGCCTCGCCCAGTCCTGGCGGCTGCTCCGCCGCCTGCGCCCGGCGCTGGTGCTGGCCACGGGAGGCTTCGTCGCCCTGCCGCCGGCCCTGGCGGCCCGCGCCCTCCGCATCCCGCTGGTCATCCACGAGCAGACCAGCGTGCCCGGGCTCGCCAACCGGGTGGCCGGTCGCTTCGCGCGGCGCATCGCGCTCACGTTCCCGCTCACCGGCACCGAGTTCCCGAAGGAGCGCACCGTGCTCACCGGCAACCCCCTCCGTCCGGAGCTGCGCGGCGGCACGCGCGGGGACGCCCTCCGCCGCTTCAACCTGGACGACTCCGGGCCGATCGTGTACGTCACGGGCGGCGCGCTCGGCTCGCATCGGATCAACCGGGACATCGGGGAGGCCCTGCCGCGCCTCCTCGACGTCTGCCGGATCATCCACCAGTGCGGCGACAACGCGAAGACGGGCGACCGGGCCTGGCTCGCCGAGCGGGCCCAGGCGCTGCCGGAGGCGCTGCGCCGGCGCTACGCGCTCACCCCCTACGTCGGGGCCGAGCTGCGCGACGTCTACGCGGCGGCCGCGCTCGTCATCGGCCGGAGCGGGGCGGGCACCGTGAACGAGTGCTGTCAGCTCGGCCTGCCCGCCCTCTACGTGCCGCTGCCCGGGACCAGTGGAGACGAGCAGACGGCCAACGCCCGCCTCGTGGAGGCCGCGGGAGGCGCCGTGGTCTTCCCGCAGGTCTCGCTGACGCCTGGAGGCCTCGTGGAGGCCGTGACGCGGCTCCTGAGGGACCGGACGGCCCTCGCGGCGATGGGCGAGCGCGCCCGCAGCCTGGCGGTGCCCGACGCCGCCGACCGGATCGCGCGGGTGCTCTTCGAGGTGGCGGGCGCCGGGCGCTGAGCGGACCATGATCGCCTGGTTCGTGCTGCTGCAGGCTGCGCTCACGATCGCGGTGGCGGGGCCGGCCACGTCCCCGGAGTACCTGCCCCTGCACGTGGCCCAGGCCGAAGGGCTCTTCGCCGCCGAGCGGCTCACCGTCACGCTCCGATCCACGCGCTCGGATGCCGGCGCGGCCGAGCTGCTGGCGGCCGGCCAGGCACAACTCGCCGCGACCTCGCTCGATGCGGCCCTGCGGCTGGGGAGCGCGGCCGGCCCGCCGCCGCGGCTCGTCCACGGCCTCACCGCCGCGCCGCCGGTGGCGCTGCTCGTCGCGGCCGGCCGGGCCGGGACCATCCGCTCCGCCGCCGATCTCGTCGGGCAGACTGTCGCGGTCCCGGCCCCGGGCACCGCGGAGGACCAGGTGCTCGGCATGCTGCTCGCGCGGGCCCGCGTGGCGATGCACCGCGTGCAGGTGCGGAGCCTGGGCGAGCGCGGCGTCGCCCGGGCCCTCGAGGGTGGCGCGGTGGCGGCCGGCGTGCTCGGAGAGCCCTACGTGAGCCGGCTGGTCGACAGTGGCGCGGCGGTCGTCGCGGTGGACCTGCGGACCGCCGGGGACGCGGCCGCGGCGCTCGGAGGACCGACCGTGAACGCCGCGCTCTTCCTGAGGGCGGGCGTCGAGGTCCAGCCGGCGACGGTCCGGGCCCTGCGGGCCGCGCTGCAGGCGGCGGTGGCGCGGGTGGTGTCGGCCGACCCGGCCGCGCTCCAGCCGGCGCTCCCGCCGGCGGTGATCGGCTCGCCGGGAGACTTCGCGGGGCGCCTCCGCGGCGCGCGCGACCTGTTCCTGCCCGACGGCCGGGTGAGCGAGGAGACGCTCGAGCGCAGCGTCGAGCTGGTCCGGGCCCGCGCCCCGCTGCCCGCCAAGGTGAAGCTGCCCCGCCGCGCCGGGCGCCTCCTCGTCGAGTAGGACGCGGCGAGAAGGGTGCCCGATGAGCTACAGGCCGTGGCGCGCGAGGAGCGCGCGTGTCGTGGTGAGCGGCAGACCGATCACGTTGCTGAGACAGCCGTCCACCGCCGCCACCAGGCGGCCCCCGAGGCCCTGTACCGCGTAGCCGCCGGCCTTGTCCAGCGGCTCGCCGGTCGCCACGTAGCGCTCGATGTCGGCGTCGCTGTAGTCGCCCATCCGGACCCGGCTCGTCACCGCCGCCGTCTCCTGGCGGGACGCCGAGCCTGCCACCCCCACCTCCACCACCGCGAGGCCGGTGATCACCTCGTGCTCCCGGCCCCGCAGCTCGCGGAGCATCCGGATGGCGTCGGCCGGATCCCGCGGCTTGCCGAACAGGCGCCCGTCGAGGACGACTTCGGTGTCGGCCCCGAGCACGACCACCGGCGCGGCGGCCCGGCCGCGAGCCGAGGCGAGGTCGGCGGCGACGGCCAGGGCCTTGGCCAGCGCGACGGCGGCGATGGCCTGGGCGGGAGGGCCGGGCGGATGCGCCTCGGGGATGTGACTGGCCTGGACCTGGAACGGGATGCCGAGCTGCCCCAGCAGCTCCCGGCGGCGCGGGGAGGCCGAGGCGAGGATGAGGACCGGCGTGCTCAGGTAACGGGCTACGTGACGATCAGGGGGTTCTTGTCGGTGATGACCCGGTCGTTCTTCTCGATCGACACGCGCAGGAACTTGGGCAGGCTGAAGGAGTGCAGGTGGGCCTGCCCGTCCCAGTACCCGAGCTGCTTGGGATCGAGGCGCTCGGCGATGAGGCGGTCGATCTCGCCCGCGGACTGCTTCCGCGGATCGGTGCCCTTGGAGGCCAGGATGAAGCCCCAGGGCGTGCCGAAGCACGAGATGAAGCTCTGGAACGGGGCGACCACCGGGAAGACTTCCTTGAGGGTGCGGTTCACCGCCCCGTGGAAGAAGATCTCGTTGACCTTGGTCATGCCGGCCTGCATGGTCATGACGCCCTGGGCGGTGAGCCGGTCCCGGATCAGGGTGTAGAACTCCTTGGTGAAGAGCAGGCAGGCCGGCCCTTCCTCGAGGGGCTCCACCAGGTCCACCACGATGAGG
>Ga0209640_10004703_pt1 | contig 11969 bp, 8 predicted proteins | sample RifCSP10_1_FD_184018 | JGI IMG/M metagenome (GOLD analysis project Ga0209640, IMG submission 184018) | Soil microbial communities from Rifle, Colorado - Rifle CSP2_sed 10_1 (SPAdes) (version 2) | ecosystem: Environmental > Terrestrial > Deep subsurface > Rock core/Sediment | place: Rifle... | reverse complement strand
TCGTCACTCCTTCCGACATATTTCGAGTATTTTTTTGCCCCAGAATTTGAATTTGGCAACCTTGAAAAGCGTACTCGTGGGGAGGCCAATCGCATGAGCGATTTCCTTGTCAACTCGATAAATGAATGACGTTGGATCGTTCTTTGCGGCATCTAGTTCCGGGTCGCCTGTTTTCAGTTCTTTTTCCTGCCTTCAAGCCGCCCAATCACTGAACGGGCCGCGTAAAGCGGAAGATGTTCGAGAGGTTGCCGTTGGAATTCCTGACCTGTAAGTCTACCGTCTGGCCCGGGTCGATCTTCTTCCCCGCCTTCTTCGCGATCAGTCTCATGGTTGGTTGGAACTCGTCGTTGGCGGTCTTCTGTTGAGATCCGTTCAGCAGCACCTTAGCGTCGTCGTCGAAACCGATCCCGTTGACGAACAACTTCTTCCCGCTACGCTCAGCGCTGAGGATCAGCGGCCCGGTCACGGCGCCGCAAGGCAGACACAGTCCGGAGACGGTCAGCGTGTAAGCGCAATTCAGCCCGAGGTCCTGGTTCACTTCATGGACGACGACTACGAAGGTGGCGCCGCCCGGGACGTTAAACGAGAACGACGCAGGTCCGCCGTCTATCCGGCTGACACCGGCGTCTCCCAGATAATTCGTACAGATGTTGTTCGGATCGAAGCTTCCGAGGTAAGCCGCTCCAAACAGCGCGGGATTCGTGCCCTGGCACGTCGTGGTGAGAGTCACTTCGACGCAATAAGGAGTCGGGCTTGGGCACGTCGTGAAACTGTACGCGTCATAACGGCGCGTGCCGGCGCCGAAAGGCCCGGGACAAGGCTCCGAGAGACCGCACAACGTCGAATCCCCATCGCGGGTGAGGCGGAGGTTCTGGATTCCCGTCGTCGCGGTAAACGTCGGACCTGGGTTTGGAGCCACCGTGTCGAGCGTCGAGACAATGTTCATCGGCGGCGAGCCGGTCTGGACGCTGAAGGCAGCCGCCCTCGGACTGCCCCCACCAGTGAAGGTCAACGTCAGCAGGAAATCTACCCGCAGAGGGCAGGGCGCGTTCGGGTTTAACGAGAACCTGAATGGAGTCACATTGACTCCCAACCCCGCAGGGAATCCGATATTGGGATAGGCGGAGTTCCCTTGAATAATGTTGACCCCTGGAGTCGAGGTGCTCAGCATCGCGTTGACGCTGTTGGCGTTTGCAACCCCGGTGTTCCTCAACTGGACGTTCAGGTTCGCGGATTCACCCGGGTCGATGATCCCGTCACTATCACCTCCGGATTCGGAAGCCGTGACAGTTCCGGGTTCAAAGTTAGGCCCGGCGACGGCGCCAATGGACATCAGCGCCTCGAGCGCCATCACGATGCCGGCCCCTGAATCGCGGTCCACGCCGGGCCCTTCGATGTCGATCGCGGTGTTGATCAGCGCGTTTCGAATCTGGGTACGAGTGAGCGAAGGGTTTGCCGACTTCAACAAGGCGGCGATTGCCCCCGCGTGCGGCGCGGCGGCCGAAGTTCCGAAAAACGGGGACGGGAAGCCTCCCGCCCCTGTTACCGTCGTGCCGTCAGCAGCCGTGATGTCGGGCTTCTGTCTCAACAGTCCGCCGGTCGACGAAAAGTTCCCCGGGGTAATCGCTGATCCGTTGGAGTTGAAGAAAAGTCTTCGCGGACCATCCGAACTGAACAACTCGACCGTGTTCGTTGCGTTGAACGGTCCCGGGAACGGTCCCATGGGATTGGGAGGTCCGGCAAACTGGGCGGCCGGCGTCGCCGCGCATCCGAAGGCATTCTCCGCACAACTGTGACCCCGCATCTGTCCCTCGGTGTTCATGTTCAACCGCCCGCGGTTGGCGCTGAGGTAAAAGAACCGGTTTGCCGCGCCAGTCTTCTTCAGGACGACGACCTGGTTGCCAATGGTTCCCAGACCCCCGGCTTGCTCGAAGGGGTCCTGACTGCCGTTTTGGAGGTTCGTAGACGACGACACCACCGCGCTCCCGCTGCTGTTGAGAACGAAAAGGTCATAGTCGTTCGCAGAGCCTGCGAGAGGGTCAGTCCAGAAGAGGTTGCAGGGACCGGTCGTCGTAAAGGTCACGGCGTTGAACTGCACCCCGCCACCGAAATTGTGCACCGTGCCGCCGGGAACGATCCCGATCATGCCCCCGTCGAGGAAGTCAGCCTGATACGTGCCTGAGCGGTTGTCGTTCTTGTTTCCCGAATTACCTGCCGATGAGAAGTAGGACGCGCCGTTCGCCACGACATCGGCGACCGCCTGTGTGATGATGCCCCCGTTGGTGTTGGACGGGACACCCGGAGCCTGCCCATCCTGGAATGGGCTTTCAGCAAAATAGAAGACGTCATCGACGATGATGTCACAGCCGGCTGCTCTCAGATCGCGGATGTTCTGTGCGAAGCTTGCCGACCCCCCAAAGGCGGTCGCGAAGAAAAGCTGCGCGCCGGGAGCGAGGTCGTGGATGAGCTCCAGCATCGCGGTTCCTTCGTCGCCGTCACCCGCCTGCCCGGACAGGATCGTAACGACAGGTGGAAGGTCTCCCGAGCCCATTGCCACGTTGAGACTGTCGACGCCGTCGGAAAGCACGCCGATCCTCACGCCCGCGCCGTTGGCCCCAAAGTTCGCGCGCGCGGTGTTGACCTTATGAGTCGCGTCTCCCTCCGAGTTTCGGCTTCCCGTATTTGGAACGACGGATTGGGGTTGTGCGAACTGCGGCAGCAGCGTCATCAGCCCCGAGTGAACCCGGCTTGCGCGCTCTGCGAAACCAGGCGAGACCTGCAAGCCGCGGTGGGGTTCGACGTAACGGCTCGTGATGGCTTCCTGCTTCGGTTGGATGAATCGAACCTGCGGCGATTCGGCGATGGTTTCGAGCTGATCGAGCGGCACCCGCGCGCGCATGCTGTCGTAAAGAGGGAAGACGCTGATGACCTCGCCGCCAAGCGCCTCGATCTCCTCCACGAGCGGGCCGTGGGTCCTTCCTGATATGTCAACGACCGTCTTCCCTGCGGCGTCGACGTTCACGTCAACGCTGAGAGTCTCGACGCTGTCGGCCACACGTTCGCCGCGGCGCTGCCTCATCGCGTAGAGAAGCTGGGAATCGATTCTCTGCTGCGCCGGGGTGCGCGATTCCTTCTCGTCCAACAGCGCTTGAATCTGACGCAACGCGCTATCGGCGATCTTACCCTGGTTCCCCTGTCCAGGCTCCGGAGCGGCCTGCGCCCGGCGCGTACCACCGACCGTAAGAACCGCCCAAGAAATGATAGCGGTCAAGCAAATGCCGAGAACGGCAAGTTGCCAGACGGAGATATTTCGTTTTCGGCTGCCGGCGCGTTTCGATGCGGACCTGGCGCGCGCGCCTGTTCCCTTGTTGATCCAATCCATGATGTTCTCCTTAAGTCGGTTGATTCCAGACGGTGGCGATCAATGTCGTCAACTTTCGAGGCTTAATGTGATGAGTGACCGGTTTGCCCGCTCGTTCCGATCAGGAACCGTTCTCGTTCGCAATCGCCGGCGTGCATGTCGGCAACCCCAGGACGCCGATCCACGTTAGCTGCCATGAGCAGGAGCGACGAATCCGCCCGGCTGTAATCCAATCCGGTTACCGCGAGCTATCGTCCCTGCTCCTCAAAGTGTCTGTCAAGCGCGGCTTGAGGGGAGATTGTCTTCTGAGATGGGTTCGGGGCCGTGAGCAGCAGACGTAAGGGTCGGCGTTACATCCTGCTGCGAGCTTGTTGAATCCCATCGGGCCACCGCCTCTTGAGTCGAGCACTTCGGTCGGAATATCCGCCCGGATACCCTTTGTTCGGATGTCGTAACGTTACCTCATTTGAACACTACGCGCAAGAATCTTCTCCGGCCGGCCTGTATTACTACTTCTCCCGCCGTGGAGCCCATCTCGTGTTTAGCGTCGCTCACCGTCTCGCCGTTAACGCGGACGCCGCCTTGCGCGATCAGTCGCTGAGCGTCGGCCACCGACGAGGCGAATCCCTCGGCAGCGAGCAGCTTCACCAGCTTGATTGGTTCGGCGGGCCGCTCGATGGCAGGGATGTCGGAGGGCATCTGGCGGTCGCGAAACGTCTTGTCGAATTCGTCGCTGGCTTGCTGGGCCTCGTGCTCGGAGTGAAAGTCGGCGGCGATAAGACGGCCGAGCTCGGCTTTGAGATCACGCGGGTTCCGAGCGCCCTTCTCGCAGGCCGCCTTCATATCTTCCAACTCGCGCGGCGTCAGGTCGGTCAGCAGCTCGTAGTACCGCCACATCATCTCGTCGCTGATCGACATGACCTTGCCGAAGATCTCGCCTGGCGATTCGGTGATGCCGATGTAGTTGCCGAGACTCTTGGACATCTTCTGAACCCCGTCGATGCCCTCGAGCAGCGGCGTGGTCATTATGAGCTGCGGCTCCTTCACGCCGTACTCGCGCTGGACCTGTCGCGCCATCAACAGGTTGAACTTTTGATCCGTGCCTCCCAACTCGACGTCGGCCTCGAGGGCTACCGAGTCGTAGCCCTGGCTGAGCGGGTACAGAAGCTCGTGCAGACTGATAGGCGTCTGCGACTCGAATCGCTTTTTGAAATCGTCGCGCTCGAGTAACTGCGCCACTGTTGCTTTGGCTGCCAGGCGGATAAAGTCGTCGGCGGAAAACTTCGCGAACCACTCGCTGTTGAAACGTAACTCGGTTCGCTCGGGATCGAGCAGCTTGAAGATCTGTTTTTTGTAGGTCTCGGCGTTCTCGATGATCTGCTCGCGGGTGAGCGGCGGTCTGGTTGCGGAACGCCCGGACGGGTCGCCGATCATCGCGGTGAAGTCGCCGATAAGGAAGATCACTTGATGGCCGAGTTGCTGGAAGTGCCGCATCTTGCGGATCAGGACCGTGTGGCCGATGTGGATGTCGGGCGCGGTCGGGTCGAATCCGGCCTTTACCCTCAGCGGCACGCCCGTTCGTTTCGAGCGTTCAAGCTTGCGCGGCAGCTCGTCCGCCGGGATGCAGTCTACGGCGCCCTTCATCAGGTAGGTGATTTGTTCTTCGATCGTCATCGTAGAGGGGAAACGCTGAGCGATGAATGGTGAATGATGAATGCGACCGTCCTCCTTCATCACTCATCATTCAATGCTGTCATTCATCGTCCTTTTCTAGTAACCAACCGCGGCGCCGCCCGATCGCGAATCCGATGCCCCAAGCCTCATGCCCGTCTTCTGGTCGATCATGATGCCCTGTGCGTCGCCGATGTAGCCAGGGCGCTCCGCGAACAAGTGGCCGCGCTTCTCCATCGCTCGCCGCGTGTCCCGGTTCAATCCGAGCGGTTCCCATCTTATCAAATCGGGCATCCACTGATGATGAACGCGAGGGGCATCGATCGCCTGCTGTATGTTCATTCCAAAGTCAACCACGTTCACGATCACCTGCAAGACCGTGTTGATGATCGTCGGCCCGCCCGGGCTTCCGACGGTGAAGTAGACCTTGCCCTCTTTGAGTATGATCGTCGGGGTCATCGCCGACAGCGGGCGTTTGCGCGGCGCGATCGCGTTGTTTTCGCTTTGAATCAAGCCGTAGGCGTTCGGCACGCCTGGCTTCGAGGTGAAATCATCCATCTCATTGTTGAGCAAGACTCCAGTGCCGCGAGCCGTCACGCCGGCGCCGAAGCCGCCATTCAGCGTGTAGGTATTGGCGACGACGTTTCCTTCCGCATCGACGACCGTGTAATGAGTCGTCTCGGCGGGCTCGAACGCGGAAGGATCGCCGGCGTGAATCGTTGAGCTGGGAGTTGCGCGTTCGAGGTTGATCGACTTCGCGAGATCGGCAGCGTACTTCTTCGAGATCAGCCCCGCGACCGGGACCTTGACGAAATCGGCGTCACCCATGAATTCGGCACGGTCGGCAAAAGCGCGCCGCTGAACCTCGACGAGCAGATGCATCGCTTCGGAGGAGTTGTGCGAGAGTTCGGCGACGTTGAAGTTCTCGAGCACGTTCAGCATCTCGATCAGCGCCGTGCCGCCCGATGATGGCGGAGGCATCGTGACAATCTCGTAGCCTCGGTACGTGCCGTTGAGCGGCTGTCGAATCGTCGCCTGGTACTCCTTCAAGTCCTCGGCGGTGATGAGGCCGCCGTTCTCTTTCATGTCGCTGACGATCATTCGAGCGGTCTGCCCTTCGTAGAACTCGCGCGGGCCGCGCAGCTTGAGGCGCGCGAGCGTGCGCGCGAGCTCCGGCTGCACGAATCGGTCGCCCTCTTCGTAGTATTTTCCGTCGCGCAGAAAAATACGCTTGCTGTCGGGAAACTTGCCGAGCAGGTCGGTGTTGCCCCGAAGGCCGCGCACGGTGTGGTAGTTCAACACGAAACCTTCGGCTGCGAGGCGGCGCGCGGGCTCGATCACATCGGCCCACTTGAGCTTGCCGTGACGTTTGAGGGCAAGCGCCATTCCGGCGACGGTTCCCGGAACACCGACCGCTCTGTAGCCGACGGTCGAAGCGTTCTTTATCACGTTGCCGTCTTTGTCGAGGTACATCTCGCGCGTTGCAGCGAGAGGCGCGCGTTCGCGATAGTCGATGATCTCGGTGGTTCCGTCGGCGCGGCGGATCATCATGAAGCCGCCGCCGCCGAGGTTACCCGCCGCCGGCCAGGTGACGGCCATCGCGAGGCCAACCGCGACCGCGGCGTCGATCGCATTGCCGCCGCGTTTCATTATTTCTACGCCGACGCGAGCGGCGATCTCGCTGGTGGAGGCGACGATCCCGTGGCGCGCGCGGACCGGTTCCCGCGACGCCGCGCGCGGAGTGATGGAAAACGTCGCCACAAGGGCGAAGCACAGAATAAAGCTGGAGATCCGCTTGGTCATAGTGATCCTTCTTCTACGCGTGTCCTTTCACTCTCCATCTCGTGACACAGCCGCGGTATCGGCTCACCAGCGGTTTTGCCGGAGTGGGAGTTCACATTCGCGCTTGAACAAATCCCAAGCCGCTCTTGAAGCTGGTCAGGAGCTTGCAATCGTAACGTGTGAGGTCGTTGTACACATCCGGGTTAGCGAAATCCTTCGAGTTCTTCGTCAAGAAGCATTTTGGTTCCTCCGACGCGGTCTTCACGTGTGAGAGCACGGACGCGTATACGATAGAATCTTGAGGCGAGAGGTTTCGCGTCCTCTGAAGATCAATCGCCGATCTGAGAGTATCTCGCCCAATGGGTGCGACTAAGGCAGATTCGAGAACTCTGTTCATGGCGTCATCCAACCTTCGCTTTTCTTCGCCTGCGCTTCTTCTCAGGGCGTTCGTGATCTCATGAAATTCTTGGGCCGAATCGGCGTACGGCTTCGAGCGAGCGAGTTCTTTGATCTCGGCGGTTAGTTTGTCGAGGAGCTCCGCGCGTTGTTTTGATCTCCGAACCCAGGATTCATATGGCTCGCCAACGCTGAAGGCAGGCAGAACCAGTTGGACTTTTTGCGCCTGAGCCAGGGCCAGTATCTCCTCACAGCTTTCCTGCTCGTCCCTCAAGTATGCCAGCTCTAGGACGAAGTTTGATTCAACGTAAACAATCATGCAGCTTCAGTGCGTGCTGACCCGTTCTTGATGGCCTCATAGAGCCCTGAATCAAGCAGCCATAACTGGTCCGGCTGGGCCGTCTCCCGCGTTAGATTGGAGTAGATTACATCGTTCAACCAGGACCTCACGACAAGTGCGAGGCCGAACTCCGATAACTCTTCAAGCGCGACCACTGGTTCACCAAGGTATTTGGCAAAGAGCGGAGCTGTGTCCACCTCGTATTCAGGCGGCACGACGTCAAACGGCGAGCTAGCATTTGTCCAAAGACATAACTTGTCTGGCAAGGCCAGAAGAAAATATGGCGAGGTCGAAATGACCCCGTGGGCGAAGAGGTTTCTCCGCATATTAGCTACCCACTCGACGGTAGCCTTGGTCTTGGTGTGAACCTCGACAACAAGCTGCAGCCTGTGGTCGGGCGAGTATACTGCAACGTCGACCAGATTTGCTGTAGCCATAGAGGGCCCCCTTCCTTTCGGGCGATCAGGGTTTAACGATACAACCCGACGTACCACTCGATCAACGCTCTGCCGGCGAACATCGCGATGATCGCGGCGGGACCGAGGAAGACCCCGAAAGGAATCTCCATCTTCATCGTCCCCTTTCCGCGCGAGATCAACGCCAGCCCGACCACCGATCCGAGCATCGAACCGATGAAAACCGTCAGGAGCGTAGGCTGCCAGCCAAGATACGCGCCGACCATCATCATCATCTTCACGTCGCCCAGCCCCATGCCTTCCACGCGGCGCAGCCGATAGTAAGCCTCTCTCACCAACCACAGTGTTCCCCCTCCGGCCACCGCGCCCACTGCTGAGCAGACAAGCGCCGCCGCCCACCCCGGCCAGTCATCGAAGCCACGCGGTATGGGCATCGACCCTGCGAGTATCGGTTCAGGAACGACTACCCTCAAAGCGGCCATCACAGCCAATCCCGGCAGCGTGATAGCGTCAGGCAGCAGCTTGTGGCGCAGGTCGATGAACACCAGCGGCACGATCAGCGAAACGAAAACTATGTCGGCGACAAGCGACAGTGAAAGCCAGTCGTTCACGTGTTTGAGGAAGACCACCAGGTAAAGCGCACCGGTCACGAATTCCACGGTTGGATAAATCGGGGAGATGTGCGCGCGACAATTGCGGCACCTTCCGCGCAGGATCAGATAGCTTACGAGCGGAATGTTGTCATAGGGCTTGATCGCGGCGTCGCAGCTCGTGCAGTGAGAGCTCGTAACGACGACGGACTCGCCCCTCGGCACCCTGTGGATTACGACGTTGAGAAAGCTCCCGATGATCAAGCCGAACACGAAGATTGAGATGCCCCAAAAGAGCGGTGGCATGTCTTGCATCACGTTTCACGCATTCCGTTTGCGAGTAGGGACCATCTGGATTAAGTCAGCATTCTGCCTCTTAGAGCCTGCCTAACACAAGTCGGCGGGTAGTGGCGATTCGGTCTCAATTTGAGTCCCAGGAAAAACAAAAGGCGGCCCAAAGCCGCCTTTTGCGCATTCATGCGTGTCTAGCTCAAGCTGTTCTCAAAGACTCACACGACCTTCACTTCGATTTGCTTGGCCTTGGCTTCCTCCACTTTTGGAAGACTTACTAAGAGCATCCCGTCCTTGGACTCAGCGGTGATGTTCTTGGTGTCGACAAACGGAGGGAGTGTGAAGCTGCGCAAGAACTGGCCATAGCTCCGCTCCTGGCGGTGATAGCTGTGCCCATCGCCCTCCTCCGGTTTTCTCTCCCCGGCGATCGTGAGCACGTTGTTGTCAAACGTGACGGAGATGTCCTCTTTCTTCACTTCGGGTATCTCCATCTTTATGGCGATATTCTTATCCGTCTCGTATATGTCACACAGCGGTGTCCAGGCTGTGAAAGCGCCAGGCTCTTCGCTGACGGGTGTCTGGGTGGCAAACGGTCCGAATGTTTCGTTGAGAAGGCGGTTTAGCCTGTTTTGCAACAGTCTGTTTCGTGCTGGGGCGATTGCAGTCCCGGTATTCATTGGTTAGCTCCTCTCGTAGGTGAGCTGTTGGATTCAGATGGACTGGAGAATTCCAGAGAAGCTGAAGAAGGGAGTGAGCTATGCTCGGTTCTCAACAACCTTATGCTCTTTGCGCGGCAATGTCAAAGGTTCTGTAGTTCGGCTCGGGTCAGCCTACTGATGACGAGGCATGAATCGCGAAGCGGGTTTGAGGGTGAAAGCCGCCTCCCGCAGTGTCGACGGGTCTTTGCGGCACGACTCATTCCAAAGTAAGATGTGCCCAAGCCAGAGCTCAGCCGGTTCTACGGGGTTGTCATTCGGGTGTATTGGGTCAATTCCCATTGCCGATCGAACCGCTGAAATGAGGTGACGGAACCTTGAAGCATCCAATTTACCGGGTTGAATCATTTCAAATCATGTCGCCCTACACGCTGCGGGTCCGTTTCAACGACGATACAGAACAGGTGATCGACTTTCGGCCTGTCTTGGCTGGGGATCTGTACGGTCCACTTCGTGATCTTTCCGTCTTCAGTCAAGTCAGAGTCGATCATGAAGTTCACACGCTCGTATGGCCGAACGGAGCGGACTTCGACCCGGCGACGTTACACGATTGGCCCGACCAGGTCGATGAACTCGTTGCTCGCGCACGGGAGTGGGAATCAATACCGGCGTGAAATTGCCGTGCGGTCAAATGACACTTGGGACGGTTAGGATTCTTCTTCAAAGCCAGCCGCGAGAGACTTGCGACGTGGAGTTCTCATTTGCAGGAGTTGTTTGACAGTGCGAATCGCAACATCGCAGACCTGACACTCTACCTTGAGTCAGGCGACGCTTCGACTAGCGACACCGGGTGCAATTAAAGTGCGGCACGTTTACGGCGATCCCGCGTCTCATTAACACCTCGACTCATCGAGGTTCCCCCAACCGGCAGGTTGGGGGATTGCTGCGGAGTGCGCTCGCCTCTGTGTTGTAGGCTGGAGTGAAAGGACCCCAACCTGCCGGTTGGGGGGCGCCTCACTGAAGTGAGGTGTTAATGAGACGGGCGCTTGCCGAGCCAAGTAGATCGTGGCGTCAAGATCACGTCATCCAGTGAGCACCACCAGTAATTACACCCAGCGACACCCTACTGAACTCGGTCGCTCCCAGTGACCGCAGGTAGGCCCCCGTTTCCGACGATCTCACGCGCAAGCAGCTCGGTTGCTCTGGCCCGGGGCGCTGCAAAAGCCGAGTCGGGTCCGCGCCTGTCAATGCGGGGACACGGCCCCCTCGCTCGATCTTCGGGCTCGCAGCGCGATGAGCGCCTCTGACAAATTTGCATACAACCGGCCACGATAAGGAAGTCCAGCACCATCGCAGGCCTGACTCACATAGGAGCGCATTCGCCGATCGATCGTCACGATATCGGCATACGGTATGCACTGGATCTGTTCACGGTCGGCAAAATCACCGGCCTTTGGCTTATCGCCAAGGTTTTTCAAATGTCGGTGGTAGACTTCATAGCCCAAGCGGATGCCAGGACACCTAGCACAGTCGTTGTAGATCCAACGAGCAAGCCGAGCGATGTTCTGCGGTGCAACTGTAATCCTCGCCGTTCCTAAGTTTCGTTCGATCGTGACGACGAAGTGATCGCGGAGGCTGGGCTTCTTTTTGAGTGAGCGATCTCGTTCGAATAGCTCCTGTAGGGGTCTAGCATAGCGGCGATATGGATTGAGAATCTCCGGGGTTTCATTCCATAGCGTGAAAACAACCTCGGGCAGGCCGAAACCGATAAAGTTCGCTGTTACCGGCTCGCCCCAGACTGTCATTGCGAAGTCGAACCGGTTCACGTACGGATGGACGCGACCGTATTCTCGCCCATCGGCAAGGGCACTAACAGCTTCTTCCAACTCCAATACTAGATTTCTTGCGCCTGAAATGTATTCAATCGGCAATCTGTCCAAGCGGGTGAGAACGCCCATTACATTGGTTCGCGGATTAGGATGCAGTAAGGGCGCAGAAATCTCCAGAATGTTACTCGTAGACAGTAGAAGTTTGTCGCCGCGTGAGCGGAGATCATTCTCAAAATGATCCAGGCTGCAGGGTTGTGACCGCTCAATAAGATCAATCAGCGAACTGGTGTCAAGCAGAATCCTCACGAATGTTTGAATTCTATCTGGGATCGTTACCCCGCGTCTACGCAGCGCTTCCCGATCTGCCCGTGGGGAACTCGCAGCTCCAGGATCATGATGGTGATAACGATCGCGATCACGGCATCACTGAACGCTTCGAGCCGCCCTTTCCTCATGGTCTCTCCCCGTGTCGTTGAGGCGTGCGCGGCGTTCACCCGAGCTGTCGCGCGTAGTTGAATCCCAGGTAACCCGGAGTCCGCCTCATTCTCACTTAAACGAAGCCGCATCAACGAGGCCGCTTCGGTTCTCGCGGCGTCGCTTGAACCAAAAAGACTGGCCAGATACGGGTTGTCTGGAT
>Ga0209640_10004702_pt1 | contig 11970 bp, 14 predicted proteins | sample RifCSP10_1_FD_184018 | JGI IMG/M metagenome (GOLD analysis project Ga0209640, IMG submission 184018) | Soil microbial communities from Rifle, Colorado - Rifle CSP2_sed 10_1 (SPAdes) (version 2) | ecosystem: Environmental > Terrestrial > Deep subsurface > Rock core/Sediment | place: Rifle... | reverse complement strand
CGCGGCGTGACGCAGCCGGTCGATTTCCTCATTAATGTCACTATCTTTTTCTATATAAGTGTCAGTCCGCGGCACGTAAGCTTCGGGCTGATAATAATCGAAGTAACTAACGAAGTAGTGAACGGCGTTATTAGGGAAAAACTGGCGAAATTCGTTGTAAAGTTGAGCAGCCAGAGTTTTGTTGTGGCTAAGAACCAGTGTCGGCCTTTGGGTATTAGCAATGATATTAGCCATGGTGAAAGTCTTACCACTACCGGTAACACCTAGTAGAACTTGCTGATTGTCACCGGCATTTAAACCTTCACTCAATTTAGCAATCGCCGTCGGCTGGTCTCCCGTTGGCCTATACTTACTCTTAAGCCTAAACTTGCTCACCTATCAATTGTAGCAAGCTGAACTTCTTCTAGCCTTGTTCGTACAAAGAGCGGTAGTGGTGGTTGTGTTTATCGAGTAAAGCAGTCAATCGGCTGATTAGTTTTTCCGGGTCTTCTTCAAAGATAACTAGATCGGGGTCGGCGTTTGGCAAGAGCTTCAGTAAGCTCCCTATCTGCGCGCTGACACCGCCAGCACTTTCTAACACTCCGATCGGAGTATGGGTTTCGGCGGCAATCGTAAATTCGTGTAACGTGCCCAAACGGCCGCCAATCGTCACAACCGCATCGGCTGAATGAATCAGCAGGGCATCTCGGCCGCCATAGTGAAGCCCGGTATATAAAATCGCATCGTAATTTTTGAACGGTAGTCGGTATTTGACAACGTGTTCAGCTTTAGATGCCGCCGGGCTTAAGCCCAGGCTCATTTTGCCACCGGCAGACTTGAAACCGGCGGCGGCATAATCTGGCAGTCCGGCTGTGGCTCCGGTCATCAAGCTATGGCCGGCTTTGGCTATGGCGATGCCGATGGCGTTGGCTAATTGGGCACCCTGCTCTACGCTGTCTCCTTTAGCCGCCCCGGAGACACAGATCTGATATTTTCCCATACTTACTCCGGACCAGCGTATTCTTCGGCTAAATCGGCGTTAGTTGGTAGGACAGCTAATTCATCATGGCTGAAGTTATATTGAATATCTGGTGCTCTATCCGATAACGACCCAGCTATTCTCCGATAGCGGGCCATAAGTTCACTCCACAGTGAATGCGCCCCATGGTGCCTGACAGCTTCAATCAGCTCGTGATGCTTAAGATGGTTGAGCGATACATCTTTAAGGTTAAGCGACACTGGTTGTTCGTCGTCGGAAATCAAATGCTCGGTATCCGCCCACCAACCCAAGCCCGGACTTAACTCATGCAGGGCTTCAGAGTAACCCTTTGGATTTAATGAATGCAGACCCGCCAAAAGCAGCAGGGTTAGGCATAATACCGAAGCCTGGTTTAATTCTTCCGAAGGCCATACGGATACAACGCCGATTTGTTGGTTGATTACAAAGTGAGACTGCGGACCCTTTAAACCCCGCCAGTGTTCGGCTTTAAGGTTTATTATTTTTGCCGGGCGCAGTTCGTACTGAGAAGCACTCAACTTGGGCAGATTTTTAGCGACATTTCTCTGCCAGGTGGTTGATTCCAGAACCGAACCGGCCAAGAATATCTCTGAGATATCTTGGCGTTTAATCATCGAGGCAACCGAACGATAGTGTAGACGCCTAGCGACGCGTTTTGGCGGGTATTTGATGAGGGTGGCCTTGGCAACGGCATTCTTGACCACCCACACCTCGTCTGTTGAGGCGCAATGCTTCACAAGCTGGATGGCCTTGTTTAGGCGTTCGCTGAGCTTGGTAGAGTCATCGACTCCTAGTGCTTTATCTAGTATCTGCGAATCTCTTTCGAACCGAGCTTGAAGCGCATGGTAAAGTTCTTCGTCGGTGGTGTCGTTTGCATCCAAACCAAGCTGCTCAATTTTACTGCGCAGCTTATGTTTATTTTCGGCCATCAGCCTGATATCTTCGCTGGAAAAACCACATTGCTCTTCCAATACTGACAGGTCTTTGGCGACTTCCTCCTCATGCTTATCTAGAAGTTTGGCCAGATTCCTTGACATGTCAGCCCAACCTCACTGGGCGGTAATCTTCCGGGGCAATCCGCAGATAGTGTTCGATTTCGCGATCTGTCAGTAGACCGGCTTGGGCGCCGACTTTCTGAACTACACTCATGGCGTTAATCGGTGCCCAAAGCAGCGCGCCGGCGATGTCGGCGCCTCTAATTACGGCGGCTACGAAGGTCGAGCTAAAAGCATCACCGGCTCCCGTGCGGTCATAAGGTGGTTTTGGGTCGGGATAAATCGGCATCTTGTAGCGGCTAGCGCCATCGCTGGCATAGGCGCCTTTTGGCCCATCGCTAACCAGTACAATTTTTGGGCCAAGCTCATGCAGCTTGTCGAGTAATTCATGGATGTCATCTTCGTAACGCTTACCAGCAATCTCGGCAGCCTCTTGGCGATTGACGGCCAGTATCTCGCTGCGGACATAAATTCGCCTTAGTCGCTGCGCTCCGGCTTCGAGCTGGAAGGTACCTGGCTGAAAGACCAATTTAATTTCTGGATGTCGTTCTAGCCACTGCGCCAGCTCATCGTGGTACCCTAGAGCGTGCTGGCTGACCGAGCTGAAATATATCCATCGAGGAATATCGATTGATCTGAAGCGTGGCCAGTTATAATCGTATTCCTCGTGCTTAATCAAGATGGTGCGGTCTTCCCTGTACCAGAGCACGTAGTGATAGTTGCTCTTTTTTTTGGGGTTGATGTGGACGAAGCGCCTGTCGACTTTAGCATTATGGAGTGCCCGCAGGATATCACGCCCCCAATCATCGTCACCGATGTTAGATACCAATCCGGATTGCAAACCCACCTTGGCAATGCAAACGGCGGCGTTAGAAGCATTGCCTACAGCTGGAACTATTGTTGCATGGTCAAATGGAATTTTGGTGGCAAAAGCCATGCTCAAACGCGGCCCGTCATCGGTTTTTTCGACCTTGGCTTCGTTATCCAAAAGCTTTATAAAAACATCGGTCACTACATCACCTATTGCCAGCACATCGAGCTGTTTCTGCGCCATAATTCTTACGCCTATTTTAACACAAGCGCCTAAGCAGGTTTGGCTTTGCCAGAGGAGCTAAACATGTCAATTTTGGACTCTACAACCTCTTGAACTTCGTCGATAACTTTACCCATTAGCTTAACAACGGCATACTCGCCTTTATTTTTCTTAAGGACCGATTCAAGAGTATCGCGATAAGCCACCCGCATATCGGAGTTGATGTTGATTTTAGCGACGCCGATTTTTACTGCCTCTACAAAGTAGTGCTTGGCGGTCCCGCTGCCACCATGCAGGGAGATATTACAATCAATCGCTTGGCGAATTTGGCATAGCAGATCGAGGTCAAGGATTTTTGGCACTGGATATTTGCCGTGCAGGTTGCCAATCTGGGCGGCAAAAGTATCAATCCCGGTCCGGGCTACAAAATCTGCCGCCTCTTCCGGTTTGGTCATATATTTTTTGACTTCTTGGTAGTCGATTTTCTCTTTATGTAGGTTGGATGAGCCCAAAAAATAACGCTCTTCGGCTTCCACTAGCGCGCCGGTAAGCTTGGCGGCTTGTACGACTTTCTTGGTCTCAGAAATAATTTCTTCGCGGCTGGCGCCGTGTTTGGCTTGTGAGATATCGATATGGATACACTCAAAGCCGGCTGTAATTCCGGCGATGGCATTATCTACAGTCGGGCTATGGTCTAAGTTAATATACATCTCGACGCTGTACTGGCTTTTGTAGTTATCGACAAGGTCACGTACATTTTCTAGCCCCATTGCGTCAGCTTCGGTCTGGCTGACCTCGACCAAGACCGGGGCTTTTTTGGCAATCGCCGCCCGCACCACAGCAATCAGCGTTTCCTGGTTATCCAAGTTGAAAGCTCCCAGCGCAAAATGTTCTTTATTGGCCCGTTCAAATGCCGCCCGTGCAGCTTGGCAGTTTCTTCTGATCTCAGTAAGTATCGGCATTTTAATGTTTATGGTTGGTGTGGTCCAAAAGTAAATGATGGGCGGCCAAGGCGATGTGGTCGGCATCCAGGCCAAAGTGCCGCAGCAGTTCCTCGGGCTGGCCGCTTTCGCCGAAGCGGTCTTTCATGCCAATCCTTAACATTGGGGTTGGCAACTTTTCACCTAGCAGTTCGGCGATGGCGCCACCGAGCCCGCCATTGATCTGGCCCTCTTCGGCTGTCACTACATGTCGGGTTTTATGGGCACTTGCTAGGATGGTTCTCTCATCGAGTGGTTTGACGGTTGGCACGTGAACAACCTCGGCTTCTATGCCGTCTTTGGCTAGAATCTTAGCCGCTTCCATAGCCTGGTAGGTCATTGTGCCAGTAGTAATCAAACTGACATCGATACCTTCTTTATAAACATAGGCTTTGCCAATCTCGAACGGTGTGTGCTCGGTAGTGAAGACCGGTGTGGCTTCGCGTGCCAGACGCATGTAATTGGGCTGTCTGTCGGCCGCCATGGCTAAAGTGGCTTTGGCAGCTTCATTACTGTCACAAGGAGCAATTACCACCATGTTTGGTAGAGCGCGCATCAGCGCTATATCTTCCAGCATCTGGTGTGTCGCGCCGTCCGGACCGACGCTGATACCGGCGTGCGAGCCGACTATTTTAACCGGCCGATCGTTAAGTGCAATGGTAGTTCTAATCTGCTCCCAGTTGCGCCCGGGGCTGAAAGCGGCGTAGCTTGAAACGAACGGAATCTTTCCCATAGCTGCCATACCGGCTCCGACAGTTACTAGGTTTTGTTCAGCTACGCCAACCTCGACAAATCTTTCCGGAAAAGCCTCAGCGAACAGGTGCATCTGTGTTGATTCGGTCAAGTCGGCCACAATTCCGACGATATTTTCCCAGCGTTTTCCGGCCTCTAGAAGGCCTTTACCAAATCCCTTACGAATCGGCTCCAGTGTGTCCCAACTATGCGCCAGATGCATCTCACTCATGTTCGCTCCGGATTTTGCCGCCTAAAGTCCGTAGCTCTTTAAGCGCCTTTACGGCTTGTTCGTGGTTGGGTGGTGCACCGTGCCAATGGAAGTCGTACTCCATAAAATCGACGCCCTTACCCGGAACTGTGTGGGCGATAATCATCACTGGCTTTTCGACTATGGCCTTGGCCATATTGCAGGCGTCAATTACAGCATCGATGTCGTTGCCGTCAATCTCCACAACGTGCCAGCCGAAAGCCTCCCATTTATCCCGTAAGTTCTCCAGTGGCATAACAACTTCTGTCGGCCCGTCTATCTGGATATTGTTACGGTCGGCGATAGCAATAATGTTGTTGAGTTTGTACTTGGCGGCAAACATAGCGCCTTCCCAGGTGTTGCCTTCATCTTGCTCGCCGTCGCTCATAATGCAATAAACCCAGCGATGTTGAGCTTTATCCATCCGCAGCGCCATGGCCATTCCAGCAGCCTGACTTAGACCGCTGCCCAACGGCCCGCTGGTAGTTTCCAGCCCCGGCAGCCGAAGCCGTTCGGGGTGACCTTGCAGGCGCGAGCCAAACTGCCTGAGCGTCATTAGCTCCTTCTTTTCAAAGTAACCAGCGTGCGCCATGGTTACATAGCGAACCGGCGTGCAGTGGCCGTTCGAAAGAATTAGAATATCGCGCTCATCCCATTCGGGGGTTTCCGGATCGTGCTTTAGTATTTCGAAATATAGTGCCGTAAAGATATCAGCTAAACCAAGCGGCCCAGCTGAGTGGCCGCTGCCGGCGTGCTCGAGCATTTTAATTAAATCGATGCGGATTTCGTTGGCTTTTTTCTCTAACGCCGGCAAAGAATGGTGTTTTTGCTCTTTTGTCATCTTGCTTATGATTTTACGTTGTGCCGGTCTCTTCAGCAATGCGCACTAGCGCGCGGTAAGCTCGTTCTGGGTTGTCAGAGTTCTGGATAAAACCGCCGACATTCAGCACGTCAACGCCGCCGAAAACCAGTTCGGCGACATTCTGATCATTAATGCCGCCGTCCCAACCGACCTCCAGATCTGGTTTCTGGTTTTTCAGTATCTCTACCTTCTTGAGATGGCTCAAATTGGCTTGGCCGCCAAACCTTCCTAAGTCGCCGCTGAAAATCAACACATGGTCGATGTCGTCGATTACCGAAAAGATCTCTTCTGGGAATGTTTGTGGCAAAAGTGCGACGCCCAACCTGATCGAATGGTCGCGACAAAAGTCAACAACCTGACCGAAGTCGCCCTCGGCTTCAGCGTGGACAATAATTAGATTGGGCTTGTGCTGCAAAATTTTTTGGATAGCCGGCAGCGGGTTTTGATACATCAGGTGGAAATCGGCTAAAAACCCAACAGGCCACCAAGCGTCTTCTGGAGCCACCGTTTTGTGTGGCACAAAAGTCCCATCTGTCAGGTCGATTTGTATCCGGTGCGCAAAATGAGCGACATTTTGAATCTGTTTTTGATAATTATCTTTATCGGCGGCTAAAATCGCCGGGCAAATAATCGGTTTTTTAGCTGCCAAGTCCATTTATCTTACCAATGCGTCGTTGATGACGTGCTTCTTCACGAAAAGGCGTCTCCAACCATAATTTAATCACCTGCTTCATATCTTCGAGGGCTACAAATCGGGCAGCCAGGCTCAGCATATTGGAATCATTGTGGGTTCGGCTTAGCCGGACAACCTCATATGGATCGTGGCTGGTGCGACCGGTCACATCAGTAACTTTTCTGGACACGGCAGGCCCATAAAACAGGCTACACCGTATGCCTTTGATTTTATTAGCCACCATCGCCTCGCCTTGCCCTGAGCCACCAAAAACTAGGCCTCGTTGGCATTCGCCGGAAGCTACTGATTCGGCAGCCGGAATAATAAAATCCGGGTAATCATCATCTGGATTTAGACTCTTGGGGCCGAAATTTTTAACTTCGTGCCCTGCTGATTCGAGATAAGCGGCTATATCATTAAGTTGCTCAAATCCAGCGTGGTCAGATGCCAGTGCAATCTTCATTTTTCTTCTCCCATTTTAAGGAAAAGAGAAGCCCGAGCGGCGGATTCATTCCGCGCCCGGCGCGATGAGAAAAACGTAGTTTGTCTCATAAGCGTCAGCGTCAAAACCTGTGGACACCGTCGATATTGGTGGCGTCAGATGGCAAAGGGTGCTTTGGTTGCTCACCATCGATGATATATCCGGCCCCTTTGGTATCTTCACCGGCCGCCGATTTGTCGCCATCTTCGGCTGTAAGTGGTTCTTTGTCTTGTACTTCCAGACTTGGTACAGATTTTGCTAATAAATCAGGCTCTTTTTGAGTCGATTCAGGCGCTGGCAGTAGTGGCTCGTCCGGGGGTTCGGTGATATTTAGCTTTTTCTCTTTGGATTCAATATCTTTCTGGTCTTTGTGATGCCGATCGGCGTGTTTGGCTTCAACGTCTTTGAGATTGGCCTGATTATCTTCGTCTTCGGACTCAGAGCCACTGCTTAAGAGCCGCGCGACATCTGCCGTTAGTTCGACCAGGCGGTTACTATAGCCCCATTCGTTGTCGTACCAAGCAACAACTTTAACTAAATTACCGTCAACAACCGCGGTTAGCGGCAAATCAACAATCGCTGAGTGGCTGTTACCGATAAAATCGCTGCTAACCAATTCCTCCTCAGTAACATCCAAAATGCCCTGGAAATATGGATCGGCTGAAGCTTTTTTAAGGACTTCGTTGACTTCTTCAACCGTTGTGTTCTTTTTGGTAACTACAGCAAAATCGCTTAAAGACACGACCGGGGTTGGTACGCGCAGGCTCAGGCCGCCGAAAATTCCCTCCAGAGACGGCATGGCCTTAGCAGCCGCGATACTGGCGCCGGTCGTCGTCGGGACGATATTGGTGGCCGCGTTGCGAGCCTCACGAATGTCCTTGGCTGGGCCGTCCAACAGAACCTGGCTGGCTGTATAACTGTGGATGGTTGTCATCATGGCTTTTTCGATACCGAAATTAGATTCGAGTATAGCCATAATCGGCGTTATAGAGTTGGTGGTACAGGAGGCATTACTAATTACTTCACTAGCTGAGTTTATTTTGTCCTCATTGACGCCGAGGACAATCGTCTCAGCACCATCGCCTTTGGCTGGTGCGCTGATTATGACTTTTTTAGCTCCGGCTTCAATATGGGCTTTGGCCTTGGCCGGGTCAGTGAAAAGTCCGGTAGACTCAATCACAACCTCAACACCTAAATCCCTCCAGGGTAATTTGGCCGGGTCTTTCTCGGATAAAACTTTTATTTTCTGGTCTTTAACGATAATGTTCTGCTCATCGGACGCAACATCATATTGATAAGCGCCGTAGTTACTGTCGTGCTTTAGTAGATGGGCCAAAGTCTTGGTATCGGTCAGGTCGTTAACGGCTACAATTTCCAAGTCAGGACGCTCAAAAGCAATCTTGAAGGTATTTCGGCCGATTCGACCGAAGCCGTTTATAGCGATTTTAGTTTTCATTAATCTCCCACCATACAATTCATTTCAATTGTATGGTTTTATGCTAAAGCTTTCAACAGTTTATGAGGACTTCTGAGCCCGTTCGATCGACTCAGCAATGACTTTCTTGGCTTCTTCGGTATCACCCCAGCCTAAGACTTTGGTGCTGCCGGGTTTTTTTAGGTCTTTGTAGTGGGAGAAGTGGTGGTCAATTTTTTGCTTCCAGCGCTCCCCCAAATCGTCTAGAGATTTTATTGAATCTCCGCTGTCACGGTCGTCAGCCGGAACAACGATGATTTTATGGTCCATCTCACCGTCATCCTCGAAATTCAGGATGCCGACTATTCTGCCTTTCAGCCAAACCCCAGTGCCAACCGGCTGGGAGGTAACTATCAATGTATCCAGTTCATCACCGTCTTCATCTAGGGTTTGCGGTATGAATCCGTAATTTACCGGCTTGGCAAAAATCTTCGGCTCAACTCTATCGAGCCTGAAAGCTGCTCGCTTACGATCCCATTCGATCTTCATGATAGAACCTTCCGGAATTTCAACGACGGTGTTGAGTTCGCCGTTGCGCCAATCACCCGGCTCTAAAACTTGATTGAAATCTGGCATCTTTAAGTTTCGGTTAACTGGCAGTATTGTACACTATTTTGAGATGATTATTGTCGGTCACCGCGGTGCGTCGGGGTTAGCTCCGGAAAATACCATTAAGGCCTTAGAGCTCGGCCGGGATTTGGCCGACGGCGTGGAATTTGACGTCAGAGTAACCAAGGATAAAGTTCCCATACTTAACCATGATGCCGGAATATTCGATAAAGATAGCAGACGGTGGTTGATAAAAGATTATAGCTATTCTCAGCTCAAAAAACTGAGACCGAGCCTGGCAACTCTGGAAGAAGCCCTGTCGCTCAAGTATGGTAAGACCCGTGTCTTCATTGAAATCAAAGCCCTAGAGCCAACCGAGCCGATAATTCAAGTTATTCGGCCATATTTTAAAAAAAGGCGGCTTCAAATCGCTATCGGGTCATTTGATTTTGAAGTTCTAAAAAAAGTTCGAACTCAGCTCCCGGAAGTTCAGTTATTGATCAACGAAAGGTGGTCGAGCTTAAGGGCCAATTGGCGCGCCCGCCAACTTAATACCAATCAGATAAATATTGAGCACCGCTTCTTATGGTTTGGACTAGTAAGCATGCTGAGCAGGCGAGGGATTGTGCTCTATACTTACACTCTAAACGACCCCCGTAAAGCCCGCAATTGGCAAAAGCACGGCTTAGCCGGAGTATTTACAGATTTTCCTAACCTCTTTACAAGAAAAGTTAGTCGGTTACGCTAACCGTACCATGCATCGAGGGATGAAGACCGCAGATATAGTTAAAGCTGCCGACCTGGTTGAATGTAAAGCTAAAAGTATCATTATTGCCTAAGTTTTGGCTCTGAGGACCGCTGTCCGATTCGGCCTCAATAGTGTGAGCTACGCTGTCATTATTCGTCCAAGTTACCTTTGTTCCCTTCTTAACGGTTATATCAGTAGGTGAAAACGCGAAATTACTAATGCTGACTTTATCAGTCGAAGCCGCTGATTGGTTATTCGAGGAAGTGTTTTGGCTATTTTGAGTAGTTGAGCTGCTCTGCTGGGTTGAGTTGTTATCAGTCTGATTATTACCTCGACCGGCGACTATAAAAATAGCAGCCGCTATTAAGGCGATTACAATTAAACCCGCCAGATATTTCATTCTATAAACCTCCATTTATATGCCAAAAGATATAATATCACGCTGGCTACGCCGCTGAGTACGTCCGGCTGTCGGTTTGCATTGAGCGGTGAGGATGATCGCCGTGTTTACGGGCCGGTACTTGATCCAGATATTCCCGGATGGTCAGGGCAGCAGTAGCGCCTTCGCCGACAGCGCTGGCAATCTGCTCTGTGGCACCGCTGCGCACATCACCAGCGCAAAAGATTCCCAAAATATTCGTACCAAGATGCTCGTTGGTTTTTACAAAACCGCGTTCGTCAAGCTCGATGCCACTACCAGCTAGGAATTGGGTATTGGGAATCAGGCCGATGAATACAAAAACACCATCGGTTGCGAATTCGACATTTTGATTCGTCTGGTTGTTCTTGGCTACGACCCTTTTCACAAAGTTACCCTCTCCAACAATCTGACTGATTTCGGTGTTGAAATGGACGGTTATATTGGGTGTCTTGGCAATCCGTTCAACCAATATGTCGCTAGCCCGCCACTGGTCTTTTCTAATCAAGATATCAATATGATCGACCAGCTTTGCCAAGAATAGGCTCTCTTGAGCCGCCGAATTACCACCGCCGACCGCAACTAGCCGTTTACCTTTATAAAGCGGTCCATCACAGGTCGCGCAGTAGTGTACGCCCTTACCGTAATACTCTTTTTCACCCTCTGCCTCTAAGCGTTTGTAGTTGTTGCCAGTAGCAATCAACAGTGTATGCGCTAGGTACTCCTTGTTATCGGCCGTATAAGCTTTCTTGACGTCTGATCCATTCTCAATCTTGGTTACGTCGCCATACTCGAGTTTGGTACCGAATCGTTCGGCTTGTGCTCGTAAGCGGTCGGCCAGCTCCAGGCCGCTGATGCCGTCAGGGAACCCTGGGTAATTTTCTACGCTGTCGGTGATTGCCGCCAGACCGCCTATCACGCCTTTTTCCAAAACCAATGTTTCTATATCTTCGCGGGTGGTATAAACCGCCGCACTGAGTGCTGCCGGTCCGGCCCCTATAACGACTAGGTCGTGGACTGGATTATTTTCCATCTAAGCCACGGCGGGGGCGAGCCGCGGAATATTGTAGCCGATTACGACCTCTTTGGAATCGTCCTGCTTTGTCACAACCGTTATCGGCACCGTTAAGGCACCACTCATTTCTAAGACTTCTTGTTGGAGTTCAGGTTGCTCGTCCAGATTGACTATCTCGTACTTGAGACCTTTCATATCCAAAAAACGCTCCACCATAACACAATAAGCGCAGGTGTTGGTAGTAAATATAGTAATACTTTTTGGCACGTGACCCTCCTTTTTTTGGGGTTTTAGTTTTAAAAGCTGCTCTCGCTTAATTAATATAGCTTGTGTAGCGTAGCGAGTCAATAACGCTATATATTGTGTTTTTGTCAGCAAATATGCATTACTGAACTGCCAGCAGTGTGATGTCAAAGACCAAATCGGCGTTTGGCGGTATGCCCGATGTGGGCGGCGGGTTAGCACCGTAAGCCAAGCTAGCCGGTATGAGTAGGCGCCTTTGCCCGCCGACTTTCATTCCTACCAGTCCTTCCTTCCAGCCTTCAATGACCTGATCGAGCTTAAAGCTTACGGGTTGCCCGCTGTCTTGAGAGCTTTCGAAAACAACCCCAGTCGATGCGATTGCGCCAGTGTAAATTACCGCGACGGTTGAGCTGGCTTTGGCCCCAGTACCGCTACCAACAGTTTTATCAATTTTTTGTAGTCCCTCGACCTTAGCCACGGGAACGAAGTCTGGCATTGGTTGGCCTTTAAGTTGGTTCTG
>Ga0209640_10004701_pt1 | contig 11971 bp, 7 predicted proteins | sample RifCSP10_1_FD_184018 | JGI IMG/M metagenome (GOLD analysis project Ga0209640, IMG submission 184018) | Soil microbial communities from Rifle, Colorado - Rifle CSP2_sed 10_1 (SPAdes) (version 2) | ecosystem: Environmental > Terrestrial > Deep subsurface > Rock core/Sediment | place: Rifle... | reverse complement strand
CCCTGATGGCTTTGTCTGCGCTCGCACAGCAGCCGCCGCCACCGCAGCCACGACCTCAGCCGCGCCTCGAGTCTCCTCCTCCCGCGCCCGCCGAAGAGCCGGTTTACGATCCTCTCCGCGCCGAAAAGGCCATCGAAGTCGGCCGCTTCTATCTGAAACGGGGAAATCTCGACGCCGCCATCGAGCGCTTCCAGGACGCCGCCCGCTTCAAACCGGGCTACGCCATTCCGTATCGGTGGATGGCCCTTGCATACGAAAAGAAGGGCCTCAAGCCCGAAGCCGTCGCCGCCTATCGGAAGTATTTGGAGCTTTATCCCTCGGCCGAGGATGCCGATAAAGTCCGCAAGCGTATCGATAAGCTGGAGCGGGAAATCGCGCGCAAAGCTCGAAAGAAATCCTCAGGCTAGCCGGTCGAGGAACCGCCGCGCGCTCCGGTACGCTTGAAATCTCTGCTCTTCCCGCCGGAACTCCCGCGAGTGCGCCTCCAGTCCGCACCGCGCCACGCGCAGCGGGTGCTTGACGTGCAGCATCTCGTGGTACAGCACATACTCCACCACGTACTCCGGCACGCTCTCGCGGTCCAGCCTCACGTTGATCACAATCTGGTCCAGCGCCGGATCAAAGCATCCCAGTTGCGCCCGCCACGCCCGCCGACTCCAGCCCAGCCGCGGCCGGTGCAGTGTTCCATCAAAGTATTTTCGGTTCAGAGCGCCAAACATCGGCTTGAGGTCATGCGCCTCGCCCTGAGGCCCCTCGGCTAGTCGATGCCCGCGCTCGCGCCGCACGCGGTCGAGTCGCCGCCGCGTCCCCTGCGCGCTTGCATAGCTCCGGTACACCTCGACCAGCTCCTGCGGCGCTCGCCGCCGGTAGAGCCGCGCCAGCAGTATGGCCGCCGTGGCCTCCAGCACCGTCATCGGCGCGCGACGCACCAAATCGGACAGCCGCACGTGCGCCCAATCCTCCTTCAACCGGATCGTGTGCATCAGGTTGGCGTACGGGTAGAACTCCACCTGGAAGTGTGGCGGACGCCCCTGGCATCCCAGCCGCGTGAACATTCGCTGAAAAACTCGCCCGCCCCCCGGCAGCCGGCCCGTCTGCGACGCCCCGCGCCTCACTGTTTCCTCCGCACCGGCGGCGGCGCGTACTCCTTGGCCGCCTTTTCCGCATCCTTGATAGCGTCCTGCGTCGCCTCGATTGCGTCTTCGAGGGTCGTCTGGTACTTCTCCCGCTCCGGCCCATTCGCAGCCAGTCCCTGCAAATACTTCAGAAACTCCGGCGCCTTCTTCTGCATTTCCTTGAGGCCTTCGCGGATGTCGGTCTGTTTCTCCACTCCCAGCTGGACCAGCTCAACCGCATCGTCTAGGCACCCCGTGTAGCTGTTCAGCAAACTGTTTAACAACTCGCCGCGCCGCCGGTCGCTCGACGGCCGCTCGAGCTCGTAATGCAGCTTCCGTATCCGCTCGGCCGCAAACGTCACGAACAATTTGATCCGCTCCGACGGCGTATCCGCCTCGCGGATCTTGTCCGCCTCGAGCTCGCTCAGGTAATCCTTCTTCTGCGCGCGCACCGGCCCCACGCTGCCCGCCAGCAGCACAACCAGCAACCCCCATGCAATCGCCCTCGTCCGCATTGCCTTCTCAATCCTTCCTAGAATTCTTGCCGCCCGGCTTCCCCGGCTGCCGCGGAAAAAGATCGTTGATCAGCTGTTTCTCGATGGCCTGCAGGTCTCGCCGGTACACCTCCAGCGAACCCCGCTCCTCGGCCGGCACCGATAGGATCATCTGTTCCAGCTCCCGCAAGCTCTTCCGCGCGTGAATCTGCAGCTCCTTGAACCCGCGCGGCTTCTTCTCGGCGTCAATCCCGCTGGCCTTAAGCGCCTTAACCGCCGTTTCCGTGTCATCCAGGTATTGCAGGACCAGCCGCCGTGCCTCCGCGTAATCGTCGGCCGCGCTCGCCTTCCGCGCCGCGTCCCACTGCACATTGCCCAGCCGCGTCAGCGCCTTCGCTTTCCGTACCGGGTCCGTTTCCTTCTCAAACTGCTCTCGCAACTCGGCCATTCGGTCCTGCGCGCGCGCCGGCGCCGCCACCAGCAGGACCAGCCCTGCTCCCAGCGCCACTCGCCAGCCCGCCAACGCTCTTCGTGTCATCCTATCTCTTCTTCTGCTCGAGCTCGCGCGTCAGTGCCTTGATCCGCCCCCGCGCCTGGAACTTTTCCCGCTCCGTCCGCGGATGTTCCCCGGCCATAAACTCCTGATACGCGGCCAGCGCCTCTGGCTTCCGTCCCAGTTTATCGTAGCAGATCGCGCGGATGAACCATGACCTGGCGCTCAGCGTTTCCCGTTTCGCCAGCAGTTCGATCACCTGCAGTGCCGCCTCGTACTGTTCGGCCAGAAAATAGACCGCCACTAAATCCCGCAGCGCATCCGTCCACTTGGCGTCGATTTCCAGCGCCAGCCGCAGCTCCCGCCGGGCTGCTGCCAGTTCCTTCTTCTCCAGGTAAGCTCGCCCCAGCCGCGCATGTAGCTGCGCATTCCGCGGCTCAATCGCAATCGCTTTTTGCAGCACCGCGATCGCTTCGTCGATCTTCTTCTGCTGCAAATAAATTTCCGCGCGCAGCTTCAAACTCGCCGGCAACGCCTCCGCCCCCGCATCACTCTTGTCGAGTTCCGCCAGCGCCTCGTCAAGCTTGCCCAGCTCTACCAGCACCGCTGCCCTCTGCCTCCGCACCAGCGCGTCCTGCGGCTCAAGCTGCAGGTACTTCAAATATTCCCCCGACGCCGCCTCGTACTTCTTCTGCGACAGCAAACTCTCTGCTAGTCCCAGTCGCGCCGACGCCGATTCCTTCTGCAGCAGCAGCGCATCGCGGAACCGCTCTTCGGCCTCCCCCACCTGGCCCGACGCCAGCAGCGCCCGCCCCAGCGCAAACTGTATGTCAAAGCTCTTCGCGTCAATCGCCGCGGCCGCTTGGTACTGCTCAATCGCCTCCGCAATTTTCCCCGAACGCTCCAGCGCCGTCCCCAGCAGAAACAGCGGCCGTGCTTGTCCTTGCATTAGCTCTGCAGCCTTGCGGAACGACTCCGCCGCCGCAGCCGGCTCTTTCTCCATCAGCACCAGCCCCAGGTTCAAGTGCGCCTCCGCCAGCTTCGGATTGATCGCAATCGCCCGGCCGTACTCGCTCTTCGCCTCCTCCCACCGCGCAAGTTCGCTGTACACATACCCCAAATGGAAATGCGCGTTGGCATCCTCCGGCCGCTCGGCGAGGTACTTCTGCAGCGGCTCGATCGCCGCCGCATACTCTTTCTTCTCAATCGCCGCCTGTGCCTGCCGCAGCAGCGCCTCCAGCGGGTCCGGTTTTTGCTCAGGAGTTGTTTGGCTCTTCTTGGAAGGATTCTTCTTGGTTGGCTGTTTGGCTTGCTGTGCCGCCTGCATCACGCCGCCGAAAAGCAGCGCCAGCAACAATGCGCCCGCGGCCGTTTGCCGGAGAAGCTTCATTTGTTTGCGTTCGACTTGTGGTTCCCTGCCTGGCCGTTATGGTTCAGCACCCGCGCCAAAAACTTGCCCGTGTACGACCCCGCATTCCGCGCCACTTGTTCCGGCGTACCCGTTGCCACCACGCGGCCTCCGCTTGCGCCGCCTTCGGGCCCCAGGTCAATCACCCAGTCCGCCGACTTAATCACATCCATATTGTGCTCGATCACAAGCAGCGTCGCCCCGCCCTCCAGCAGCTTTCGGAACGCCGCCAGCAGCTTCTGGATGTCGTCAAAGTGCAGGCCGGTGGTCGGCTCATCAAAAATGTACAACACTCCTTCGTTGGCCTGTCGGGTAAGATGCACCGCCAGTTTCAGCCGTTGTGCCTCCCCGCCGGAAAGCGTCGTCGCCGACTGCCCCAGTCGCAGGTACCCCAGCCCCACCTCTTCCAGAATTCTCAGTTTCGCCCTCACTTTCCCCGCGCCGGCAAAAAACGCCAGCGCCTCCCTCACCGTCAGTTGCAGCACCTCGTGGATGTTTCGCTCGCGGAATTTCACCTCCAGCACGCCGCTCTTAAACCTTGTCCCGCGGCACTCCTCGCACACCAGCTCTACGTCGGCCAGGAACTGCATCTCCACCGTCACCGTCCCATCGCCCTGGCACGCCTCGCACCGCCCGCCGGGGATGTTGAAGGAGAAGTGTCCCGCGCGGTACCCGCGCTTCTTCGCTTCCGGCGTCCCTGCAAACACCTCGCGGACCGCGTCAAACGCTTTCAGGTACGTCGCCGGGTTCGACCGCGGCGTCCGCCCGATCGGCGACTGGTCCACCAGCACTACCCCCTGTATGCGTTGGTCACCTTCTAACCGCTCGCACATTTCGCGAATGCTCGCGCCTGCCTTCTTCGCCGCAAGCGCTTTGTAAATCACGTCGTGCACCAGCGTGGACTTCCCCGACCCCGACACGCCCGTCACCGCGACCATCGTTTGCAGCGGAATCATCAGGTCGATGTTCTGCAAGTTGTGCACGCGCGCGCCAAACACGCGCAGGAATTTTCCATTCGGCTTCCGTCGCAGCGTCGGCGTCGCGATGCGCAGCTCGCCGTTCAGGTACCGCGCCGTCAGCGACATCTTCTCGCTCGCCAGCCCCTCGCGCGGTCCCGCATACAAAATCCTCCCGCCCAACTCCCCCGCGCCCGGCCCCAGGTCCAGCACCGTATCCGCCGCCGCAATCGTGTCCGGGTCGTGCTCCACCACCAGAATCGTGTTCCCCAAATCGCGCAGCGACCTCAGGATCTCGATCAGCCGGTGCGTGTCGCGCGGGTGCAGCCCGATCGACGGCTCGTCCAGCACATAGAGCGCCCCCACCAAATGCGACCCCAGCGACGTCGCCAGTTGGATCCGTTGCGCCTCACCTCCCGACAGCGTCGACGTCAGCCGGTCCAGCGTCAGGTACTCCAGCCCCACCTCGTCGAGATACCGCAGCCGCTGCTGGATCTCCTCGAGTATCTTCTCCGCAATCTGCTTCTGCGTCGGCCCGAACGTAATCCCGCCATAGAACTCCCGCGCCTGCGCTACGGTCATCTGGCAAACCTCGGTGATCGGTTTGCTCTCGATCTTCACCGCCCGCGCTTCTTCCCTCAGCCGCGTCCCGTTGCACTCCGGGCACGTCGCGTACCCGCGATAGCGCGACAAAAACACCCGCACGTGCAGCTTGTATTTCTTTCTCTCCAGCCAGTCGAAAAATCCCTTCACGCCCGCGAACCCCGCCTTCGAGTCGCCTTGCAGGATCGCGCCTTTCTGTTCCGCGCTGAGCTGTCGGTACGGCACGTCCAGGGGGATGTCGTTCGCCCGCGCATACTTCTTCATGTCTTGCAGCACCGCGCGGTACCGCGGCTTCGTCCACGGCTCCAGCGCGCCTTCATTCAGCGATTTGCTCTTGTCCGGGATCACCAGGTCCAAATCGAAGTCAATCGTGTTCCCAAACCCCTGGCATCTCGGACACGCCCCGTACGGACTGTTGAACGAGAAAAGCCGCGGCTCCGGCTCCTGATAGACTGCCCCGCACGCCTTGCACTCAAACCGCTCGTTAAAGACCAGCCGCTCCGTCTGCGCGCCGTCTGTCTCCGCCACAAACTCCAGCACCGCCTCGCCGTGCCCCTCGCGGTAGCAAATCTCAATCGCATCCGCCAGCCGCGACCTCGACTCTGCCCGCACCGCCAGCCGGTCCACCAGCACCCACACCGGCTTCGAGAAATCCACGTCCAGCAGCGCCTCGGGCGACGAAAACTCATACACCTTCCCATCCTGATAGAGCCGCGTGAACCCGCGCTTCTGCAATTCGCTCAGCGCCTGCTTCACCGCATCCGCTGTGGGCCGCGCCGATTTTCGCCCCGCACCCTTCCGCGCCGGCGCCGCCAGCGGCAGCACGTACAGCACGTAGAACCGCCGCCCCTCCTCGAGTGCCATCACCCGGTCGGCGATTTCGTCCAGCGTGTCCCGCTTCACCTCCGCGCCGCATTTTGTGCAATAGGTCCGACCGATCCGCGCATAGAGCAGCCGCAGGTAGTCGTAGATCTCCGTCGCCGTGGCCACCGTGGACCGCGGGTTCCGCGTCGAATTTTTCTGCTTGATGGCCACCGCCGGCGATATGCCGGTGATTTCGTCCACGTCCGGCTTTTCGATGCGCTCGAGAAACTGCCGCGCATAGGCCGAAAGCGACTCGATGTACCGCCGCTGGCCCTCGGCGTAGACGGTGTCAAACGCCAGGCTCGACTTGCCCGAGCCGCTCACGCCCGTCACCACCGTAATCGCATTGTGGGGAATGTCGAAGCTGATGTCTTTCAGGTTGTGGACCCGTGCCCCCCGTACTCGGATCGCGTCCTGCCCGACTAACGCCGCCGTCTGTCTCGAAACGGTCGTCGCTTTGGCTATCGTTGCACCCGCTTTGGCCGACTTCGTCGCCCTCATTGCCGCTATCGTTGCTGCCGCTTTCTGCTTCACCAAGTTGTGCCCTCAAATGCGTCTGTCTTCTGTGTAGGGGCACGCCGTGGCGTGCCCGCTCTTGTTTTGCTTATGTAGCGCTGGGCTCCAGCCCAGCATCCTAGGGAGGCCGGCTTCAGCCGGCGAGGTCTTGTTTGCCACGCCTACAGTGACCTTCTTGGCCTCAGTCCAAACCGCCTATTTTACCACCAGCCACTCACCACTAGCCACTCGCCCCATCTCCTGTTAAATTTCTACCCGTGAAAAGTTACATGTCCTCCTTCTCCCGCATCATCTGGATCGTCCTCGACTCCGTCGGCATCGGCCCTCTTCCCGACGCCGCCGACTACGGCGACACCGGCCGCACCACGCTCGGCCATATCGCCCAATCCCGTCCGTTGAAGCTCCCCAACCTCGTGCGTCTCGGCCTTGCCAACATCGCACCGCTCGACCACCTCACTCCCCCCGCCACCCCTGACGGCTGTTTCGGCAAAGGCGCCACTCGCTCTCCGGGGAAGGACACCACCACCGGCCATTGGGAAATGGCTGGCATCTGGCTCGACCAGGCCTTTCCGGTTTATCCCCACGGTTTCCCCGCCGACCTCATCGCCGCTTTCGAAAAATCCATCGGCCGCAAGACGCTCGGCAATAAGCCCGCCTCCGGCACCGAAATCATCAAAGAGCTTGGCGAAGAGCACGTTCGCACCGGCCGCCCCATCGTCTACACCTCCGGCGACAGCGTATTCCAAATCGCCACGCACGAAGAGGTCATTCCCATCGCCGAGCTTTACCGCATGTGCGAGCTCGCTCGCAAACTGCTCGACGGCCCGCATCGCGTCGGCCGCGTCATCGCGCGACCGTTTCTTGGCACTCCCGGCAATTTCCGCCGCACCGAGCGCCGTCACGACTACGTCGTCGAGCCGCCCCGCCCCATGCTGCTCGACGTTCTCGCCGACCGCCGCGTCCCCGTCTTCGGCGTCGGCAAAATCCACGACATCTACCACGGCCGCGGCGTCCCTCACTACGTCACCGCGAAAAACAACGCCGACGGCATGGAAAAACTCCACGCCGCTCTCCGCGACCGCCCCGCCGGCCTCATCTTCGCCAATCTCGTGGATTTCGACATGCTCTACGGCCACCGCAAAGACGTCGAAGGCTTCGCCCGCTCGCTCGAAGAATTCGACGCCCTTCTCGGCCCCTTCCTCGCTGCCCTCCGCCTCGCCGATCTTCTTCTCATCACCGCCGACCACGGCTGCGACCCCAGCGACTTCAACCCCTCCACTGACCACTCCCGCGAATACGTTCCCATCGTCACGTACTCTCCCGGCGGCCGCCGCGGCGTCTCCCTCGGCATTCGACAAACCCTCGCCGACATGGGCCAGACCGTCGCCCAAAACTTCGGCGGCTCCATCCCTCACGGCTCCAGTTTTCTCTCTCTGATTGTTTCGAACTGACCTGTCTTTACGGGGAGCTCGCTTCCGCCGCCAAGCAGAGTGCTAGATAATTGCCGCGGGTGTCATTCGGAGCGCAGCGAGGAATCCCTCCGCCTCTGACATTCCGAGCGAAGCTAGGAATCTGCTCGTGATTGGAAGGCAGTAAAATGAAACGCAGCTTCCACAGGTCGGAAAACACTGCCCACCCTTTGGAATGACTTTTCAGCGCCCTATTAGGGTAGGGAACTGCTGCTGACGGCTGATGGCTGAAGGCTGTCGGCTGACGGCTTCTCAGTGTCCCGCCGTCCCCGTCGCTCTCTGCGCGTAGTATCCGCTGCGCGTCCGCACGCTCAGTTTTCCGCGCCCGCGCGGCGGAAGCACGTCCACCTGCACCGACCGGAACGTCCCGTCCTTGCGCATGTTCGTGGGGTAGTAGGCCAGCGTGTACTGGTTGCGGATATCGCTTGCGATTTGCGCGCAGATGGCTTCCGCGTCTTCCACGCTCTCCGGGAAAAACGCCAGCCCGCCCGTCGCCTGCGCCAGTTCCATCAGCGCTCGCCGCGCGTTTTTCTGCGCGCGCTTCTTTTCCGTACCGAGCAGCCCGATCGCATAGATCACCGCCTCCGACTGCTGCGCCTCCTGCACTGTGGCCTCGAGGTTCTTCCGGCTGGCATTGTCTTCGCCGTCGGTCACCACCAGCAGCACATGCTTGTCGCGCTTTCCCTTCTTCAAGTGGTCGAGCGACCCGATCACCGCGTCAAAGAGCGCCGTGCTCCCTCGCGAATCAATCCGTTCCAGCGCTTCCTTCATTTCGTTGATGTCGCTGGTAAAATCCTTGTCCAGGTCCAGGAAGTAGTCGTCGTTGAAGTTGACAATGAAGGTCTCATCGTCCGGGTTGCTGCTGCGCACAAAGGTCAGCGCCGCCGTGTTCACTTTCTCCCGCTTGTCCCGCATACTCCCGCTGTTATCGATCACCAGCCCCACCGTCACCGGGATATCTTCGCGCTTGAAGAGCGCCAGCTTTTGCTCCGTGCGGTCCTCGAGCACTCGGAAGTTTTCCGCCTTCAGGTCAGCGACAAATCGTCCCCGCTGGTCAATCACCGTCGCGTGCAGCACCACCAGGTTGACGTCGGTCCGGATCCGGTAGTCTTTCTCTTTCCCCTGCTGCCCTTGTTGGGCCCGCGCCCCGACGGTCCACACCAGTGCGCTGGCCAGCAGCGTCAGCGTGGTGAACAGGGAAGCGAGCGCCAGCTTAGTGGCTGGGCGCGTAGTAGCCGGACTTGGCGTACACATTGAGCGGTGGGAGGCCCTTGGGTGGGCGCAGCTTGACTTTAATCTTCCGCCATTTGGCGTCGCGGGCGCGGTTGCTCGGTCGGTATCCCAGCACATATTGGTTACGCAGCTCCATTCCGATCTTCGCTGCCGTATCCGGCAGGTCGTTCAGGTTTTCCACCGGGAAAGCCCGCCCGCCGGTCATTTCCGTCAGCTCCGTCAGCAGCGAGGGACCGTTCATCTCCTCCGGCGTGCGATTCCGAAACCCGATCGGGTCGTAAATCCCGATCGCATAGAGTTGGACGTCAGCCTCCTTCACGAAGTTCTTGATGTCCGACTCGTTGTACCGGCTATGATTATCGCCTCCGTCGGATATGATGAGCAAGGCCCGTTTGGCGTTGTGTGCACCCCTCATCTGGCTCAGCCCCAGGTAGATCCCGTCCAGCAGTGCGGTCCGCCCTTTCACTGACGTGTACATCATCCGCGTCTGCAGCTCCTCGACGCTTTGCGTGAACCGGCTGGTCAATTGCGCGCGGTCCGCGAAGCTCACCAGGAAAAACTCGTCCTGCGGGTTGGCCGTCTTATAGAACTGCACCGCCGCCTGTCGCGCCTTGTCCACCTTGTTGGACATGCTGCTGCTCAGGTCGAAAATCACGCCAATCGATACCGGCACGTCTTCGCTCGAAAAATGGATCACCTCCTGCTCCACGTTGTCTTCCTGTGCCCGGAAGTTTTCCTGCTCCAGCCCCGTCACCAGCCGGTTGAACGGGTCCGTCACCGTCACGTTCACCAGCACCAGGTCCACGTCCACGCGGATCGTCCTGTCCGTGCTCTTCGGCTTGGTTTGCTGGTTGGCTTGGGATTTTGGCTGGCTGGCCTTCTGCGCAACAACGGGCAGGGCCAGCAGTACGCACGTGAGCAGCGCTGTGCATACAGCGCGAAGCTGGCTGCGGTTGGCCTTCACCGCTCCCCCTGGCGACTGCTCTCCACGGCAACGGATATGTGCCGCACTTGGGTTCATTCTACCACCAGTCAATGCGAACGCAAGCCCCGTCCGGTCCTCTCCGGGTGTGGTAGCATCGTCTGCCCTGCGCCGCCCATTGGCCCGCAGTGAGGTCCGCGCGTGAACGTTCTGGCCGTCATCCCCGCCCGTTACGCCTCCAGCCGGCTTCCCGGTAAGCCGCTGGTTCCTCTGGCTGGCAAACCCATGATCCAACACGTTTGGGAGCGCGCCAGCCGCGCCTCGGGCGTCTCCCGCGTCCTTGTCGCCACTGACGACGATCGAATTCTCCAGGCCGTCCGCCAATTTGGCGGCGAAGCCGTGATGACCCGCTCCGACCACCGCTCCGGCACCGGCCGTGTCGCCGAAGTCGCCGCCCACTCCGACGCAGACATCGTCATTAATGTCCAGGGCGACGAGCCCCTCATCGCCCCCGCCGCCATCTCTGCCCTCGTCGGCGCCTTCGACGATGCAGCAGTCTCCCTCGCCACGCTCTGCACTCCCATTCGCGAGCAGCGCGACATCATGGACCCCAACATCGTCAAGGTGGTGCTCGATTTCCAGGCCGACGCTCTCTATTTCTCCCGCGCCCCCATTCCCTGGATTCGCGGCGACGGCCGACCCGGCGCCCCGCGCCACCTCAAGCACCTCGGCCTCTACGCGTTTCGTCGTGAAACTCTCCTCGAATTCCTCACCCTGCCTCCTGGTGAGCTCGAAGAGCTCGAACAGCTCGAACAACTCCGCTGGCTCGAAAACGGCTACCGCATCCGCGTCGTCGAAACCGACTACGATTCCGTCAGCGTGGATGTCCCCGACGACGTCCCCCGCGTCGAAAAACTTCTCCGCGAAGTTCCCAGCGCTGAGCCGGCTTCCTCCTGACAATTTGACACCGCCTTCGTTCTCCCTCATAATGCGTTGTACGCCGACTTTACTTGGAGGAGTTGGAACGGACTTGCGTCCCGTGAATCTTTCGGGACGCGTCCTGTGTGCATGGCCCCGAAGTATATCTTTGTGACAGGCGGCGTGGTTTCCTCCCTGGGCAAGGGAGTCGCTGCCGCATCCATCGGATGTCTCCTCGAAAGTCGCGGCCTCAAAGTCACCCTTCAGAAGTGTGATCCCTACCTCAACGTAGACCCCGGGACGATGAGTCCCTACCAGCACGGCGAGGTTTACGTCACCGACGACGGCGCAGAAACCGACCTCGACCTCGGCCACTACGAGCGCTTCACCAACGCCCACCTCACCCGCGACCACAACTGGACCACCGGCCGCATCTACGAGTCCATCATCACCAAGGAGCGCCGCGGCGACTACCTCGGCAAGACCGTTCAGGTCATTCCTCACGTCACCGACGAAATCAAAGCCGCCTTCAAGAAAGTTACCGACGGCGTGGACGTCGTCATCGTCGAAATCGGCGGCACCGTCGGAGACATCGAATCGCTCCCCTTCCTTGAAGCCATCCGTCAGATGCGCCTCGACCTCGGCCCCGAAAACACCCTCTTCGTCCACGTCACGCTCGTTCCCTTCATTCCCACCGCCGGCGAGCTCAAGACCAAGCCCGTCCAGCACAGCGTCAAAGAGCTTCTCAGCATCGGTATTCAGCCCGACCTGCTCCTCTGCCGCACCGACCGCCACCTCCCGCGCGAGCTTAAGGCCAAGATCGCGCTGTTCTGCAACGTCTCCGAGAGCAACGTCATCGCCGCTCAGGACGTGGACACTATCTACGCCGTCCCCGTCGCGCTCTCCCGCGAAGGCCTCGACGATCAGATCGTCCGTCTGCTGAAAATCAACGCTCCGCCGCCCGACCTCTCTCACTGGCA
>Ga0209640_10004700_pt1 | contig 11972 bp, 9 predicted proteins | sample RifCSP10_1_FD_184018 | JGI IMG/M metagenome (GOLD analysis project Ga0209640, IMG submission 184018) | Soil microbial communities from Rifle, Colorado - Rifle CSP2_sed 10_1 (SPAdes) (version 2) | ecosystem: Environmental > Terrestrial > Deep subsurface > Rock core/Sediment | place: Rifle... | reverse complement strand
TCCCCATCGCGTTCGACGAAGCCGAAGGGCGCTACCGCGTCGAGCCCGCCGAGCCCGCCACGCCCGAAACGCTCTACGAACGCCGCTGGGCCCTGATGGTCATCGAGCGCGTGCTCGCGCATCTCCGGCTGGAGTGGGAGACACTCGGGCGCGGAGCCGAGTTCGACGAGTTGAAGTCGTGCCTGCTGGGCCAGGCACCCGCCGGAGGATACGCCTCCATCGCCGAGAAACTCGACACGACGGAGGGCGCCATCAAGGTGGCGGTGCACCGCCTCCGGCGGAAGTTCCAGGCCGAGCTGCGGCGAGACATCGCCGAAACGGTCTCGGATGCCACCGACGTCGACGACGAGATCCGCTATCTCGTCCGCGCCCTGGGGGCGTAACCTCGGCGGACGGATCTGTCTGATCCCAGCATGGAGGATGTCACCCTCGCCCGCCGACGGTGTCCGCGCTGTGGAAAGGCGCTGGCACAGGATGCCCCGGAGGGGCTCTGCCCTGCGTGTCTGCTCGACGCGGGCACGGAGACGCTGACGCGCAGCACGACAGACGAGGCACCCACCGTCCCGTCGGCTGGTGGCACGCCCGAGTCACACCTCGACGGCCAGCAACTGGTCGCAGGAACGTCGTGGGGCCCGTATTGCATCGGCCGTCTGCTCGGCCGCGGCGGGATGGGCGAGGTCTACGAGGCGGAACACACTGGGACCGGACGCCGGCTCGCCCTGAAGGTCCTCCGCAGTCGGCTGCAGAATGCCGACGACCGCGCACGGTTCCTCCGCGAAGGGCAACTGGCGGCCTCGGTCAGTCATCCGCATACGGTCTATATCTTCGGCAGCGAGGAGATCTCGGGCACGCCGGCGATCTCGATGGAGCTGCTGCCCGGCGGCACGCTGAAGGATCGCGTCGTCGCGCGCGGTCCGCTCCCGCCCACCGAAGCCGTGTCGGCGGTCCTCGACATCGTCGGGGGGCTGGACGCGGCGCAGGCGGCCGGCATCCTGCACCGCGACATCAAACCGTCCAACTGTTTCGTCGACAGCGACGGAGCCGTCAAAGTTGGAGACTTCGGCCTGTCGATCTCGACGCTGGCGCGCGACGTCCATCACGACCTCGAGACCGGAGCGTTCCAGGGCACGCCGCAGTTTGCGCCGCCCGAGCAACTGCGCGGCGAGCCGCTCGACGTGCGGGCCGACATCTACGCGGTGGGCGCCACGTTGTACTACCTGCTGACGGGACAGCCGCCGTTCGACGCACGGGACCTGCGGGATCTGTTCTCGCGCGTGACGACCGACCTCCCGAAGTCGCCGCGCGTCCTCCGCCGGCACATTCACCCGGGCTGGACTCCATCGTCCTGCAATGTCTGGCGAAGACGCCGGCCGATCGTCCGGCATCGTACGCCGCGCTCGCGGACGCCCTTCGGCCGTTCGCATCGCACGATGACGCGCCCGCAGGTGTGGGTTGGCGCCTGCTCGCCAGCCTTGCCGACGGCGTGATCGTGAGCACGCCGGCGTCCGCGTGGCAGCTGGGGGTCGTCGCCCCTCGGGTGATGACGGAGGTGACCGACACCGCCATCGTCAGCCCCTGGATCTGGCTCCTGCACCTCGCGTACTTCGTCGTCCTGGAGGGGCTCTGGGGTGCATCGCTCGGGAAGAAGCTATTCGGGCTGCGCGTGACGGCGGAGAACGGCGCACCCGCCTCGTGGCTCCCCGTCCTTCGTCGTACCGCGGTCTTCTTCGTGCCCAGCGTGCTCTTCACGCTCGCCGTCCTCATCAACGCGTCGCTTCCAGCCCTGAAGGCCGGATCCGCCGGGATCGCCGACGTGCTGACGGCTGATGTGAGCTACACGGTGCTGGGGTCGATGGCCTCGCTGCCGCTCCTCGTCGTGATGTTCTCGACCGCGCGTCGCTACAACGGCTGGGCGGGTGTTCATGACCTCGTCAGTCACACGCGCGTCGTCTCGAGAGCTGCGGTCAGCGTGCAACGGGACAGGCTGTCGGCGGACGGCTCTCAGGCGACGGCAGTGACGGCCACGGCAGCACGAGCCGGCCGCTGCGGGCCCTTCATCGTCGTCTCCGACGCCGGGAGTACGCACCACGGCCGCCTGCTGGTCGGTTTCGATCCGGTGTTGCGCCGGCAGGTGTGGATCCACGAGGTTGCGCACGACACGCCGCCGACGAGCGCCGGGCGCCGCGACGTGTCGCGGGTCGGGCGACTACACTGGCTCACTGGCCGGCGGGGCAAGGACGACAACTGGGACGCGTTCGAGGCGCCCGATGGCGAACCCTTCCTGGCGCGCCGCGGGACGGCAGCGGGGTGGCCGACCCTGAAGCTGTGGCTGCTGGATCTCGTCAACGAGCTCACCGCAGGCACGCGTGATGGATCCATTCCGCCGCTCGGCCTCGATCGACTGTGGCTGAAAGGGAACGGGCACCTGATCGTGCTCGACTTCCCCGCCCCAGGCCTCGAGCCGACAACACAATCGGGCGAACAGGCGGGCCTCACGCCAGTGGGTCTGCTATCCGCAGTCGCGACGCGCGCCCTGTCGCCGGCCCAGCGCTCTGACGGGCCCACGCTCGTGCCGCTCCGAGCCCGGGCGCTCATCAACAGCTGGTCCGGCCCCGAGGCGCCAGCGCTCGAGGCGGCGCGCGAAGCGCTGGTTCGCGTCGCGGCGGTTCCCGACCGTGACGTGCGGTGGCGCCGGGCGATCCCGATCGCGATCGGATCCGTTCCGACTCTCCTGGCACTCGTCGTCCCGATCCTCGCGCTGCCCGCGCTCTTCCAGTTCATGGGGCGGAACACGGAGATGCTGCGCCTGCTGGAATCGCTGCACCAGAGAAACCGGCCAGTTGGGAGCCGCCTGGCCGACCCGGTCATTCGAGACGCGGCGGAACGCTATCTCGTGGGACGATACGGCGCACTGCTCGCGGACGACCGTTTCTGGAGCAGCCCACCAGTGCGGGGACTGCAGGATCGGCGACGAACCGCAGCGGACATCCTCGCGCGGCATCCATCCGTCTCCGCCGACGAACTGGCGCGCGCGTCGGCGCTCATCGCTCCGGAGCTCGAGGGCGCGCGGCGCGAGCGGGCGGCGCTGGGCTCCGCCAGGGGCGTCCGGAACGTGGGAGGACCGATCATCCTGGCGCTCACGGCGCTGACGCTGTTGCTCGGCGTTGTCGGCTCCGTGATCTCGTCGATTGTCGTGCCAGGTGGTGTCATGACGCGACTGCTGGGACTGGCCGTGGTGACGCGCGACAGAGCGGAAATCCGCCGTGGGCGATCCCTTGTGCGCGCGCTCGTGGCGTGGCTGCCAGCGCTCGTGTGGCTGGCGTACCTGGCCAAATCGCCGAAGATTCAAGGCTCTGGGTCCCGGCGCCGCCCTCGCCGCTGCTGGGCGTCAGCCTCACGGTCGTCGCGATGGCGATCTGCGCGTCATGGGCGATCGCGCGGCCGTCCCGTGGGCTGCACGACCGGCTTGTCGGGACCTGGGTCGTGCCGCGGTAGCCCGACGCCATCGCCACTCGGTCGGGTGCCGTGGCGCCCTTGGCGCAGCCGGACAGAGCGTCCGGCTGCGAGCCAGGAGTCCTCGAGAGACCGCGAGCGCTACGTGCACGGACCGATCGCCGGCCAGCCCGCACCGTTGGTGAACGTGCGCAACACGGCCGGCCGATGCGGCGATGCGCTGAGCCAGAAGTTCCTGTACGTGATGACCGCGTGCGGCATGAAGCGGCTGCCGCACAGGACGAAGTCGGGCAGGAACCCACGGCGCACCCGGAGCTGACCGTACGAGATCCAGCCGATCCCGCCATCCGCAGTGCTGGCGTCGAACGCCACGTGACACGTGCGGCAGCTGTTCTTGACCACGTCGTGATAGAGGTCCTGCTGAGGCGCTCCCGCCCAGCCTGCCGGCGTGAACGTGTTGTCCTGATCGGCGGACGCGCCGGGATACCAGCCGTTGATCAGATCCTTGATCGGCTGGATCGTGATAGTGTCGGCGGCGGCCGCGCCCCTGACGATCTCGTTCTGGCTGCGGAAGGCCGCCTTCTCCGCGTTGTTGGCCACAAGCCGCCCATCGGGAAACTTGTACGTGGCGATGTCGAGCTCGCGAAACGCGGCGCCCATGTTGATCTCGGCGAACGTCGGTGCCGCCGGATTGGCCGGGAAGTAGTTTCCGCCGTGGCAGTTGAGACACAGGTTCGGCACGAACTTCGCCCCGAAGCCGTCGAGATCGGCGGCCGGCGCGCGCGGCGCATTGAACGAGAAATCGCCCCCAGCGTAAACGAAGAACTTCACGATGCGCGTGCTGCCTTGCCCGAACACCGGTCCGTACTCCATCGCGACCGTTGCGCCTGGCGTATCACGGTCGGCCGCGAGGTCGGCGTTGCCGTGGTCCTGGTTGAACAGCCCGTAGTTGGTGACGTAGGCCGCGGCAGTGCCGTCTGCGCGCTGCAGGAAGTACATGTCCCGGCCCGAGCCGAGGTCGTTGTTGTTGAGGTACGACGTGCGGACTGCGTTCGTCGGGATGCCGCTGGCGTCGAACGTGAATCCGTTCTTGCTCCACCACGCGCCCAGCGTTTCGCGCTCACCCATACCGTCGCCGTTCTCGTCGGGATCGACAGCGTCGTAGTACGCCTCGGCCTGGGCCGCGTTGCCGACGCCCTTGAAGGCCAGGAAAGAGGTGGCCGTCGGCTCGTTCGCCTCCCGCAGGATCACCAGCTTGCACGGCTCGTACGGCTCCGGCGGCCACAGCGATTGACCAGCCGGGATTGCCGGTCCCGTGTTGACCACGTTGCCCGGAAGTGGAACGCCGGGAACCTCCTCGAGCAGGATGGCTCCGTCGTACGGACTGTTGTCCGGGTCGAGCAGCTCCAGTCGTACGTTGGTCGTCGCCGGCAGCCGGTAGACGGCGTTGATTCCGGCGTCGAGCACGAACTCGAACGACTGCGTGAACACCGTGCCCGTCGGATCGGTGACGCGCAGTTTGACACCCGTCGAAATCGGCGGGTAGATCAGCACTTTGAGGCAGGCGGCGTTGTCCTTCTCGAGATCGGTGTTGATCGTCGAGAAGTGTCGCACTCGGCCGACGAAGCTTCCGTTTCCCGCCGCGAAGTTGGAGCGGCCGGACTCCTTCCAGTAGCCGTCGCTCGTGTCGTACGACCACAACCTCGCGTTGGCCGGCGCCGCGGCCAGCATCGTGGCCGCCGGGAACATCTCCACCTCGGCCTCCATCCCGGGAGCCAGGTTGTACTTCGCGCCGGCCGCGTCGCGGAACTCGACGAAAGCGGCGCCATACGAGACGAGGTTCGTTTCCCGTCCCCCGAGCATGGCCCCCCAATCGCCCGGGGCCTCGCCCTCCTCGATCAACAGGGTCGCCAGGTGCGCGGTCAGGGGCCCCGGCGCCGGCTTGCCATCTGGTCCGACGAGCGCGTTGGCGGGCACGCGGATCCGGACGCCCCGGCGCTGTTTGCGCTCGAGCTCAGAGCGGCGGTCGACCAAATCTATTGGCCGGGTGGGATCGACGATCTGCGTCTGCGTGCTCACCAGGGGCCACGTCTGCCCGGTGAGGCCTGAATCGACCACGCGCGAGAACGTGGCGAACCCCTCCCGGTCGATCGCCAGGACGTAGCGATCGGACAGCGGCGCCCTCACGCTGAAGAAGCCGTTGCCGTCGGTCGTGGTCGCCTGCCCGTTGACGACGACATCAGCGCCCGCCACTGCGGCGCCGGTCAGTTTGCTGACGACGCGTCCGGCGAACGTGTCCGACTTCTTCGCCGTCGTGAACTCGATGCGGTGGCGCGCCCAGCCGCCGCGGCCGTCGCTAACCTGCAGGTAGGCGCTGTAGCGTCCCGGCAGGTTCGGGAGCGTCCAATTGGCAGTTCCTGCCGCGGCAGGCGCAACCGTCCCGTGGCCCCTCGGCGTGATCCATTCGTACTGGAGCGGGTCCGCGTCCAGGTCGCGCGTCACGGACACGAGGGTAACGGTCGATCCCGTGGGGGCCGTCCTGACGAGTGCCCCGCCGACCTGCGTGATGACCGTCACGATCTCCGGCCGCCTGTTGCCCAGTTGCACGTCGGTCGGAACGACCGGGTTTCCCACCGAGACCTGCGCTCCGGCGACGGCCCGCGTGAGGACGGCCGCCTGGCTTTGTACCCGGATGGAGGTCGGCTGGGAGCGCGGCAGGCCCGCCACAGCGTAGCGTCCTTCGGCGTTGGCGTGGACCGGCCCCGCGAGCGTGACGGTACGTGCGGCGTTGAGGACGGTGATCGTCGCCGTGTGATTGACCGCGAACAGCTCATCGAACGACCACGGCGTCCCCGCGTCACCGAGCGTGACTCGGCCGAAGATGACGCCGTTGCGCTCGTCCGGTCGAAGCTGAGCCGGGACCGGAAACTGCGGCCCGCTCTGAATCACGATCGCGTCCGGGTGCGATCCGGCGGCCCAGCCGCGCTGCGCGTTCCAGCGAAGCTGATAAGTGCCGGGCGGCTGGTGGGGGAACCGGTACCGGCCGAAGTAGTCGGTCGTGACCGCCGGCGTATCTGTTCCTGCCGATTGGTCGTGGAGAAACACGTCGATGTCCGGGAGGTGAATCTGATCCGTCAATCCGCCGCTGACGTTCTTGTCCAGTGCGGCTTTGAAGTAGAGGCTCCCGCTGACCGGTCCGCCCGCAGGCCGGATTTGCTCGCGGCGGCAACCGACGTCGCTCGTCAGCACGAGGGCGACGAAGACAGTGGAGAGCAGGGCAACTCCGGCTCGCAGGGATCTCATGTGCCACCTCATCAAGACGCTGGAGACGACCGGGGCGCCGTGCGGGATTACGTTGGCGTTCCCCTTCCTACTGAGGTGATCAACGCGCCGGACCACGATTCAGAACACTTCGGATTGCGGGGCACCACGAGGCCCATGTCCCGCACACCCGTCGTCTTGCTTTTGGGGAGAGGAGGCAGCTAGCGTCCAGCCCACACGGCTCTGAGCCGGGAGACATCCTCCGGGGACAGCCACGACATCCGCGCGATGTCCTCCCTGCGCATCACACGGTTCCGGTAGCGCTCGTAGACCGGGAGCGTGACACCGTTGGCGCCCGGCCACATGACGTCCCGTGGGTCGTGGCTGTGGCTCAGACCGAGCGCGTGCCCGATCTCGTGCAGGCACACGTAGTAGACGACCACGTCACGCATCAGTGGATCCTCGCGGACGCGGCGTTTGACGCTTGGCCGGAACCTGTTCTCGTCCGGCCTGATATTGACCAAGGCAATCGGATGCCCGTTCAACACCGACGGCTCCATCCGTCCCAACTCGGCGTCCTCGGCCCAGGCCAGCCAGTGAAAGCGTATGAACGAGGCTGCTTCGTCGACGGCCGGCTGGAATCGCAGCGCGCCGCCCGCACGTCGCTCCCACTCCTGCAGCGCCCATTCCGCGAGCTCGGCGTCACCCGATCGGTAGGCGGATCCGTCGAGTCCGCTCGCGATGAAGTACGGAATCGCACCGGTCGCGTCCGGCGCGAGCCTGAACGGCTCGTCAGACGGTGCCGGGGCAAGCGCTGCCCGACGCGGAGCGGCGGCGAGCAACACCGCGGTGATCACCAGTGCTACGTAGGGGCGGGGCTTTGGACCCGCCCGAGTCCACCAGACCACTCGTGTCACTGCGTCGACCAAGAAGGGCTCAGCGCCCGGATCCCGGCGTCCAGCCATTGCCCAAGCCGTACGGCAGCGTCACGAACGGGGCCGCCTCGACGTGACGAATCAAGCCGCCGCGGACCGAGAAGGTCTCCATCGTCACGAGGTTCTGCAGCATGCCAGGAGGCGCGTCCGCCGGCGCGCCTCGTCGCGTCCCGTCGTGGATGAACAACGGGAACGTGCCGACGAGCTGTTTCTGCTCATCGAGGATGAGCGCACGCCTCGGCCGGATGTGCTTCATGTAGGCGAAGGTCTTCGAATCGATCTGCTGGGCACAGGTCAGCATGCTGAAGGCCAGCTGCTGCTTGCCTTGCTCGGTGTTCGGGTTCGGCAGCTGAGGGCCAGGCATCATCCGCCCTCCCGGCGGCGGGTTGTTGACCGTCCGGTAGCCGTTCTCGTGCCGCACGCAGTCGTCCGCGAACGCGCCGATCGCGCCGCTGTCGCCCTCGAGGGCGTCGAAATAGGAGTTCGCCACCCGGAACATGACCTCTCGGGAGACGCGCTGATTGACGGGAACGTCCTCGGTCAGAATCGACCGCGGCGTGGTCAGCAGCTCGATCGCCTGTGGGGCGATGTTGCCCGCGTGGAGCTGCTCGATCTCGAGGATCTTCCCGCGGTCGACCTTCAGTCGGATGGCCGCCAGTGTGTCGCGGCCCTGGACCCTGAGGCGCGTCTGAAGCGCCACCTCGCCGTTCAGGGGATCGGCCACGTAGATCTTGAAGCTCGTCGGCTCCGTCCTCGATCGCCAGAGGACTCCCTCGCCGACCTCGATCTCCCCGGTGTTCTCCGTCATCCGGACGTCCTTGGCGAGCGGCGGCACCAGCTTCGCATCGCGCGTGAAGATGGCGCCCATGTAGCCATCCAGGACGGCCACCAAGCAGGCGCGATCGCATTCCTTGATCGCGGCCGCATTCCATGCCGGCTCCTGCGCAGCAGCCGTCGTCACGGCCGCACCCAGCAGCAACCCCACCATCGACCTCAGTGCGTTCATGGACGTCTCTCCCCGGGCCCCACCTTAGCCGAGCTTCGGAAGGCTCTTCAACAGCGCGGTCGCCTTGCGGAACCATGGACGCTCCCGGCGCTGCAGATACCTGGGCATCATCGGCTTCTTGGCCAGAATGGCCTGGGCCCACTGACGCGCTTCCTCCGGCCGTCGCTGCGCGGCCAGGAAGGTGGCGAAGTTGAAGTAGGTCTCGGACAGCGTGGACAACTCCGTGGCCTGCCTGAAGAGCGCGTCGGCCTGGCCGGTCCGGCCGGTGTTCGCGTACGCATGCGCCAGCAGGGCAATCGCGCGATGGGAGTCGTACTTGGCATCGCGCGACGTCACGTGCTCGAGGTCCAGCACGGCCGCAGCGAAGTCGCTCAGATGTATTGCGGCAACCCCCCGGCGATAGATGGGATCGGGGTGGTTGGTACGCGGAGAGATGGCCTTGTCGTAGCACTCGCGCGCCCGCGCGTACTTCTGCTCCTCCAGGTACAGGTCGCCCAGTTCCTCGAAGTTGCCGGCTGACGGGTTCTGGAGGACGACCGCCTCGAGATGGCTGATCCGCTTCCGTCGCCCAAACGCGTCGAAGGACTGCCGAAGGAGGCCGAGGTCGGGGATGACCTCGATGGCGATGTAGATGAGGGCGCCCGGGGGACCAAGGAAAAAGATGACGTACAGCCAGATCGTCTCCGGGCGGCGGCGAATGAAGTGAACGATCGCCAGCGCCTGGAGCAGGATGCCCCACGGGTACATGAAGGAGAGGAAACCCATCGCTCGCGGCGCAGTATACCCGGGCTGTGGATTGTACGTAGTGTCCGGCTTCCTTGGGCGCCGAAGCGCGTAGCGCGCAGGCGGCAGCCGGACCGATCAAGGAGGCCGTCGACGTTTACTCGCTTGGTGAAGCGCTCGCGGGCGTGCCGGCCAGCCGGCATGCCCCGCGACACGCCCGCCACTCGAAGTTTGACTCTGGCTCGACGACGATGGCATCGTCGTCCCCTGCGGAGATCAGGGGAGGAACGAATGCACGCGTTGGAGGGCGAGCTGGCGAGCATTCTGGAAAGCCTGAGCGAGGAGGAGCGCCGCGCTGTGATGGCCGACCTCTACGAGATCGTCGCCGCAGAGAAGAACCATGAAGCCGTTGCCATCAACAGTAGCGGTCTCGATGCCCAGGTGGAGTACCTGCGTCGCCGATACGAGAACGAGGCGTTGGTCGAGACGATCCTCGACACGGTCGACCACGTGCGCAACCGTGGGTCCGGTCAATAGCCTGTTCGAAACTCATCATCTGGCTGGCGATGCGTCGCGGCAAAAGCGAAGACATCTGTGTTTCAGATTTCGCCGCGATCGAACCGCACCGCGAGCTCCAACGGGCCGGCATTAGCCAACAACTGTAGGAACTGGTCGAATCCGATCATTTCCGAAGAGAGAGAGAGGTGCATGTCGATCTCAGCGTTGCGAAACACGCGATTGAACCTGGGAATCCTCAACGCGTGGACCCTCTCAAACAGTTTATCCCGCATCAGCTGATATGCGCGTCGCGCCGAAAGGACCCTGAACGCCGCGTCACGCACCTGATGCCGGATCGGCTCGACCCATGGTTCGGTCAGCAGGCGATTGACAATTGCCTCTTCCGTTGCACGATTGGTCAGCGCCGCCAACCAAGCCCAATCCTCCGAAATGTGTTGCTCCACGGAGGCACGCGGCACTTTGAGCACGCTGATGATCAAGAACACAAACGGCAGGCGCTCGGCATTCTGTTTCTTGAGTGCGGCGTCAATCTTGTATGTTGCAAGGGCAAAGCAGTCGTCTGGCTCCAGTGAGACCCACTCGAGCGATTTCGCGAACGCCGTACCGTGGAACTTGATGTTGAAGCGACAGATGGCCCGGCCATCCGCGGCGACCAATCGGTAGTCGGTGTCCGTGCGTCCGACTCTCTCGTCTTCGATTCTATAACCCTGGGCTCCGACGATTTCCGTAGAGGTTTGCTCAAAGTGTCTCTCGGCAATCACACCCACGAGCATCTGAGCCAGACCGGCGCGCGCGCGCACGAGCCTCTCCGAGGTTACAGGGCGTCTGTCCAGCCAGCCATGAAGACCTTCGGCCGCAACTGATTCCGCCCACACCAGCAGATGCCGCTTGGACAGCGCAAAGGCGTCGGCCACTGACTCGGGGGACTCACCACCAAGGATTCGCAGCACCGCCTGCGCTCTGCGCAACAGCCGCGGCGGCGGATCTTGAGCGAGGCTATCAAGGAGGGTAACGTATCGCCGGAGATCTGACGGCACTACGCTCTTCGTTTTGCCGTCGGACGGCCAGAAGTCGCTCTCAAGCCATTGAAACGGAAGGTCGATCCCTTCAGGTACTCCTCTGCGAGCTCTATGGCAATCCAACGCCTATCGTTCGCTTCCGCCGCCTCGCCTGTGACGTTGGAACCAGCGAACGGATCGAGCACGACTTCCCCTGGCTCGGTGCAAAGACTGATGAAGAACTCAGGCAGACCTCTCGGAAATCGGGCGGGATGTACTGGCAGGCCAGCTTGCGTGCAGGCCTTGATGTAGGAGCCGTTTGAATCGTTGTTACCGATCTCCAACAGGTTCGGTGGTATCGAACCTCCCTGGTCCTTCTGGAACTTGTGCGTAATGTGGTGACCTGAAGGTCGATCCTTCGCCCTGTACCCACGATCGATCAACCGCAACATATCCCTGCTGTACGGCCGAAGTACTTGCCGGTTGTTCGCCTTGGGCGCTTCGCTTTTGCCGAACCAAGTGACCAAGTCTACGGCGCTCTTGACCCGAACGCGGCGGACGTTGACCCACTCGGCAGGTGCGGGAAGAACAGCTGGATTGTACCAATAGAAGTCCTGGGCGAAGTGAAACCCAAGTTGATCGCAGAGCGCGATGATCAGCCGGTACTGATACAGCGACTTGGTGGCACTGCCCTTGTTCCACACGCCGCCGAGATCAACGACAAGGCTTCCGTCCTCTCTTAGCAACCTGCGACATCCCCGCGCGTAGGGTATGAACCAATCGACGAATGCGTCCTCACCGACGGACGTGTACGGCTTCTTCTTTCGGAACGTCAATGGGAAGGGAGGAGAGGTGACGATGAGGTTGACGGAGTTCGAAGGCAGAGCGCTCATGACCTGGAGCGCATCCCCCAAGTACGCCTTCCCACGCGCTGTCACGTAGTACTCGGTAAGTATCACGATAACAAGACGGGGCGACTCAAGCCGGCCCCAGTCAAAAGAGACTCACCCAACAGCCCTAACCCTGAGGTCAGTTCAGTGGCGACCACGACATGGCCGGTGCGAGTCGAGTGTCGCT
>Ga0209640_10004699_pt1 | contig 11972 bp, 15 predicted proteins | sample RifCSP10_1_FD_184018 | JGI IMG/M metagenome (GOLD analysis project Ga0209640, IMG submission 184018) | Soil microbial communities from Rifle, Colorado - Rifle CSP2_sed 10_1 (SPAdes) (version 2) | ecosystem: Environmental > Terrestrial > Deep subsurface > Rock core/Sediment | place: Rifle... | reverse complement strand
CGCCGCAGGCCGAACAGGGACTGCGGTCGGTCAGCTCGGCCAGCTCCAACACGCCGGCGCCCTCTTCTTCTTTGAGGGAATGAACGATCAGCTCGGCCCCGCGGGACTCGGCGAAGGCGGCCGTTTTTTGATGGGACTGTTCGGAATAGTCGCCGATGCCCTGCTGGATATGGAGCCCGGCCGTGTCATAGCCCAGCCGCGTCAGAATATCCCAGAGCGAAAGGCTGTCCTTCCCGCCCGAGACGGCCACGAGGATGCGATCGCCCCGTCCGAACATCATGTGGTCTTTGATCGCCCGCTTGACCTGCTCGACGACATAGTCATTCAGGCAGGCGGCACAGACGGAGGTATTGTGCCGGGGCATTTTTAAAACCGCTCTCTCACCGCATCGTCGGCAACGCAACTCAGGCCCCTCCGGAGATCACAGGGCGGATTTCAACGATATCGTCTTCCTTGAGCGCCTCATCCTCCGTAACCAGTTCATCGCCGCGGAGAACCAGCACCGCTTCCGGCAGAAGGTCCAGCCTCTTTAAGAGCTGGCCGACGGTCTTGGGCCCTTTGATCTCGGTTTCTCGTCTCGGATGCTGCAACAGGACACGCATGGCGGCATCATACTCCCAAATCAAGCCGGTTTTCAACATTTGACAGCGCCGGTGTTTAATGGCAGAATTCGGCTATGCTGAACCGCGAGACCGTTCTCACACTTTTGAAGACAAACCTGGCCGTCGCCGCTTCGAACGTGGCGATCAGCGCGCTCAAAGGCGACGCCTCCAACCGGTCCTATTACCGGCTGCATTATACAAATGAGAACCGTCCGGCCACGATGATCATCATGGAACTGGCCGAACCGGAGGCGTTTAAAAAATCGGAGGAGGCCGTTTCGGCCGCCACGATCACGATCAATGAACTTCCCTATATTAATATTCTCAACCATCTCGCCAAGTCGGATGTCGCCGTCCCGAAACTCTATTTCCATGATCCGGCGGCGGGCCTTCTCTTTTTGGAAGATCTGGGCGATCGGACGCTTGAAATCGAACTCAAGGATTGCGATGAGGCCGCCCTTCAACGGTACTACCGGCTCGCGGTGGATGAGCTACTGAAGATTCAGGGACCGGCGACGCGGAATCGAAACCGGAACTGCATCGCCTTCGGCCGATCTTTTGACGTGCCGCTCTTGATGTGGGAATTCGATCACTTCCTGGAATACGGGATCGAGGCCCTAACCGGTGTTTCGATCAAGCCGGCCGACCGTGAAACGATCCGCGGGGAGTTTCTGAAAATTTGCGAAACCCTGGCTGCCGAGCCGAAGGTTTTCACTCACCGCGACTATCACAGCCGTAATCTGATGGTCCACCGGAACCGCGTCTGGCTGCTGGATTTCCAGGACGCGCTTCTGGGACCGTGTGTTTATGATCTCGCCTCGTTGCTGAAAGATTCCTACACCGTTCTTCAAGAACCGTTCGTGGACGAGCTGATTGATTATTATCTGGAACGGCGCGCGGCAGTGTCGGACGTTGAAACGAAAAAGCCGGATCGGACGGTTTTCCGGAGACTTTTCGATTTCATGAGCATCCAACGCAATCTGAAGGCGGCCGGGCGGTTTGTCTACATTGATGTCGTCAAGAAGAAAAGTCATCTCCTGCCCTTTATTCCGCAGACGCTGGGATACGTTCGGCGCAATCTGAACCGATATGACGAATTGAATAAGCTGAGGGATGTCCTGGAGCCCTACGTCGAAGAATTGAGGTCAACGCCATGAAGGCCATGATCCTGGCGGCCGGATTGGGAACGCGCCTGCGACCCTTGACGGACAACATCCCCAAGCCGCTCCTGCCGCTGGAGGAACGGCCCTTGATTGAGTACACCCTGCTGCTCCTTCGAAAGTACGGTCTCACCGATGTAATCATTAACCTGCATTACCAGGGCGAGAAGATCATGCAGACGCTGGGGGACGGTTCCCGTTGGGGGATGAAGATCCGCTATTCGGAGGAGCCCCGGATCTTGGGAACCGGCGGGGGCATTAAAAAAGTCGAGGCGTCATTGTCCGAGGGACCGTTTCTCGTCATAAACAGCGACATCCTCATCGAGATCAATCTGGACCGGGTGATTGAATTTCACCGACACAAAAAGGCGGCGGCCACGCTGGTTCTTCGGGAGGACCCGGAGGTCGATTCCTGGGGAGCGGTCGGGATCGATTCTCATAACCGGATCCGTCAATTCTTGGGCAAACCGGACTGGACTGGAGAACCGCTGTCGAAAAGGATGTTCGCCGGGATTCATGTGATGGATCCCCGTGTCCTGACCTACATCCCCGGCCAGGGTTTTTCCAACATCATCGAGGTCTATATCGAGATGATTCAAAAAGGGGAACGACTTGTCGGGCAGACGGTCAAGGATTATTGGATGGATATCGGCACACCCGAGCGGTATCGTCAAGCGCAGGAGGATTTAAAACGGCGGCGGGCAACGTTGTCATTCTTGAGGAATGGTTAGATCTTGCGGTTATCCAATTCGGACCCGTTGCTCATCTCGATACGATTTCTTCCGGCCCGTTTGGCCTTGTAGAGGGCGAAATCGGCGCATTTGACGAGGTCTTCCTTGGAGGCGATCAGGGAGTCGGGCAGCCCGGCGATACCAATGCTGACCGTGACGCCCCGGTCCGCGGGAAGACCCTTGAAGGGATGCGTGGCGATGCTCTCGAGAAGCCGGGTAGCCGGTTTCATGGCCTCCTGCGGCTTGGTTTTGGGAAGCAGAAGAACGAATTCCTCACCCCCGTAACGGGCCGCCACTTCGATCATGCGAACGACGCCTTTAAGAAGCGCGGCAATCTCGGACAAGACGCTGTCCCCGGCCGGATGGCCATAGGTATCATTCACGTCCTTAAAATGGTCGATATCCAGCATGAGGCAGACCAGGGGTTCGTTAAATCGCTTCGCGCGTGAGAATTCCTTGCCCAACAGTTCATTGAAATGGCGGCGATTGAAAAGTCCGGTGCCGGCATCCGTAATCGCCATCTGCTCGACGTCTTTCAACTGATTTTCGAGTTGATTCTTCACCCCCCGAAGCTCGTCCTCCCGCGTCTTGATTCGAAGGCAGACCTGGATCCGCGCCAGCAATTCCTTGTCGCTGAACGGTTTCGGGACGTAATCGTCCGCGCCGATCTGCAAACCGGCCACCTTGTCTTCCACGGAGCCTTTGGCCGTCAGCATGATCACCGGAATGGAATGGGTGGTCTCGTCCCGCTTCAACCACTGGCAGATTTGCTCTCCGGAGAAATCGGGCAGGACCATGTCCAGCAGGATCAGATCAACCGGCTGCGTTTTGGCCAATTTGAAACCCGCTCCCCCGTTTTCGGCCAGGATCACTTCATAATCGGCCGACTCTAAGGCGGTCCGGGTCTGTTTCGCCTGGAGCGGATTATCTTCGATGAAAAGTATTCTGCCCTTCGACATCATCGGCCTCAAGGTTTTTGCGGAACGACAAACTCCGCAGAAGGCCTGGCGATCAAAAAGCCCTGGCCGAAGGATACTCCCAGGGACAAAAGCATGTCAAGCTCTTCCTGGGTCTCGATTCCTTCGGCAATAACGGTGGAATTCATGGATCGCGATAACGACAAAATAGCCCGCAGCAGCTCCTGTTTGATGACGTTTTTGTTGATTCCGCGGACCAGAGAAATGTCCAATTTCAGGAACTGCGGTTTTAATTCAACAACGGTTTCCAGGCTGGAATGGCCGGAGCCGGTGTCATCCACCGCGATCGAAAACCCAAGATCGGTATAGTAATCGGCCGCGGACCGGAAGAGAGCATAATTTTCAATCGCATCCTTCTCCGAGATTTCCATCACCACCCGGGCGGGTTCCAGATGCGTCTTTTGGAGCAGGGCCTCCAAGGCGCCTCCCTTGAACCCGGGGTCGTGGATCGTGGCCGGGAGACAGTTGATGAACAACCGACAATCCCTGTCAAGTGAACCGGCATTGAACAGGGCTTTGCGGCGGCAGAGGCGGTCCAGTTCAAACACAAGATCGGCCTCGGCCGCGGTTCCAAAAAGATGATACGGAGATTCATATTCCGTATCCTTGGGTCCCCGGCTCAGCGCCTCATATCCCAGCAGATGAAAATCGGCCAGCCGGACGATCGGCTGAAAATGGGTACGGATCTCCTCCTTGATAATCAGCTCCTGGACCTTCTCCTTGTTTCGCATGGACTGCCGCAGTTGCTGGTACTGACTCATGACCTTGGCGTCTTCAATCAGCTTGTAGATCTGGCGTTCTTCCTGGATGAGGGGGTTATGAATAATAATTGCATGGCCCACGGCGATTCTCGGCTGCGTCTTCAGGTATGGCGATATGGTTTTCGCCATTCCATTGCTGATCAGGGTTGCGACGCGATCCACCAGGCCTTCAAGATCGGAGGAATAAAACTGGCGGCCTTCTCTTTTTCGGGACAGGAAAACCAGAAACTGCTCGCCTTCCACGCCGTAAAGCGTCACAAGGTCGCTTTGTCGTATCTCCTTACCCTTCAGGCCGAGAATAAGATCGGTCAGCGCCCGCAACACCTTCCGGTAAACTTCTCGACCAAAACCCTGCTCGATTTTATTGAGCCTAGACGCATCAATAAACAAAAGCGCCAGGGCCCCGTCACGGACAAGAAACGACTGAATTTGTTTGAGTTCCTCTTGATAGGTGGGCAGAGTCAGCTGATCATGCGGGTTTTTCATCGAGACCTGATCCCGGGATGGTCCTCTAGGCATCATGAATCACTCCAATCCTCGACTAACATTTCAAGTGTATCAGAAGCCCGGGATCTGTCAATCGCTGCAATCAACGCACCTCGTTGAAATTAAATGGAAATCCATGCGAACCATCAAACCGCCGCGATTACCTTCTGGAGTCGGGTCGAGACCTCTTTGGCGATCGGTTCCAGTTTGGGATTATCAATCCGGCTGAGCGAAATGATCGGATTGATCGCCGTCACCACGGCCTTCCCCTGTTCATTTTCGTACACAATCACATTGCAGGGGAGGAACAATCCCAGCTCTGTCTCCTGACTGAGAGCCTGATAGGCCAGATTGGGATTGCAGGCCCCCAAGATCCTGTATTTTTTGAAATCCACGCCCAGTTTCTTCTTAAGTGTCTCCTTGACATCAATTTCGGTCAGCACGCCGAAACCTTCTTTCTTCAACTCCTCCGTAACCTTTGCAATTGCAGCCTCGTAAGAATAGTCGACGGTCTTTGAATAGCCGTATTCGGGGTCTGTTTTCATGACCTTCTCCTTTTATTAAAGGATGATTTCGGTTTCGCCGGACGGGCGCCCGCTCGACCGGTCTTTTTGTATTCCCGTGCATACCGCACATAGTTGCTCGCGGCCTCCGCGAGGTAGGTGCGTTGTTCCTCCGTGACCGGTCGGACCGGCCGGCCGGGAATGCCGATCACAAGCGAGCCCGGCGGGATCACGGTATTCTCGGTTACGACGGCCCCCGCCGCGACCAGGGAATGCTCGCCGATTACCGCACCGTTTAAGACGATCGCCCCGATTCCGACCATCGCGTCATGCTTGACGGTCGCCCCGTGCACGATCGCCCCGTGGCCGATCGTCACACGATTTCCGATGATGCAGGGACAGCCGTGTCCGACATGAAGCACCGCGCCGTCCTGGACGTTCGTCTCCTCACCGATCACGACCGGGGCGATGTCTCCCCGGACCACGGCCGAGAACCAGACGCTCGACGATTTTCCAATCGAAACCTCTCCAACCACGGTGGCCGTCTTTGCGATAAAGACGGACGAATCAATTTTATATCGGGACGGTTTCTGTCGGAGCGTCATGAGACCTCCACGTCATCGAATCGGGCGATACCACCGGGCCAGCCGCACCGGAGAGACGCCCATAAAATACAACACAACGAAGATCTGATTCCGCAGCGTCGTGTACCCGATTCCTTCTTTGTCCCAACGCCGGGAAGAAACCGTGACCGGGTCGGACAGGATCATAACCTTCCCATCTGCCTTGAGACGACGGCCGAATTCGAGATCTTCCAAAAGAGGCCACTCCGGGTAGCCGCCCAACCGTTCAAAGACGGACCGGCGGACGAAGAGTCCTTGATCACCGTACGGAACACCGGTCAATCGAGTCCGCCAGTTTGCCGCTGCAGACACCAGGCGCAACGCCGGCCGGGGGGAATCAATCGCCAGCGCAAAGGCGCCTCCCGCAACGGTCGGATCTTCAAGTGTCCGCGTGATCGCATCGAACGCGCCGTCCGCGAGACGGGAATCGGCGTGGAGAAAGAGAAGGACATCGCCTCCCGCTGCGCGCGCGCCCGCATTCATCTGCCGGGCACGGCCGGCCTCCGTCACCAAAACCTTGTCCACAAACGGCATGGCCCGTTCCGCCGTATCGTCCGAACTGCCGCCGTCCACGATGATCCGTTCCAGATCCTCCCGTCGCGGCAGTCCTCTCAAGGTCTTTTCGATGACCGCAGCCTCATTCAAGGTCGGAATAATGACCGAGATACACGGAGGCATCAGCGTCAGCGCCGCATTTATTTCTTGGCCACGTACGGCTCGGGGTTCTTCTCGAACTTCGCCTTGCAGCTCGGATGACAGAAATAGTACGTGGCTCCCTTGTAAACGTACGTGGCGGCGGCCTGTTTTTCATCCACCGTCATACCGCAGACCGGATCCTTTGCCATGAAGTTTCTCCTTTTTGCAATGAACCGATTGTTTTATTAAAACTTGTTCAGCACCAGCCCCGTGAGCGGCTTGGGATAAAAGTAGGTGGACTTCTGGGGCATGCGATCCCCGGCCAGAACGACATCCCGGACCTGGCTGATCTTCGTCGGATTGAGGAAGAAGACCAACCCGGCCGAGCCGTTCTGGACCATCTTGACGGCCGCCTCTTCATCCTTGACGAACTGGATCAGGCTTTCCTTCTTTGCGGCCGGGTCCGCAATTCCCATCGCCTCTTCCAATATTGTTTTTTGGAAGATCGAGACATCCAAGGCGTCCAGCGCCTTGGAGCCCGGAGCGGCCGAGGCCGCTTTGAGTTTCAACAGATGAAAGGCCTGCTCGCTTTTGGCATACATCCCAAAGGCGGTTGCGGACCGGCCCTCTTTTTGCATTTCCTGAAACAGTTTTTTCCGGACCGAAGACTCCGTGGCGTTGTTGAACTCCAGATGGCTCACCTCAAACGACTTGCCCAGCCGCAGCTTCAGGGTTTTCAGATCGCACGGCAGCGGGTTCATGATGACGCGGTGAATCGGCAGCAATGCGACTCCGGCATCATCCATGTTGGAACAGAAGACAAACGTGGAATCATAGGGCTGGGGTCCCGTCGGATGATTGCGCTCCCGCATTTCGTTTCTGAAATTCAAGGCCGTTTCATACCGGTGATGACCGTCCGCGATGAAAAGCGGTTGTTCCTTCAAGGCGTCGCGGACGGCGGTCAGCGCCATCGGAGAGGAGATCCTCCAGAGCCGGTGGCGGACCTCCTCTTCGCCCACGAAATTTACGAGCGGATGGGCCTCGTCCACCGCCCGCTCCAATTGGGTCATGATCGCGAATTCGGGATCGGAATAGATCATGAAGATGGGGCTGGTGTTGGCGTGGCATGCGTGCATGAGGCGAAGTCGGTCCTGCTTGGCCTTCGGAAACGTGAATTCGTGCGGGAAGATTTTTCCCTTCCCGATCTCTTCCAATTCGACCAGCGTGAAGAACCCCTTCAGCGTCTTCTTCTCCTTGTTCGGCAGCGTGTAATCAAGCTTGTACAGGTACAGCGACGGCTCCGGATCTTTCTCGAGCACCCCCTGCTTGATCCAGTCTTTCAAGAAAGCGGCGGCGCGGGTGTAGCGGTTGTTCGTGGGAGTATCGTCGGGGTTCTCCTTGCCCAGCTCCACCCGAATGATGTTGTTTTCATGGGTGTGGTAATAACGATCCTGCGCCTGCGGATTGATTACGTCATAAGGCGGACAGACCGCCTTGCGCAGGTCCTTAATCTTGTTGGGGTTGTACCGCATGCCCTGGAACGGATTCAGAATGGCCATCGGAACTCCTTTATGGTTGGGTTTGGCTCAGCGGTACCGCTGCACGTTAAATCGGTAAAGCGCACAGTCCGCATCGGCGAAAATGCCCGCCTTTTCTTTTGCCATTTGAATCTGCTGCTCCGCCGTCCGAATCCCGTCCAGGTCCGGCAGCAGCAGGCCCCGCTTTGAACCCTGAACAACCAGGATTCCGAATCGTTGAGGATTCAAATCTCTTCGTGTTGTCGGCACCGGCCTTGTGAGAACATCCACGGAACACTCGATCTGGTTCAGTTCCATTACGGTCAGGGGGCTAAAACGGGGATCCCGAGTAGCCGAGGCGATCGCGTTATGGATCACCTCGTCGGCCACCGTGGGCTGCGTGGGCTGATAGGTGCCCACGCAGCCGCGCAATTGACCGTTTTTTTTAAGGGAGACAAAGACGCCGGCCGGCTGCGGAAAGGCTTCTTGAAGTGCGGCCGCGGCCTGAATGACCGTACGGGCATCCAGATATTCACAAATTGCTTGCTTGGCCAATTCGACCAGCGGATGGGATTTAGGCGAAACCATAGAAACAGTTCGAAGGATCAGTGATCGCGTGAAACCACATAATCGGCAACTACCTGCAGCGCCGTTTTGTGGACAGAAGGTTCGAACGGGGCAAGAAAACCCATGGCCTTCTCAACGTACCCGCGGGCCACGGAAAACGCATACTCGATCGAGCCATGCCGGTGCATCAAATCCAGAACCTGACCAAACTCTTTCTCCGATGGATTGTTCAGTCCGAAGGTGCGGCGAACCTCTTTCTTCTCTTCTTGAGAACAGTTTTGCAACAAATGAATCAAGGGAAGCGTCACTTTCCCCTCTCTCAGATCCGCCCCGAGCGTTTTTCCCAACCGCTGTTTCTGGGCGATATAATCCAACGTGTCATCGGCGACCTGGAAGGCGATTCCGAGGTTCTGCCCGAATTGAAAGAGGGATTTCTTCTGTTCGGACGACCCGGCGCTGGCAATCCCGGCCAACTGACAGGAGGCTGCAATCAAGCTGGCCGTCTTGTGCTGAATGATTCGCAGATAGTCCGATTCCAGGATTCCCAAGTCGCTGTTGTGGGCATGCTGGACCATTTCCCCCTCGATCATTTGACAACACGCCTTCTGCAAAACAAGGTTAACCTCTTGGCTGTTGAGACTCAGGCCGTGAGCGATGGCCGTGGCATAGAGGTAGTCGCCGACCAGGATGCTGGCGTGATTGCCCCACAACATCCGGACTGTTTTTTTCCCTCGGCGCAGGCTGCCTTCATCAATCACATCATCGTGCAACAGCGTTGCAGTGTGAATAAACTCAATGACGGCGGCCAGAAAAATATGATCGTCACCCGGAGACGGGCAGAGTTTTGAGGACAGGATCATCAGGAGCGGGCGGATTCGCTTGCCGCCGCTGTTGAGGATATATTGGGCCGCCTGATTGATCAGCGGCACTTCCGAGGCCAGGTTCTTCTGAATCTGCGCCTCAACCGTCTGAAGGTCCGGACGGTATTGTTCCCATATCTCTTGAATCGTTGGAAAAGACGAGGTTTTTGTTGATTGAAGCATAGGCTGATACTAGGCCAGGGATGATAATTTGTCAAGACAAAATTAGGACGATCGGCCGCTTTTCTTGACATCCCGTCCGACGGCTGCGTATGATGGAGGCATGGAGATGGGACAACAAGAAATGGCCTTGAAGGGCCGTTGCGTCACCTTCCTCGTGGGCCAGACCGGCATGAATTTGGAAACCAGGGAGATGGTCGAGAGTCGGGCGCTAAAGAGCTCTCCCAATTACCCCGATGTCATCCCCAAACAGGCGATCATTCGGGCACAAAAAGGCCGGATTCATGACCGCGAAGCCGATTTCGTCGTCAAGGCGTATCTTCCCGATACCGTCATTGTCGAGGCCACCTTCGAATTTCACAACCTCGCGGCCGAACCTCTGTTGGAGCTCAACCGGGATCTTCTGCTGGAATGCCGCCGCATCCTGAACGAATTCCAGTGCAACCCGGAGTTTGACGAAGAGTACAGCGTCTACTGCATTTCGGATTATCAAGGGGACCCCGAGATGTTTCTGGCACTCCACGGCGAACGAATCGCCTCACTGCTGAAAAAGGAGCAGATCCCGTTGGATGAGGAAGAGATTCAAGCGACCCTCCGCTCCAACCTCAAATACGGCAAGGATGATCTGACCGTGGTGGATTGGGACGGGGCCTTCATCTTTGATCCGCAGGGCGACTTTGACGCGAACATCGAGCTGTTCGAGATCACCAATCTCCAGCTTTTAAAATCCCGCATGCTCGATGACGAGCTGGACGGCCGTCTGAAGACGATCCTCCAGCTGCTTCGCAGAAAGCCGGAGCAGTCGTGGCTCCGATCCAAGCAGGTTCGATCGGTGCTGCGGGAGATTATTCAGACCCGGACCACCTCGATTCTCGAATCCCAGGCGATTGAGCACAGCATCAAGCTGATCGGGGATTGGTACACGGCCCGGCTCTACGCGCTCATCTCAAAAAAATTCCACATGGACGAGTGGCGGCAAAATATCATCGAAAAGCTGGATATCCTCGAAGATGCCTACACCATGGCCGCGGAAAACTTTTCAATTTCCTTCAACACCACGCTCGAATTCATCCTGATCGGCGGCTGGTTTATCCTCCAGATCGGCTGGTTCACGCTGTTGTTCATGGAACTCTACCTCGTAAAATAAACCGGTCCGGCTTTCCACCCCCAAAAAACGCTTGACAAGGCATCCGGCGATCGTGTATTTTGAGAATCAGAATCAATATCAACTTGACTCGTTCGCGCCCCGAATCGGACGTATGAACCATGCATAAAGGATCCTCCTTGAATAAAGAAGTCGCCCTGCTCAAGCGTTATCTCACCAAGAACCGCCTGAAACTAACTCAACAACGGGAAGCGATCCTGGAGGCCTTCCTCAAGGTGGACCATATTACGGCCGAGGAGCTGTATCGCGAAATTTCAAAGAAGAAACGTCCGCAAATGGGACTGGCCACGATTTACCGAACCCTGAACCTCTTGTGTGAAATCGGCATCGGCCAGCAACGGCATTTCGATGATAACCGGACGATTTACGACAATGTGCTTCATAAAAAACATCACGATCACCTGATCTGCAATAAATGCGAGAAGATCATCGAGTTTGAATCCCCTGCCATCGAACGGCTTCAGGAGGAAATGGCCGCCCGGCACGGCTTTACACTGAGCAATCACCGCTTGGAACTCTTTGGACATTGCATTGACTGGAAAAACTGCCGGGACTGGCAAAAGTCGGCCGGCCGTTAATTTTTTAAAAAACCGTTTATATGAAATTGAGAACCATTCTCATTCATGGCAGACCAAAGGAGACCAGAAGAAATGATAAGAAGAAAAAGGTGGTTTCAAGCCGGCCTCGCTCTCGGGGTCCTGGCGTTCGCCTTCGGAACGGCCTCCGCGGAGGAGGAGATTCGCATCGTGATCAAGGATCATCGGTTCACGCCTTCGGAAGTCAGGGTCAAGGCCGGCACGAAGACGAAATTGATCGTCGTCAACGAGGACGCAGCGGCCGAAGAGTTCGAAAGCTTTAGTCTCAATCGGGAAAAAATCATACGACCGGGACAAACTGCAACAATATTTCTCCCGCCCCTCAAACCGGGACATTATGATTTCTTCGGGGAATTTCATCCCGACACGGCCAAGGGAACGGTCATCGCGGAATAGGAGAACCTGGGATGTTGGGAACATTTATTATCACCTGGAGAGAAACGATTGAGGCGGCCCTCATTGTGGGCATCCTACTGACCTATCTGAGCAAGATCGGGCAGTCCAAACAGTTCCATTTTGTGTATTGGGGGGCCTTCTGGGCGGTGGTAGCCAGCTTGGTCTTTGCCGGCTTCTCAAACTATTTGGCCGTCTTTTTTAGGGATATCGGA
>Ga0209640_10004698_pt1 | contig 11974 bp, 10 predicted proteins | sample RifCSP10_1_FD_184018 | JGI IMG/M metagenome (GOLD analysis project Ga0209640, IMG submission 184018) | Soil microbial communities from Rifle, Colorado - Rifle CSP2_sed 10_1 (SPAdes) (version 2) | ecosystem: Environmental > Terrestrial > Deep subsurface > Rock core/Sediment | place: Rifle... | reverse complement strand
AACCGCACCAGCTCGTAGCAGAACCAGTTCAGCGCGCGCGCCTGCAGCGGTTGTCTTTTCCAACTGGCGCGATGCACCTGGTACGCGCCTTTTGCCATCGCATCGGTCAGGCTCAACTTGAGTTCGCGTGCAAAGCCGGCGTCGTCGATCACGACATTGGCCTCGCGCGCGAGCAGCAGGCTCATCGGATCGATGTTCGAGGAGCCGACGGTCGACCAGCGGTCGTCGATCACCGCGACTTTCGCGTGCAGGAAACTGCGGCGATACTCATGGATCTCGATGCCGGCGTCGAGAAAACGGCCGTAGAGAGCGCGCGCCGCGTAATGCAGCAGCCGGTACTCGACTCGACCCTGCAGCAACAGCACCACCCGCACGCCGTGTGCGGCGGCCTCGACCAGCGCGCGGCGAAAGCTCAGCCCCGGAAAAAAATAGGCGCTGGCGATCAGGATCTCGGTCTTGGCGCGCGCGATCGCGTCGAGATAGGCATTCTCGATGTCCTTGCGATGGCCCAGATTGTCGCGGATCACGAATGCCGCGCGCTGCACGCCGCAGCGCGCAGCGTGGACCGCTATGACCGGGCGCTGCGGCCAGCGCTCGCGCAACTGCGTCCACATCACCAGTATCCACAACCGCGTCACCACCGGGTAGATCTCGGCCAGCAGCGGGCCTTCGACGCGGACCGCATAATCGAAACGCGGTGGTTTCTGCCGCGGCGTATGCATGTCGTCGATGATGTTGATGCCGCCGACGAATGCGACCCTGGCATCGATCACCGCGATCTTGCGATGCATCCGCCGCAGCCGCTCGCGCCGCAGCGTCCACGGTGAAATGTCGGGACGATACTTGAGCACGCGCACGCCGCCGTCCTGCAGTTCCTGCAGCAGCTCATCGCTGATATCCTTGGAGCCGAACCCGTCAATCAACACATGGGTGATAACGCCGCGCCGCGCTGCGCGCATCAGCGCCTGCGCAGTGCGCCGGCCGGTGACGTCGTCCTCGAAAATATAGGTCTCGAGATAGATTTCGTGCGCGGCCGCGTCGCACGCAGCCTCCAGCGCCGGGAAATATTCCGTGCCGGTGCGCAGCAGCGTGATGCGATTGCCGGAGACGAATTCGCTCATACCCTGACGATGGTCGAAGTCAATGCCGCGTGGTCCGATACGAGCGCCCACGGATGTCCTTGGTGCACGCGCGCCTGCCTGACGTTGAAACCGCGCACGTAAATGCGGTCGAGCTGGAATACCGGCAGTGCCGCCGGGAAACTGCGTGCCGGATGGCCGCGGGTGTGCTCAAACACCTCCTTGAGCCGCAACGGCTCCGCCAGCTCCCGATGCGCATGGTGGCGCCAGTCGTTGAAATCGCCTGCAATGATCAGCGGCGCGTCGAGTGGCACGAGCCGCTCGATGCGCTGTCGCAACGCCCGCATCTGCAGGTTGCGGTGCCGTGCCAGCAGGCCCAGATGGACGCACACGCAATGCAGTGTCGTGTTCCATCCGGGCAACTCGATCTCGCAATGCAGCAGTCCGCGGCTCTCGAAACGGTGTTCTGAAATGTCCTCGTTATCCCAGCGCGCGATCGGAAACCGGCTCAGGATCGCATTGCCGTGGTGGCCGGAATCGTAAGCCGCGTTTTGGCCGTAGGCGAAATCAGTCCAGATCGAGTCGGCAAGGAACTCGTATTGCGGCTGAACCGGCCAGTTGCTCAGGCGTCGCGCATGCCGCACGTGAACGCCCTGCACTTCCTGCAGAAAGACCAGGTCGGCATTCAGCGCCCGCAAGTGCTCGCGCACCCCGTGGATCACCAGCCGGCGCTTGAAAAATGAAAACCCCTTGTGAATGTTGTAGGTGGCGATATGCAGCGTGTCGGTCATGCTCATAAGCCACCCGGCTCGCTCATCGCGGCGGCGCAGCTCAGGTCAAACAACTTCGAGCATGCGCCTGAGCGCGGTACGCGCGAGATCGGCTTCGCGTGCGGGCACCCTGATCTGGTTGACAATCTTGCCCTCGACCAGATTTTCCAGCGTCCACGCCAGGTGCTGCGGGTCGATGCGCGCCATGGTCGAGCACATGCATACCGTCGACGCCATGAACTGGACGATCTTGCCCTGCCGCTTGAATTTTTCGGCGATCCGGTTGACCAGGTTCAGCTCGGTGCCGACCAGCCACCGCGTATTCGGCTTCGATTCGGTAACGGTCTTGATGATGAAATCGGTCGAGCCGACGTAATCCGAAAGCTTGCAGACCTCGAAATTGCATTCGGGATGCGAAATCACCAAACCTTCCGGATACTGGTTGCGGAAGTTCAGGATGTGCTGCGCCTGGAACATCTGATGCACCGAGCAGTGCCCTTTCCACAGCAGGATCCTGGCTTTGCGGATCTGCTCCGGCGTAAGCCCGCCGAGCGGCTCGTCGAAATCCCATACCACCATCTCGTCGGGCGGGATGCCGATCATGTAGCCGCTCCAGCGGCCGAGATGCTGATCGGGAAAGAACAAGACCTTCTCGCGCCGCGCGAACGACCACTCGAGGATCTGCTTGGCATTGCTCGAAGTGCAGACGATGCCGCCGTGCTCGCCGCAAAACGCCTTGAGATCGGCCGCCGAGTTGATGTAAGTGACGGGCGTGATCGCCTGATCGGGATCCAGCACCGCCGCGAGTTCGCGCCACGCGCGTTCGACTTTGGCGAGGTTGGCCATGTCCGCCATCGAGCAGCCTGCGCTCAGGTCAGGCAGGATCACGGCCTGCTCTGGCTTGGACAGGATATCGGCAACCTCGGCCATGAAATGCACGCCGCAAAATAGGATGTAATCGGCACTGGCCTGCGCGGCGAGCTTGGACAGCATCAGCGAGTCGCCGGTCAGGTCGGCATGCTGGTAGACGTCGGCGCGCTGGTAGTGGTGGCCGAGGATCACTGCGCGCTTGCCCAGCGCGGCCTTCGCGGCGACGATCCGCGCCTGGCAGTCCTCGTCCTGCAGCGGCTTGAAGCGGTCAAAAGCTAGGGCGGTTGCTTGCATCGCGTTCTCATCCCCCGGTCGAAGGGTCTAAACATTACCATAGTATGACAAAAAATCCAGCGCCGAATTCAATCGGCACCAAAGTCTGCATGTCAGGCGGCGTTATTGCGGCGCGCACCCGGCTGCTTTCGAAAATCGACGCGCTCCGGCAACTCGCGTATGGCAGCGGCATTGCTCCACGAAAACGCCTTGTCCGCCGCCTCCCGCCATGGCAGCCACACGTATTGCAGGTGCTCCTTGGCGGCGAGCGTCACCGGCTGCGCCTGCGGCAGCTGCAGGCTGAACACGTGCTCGGTGTTGTGCGTGACGCCCGGCGCGTAACGGCTGCGCCAGCGCCGGTAAATCTCATACTGGTTCTGCTTATGCCAATCGACCAGCTCAAAGCGGCTGGCAGCCAGCCCGGTTTCCTCGAAAACTTCGCGCCGCGCCGTTTCCAGCAGCGTTTCGCCCGCGTCCTGGCTGCCGGTGACCGATTGCCAGAACCCGGGCCGGTCAGCGCGCTCGAGCAGCAACACCTGCAACTCCGGCGTGTGTATCACCACCAGCACCGAAACCGGGATCTTGTAGGTCACGCCTGTCATTGGTGATTGGTGATTGGTGATTGGTGATAGAGCGTTGGCGTCCTCTGCGGCAAAACCTTCAGGGTTTTTTGGCTTCCGGCTGGCGCAACCTGATATGCAGCTCGCGCAACTGCTGCTCATCGACCGCATTCGGTGCGTGGGTAAGCAGGCACTGCGCGCGCTGGGTCTTGGGAAATGCAATCACGTCGCGGATCGACTCCGCCCCCACCATCATCGCGACAATCCGGTCGAGCCCGAACGCGATGCCGCCGTGCGGCGGCGCGCCGTACTGCAGCGCCTTGAGCAGGAAACCGAATTTGGCTTCGGCCTCTTCCGGCCCGATGTTGAGCGCGCGGAACACCTTCGATTGCACTTCCTGGCGGTGTATCCGCACCGAGCCGCCGCCGATCTCCGAGCCGTTGAGCACCATGTCGTGCGCTTTGGCGCGTGCCTTGCCCGGGTCTTTGTCGAGCAGGTCCTCGTGACCGTCGGCGGGCGCAGTGAACGGGTGGTGCATCGGGTTCCAGCGCTTGGCCTCCTCGTCCCACCCGAACATCGGGAAATCGAGCACCCACAACGGCCTCCAGCCGGCTTCCGCGAGGCCGCGCTCGTGGCCGATCTTGACGCGCAGCGCGCCGAGCGCCTCGTTGACGATCTTCGCCTTGTCAGCGCCGAAGAAAATCAGATCGCCGTCGCACGCGCCGGTGCGCTCGAGGATGGTCTTCACCGCAGCCTCCGGCAGGAACTTGAGGATCGGCGACTGCAGCCCCGCGCTGCCCTTCTCGAGCGCGTTGACCTTGATGTAAGCAAGCCCCTTGGCACCGTAGATCTTGGCAAACTCGGTGTAATCGTCGATTTCCTTGCGCGTGAGCTCGCCGCCCTGCGGCACGCACAGCGCGGCGACGCGGCCGTCCTTGAGCCGCGCCGCATCGCGGAATACCTTGAAATCGACTTCGCGCATCGCGTCGGTGAGCTCGGTGAGCTTCAACGGCACGCGCAGGTCCGGCTTGTCCGAGCCGTAGAGCGCCATCGCCTCGTCGTACGCCATGCGCGGGAATGGATCCGGCAGGTCGACGTCGAGCACGCTCTTGAAGACGCTGCGGATCAGCTCTTCCATCAGCGCCGTGATTTCCAGTTGATTCAGGAACGAGGTTTCGACGTCGACCTGGGTGAACTCGGGCTGGCGGTCGGCACGCAGGTCCTCATCGCGGAAACATTTGACGATCTGGTAATAGCGGTCGAAACCGGCAATCATCAGCATCTGCTTGAACAGCTGCGGTGACTGCGGCAAGGCAAAGAATTCTCCGGCGTGCACGCGGCTTGGCACCAGATAGTCACGCGCGCCCTCGGGGGTCGAGCGCGTCAACATCGGCGTCTCGATGTCGATAAAACCGTGCGCATCGAGGAAAATGCGCACCGCCATTGCGGTCTTGTGGCGCAGCTTGAGGTTGTTCTGCATCTGCAGCCGGCGCAGGTCGAGGACACGGTATTCGAGGCGCACTGTTTCCGACACGCTGTCGTCGTCCATCTGGAATGGCGGCGTCAGCGACGGATTCAGGATCTCGATCTCGCCTGCCAGCATCTCGACCCCTCCGCTCACAAGGTTGGGATTCACGGTGCCCTCGGGGCGCGCGCGCACCTTGCCGGTCACTCTGACGACGAATTCACCGCGCAGCGTTTCGGCAATCTTGAACGCCGCCGGATTGTCGGGATCGCACACTACCTGCAGCAGGCCCTCGCGGTCGCGCAGGTCGATGAATATCACGCCGCCATGATCGCGCCGGCGATGCACCCAGCCGAACACGGTGATGGTCTGCTGCAAGTGCTTGCCGCTGATCAGGCCGCAATATTCGCTACGCATGGATAAGACTCGAGGGGCTAGGGGCTAGTGGCTAGGGTGAAGGGTGAAGGGTGACACACACCAGCGCCTATTATTGATTCGCCGCCTGCTGCCGCGCAGTCCCGGGCTTAGGCGGCAGCTTGCCATTCTTGCGGCCGTTGCCGCCGGGCGCAACCACGCCCATCGAAATGATGTATTTGAGCGCGGCGTCCACGCTCATGTCGAGTTCGATCACGTCGGCTTTCGGCATCATCAGAAAAAATCCCGATGTCGGATTCGGCGTGGTCGGCACGTACACGCTCCAGTACTCGCCGTGCAAATGATTGACGACGTCGCCGCCGGGCTCGCCGGTCAGGAACGCGATGGTCCACGAGCCGTCGCGCGGATACTGCACCAGCAGCGCCTTGCGGAACGCGTGGCCGCCCGACGTGAACAACGTGTCCGAAACCTGTTTGACGCTGTTATAGATCGATTTGACCACCGGAATGCGATTGAGCGCGCCTTCCCAGAACAACAGCAGGCGCTGGCCGAGGAAATTGGTCACGACGATGCCGGTGGCGAGCACTACGACGACCGTCATCACCACGCCCATGCCCGGCACGTGAACGCCGAGCCAGCGCTCGGTCTGGAATTCCTCCGGCAGCAACAGCAGCGTCTGGTCCATGGTGCTCACCAGCAGATGCAGCACCCACAGCGTGATGCCAAGCGGGACCCAGACCAGCAGGCCCGTAACGAAATACTTTTTCAACTGCACCCTCGCCCTGTATCAATTTCACGCCGGGCTGGCGCCGGCGCCCGATGTTGCAGGTGCAGCCGCCGCATCGGAATTCTTGGCTGAAGCCTCCGGCGCCGGCTTGGAGTCAGACTTTGCAGCGGGCTTGTCCTCGGATTTCGCCGCGGGTTTGTCGTCGGTTTTCGGTGCAGGTTCGCCTTGCGATTTCGACTTGGCTTGCTGGCCATTCTTGAAATCGGTCGCGTACCAGCCGCTGCCTTTCAGGTGAAAACCGGCGGCAGTCACCATTTTGCGCAAACTCGCTGTCTCGCATTCAGGACAGTCCGTCAGCAGCGCATCGCCCATCTTCTGCAGGTATTCCTTCTGGAACCCGCAGGCGGCGCAACGGTACTCGTAGATAGGCATAATTGGCCCCAAATTCAAAGCTGTGCATTATAGCTGAAATCATTGGGGCGAGGCGACAGGCGTGACACACCGACGCCTGAATCCCGAGGCGGTATTGCGTCTCAATCTTCCCCCATCTAGGGGGGAAGGTGTCAGGCACCGGCGTTTAGCGCCGGCCGATCAACAGACCGACAACCATGCCGAGGCCGGCGGCAGCCCCCATAGCTACCCACGGGTTGTCATGAACGTATTCATCGGCAGCGTGTGCCGCCTCCCGCGCTTTATCCTTCAGCACTGCTTCGGCATTGGCGAGCCGGGGTTTCAAATCGAGCAGCGCCTGCTGCATGCGGGTGCGGGCCTCGGTGATTTTCTCGGTGGACTGGCTGGCGGTCGCCTTGATCAATTCTTCGGCGTCGCTCACCAGCACTTTGTAATCGGCCACCAGTTTTTGGGTCAACTCGGCATCCATGGTTCCCTCCGTTCAATTAACACGGTTGAGCACAAGTTGCATATTAGGCGTTTGGCGCGCGCGGCGCGTTGACGTGCATCAACAACTGGCAACCGAACAATGAAAATTTACGACGCGTGCCGCTCAGAATGGAATATCGTCGTCCATGTCGTCGAACGACGCTCCGCTCTTCTTCGCCGCGGGTTTCGCAGCGCCACCGGGCTCGGCCGCTGCCGGCTTCGGTTCGCGCGCCACGGACTCCGAGCCGCCGCCACGACTGCCCAGGAGTTGCATGCGATCCGCCACGATCTCGGTGGAATAGCGGTCCTGGCCCTCTTTGTCCTGCCACTTGCGGGTACGGATTCGTCCCTCGATATAGACCGGAGAGCCTTTCTTGAGGTATTCGCCGGCAATTTCCGCGAGCTTGCCGAAAAAAGCGATCCGGTGCCACTCGGTATGCTCTTGCTTCTCGCCGCCCTTGTCCTTCCAGACCTCGGTGGTTGCAATGCGGATGTTGGCCACTGCGTCGCCACTCGGCAGGTACCGCGTTTCAGGATCCGCGCCCAGGTTGCCGATCAGGATTACTTTGTTTACTGAAGCCATTTAGGTCTCTCCTCCGATAAGTTCAAGCACGTGCTGTTCATCAAAACCCTTCATATCCACCTTGAGGTACGCGACACCTTCCCCCGCCGGAACCAACGCTTCGCGCACTCCCGGCAACCCCGCGAGCCGTCGCGAGAGGACCGCCGCGCTCAGGTTGTCCATTGCCGGAACATGATACATCCTTGTGCGCACCGCGGCAGGCGGTTTCATCGTCGCCGCAACTGCCAGCCAAACCGCCGACAGTGCGGCGCAAGAGCCGAACAACGCGTAGGCCCCGTAATGCTGGGACAAAAACCCGCCGCCGGCGGCGCCGGCGAACGTGCCCAGAAACTGAATACTGCTGTAGACGCCGATCGCGGTGCCCTTGGCGCCTACCGGTGCGACTTTGGTGATGAGCGACGGCAGGCTCGCTTCCAGCACGTTGAACGCGGTGAAAAACGCCAGCAATGCGAATACCAGCCCCCAGAATCCCGGCAGCACCGCCAGCAGCACCTGCGCCGCCAGCATCAACGCTACCGATGCGACCAGCACGGGCTTCAGCCTGGCCTTGCGTTCGGCGTAAACGATGGCGGGGATCATCAGCGCGGCCGAACCGAGCAGAACGGGCAGATAGACCTGCCAGTGATGGTCGGCGGCAAGCCCGAACGTCCGGAGTGAAAACGGCACCACCATCCACAACGCCATCAGCACCGCATGCAGCGCGAACACGCCGAAGTTGAGCCGCAGCAGCTCGCGATCGCGCAGCACGCCCAGGAACTGGCCCGACTGGGCTTCCGCATCGCTATGGAAATGACTGAGTTGCGGATCCGGAATGATTGCATACACCACTCCGATCGAGAGCAGCGCCAGCACGCCGGTCAGCGCGAATATCCCCGGCACGCCGATGAAGCGGTTGAGCACAGGTGCCACGATCAGCGACAGCGCGAAAGTCGCGCCGATAGTCATACCGATCATCGCCATCGCCTTGGTGCGATGCTCCTCGCGCGTCAGGTCCGCGGCCAGCGCCATGACCGCGGCTGAAATCGCTCCCGCTCCCTGGATTACCCGCCCGACGACGACCCAATAGATATCGTGCGCTCCCGCAGCGATAAAACTGCCGAGCGCAAACAGCACCAACCCCCCGGCGATCACCGGCTTGCGGCCGATGCGGTCCGAGAGCCAGCCAAAAGGGATCTGCAGCAGCGCCTGGGTCAGGCCATAGGCGCCAAGCGCGATGCCGATCAGGGTATGGCTGTCGCCGCCGGGCAGGTATTCAGCGTATAGCGCGAAGACCGGCAGGATGATGAACATGCCGAGCATGCGCAGGCCAAAAATGCCTGCGAGGCCGATGCTCGCGCGCAACTCGGCCGGGCTCATGCGGTTACCAGGGGACATAGCGAAATACGGCTTGGGGAGAAGCGACAAAGTCCGGTATATTAACAGGTTTACTGCGGGATTCACTCTACTTGTCAACCCATCGGCCCACGGTCATCCGGCTGCAATCGTCCAGTGCGGACACGCTCGCCAGAAACGTCGAGTTAATCCGCATCCGCGGCGCGCGCACCCACAACCTGCAGAACGTCAGTCTCGATCTGCCGCGCAACCGGCTGATCGTGATCACCGGCCTGTCGGGGTCCGGCAAATCCTCGCTCGCGTTCGACACCCTCTACGCCGAAGGCCAGCGCCGCTACGTCGAATCGCTATCGGCCTACGCGCGTCAGTTCCTGCAGTTGATGGAAAAACCCGATGTCGACCTGATCGAGGGGCTCTCGCCGGCGATCTCGATCGAGCAGAAAGCAACGAGCCACAATCCGCGCTCGACGGTCGGCACCATTACCGAAATTCACGACTATCTGCGCCTGCTGTTCGCGCGCGCCGGCGACCCGCATTGCCCCGATCACAACATCGTGCTCGCCGCGCGAAGCGTGTCGCAGATGGTCGACCACGTGCTGCAACTGCCGGCAGATACGAGGCTGATGATCCTGTCGCCGCTGATCGTCGGCCGCAAAGGCGAGCAGCTCGATCTCTTCGACGAGCTGCGCGCGCAGGGCTTCGTGCGAGTGCGCATCGACGGCGAGGTGCACGAGATCGACGCCCTGCCGAAGCTCAGGAAGAACGTGAAGCACACGATCGAGGTCGTGGTCGACCGCCTCAAGGTGCGCCCCGAGGTCAAGCAGCGGCTCGCTGAATCATTCGAGACCGCGCTCAGGCATTCCGACGGGCGCGCGCTCGCGGTCGAAATGGACAGCGGCGCCGGGCACTTGTTCTCGGCCAGATTCGCGTGCCCGGTCTGCAGCTATTCGCTGCCGGAACTCGAGCCGCGGCTGTTCTCGTTCAACAATCCGATGGGCGCGTGCCCGCGCTGCGACGGTCTCGGAGCCGTGAGCTTCTTCGATCCCAAGCGGATCGTCGCCTACCCGCACCTGTCGCTCGCCTCGGGCGCAATTCGGGGCTGGGACCGCCGCAACCAGTTCTATTTCCAGATGCTGCAGTGTCTCGCGCAACATTACGGCTTCGATCTCGAGACGCCGTTCGAGCAACTGCCGCAGACGGTGCAGGACGTCGTGCTCCAGGGCTCGGGACGCGACAAGATCAAATTTCTCTACATCGGCGAGCGCGGCAACAAGCAACAACGCGAGCATGCCTTCGAAGGCATCATTCCCAGCCTCGAGCGGCGCTACCGCGAAACCGATTCACTGGTGGTGCGTGAAGAGCTCGCCAAGCATCTCAACACCCAGACCTGCCCCGAGTGCCAAGGCACGCGGCTGCGGCGCGAAGCGCGCCACGTGCACGTCGCCGGCCGGACGATTTATGAATTGAGCGCGCTGCCGCTCCGGCAGGCCGCGCAGTTTTTCGAAACCATCGAGCTCGCCGGCACCAAGCGGGCGATCGCCGACCGTATCGTCACCGAAATCATCAACCGGCTCACGTTCCTCAACGATGTCGGGCTCGAATACCTGTCGCTCGATCGCGCGGCTGACACGCTGTCGGGCGGCGAAGCGCAGCGCATCCGGCTCGCGAGCCAGATCGGCTCCGGACTGACCGGTGTCATGTACGTGCTGGATGAGCCGTCGATCGGGCTGCACCAGCGCGACAACGCGCGGCTCCTCGATACGCTGAAGCGCCTGCGCGACATCGGCAATACCGTCATCGTGGTCGAGCACGACCGCGAAGCGATCGAAAACGCCGATCACGTCGTCGACATCGGGCTCGGCGCCGGCGTGCACGGCGGGCGCATCATCGCGCAGGGCACGCCTGCCGACATCAAGAACAGTGCCGAATCTCTGACGGGGCAGTACCTCACGGGCCGCCGCCGCATCGAGGTGCCGGGCCTGAGCCACAAACCGGACGCGAAGCGCCTGCTGACGATCACCGGCGCGGGCGGCAACAATCTCAAAGACATCACGGTGAAACTGCCGGTTGGCCTGCTGGTCTGTATCACCGGTGTATCGGGCTCGGGCAAGTCGACGCTGATCAACGACACGCTCTACCAGGCTGCGGCGCGGCACTTGTATGGCAGCACGGCCGAGCCGGCGCCGCACGAAGCCATCAATGGGCTCGAGCATTTCGACAAAGTCGTCAATGTCGATCAAAGTCCGATCGGCCGCACGCCGCGCTCCAATCCCGCGACCTATACGGGGCTGTTCACGCCGATCCGCGAGTTGTTCGCCGGGGTGCCGATGGCGCGCGAGCGCGGTTACGGCCCCGGGCGCTTCTCGTTCAACGTCAAGGGCGGGCGCTGCGAAGCGTGCCAGGGCGACGGCGTGCTCAAGGTCGAGATGCATTTCCTGCCCGACATTTACGTGCCGTGCGATGTATGCCACGGCAAGCGCTACAACCGCGAGACACTCGAAGTTCAATACAAAGGCAGGAACGTCAACGAAGTACTCAAGATGACGGTCGAGCAGGCGGCGGGGTTCTTCGGCGCGGTGCCGGTCGTCGCGCGCAAGCTGCATACGCTGCTCGACGTGGGCTTGGGTTACATCACGCTCGGCCAGAGCGCGACCACGCTCTCCGGCGGCGAAGCGCAGCGCGTCAAGCTTGCGCTCGAACTGTCCAAGCGCGATACCGGCCGCACGCTCTACATCCTCGACGAGCCGACTACCGGCCTGCACTTCCACGACATCGACCTGCTGCTGCGCGTGCTGCACCGGCTGCGCGACCACGGCAACACGGTGGTGGTGATCGAGCACAACCTCGACGTGATCAAGACCGCCGACTGGATCATCGACCTCGGTCCCGAAGGCGGCGACGGCGGCGGCCGCGTGATCGCCGAAGGCTCGCCCGAAGACGTCGCCCGGAACAAGGCGAGCTATACTGGGCAGTATTTGAAGAACGTGCTTGGGTGAAAGAGTGAAGGGTAAATGAGTGAATGAGTGAAGGGTGAATGCGTGATCCCCCTCACCCCAACCCT
>Ga0209640_10004697_pt1 | contig 11975 bp, 13 predicted proteins | sample RifCSP10_1_FD_184018 | JGI IMG/M metagenome (GOLD analysis project Ga0209640, IMG submission 184018) | Soil microbial communities from Rifle, Colorado - Rifle CSP2_sed 10_1 (SPAdes) (version 2) | ecosystem: Environmental > Terrestrial > Deep subsurface > Rock core/Sediment | place: Rifle... | reverse complement strand
GTCCATCAGGGGATCCGGCTTGGCCGGGCGCGTGACAAAGACGGACGTGCTCTCCCATCTCGAGGCGCCCCCCGCCCCCCCCGCCGCCCCGCCCGCTCCCCCCTCCGCCAGGCTTAGTGCGGGGGCGTCGGCACCGGCGGGGCACCCTCCCGATCTGGCGGTCGGAGCCGGGGCCCGGGTCATTCCAGGCCCCGTGGTCGAGCCGTGGGAAGGGGACCGGGTCGAGCCGTGGTCACGGATCCGCAAGCTCACCGCCGACCACATGGTCATGTCGCGGCGGGTGGCCGCCCACGTTCAGAGCCTGATCGAAGTGGACTACACCCGCGTCGCGGCGCTCCGGTCGCAGTGGAAAGCGGAGTACGCGGAGCGCGGAGTCAAGCTGACCTACCTGGCCTTCATCGCGGCCGCCGCGGCGCGGACCCTCCGGAGCCACCCCGTGCTCAACGCCGCCGTCATGGAGGAGAGCACGGTCTACCGCGGCGAGATCAACCTCGGTATCGCGGTGGCTCTCGACTGGGGTCTGATCGTCCCGGTCATTCGGCGAGCCGACGAGCTCAACCTGCTCGGAATCGCCCGCTCGATCGGCGACCTGGCCGAGCGGGCCCGCTCCAAGAAGCTCTCTCCCGACGAGGTGCAGAAGGGGACTTTCACCATCACCAACCCCGGAGTGTTCGGCACCTTCGTCGGCTTGCCGGTGCTCAACCAGCCCCAGGCGGCCATTCTCGCGGTCGGCGCAATCGGCAAACGGCCCGCCGTGCTCACCGGCCCGGACGGGGGTGATACGATCGGGGTCCGGACGATGGGCATGCTCTCGATGTCCTACGATCACCGGATCGTGGACGGGGCGGATGCGGACCGGTTCCTGGCGGATCTCCGGTCCGCCCTGGAGCAGGCGCCTGAGAAGCTCGCCTGACCATGCCGAGGCGGATCATCGAGGTGAACGGTGAGCGGTGGGCCGCGTCGGCCGCAGGCCGAGTCACCCAGTACGAAAAGGACGAATTCGCGGTCCGATTCACGCGGCTCCCGGCCGGATCGGGCGGGGATCGGATCGCCCGGTACTCGCCCCTCGGATCGAAGAGCCGGGAGACCTCCCTGGCCGAGCTGAGCGAGGCCGAGCTGATCGCCCTTTTCCGCGTGTCACAGCCCTCGTGGACCTCCCCTGAGCTCGGGTACCGACGCTGAGCCCGACCGGGCTGATTGACCTTCATCTGCATTCGACCGCCTCCGACGGATTGCTGGCCCCCGGCGCAGTGGTTCGCTGGGCGGCCCAGCTCGGCCTCTCCGCCATCGCGCTGACCGATCACGACAGCGTTGCCGGCGTGGCCGAGGCCCGAGCCGAAGGGTCGAGCCTCGGTGTGAGAGTTGTGAGTGGTTGCGAATTCTCCGCCGCGGCCCCTTGGGGCGAGATCCACGTGCTGGGTTATTTCTTGCCCCCGGAACACCTGGGCCTCGCGGGATTTCTGCGGCGGTGTCGCGAGGACCGGGTCCGCCGGGGCCGGGAAATGGTCGAAGGGCTTCAGGCCTGGGGCGTGGACGTCTCGTTCGATGACCTGGCCACCGAGACCGGCGACGCCGCGATGGGTCGCCCTCACCTGGCCCGGGCTCTGGTTCGGCTCGGCAAGGTGGCGACTGCCGATGAGGCTTTCCAGCACTGGCTCGCGAAAGGTCGACCCGCCTACGTCGAGAAACGGCTCCCCCCGTTCAGGGAGGTCGCCGACCTGGTCCACGGAGTCGGGGGACTCGTGTCGGCCGCCCATCTCCGGGAGCGGGCCAGCCGGGCCGCGCTGAAGGCGTTGAAGGAGGAGGGGCTTGATGCGGTCGAGGTCAGGCATCCGGGCCACACCGCCGAGGTCCGGGCCCGGATCGGCGAGCTGGCCCGTTCCCTCGACCTGCTGCCGACCGGCGGAAGCGACTGGCACGGGGATGAAGACCCGGAGGCGAGCCACGCAATGATCGGCTCTCAGGAGGTGCCGGCCGACTGGCTCGCGCTCATGGAGCCGAAGGCCGAAGGCGGATAGCGGCCGGCTATATTCCTCGCCCATGTCCTCCGAAGAACAGTTCGACGTCATCATCGTCGGGGCCGGGCCGGCCGGCCTGTGCGCCGCGCTCTACGCCGCCCGGGGGATGCTCAAGGCGGTCGTGCTGGAGCGGGGGATCCCCGGAGGCGAGCTGCTGAACACCGAAAAGATCGAAGACTATCCCGGCTTCGTCAGCGTGCTGGGTACCGACCTCGCCGCGAAGATGACCGAGCACGCCCAGGCCTTCGGCGCCGACATCCGGGTGGAAAACGTCGAGGGAATCCACCCCTTGAGCGACGGCGGTTTCCGGGTCGCCACCAGCTCGGGAACCGAGTACCGGGCTCCGGCCGTGATCCTCACCGCCGGGGGAACGCCCACCAAGCTCGGGGTTCCGGGAGAGCTGGAATACGCGGGTCGGGGGGTTTCGTATTGCGCGGTCTGTGACGGGGCGTTCTTCCGGGGGGAGCGGATTGCGGTGGTCGGCGGCGGTGACGCGGCGGTGGAAGAGGCCGATTACCTAACCCGCTATGCCGAGCGAGTCTTCCTGATCCACCGGCGCCGTGAGTTCCGGGCCACCCGGCTGCTGCAGGAGCGGGCGTTCCGGAATCCCAAGATCGAGGTGATCCGGAACATGCGGGTCCTCGAGCTGGCAGGGGACGGCACCGGGCTCCGGCACCTCGAGCTGGAGGACGTGGACACCGGGGTCCGGTCCCGGTTGGCGGCATCGGGATGCTTCATCTTCATTGGGTTCAAGCCCAACACCTGGCTGGTGGTGGGCCACGCGGCCCATGATCCGGCCGGGTATCTCATCACCGACGACCGGATGATGACGTCGATCCCGGGACTCTTCGCGGCCGGCGATCTCCGGGCTCAGCTCACCCGGCAAGTCACCACCGCGGTGGGTGATGCCACGACGGCGGCGATCGCGGTCGAGAAGTACCTGGCCGAGCGCCGGGCCATCGCGGCGGGCGTGGCCGGCGCGGGCTGATTGTCCGCCCGTGGCTCGGCTCGAGATTGTCTCCATTCCCAACGGCAGTTTCGCCGAGAACTGCTATCTGGTATTCGATCCGGATGAGAGCGCCGCGGTCCTGGTTGATCCGGGGGAAGAGACCGGCCGCTTCCTGTCCGAAGCGGCCCGGCGAGACCGTCGGATCGCTGAAATCTGGCTGACCCACGCCCACCTGGATCACATCGTAGGGGTGGGGGCGGTCCGGGACGCTACCGGGGCGCCGGTGTTTCTGCACCCGGCCGACGAGCCGCTGTACCGGGCCCTGCCGCAACAAGGGCTTTCGATGGGCCTCCGGCTCCCGGCCCCGCCTCCCGCGGACTGCTCCCTCGGGCACGGAGACCGGCTCCGGATCGGCGGCGTTGAAGCGAAGGTGCGGCACGTCCCCGGCCACACTCCCGGACATGTGTGCTTCGTGGTGCCCGGCGCCGTGATCTCGGGGGATGTGCTGTTCGAGGGATCAATCGGCCGGACCGACCTGCCAGGCGGGGATTTCGAGACGCTGATCGCGAGCATCCGGCGGGAGCTTCTGTCGCTGCCGGACGAGACAATCGTCCATCCGGGCCACGGTCCGGCGACGACGATCGGGAGGGAACGGCGTACCAACCCGTTCCTCGCCTGACTCCGGCACGAATGGAGCGTCGTCGCCGCGACTGATCCTCGCGTTCGCCGACCGGACCGGATAGAATCCGTCATGACCTACCGGATCGAGAAGGACCCCCTCGGCGAAAAACCGGTCCCTTCCGATGCCCTCTACGGGATCCAGACCCTTCGGGCGGTCGAGAATTTTCCCATTTCCGGTCTGCGCCCGCTGCCGGCATTCGTGGACGCGGTCATCTGGGTCAAGAAGGCAGCGGCCCTCACCCACCGTGAGACCGGGCGGCTGCCGGCCCACCTTGCCGACGCAATCGTGCGGGCCGCCGACGAGGTTCTGGGCGGACAGCACCGGGACCAGTTCGTGGTCGATGTGTACCAGGCCGGGGCGGGAACCAGCCACAACATGAACTGCAACGAAGTGCTTGCCAATCGCGCCAACGAGCTGCTGGGCGCGCCGCGAGGCAGCTACGCCCCGGTCCACCCGAACGATCACGTCAACATGGCCCAGAGCACCAACGACGTGATCCCGACCGCGATCCGGCTGGCCGCGCTGGCCGTTTTGCCTCGGCTGCTCGACTCCCTCGGCCGCCTCGCCGAGACCTTCCTGGCCAAGGGCGCCGAGTTCGATGGGATAACCAAGTCGGGTCGGACCCACCTCCAGGACGCCACCCCGATCCGGCTGGGTCAGGAGTTCGCCGCCTACGGGCGCACGGTAGCCCGGCACCACTCGAAGCTCGTGGAAGGGGCCGAGTGGCTGAGGGAGCTGAACATCGGTGGAACCGCGGTCGGCACCGGCCTCAACGCCGAGCCGGAATACCCTCGCCGGATGATCGGACACCTGAGAGCCATCACCGGGATGGAGCTGCGGGAAGGGACCGACCGGGTCCAGTTGATGCAGTCGATGGGGGACGTGGCGACGATGAGCGGCACGGTCCGGGCCTACGCCCTGGATCTCAACAAGATCGCCAACGACCTCCGATTGCTCGCGTCGGGTCCCCGGACCGGGCTGGCCGAAATCCTCCTGCCGGCGGTACAGCCGGGTTCCAGCATCATGCCCGGCAAGGTCAATCCGTCGATCGCCGAAATGGTCAACCAGGTCTGCTTCCAGGTGCTCGGGCTCGACTTGACGGTGGCGATGGCCGCCGAGGCCGGCCAGCTCGAGCTGAACGTGATGATGCCGGTGATGGCCCACAATCTGATCTTCGGGCTGACCATTCTGGCCAATGCTACCCGGGTGTTCGATGAGCACTGTGTGAGGGGAATCGAGGCCGACGCGGCTCAGTGCGCCTACTGGCTCGAGCGGAGCCCGGCGCTGGTCACGGCCCTGGCGCCCCGGATCGGCTACGCGGACGCTGCCCGCCTCGCCAAGGAGGCTGTCGCCTCGGGCCTCACGGTCAAGGAGCTCGTCACCCGGAAAGGGCTGCTTACCGGAAAAGACCTGGAAGAAGTTCTGGACCTCCGAGCGATGACCGAGCTCGGCGTGCCGGGAGGAAAGGGCGCCCCCGGCGGCGGCGGAGCCTAGGGCGGATCGGGCTGGTCCGGCCGGCGGCCCAGAAAGGCCCGGTTGAGCAGGGTCCAGCGCTCGTCGGTGAACGCCGGGGGGCGGACGTTCTGGGCGGTGACGCAATGCGCCTGGAATTCATGGACCAGAGTCGGCACCAGCTGCGTATAGAGCGCGCTGCATTGGGCCGCTCGGAACGAAGACCCGGTCGCGGGGAGATTCACGAGATAGGCCTCGGAACGGAGCAGGTGCATGGAGGCGGAGTCGATCTGGAGCGCGCCGGCCCAGTCCGCCGTAGTGACCTTTGCCAGGGGGCGGAACTCGATTCGGTACGCGGGGAACCCCCGCACGCTGTCTGGTCCGGCGAGCCAGAAGCAATGGTTCCTCCGGAATTCCGGGCGGGCCAGGTCCGCGGCCTCGAAGTAGACCGCGTATTCGCGGAACGCGGGGCGCCCGAATTCGGTGAACCGGCTCATCCCCAGCACCTTCCCGCGCTGGTAACCCGCACTCTGTCGGCTCTTTTCGAAGTGAACGGTGTCCACGGTTCGACGCAAGGTGGCCCGCTCGGCGTTGAGGACCGCCGTGACGTGCTGCATCGAGGCCCGGTAGGGATACTCCTGCTGCAGGGTAAGGAGCCGCTCCCCGTTCTTGAACACCTCGTCGAGAATGGTCCCCGTTTCCAGGTCCCCCGGCTCGGGGCCGGCCGGGCACTCCTGGGCCTCAACCGCAACTTCGGGCAGGACCAGCGCGTGGTGAGAGAGACGGATCAGCAGCCGCTGGGACCCGGGGTCGGCTGACCGGGTGTCCACCTGGAGCGGGACCGAGACGCCCCGGTAGCCGATCTGCTGGACTCGAAGGGTAAGCGGACCCGGGCCCAGGTCCGGGAAGAAAAAGGCGCCCGCCGCCGAGGCGAACACCCGCCGGTCCGGCTCCACCAGAATCACCAGGGCGTAACCGACTGGCTCTCCGGTGAGGCTGTCCTGCACCGTTCCGCGGAGCACCCCGCCGGGTGCCGAAACCGTGGCCTGGGCGCCGAGTGCCGTGGTGAAGGCCAGGAACGACCCGGCCGCGACCCGGGCCGAGCGGGGTTTCATGAGCTGGAACCTATCGCCGATCTCGCGGCTTGTCCCCCTCCGCCTCCGAAGGGATATTTGTAGCCATGAGGATCACCACCTGGACCGAGTACAGCCTGATCATCGCGCTCCACCTGGCCCGCCGGGAGCGCGGGCGAGAGCCGGTCGCGGCCCGGGAGCTTTCCGAGGCCGAGCGGCTCCCGGCCGACTACGTCGAGCAGATTCTGCTGCGGCTCCGGAGGGCCGGGCTGGTGGAGAGCGTGAGAGGCGCCCGCGGCGGCTATTTCCTTGCCCGCGAACCCAGCCGGATCACCGTTCGCGATGTCATGACCGCGTCGGAACGGCAGACGTTCGAGCTGATGTGCACGGCCCATCCGGTTGACGCCGAGCGGTGCGACCCGGCGACCAGCTGCTCGATCCGGCCCGTGTGGCACGCCCTGCAGCGGCGGGTGGACGAGTTCCTCTCCGGCATCACGCTGGCCGATCTCATGGACGGTCTGCCCCTCGACCCGGCACCGCCGGCTCTCACCTCGATCGCGGGCCGGTAGTTCACCGGCCGATGGCGTGTCAGGGCTCGCCCCTTCCGAGCTGGTTCGGTACGCCCGTCACCTCACCCTGCCCGAGGTGGGGCCCGCCGGCCAAGCCAGGCTCGCCCGCGCCAGGGTCCTCCTGGTAGGGGCCGGAGGCCTCGGATCCCCAGCCGCCCTCTACCTCGCCGCTGCCGGCGTGGGAACGCTGGGAATAGTCGATAGTGACGCCGTCGAATTGAGCAACCTCCAACGCCAGGTGGTGCACGGAACCGGGTCCGTCGGCAGGCCGAAGACCGAATCGGCCCGCGACCGCCTGGCCGACCTCAACCCATTGGTTCGGATCGAGCCCCACCCGGTCCGGCTCTCGGCCGAGAACGCGCTGGATCTCCTGAGCCGCTACGACATCGCCCTCGACGGCAGCGACAACTTCCCGACCCGCTATCTGGTAAACGATGCCTCGGTTCTGCTCGCCAAGCCGTACGTCTACGGGAGCATTTTCCGGTTCGACGGCCAGGTGTCGATGTTCGGAGCGCCGGGGGGTCCCTGCTACCGCTGCCTCTTCTCGGAGCCGCCCCCACCGGACCTGGTTCCCAACTGCGCCGAGGCCGGTGTCCTGGGCGTGTTGCCGGGGCTGGTTGGAAGCCTGCAAGCCCTTGAAGCGATCAAATGGGTTCTCGGGATCGGGGAGCCCCTGGTCGGCCGGCTCGTCCTGGTGGACGCTTTGAGAGTCCGGTTCCGCGAACTCCAGGTGACCCGGGATCCCAGCTGCGCGGCCTGCGGCGACAATCCTACCCTGACCAGCCTGATTGACTACGAGGCCTACTGCGGCGTGGGAGGCGAGGCCGTTCTTCCCGGCGCGGAGGTCAGCGCTCCCGAGCTGGCTTCGCGGATCGGTGGGATCGAGGCCCCTCTGGTGCTCGACGTCCGGGAACCGTGGGAGTGGGAAATCGCCCGGATCCCCGGCAGCCGCCTGGTTCCGCTTGGCGAGCTCCCGTCACGCCTCGGCGAGTTGAGTCCGAGTGCCGAAATCGTCACGGTCTGCCACCGGGGGACGCGGTCCCTCATGGCGCAACAGCTCCTGCAAGGCGCGGGATTCCGGGCCCGAAGTCTGGCAGGGGGTATTGACGGCTGGGCGGCGGACGTGGAGCCCGGGATGGCGAGGTATTGAAGCAGCGCTGCCTTCCATGCCGAAGGGGGGACTCGAACCCCCACGGGCTTGCGCCCACTGCGCCCTGAACGCAGCGCGTCTACCAGTTCCACCACTTCGGCGAGCCGCCAAACCTAGGACCCTTCCGGGTCCCCGGCAAGCGTCGCGTTGCCCGCCCCGCCCAGCCGGCCTATCTTCCGACCCGACTGTCACTTATGAGCGATAACCGCGGCGCGGCGAGCGCCAAGCCCCGGGTCACTGTGGCACGAAATCCGCGGGCCTCCCATGATTACCACCTGATCGAAACCTGGGAGACCGGAATCGTGCTCTCCGGCACCGAGGTGAAGAGCCTGCGGAACGGCAAGGCCTCGATCAAGGAGGCCTATGCCGTCCATCGCGGCGGGGAGGTCTGGCTGGAAGGGATGCACATCACCCCCTACGCGCAGGGCAATCGCTGGAATCCCGAGCCGGTACGGGCTCGCAAGCTCTTGATGCACCGGAGGGAAATCGGACGCCTGATCGGGGCGGTCGAGCAGCAAGGCCTGACCCTGGTCCCCCTGGAGGTCTACTTCCGCCGAGGCCGAGTCAAGGTCGCGCTCGCGCTCGGGAAAGGAAAGAAGAGTCACGATCGCCGCGAGGACCTTAAGCGCCGGATCGCCGATCGAGAGATGGCGAGAGCGCTGAAACGTCGCTGATGCTGGCTTCCCTGCTTGCACCCCTGGTAGTGCTGGTGCAATCGGCCCGGGGCGAGGCCCGGGTCCCGGTCCGGCTCGATCCCGTTGCCGGGCCCGTGCTGGCGGCTCCCCTGCTGCTGCTCCACATCGGCGGAAGGCTCACCGCCGGCGACGGCTGGGCCGACCTGAAGATCGGGGGCCGCACCTTCCGCCTGTACCCCGGGGCGCCGCTTCTGCTCGTGGACGGCGCGGTCGAGCCCATTGCCGGAACCGCCGTAGTGCGTGGTGACACGCTGGACCTCCCTCTGCAGTTCGTCAGCGAGATCCTCCCTCGCGCCCTCGGGGGCCGGTTCCGGTACGACGTGCGAGAGGCCCGCCTGCGCGATACCCGCCTTCAAGCCGTGGCGGTCGGAGCATCCGGCCCGTCGGGCGTCGAGAGCCGGTTGCGGAATGGCCTGCACCCTGGGCACGTGATCACGCTCGACGCCGGACACGGAGGGGTGGATCCCGGCAATCCGGGCCTTCATTTCCCGAGGGGCATCAAGGAAAAACACGTGACCCTTTCGCTGACGCTCCTGACACGGGACGAGCTCCGGCGGCGCGGGGTCGGAGTGATCATGACCCGAAACTCCGACACCCTGATCGAGCTGAGGCATCGAGGCGGCTTCTGCAGGAACGATTGCGATCTCTTCGTGAGCATTCACGTGAATTCGCTGCCGCGCCGGGCGGGGTTCGAACGGGTCCGCGGGTTCGAAACCTACTTTCTCGCCGAGGCCCGGACCGAAGACGCCGCCCGGGTGGCCCGGATGGAGAACGAGGCGATCCGCTTCGAGGGCTCCCCCGACCGGTCCGGCACCGGCGGGCTCGATTTCATGTTTCGAGACCTCCAGCTCAACGAGCACCTCCGGGAGTCGGCTCGAGCGGCCGAGCTGGTCCAGTCGTTCCTTCAAGAGTCTCACACCGGCCCCGACCTCGGTGTAAAGCAGGCGAACTTCACGGTCCTGACCACGGCCCGGCGGCCGGCGATCCTCATCGAAGCCGGGTTCAGCACTAATCGCGATGATGCCAGGCTGCTCACGAGCCGCACCTCCCAGCGGAACCTCGCCGCCTCGATGGCCGATGCCATAGTGGCCTACCTGCTCGAATACGAGCGCAAGGTCGGCGACGGCGCGGAATCCGGCGGCCCGGGAGGCCGCCCGAGAGGGCGGTAAGCCGCAAGGTGCTCGCCCGGACGGTCTTCGGCCAGAGCTTCCAGAATCCGATTCTCCTCGCCGCCGGCACCGCCGGTTTCGGGCGTGAGCTGGACGGCGTCGTGGCCCTCGACCGCCTCGGGGGAATCGTCACCAAGGCCGTCTCGCTCCTGCCGCGATCCGGGAATCCGGCGCCCCGGGTGGCGGAGTTCACCGGGGGAATGCTCAATTCGGTCGGGCTCGCCAACCCCGGGTTGGAACGGGTCCGTGCCGACCATCTGCCCTGGCTCGTGGCCCGGCTTACCCGGGCCCGGGTTCTGGTGAACGTGGTCGGGTTCCAGGAGGGCGAGTATGCCGAGGTGGTCTCGGGCCTCGAGGAATGCGCCGGGATCGCGGGCTATGAATTGAACCTGTCCTGTCCCAACACCCGGGCCGGGGGCGCCGAGTTCGGAGCGTCACCGGAGGTCACCCGTCGGGTCGTGGCGAAGTGCCGAGCCGCGAGCCGGCGACCGCTGATCGCCAAACTCTCACCCGCGCTTCCTGACATTCCCCTCCTGGCCCAGGCTGCCGTTGACGGTGGGGCCGATGGGATAACGGTAGTCAACACCTGGCCGGGAATGCTGTTCGGCCCCGGCGGGTCGCCGCGGCTTGGCCACGGGAGCGGGGGGGTGAGCGGTCCTGCCCTGTTGCCGGTCGGCTTGCAGGCGGTGAGGGCGGTGCGGGAGCGCCTTCCCGAGATCCCGGTGATCGGTGCCGGGGGGGTCCGGAGCGCGGCCGATGTGCGGCAGTACCTTCGGGCCGGCGCCGCCCTGGTCGCAATCGGCACCGGGCAGCTTGCCGATCCGCGGCTCCCCGAGCGGATCGTCCGCGAGCTGGAGCGGTCGGATGGCTGAGCTGATCCTCGCCCTCGACTTGCCCGGGCGCTCCGAAGCGCTGCGGCTTCTGGACCGGCTTCCGATGCTTCGCTGGGTCAAGGTCGGTTCGATCCTCATGACCGCGGAAGGCCCGCCCCTGGTTCGGGATCTGGTGGGACGGGGGCTCAAGGTGTTTCTGGATCTCAAGTGGCACGACATCCCGAGTACGGTCGCCGGAGCGGTCCGAGCGGCCTCCGGCCTTGGAGTCGGCATGGCCACCGTTCACGCAACGGGAGGGGAGGCCATGATGCGTGAGGCGGCCCAGGCGGCGGGGGCAAGCCTGTCCCTGGTGGGGGTTACCGTGCTGACCTCCGAGTCGCGAGCCGATGGCGCCGCCCTCGGTCCGGTGGCTTCGCTGACCCGCGCCGCGATGGCGGCCGGGCTCGCGGGGGTCGTGTGCAGCCCGCTCGAGGTGGGCGTGGTCCGGGAAGCGGCCGGCCCCCATGCGCTGATCGTGGTACCTGGCATCCGACGTCCCCAGGATCCTCCCGGGGATCAGGCCCGGACCGGCGGACCCGGAGAGGCAGTCCGATCCGGGGCCACCCACCTGGTCGTGGGCCGGCCGATTCTCGGGGCGGGGGACCCGGCTGGGGCCCTGGCCGAGTTCCTGGCGGCGGTCTCCTAAGTCCTTGGGGTGCAGGCCCTTGCCTCGATAAAAAACGGGACTTATATTGCCAAGCTGCCCGTCAAACGCGATTTCGGGGGGAGAGTCGTCCGGTGAAGGTTCGATCGAGCGTCAAGCCGATTTGCGAGCACTGCAAGGTCATCAAGCGCCAAGGGGTGATCCGCGTCATCTGCAAGCGGAACCCCAAGCACAAGCAGCGGCAGGGCTGAGATGGCGCGTATCGCAGGCGTGGATCTCCCGCGGGACAAACGAATCGAAGTAGCGCTGACATACATCTACGGGATCGGCCGGCCGACGAGCAACCGGCTGCTGTCGGACTCGGGAATCGGCGTTGACACGCGGGTCCGGGACCTCTCCGATGCCGAAGTGGCGCGGCTCCGTCAGCTGATCGAGCGGAGCGTCAAAGTCGAAGGCGCGCTCCGCACCGAAGTGGCCATGAACATCAAGCGGCTGATGGATATCGGTTCCTACCGCGGCTCCCGGCACCGTAAGGGCCTGCCGGTCCGGGGCCAGCGGACCCATACCAACGCGCGCACCAAGAGGGGGCCGCGGCGCGCCATCGCGGGCAAGAAGAAGGCAACCAAGAAGTAATATGACAACGCCAACCGAACCGAACCCTCCCTCCCCCGAATCCCAGCCGGCTGCGACGGCTTCCGCCGCGGCCGCCCCGGCCGGGACCCCGGCCCCCCCCCCCCCCCCC
>Ga0209640_10004696_pt1 | contig 11975 bp, 6 predicted proteins | sample RifCSP10_1_FD_184018 | JGI IMG/M metagenome (GOLD analysis project Ga0209640, IMG submission 184018) | Soil microbial communities from Rifle, Colorado - Rifle CSP2_sed 10_1 (SPAdes) (version 2) | ecosystem: Environmental > Terrestrial > Deep subsurface > Rock core/Sediment | place: Rifle... | reverse complement strand
GACGGTGCAATGGCAGGCCATGACCGGCTCACAACAGGAAGTTGTTGAAGGTTTCCGCCTTTCACCTCAGCAAAAGCATCTGTGGTTGTTGCAGCAAGAGGATCCCGGCCAGCCTTATTGTACCCAGTGCGCCGTCCTGATCGAAGGAAATCTTGACACAAAGATTTTAGCAGCGGCGGTGCGCAACGTCTTCGCTCGACACGAGATCCTCCGGACCACCTTTACTTGCCTGCCGGGGATGTCCATTCCCGTTCAGGTTATAAACAACGGCATCTTTCCATCGATCGATTGCTACGATCTGAACGGTCGGGACCCTGCGGAACAAGAGGCGCGAATCGAGGCGCTTTTTCAGGAGGCACGACTGTTGCCCTTCGACTTTGAGAAAGGGCCGCTATCGCGTGTATCTCTCGTTACTCTGTCGCCAGACAAGACCATGTTGCTTGTCACACTATCCTCCCTTTGCGCGGACACGGCATCGCTCGAGACTCTGGTGCGTGAACTCAGCCGTGCCTATTCAGCCTGCGCGCGTTGCGAGGAACTCGCCGACGAACCGATGCAATACGCCGATCTCGCGGAATGGCAAAATGAGTTACTTGAGTCAGCGGATACGAGAGCGGGAAGAGAATACTGGCGCAAGCAGAAGATCGCTGCTCTTCATACCTTACAGCTTCCCTTTGAACGTCAATCTTCAGCACCATTACACTTGGCGCGCTTTGATCCGCGTTTTCTAACCTCGACGATCGCTCCTGACACGGCAGCGAAGATCAGAACACTCGTACGGAAGTATGATGCGTCGGCTTCTGCATTCTTCCTGGCTTGCTGGCAGACCCTGCTTTGGCGTCTCACCGGCTTCTCAGACATTATCGTCGGGATGGCCTGCGATGGTCGGACGTATGAGGGGCTAACAGAGGCAATCGGGCCGTTGGCAAAATATTTACCGCTTCACTGGCATCTGAAAAAGGATCTTCGGTTCAGTCAACTCTTGGCGCAGGTTCATCAATCGGCACGCGATGTCGTCGAATGGCAGGAGTATTTTAGTTGGGAACAAATCGTAGCATCGAATGGGGATATCAAGGCGCCGCTCTTTTTCCCCGCTAGTTTCGAATTTGCGGAACAGCCCGCCGGTTGTTCCTCGGCAAACCTCAAACTATCGATTCACCGGCGATTCGCTTGCGCGGACCGGTTCGAGTTGAAGCTCTCTTGCATTCAAGGAGATCACCTTCCGACCGTGAAGCTGCATTACGATGCTAACTTGTTCCGCGGGGAAGATATCAGGCGCTTAGCGGGACAATGGCAGACGTTGCTGGAAAGTGTCGTCCGCGATCCCGAAGCCGCGACCTGTGAGTTGGAGATTGTCAGCGCTGCTGAACGCCGACAACTGTTGGTCGAGTTCAACGATACCAAGAGCGATTTTCCTAAAGACAAGTGCATCCAGCAGTTGTTCGAGCAACAAGTCGAGCGTACACCGGACAACGTTGCCGTTGTGTTTGAGGACCGGCAGCTGACCTACGATCAGCTTAACGCTCGGGCCAATCAACTGGCCTATTACCTGCGTACGCTGGGCGTTGGCCCGGAAGTGCTGGTGGGCATTTGCCTCGAGCGCTCGTTGGAAATGGTCATTGGACTTCTGGCCATTCTCAAAGCCGGTGGAGCTTACGTCCCATTGGACCCGGCGTATCCCAAGGAGCGCCTGGCCGCCATGTTGGAGGACACGCAGGCGCCGGTGCTTTTGACCCAGCAACGATTGATGGCGGAGCTCATCGAAGATAATGGCGATTCCAGATCCTCGAGTCTCAATTCTCGAATTCACGTAGTCTGCCTGGACACAGAGTGGGAAGCCATCGCTCAGGAGAGTGAGGAGAATGCGGTCGGTAGCGCAACAGCCAGGAACGCTGCCTATGTGATTTACACCTCCGGTTCAACGGGACAGCCGAAGGGAGTCATGATCGAACATCGCGGACTCAGCAATACCCTCAAATGGCTAACCGACATACTCGAGCTGTCGGCTAAGGATCGCTGTCTGCTGAAGACTCCCCTCACCTTTGATGCCGCCGGGCGTGAAATCTTCCCAACCCTGCTAGCAGGAGGAAGTCTGGTCATTGCCGAAGCCAACGGTCACCGTGATTGCCGTTATTTAGCGGAAATCATCCGTAACCAACGGATCTCTATTTTGCACTCTGTTCCATCCCTCCTGCGGCTCCTCATGGAGGAACCCGCGCTCGCTGGCGCCGTGGCCCTGCGCGCTGTGATGTGCGGCGGCGAAGCCTTGCCGCCCCAAGTGGTCATGCGATTCCAGCGCCGCTCTGGGGCCACGTTGTATAACGTGTACGGGCCGACTGAGGCAATCATCGACTCAACATACTGGTTATGCGAAGGGGTCGGTGCTCATTCCACGATTGCTATTGGACGACCGATACCCAACGCGCGCATGTATATTCTGGATGAGGCTCTTCGCCCTTTGCCCCTCGGTGTTCCCGGCAACCTGTACATCGGCGGGGTAAGCCTTGCCCGAGGCTATCTAAATCGGCCGGAGCTGACAGCCGAGAAGTTCGTTCCCAACCCCTTCAGCGAGGAGCCGGGAGCACGACTGTATAAAACCGGGGACCTGGCCCGCTATCTGCCCGACGGGAACATTGAGTTCCTGGGTCGCGCTGACTACCAGGTGAAGATCCGCGGATTCCGCATCGAACTGGGGGAAATAGAAGCAGCGCTTGACCAACACCCAGCGGTGCGGGAGGCCGTGGTCCTTACTCGGGAAGACACCCCGGGAGAGAAACGGCTGGTGGCCTACGTGGTCGCTGAGCAGGAGTCCCGTGCCGCGGCCAATGACCTGCGCAGTTTTCTGAAGGAGAAACTGCCCGAGCACATGGTGCCGGCGCTCTTCGTGCTGCTCGATGCCTTGCCGTTGACGCCCAACGGGAAGGTAGACCGCCGCGCATTGCCGGCGCCCGACCGGACACGACCCGAACTGGAGAAAGCTTTCGTAGCACCCCGCACTCCAACAGAAGAGCTGCTGTCGGAAATCTGGGCTCAGGTCCTCGACATTGAACGCGTGGGTATCCACGATAATTTTTTCGACCTCGGCGGTCATTCCCTTCTAGCAACTCAGATTGTGTCCCGAATCCGCGAAGCCTTCCAGGTGGAATTGCCGCTGCGCCGTCTTTTCGAGGTACCGACCGTCGCTGGCCTGGCTGAGAGTATTGAGGTAGCCCATCGTGCCGGGCAGAACCTCCTGGCGCCACCCATTTTGCCAATTCCACGAGACGGAAACCTGGCTCTTTCATTCGCCCAGCAGCGCCTGTGGTTCATCGATCAGTTGGCGCCGGGAAACTCCGCCTACAATATTCCTGCCGCCATCCGCCTCAGGGGACCGCTCAACTTGGCGGCGCTGGAGCAAAGCCTCAACCAAATCGTGAAGCGCCATGAATCCTTGCGCACCACCTTTGCGATAGTGGATGGACGACCAGTTCAAGTTATCGCGCCGGCCTTGACGATCGAGTTGCCGGTCATTGACCTGCGCAAGCTGCCGGAGGCCGAACGCGAGACCGAAGTCCGGAGGTTGGTCACCGAAGGAGCCATGCGGCCTTTCGATTTGTCTCAGGGCCCGCTCTTGCGGGTCGCCCTGTTGCGGCTGGGCGATGAGGAACATGTGGGGCTACTGACGATGCACCATATTGTTTCCGATGGGTGGTCAACGGGAATACTGATCAGAGAGATGGCCAGGCTCTATGTAGCCTTTTCCTCCGGAGGGTCCTTGTCGCTGCCTGATTTGCCCATCCAATATGCGGACTTTGCCCACTGGCAACGGCAGTGGTTGCAGGGGGAAGTCCTTGAGACCCAGCTTGCCTATTGGAAGCAGCAACTGGCCGGCGCCCCCCCTCTTCTCGAACTGCCCACCGATCGCCCCAGGCCGGCACTTCAGACTTTCCGGGGTGCGCACCAATCGTTGATGTTGCCCAAGACCCTGACCGAAGGAATCAAAGCGCTGGGTCGCCAGGAAGGGGTGACTCAGTTCATGACATTGTTGGCGGCGTTTAAGGTCTTGTTGTATCGCTACACGAGTCAAGACGACCTGATCGTCGGCACGCCGATCGCCAACCGCAATCGGCTGGAAACCGAGGGACTGATCGGATGCTTCGTCAACGCACTGGTCCTGCGCACGGACCTTTCAGGCAATCCCTGTTTTCGGGATCTTTTGCGGCGGGTGCGGGAGGTATGTTTGGGAGCGTATGGCCATCAGGACCTGCCCTTTGATCGTCTGGTAGAGGAATTGCGCCTCAAGCGGGACTTGAGCCGCAATCCGCTCTTTCAGGTGATGTTCGTGCTGCAAAATGCTTCAATGCGGGCGACCGAGCTGCCGGGTTTAACCCTGAGACCCGTCGAAGGGGACAGCGAGACAGCTCACTTTGATTTGTCCCTTGTGGTAGTCGACGCCGATCAAGGGCTGACGGCTTCATTCGTGTACAACACCGATCTGTTTGAGGCGGCCACGATTACCCGAATGCTGGGTCACTTTCAGATATTACTGGAGGCCATGGTCGCCGATCCCGAGCAGCGCCTCTCGGACTTGCCGCTCTTATCCGATACAGAGCGGCAGCAACTGGTGGTGCAGTGGAATGATACCAAGGACGATGATCCGACGGATTTATGTATTCATCAGCTCTTCGAAGCGCAGGCAGAGCGCACGCCTGACGCCATCGCGGTAGTGTTCGAACATGAGCAGTTGACGTACGGGGAGCTGAACCGCCGCAGTAATCAACTGGCGCATTACTTGAAGGCGCTGGGTGTGGGACCAGAAGTACCGGTGGCTATTTGCCTGGAGCGATCGCTTGAGACGGTCATCGGACTTCTTGGCATTCTCAAAGCCGGCGGAGCTTACCTGCCATTGGACCCGGCGTATCCTAAAGAGCGCCTGTCCTTGATGCTGAAAGATGCCCAGGTTCCGGTGCTGTTGACCCAGAAGCGGTTGTTAGTGGGATTGCCTGAATGTGCGCCCAGAATCATCTGCCTGGATTCAGACTCGGAGGCCATGGCCAGTGAAAGCGGAGAGAACCCCAGCAATGCAACCACGCCGGAAAACCTCGCTTATATCATCTACACTTCCGGCTCCACGGGTTCGCCCAAAGGAGTCTTGGTTTCGCATCGCTCGATTGCGGATCACTGCCGTAGCGCTCAAAGATATTATGAACTGGACGCCAGCGATGGGGTGCTCCAGTTTGCTTCATTGAGTTTCGATGTCTCATTGGAGGAAATCCTGCCGACACTGATCGTTGGCGCCAAGCTGGTGGTGATGGGTGCGGATATGTGGCCGCCGGAAGAATTTCCTCGAAAAATTTCGGAATTTGGACTCACTGTACTCAATCTGCCATCAGCTTATTGGCAAGAACTGGCTCGACAGTGGGCGGACGTGCCTGAGCTGCTCTCGAACATTCAGCCCAGACTCTTCATTGTCGGTGGCGATATCATGTCGCCCGATGCTCTCAACCTCTGGCAGCGAACACCGGTGCATTCAGTTCGTCTGCTCAATGCTTACGGGCCGACGGAGACGACGATTACGGCAACCGCCTTCGAATATAGTCCTCGACTCTGCGAGAACAAAACTTTTCAGAGGGTTCCCATCGGCCGTCCGCTCGCGAACCGAGAGATCTACATTCTAGACGACTACGGCAATCCTGTCCCAGTTGGAGTTCCCGGTGAGCTCCACATCGGCGGGGTGAGCCTGGCCCGAGGTTATCTAAATCGGCCGGAGCTGACCGCCGAGAAGTTCGTTCCCAACCCCTTCAGCGAGGCGCCCGGAGCACGCCTATATAAAACTGGCGACCTGGCCCGCTATCTGCCCGACGGCAACATCGAATTTTTGGGTCGCGCTGACCACCAGGTGAAGATCCGCGGGTTCCGCATCGAACTGGAGGAAATAGAAGCAGCGCTTGACCAACACCCATCGGTGCGCGAGGCCGTGGTCCTGGCTCGGGACGACACGCCGGGAGAAAAACGGTTGGTGGCCTACGTAGTCGCCGACCGCGAGCCCTACCCGACAACCACTGACCTGCGTAGTTTTCTGAAGGAGAAACTGCCCGAGCACATGGTGCCGGCGCTGTTCGTCCTGCTCGATGACTTGCCGTTGATGCCCAATGGCAAGGTGGACCGCCGGGCATTGCCCGTGCCCGACCGAGCACGACCCGAACTGGAGAAAGCTTTCGTCGCCCCTCGAAATGACCTGGAACTCCAACTCACTCAGATCTGGGAGGAGGTTCTAGGCGTTCGCCCCGTCGGGGTGAGAGACAATTTTTTTGAACTGGGAGGGCACTCTCTGCTGGCTGTGCGCCTATTTGCCTTGATCGAGAAACGGCTGGGTAGAAAACTTCCCCTGACAGCCGTCTTTCAGGGCGCAACGGTTGAGCATCTCGCCGGTCTTCTCCACCAGCAGGCCGAGCCGGGACCTCAGTCATCTTTGGTGGCCATTAAGCCTGATGGCAGCAAACGGCCTCTCTTTCTCGTGCATCCGGCTGGCGGACATGTTTTCCCGTACATTCATCTGGCGCAGTATCTGGACCCCGATCAACCCTGCTATGGGCTGCAAGCAAGGGGACTGGAAGAAGGACAAGAGCCGCACACGCGGATCGAGGACATGGCCGCCTATTATATCCAAGCGCTACAGAGCGTGCAGCCTGCGGGGCCATACCTTCTGGGAGGGTGGTCCATGGGAGGCGTGGTCGCCTTCGAAATGGCGCAGCAGCTGCACGCGCAAGGTCAGCGGGTGGCGCTGCTCGCTTTACTCGATGGGCGAATTCCCACTGCCGATGAGACCTTTCCCGAGGAAGATTATGAAGCGGTCTTGTTGGTTGAACGTTACTTCGGTATTTCGTTTGGCCCGATGGAATCCCTTGCTCAGTTGCCCAAAGACGAACAGTTAGCCTTTATGCTGGAGCAGGCGAAGAGCGCCGGCTTGGTGCCCGCGGAGATCGATGTTTCCGAGGCGCGCCGCTTTGTCGACCTGCTCAAGAGCGACCTGCGAGCGACGCAGGACTACGAGCTGCGTCTCTATCCAGGTCGAGTCACTCTGTTCAAGGCGAGTGAAGCGCTTGCCGGAACCTCTCCTGACCCGACGTTGGGTTGGAGCGAATGGGCCAGTGACGGAGTGGAGGTTCATCTCGTTCCAGGCAATCACGCCAATCTGGTTTACGAGCCTCACGTTAAAATTTTAGCTGAGAAATTGAGCGCAAGCATCAGCCAGGCGCTAACGGCCGAGGAGTTCTTCATACAGGGTCAATCCACCGAACCGACGATGGAGGAGCCCCAATGAACAGCGACGACAAGCAAGACAGCACAATCTATAAAGTCGTCGTCAATCACGAAGAGCAGTACTCGATTTGGCCCGCCCCCCGGGAAAACCCGCGTGGCTGGAAGGATGCCGGCAAGCGCGGCACTGAGACGGAATGCTTGGCCTACATCAAAGAAGTGTGGATCGACATGAGGCCGCTTAGCTTGCGGCATAAGCCGGGGCAGCAGGAAAACAAATGACCCACGCGTCGGTGTTGGACTCCTGGATTATACGCCGCAAGCCGAGCCCGCAGGCACGGCTGCGTCTATTCTGCTTCCCGTACGCGGGTGGCGGGGTATCGATTTTTCGCGCCTGGTCGGACACCCTCCCGGCGGATGTTGAGGTCTGTCCGTTGCAATTTCCCGGACGGGGAACTCGGCTGATGGAGCCTCCTTTCACACAGCTTTCGCCGCTTGTCCAGGCCATCGCCGAAGCCCTGTTTCCGCTCTTAGACAAGCCTTTTGCATTCTTCGGCCACAGTCTGGGAGCATTGGTTAGTTTTGAACTGGCCCGCCGGCTGCGCAGACGTTATGCGGTGCAGCCTGTTCGACTGTTTATCTCTGCCGATCGCGCGCCTCAGATCCCTAATCGAGATCCAGCCATCCATAGCCTGCCGGAGGGAGAATTCTTGACGGAACTGCGTCGACTGAAGGGCACTCCCACAGAACTGTTAGAAGATGAAGAGGTGATGCAGATCATGCTTCCCGTCCTGCGCGCCGATTTCGCCGTCTACGAAACTTACAGGTACTCCACCGAGCCTCCTCTCAACTGTCCCATCTCCGCCTTCGGCGGTTTGCAGGATCACAGGGTGAATCGCGGCGATCTCGAAGCGTGGCGTGATCATACCGGTGTTTCCTTCTCGCTCACGATGTTTCCCGGCGACCATTTCTACCTGAACACAACTCAGCCTGCCCTGCTCCAGGCGCTTTCCCAAGAACTGCGCGGCGACGGATGAGTGGAAGGCATCAGGGATAAAACGCTATACGTTATACTTTAGCGGGCTTAAGCCGATCTTTGCTGATGAAGAACGCGTACAAACAAGCCGTCGTCGGCGTTGCCGTAGTTGCTCTGGCCGCGGCGATAGCCGTCCTGTTCTACGGTTCTCAGCTCGCGGCAATCGGCACGGCCTATGCGGCGAAGATTCTGTGCTCGGGTATCTTTGTGTCGCAACGAGACGCTCAGGCGCTTCTTGGTGCCGACGTTTCGGCCGACTATCTGTCCTTCTTGCGGCATATGGATGTGCAAGTAGATCGTGGCTCGCGCGCAGTCACGGCGGCATTCTTCGGACTCGCCAAGCGAAAAGCCGTGTATCGAGAAGGGCGCGGCTGCGCCGTTATCCATGGGGAAGCGGCAGAATTACCTACACCACGGACCGGCGGTTCCATAGATCGCTTGCGCGAGCAGCGAGCGGTGATGGATGAATTCGATACCGTCGATAGGCTGCCGCCGGAATTAGACCAGAGCCGCTTGGAGGCTGCGTTGGAGTGGGCGTTTTTGGAGCCCGACCCGGCTCTTCCACGGCGTACGCGCGCCGTCGTGGTCGTCTACAGGGGTCGTTTGATCGCCGAACGCTACGCGGATCCGTTTACGAAGGACACGCCGCTCAACGGCTGGTCGATGACCAAAAGCGTCGTCAACGCGCTCGTCGGCGTCCTAGTCAAAGAGAAAAAGGTTTCTCTGAGCGACTCAGTCGCGATACCAGAGTGGCGAGGATCGAGCGACCCACGCCGCAAGATCACCCTGGAGCAGCTCTTGCGCATGAGCAGCGGGTTACAGTTTCACGAGGACTTTAGCAACCTGTTTGCCGACATGACGTACATGCTGCTCGGTGTTCCAGATGCAGCGGCTTATGCCGCCGCCAAGCCCCTCGAAGCAGAGCCAGGTACGCGATGGAGCTATTCGAGCGGAACGACCAACATCATCGCCTACGCGATGCGTCAGATTGTCGGTGATTCGGACTACTTGGAGTTCCCGCGTCGCACCCTTTTCGACCGGCTCGGCATGACCAGCGCGGTGCTAGAAACCGACGCGGCGGGGACCTTCGTGGGATCCTCCTTCATGTACGCGACGGCGCGCGACTGGGCGCGTTTCGGTCTGTTGTATCTTCGCGACGGGGTATGGTCGGGCCAACGCATCCTGCCGGAGGGCTGGGTGGCGTACACGCGCACGCCAGCGCCGAATGCCCCCGATCAGCAGTACGGCGCGCATTTTTGGTTGCGTATTCCCAAGGGACTCCGCTGCGGCAACGAGAGCCGCCCGTTGCCCGCAGACGTCTTTCACGCCATCGGACACGAGGGGCAGTTCATCACCATCATCCCGTCTCGGGAGCTGGTACTCGTTCGACTGGGATTGACACGCTATCGTTGCGCTTGGGACCAGCAGAGGTTCGTTCGTTTGCTGTTGGCCGCCATCGTCGCCGCTGAGCCGTCCCCGATATCAAGCTCGTCTCGATGGGATTCGTCATGAGAAAAACTCACAGGGTGAGTGGCGGCGATCTCGAAGCGTGGCGTAATCAAACCGGTGTTTCCTTCTCGCTGCGGATGTTTCCCGGCGACTACTTCTTCCTGAACACAACTCGGGCTGGCCTTCTCCAGATGCTCTTCCAAGAACGGCGCGGCGATGGATGAGAACCGCCGCAGGAAGGCTCTACCCGCCGCCTCCCCCGTTCCATCCTGGGCGCTTTAATCGTCCGGTCAATGACCCAGAAGACCGTCAGATAACTTGCGACAGCTCATTTTTGCCGGGCCCATCTCGCGGCGAGCCGCTTGATGACCATATAGGTGATCAACATAACCGGGGTGGCGATGATGATCGATCCCACGAGCATGGCTGCGTAAACGTCCCACCCCGTTTGCAACATGTCCCACAGTCGCGCCTGATCCAACGTCACTGGATGCTGCACCGGGAGAATCAACTTCCCCAATCGATATTCCGCCAGCCATATCAAGGGCAAAAGCGGGAGATAGAGAATCGCAGCCGCCGCCCCGGCGACAGCGGCGACCACGTTCCTCTTCAGCAGCCAGGCCACAAGGATCGCCGTGATAGTCGGGGAGGGATTCAGAGGAAGGAAACTGGCGAAGATGCCGATGGAGAAGCCGGCAGCGATCTGGTCGGGTGTGGCATTGAGGTGCTTCAGCTTTTGCCAAATTTCCCGGACTCGTTGTTTGAGGGCGAATCTTGCCATTGCTCAGGATCGGCATTCGACAAACCGCTCCTTATCGCCATTGCCTGCATCAAGTCGCATCAACAGTGAATTCCCCTTTTAGGGCGGTAGTAGAATGTTGCTTGCATGCGCCGCATCACTGGCGATCTGACCGTCGCGCAAGCGAATCCACCGGCGAGACCGCTCCATGACTTGAGGATCGTGGGTGGAAAAGACGAATGTCGTACCGTGATCACGATTGAGCTTTTCCATCACATCGAGGAGAGACAAAGCGGTGGCAGAATCAAGATTCGCCGTCGGCTCGTCGGCCAGGATCAGCACAGGTTCGGTGACCATAGCCCGAGCCACAGCAACCCGCTGCTGTTGCCCGCCGGATAGCTCCGCGGGACGACGATTTTCAAGACCGGCGAGACCGATTTCCAAAAATAGTTTTTGCACCGTTTCTCGACGCTTCTCCACCGGGATCCCCTGCAGGAGCAGGGTGAACTCGGCGTTCTCCATGGCCGTCAGGACTGGCAGCAGGTTGTAAGCTTGGAAAACGAAACCCAGGCGCTCGAGCCGCATGCGAGCAAGCTCCCCTGACGATAAGAGCTGCAGGTTGTTTCCTTCCACCCACACTTCTCCACTGTCCGCTCGGTCGAGTCCGCCAATGATATTGAGCAACGTGGTTTTCCCCGAGCCAGAAGGACCCGCAATCGCGAGAAATTCCCCGGGAGCAATCTGTAGACTTACCCCGCGCAGCGCCGGAATCTCGATGGGCCCCGTGCGGTAGGTCTTTTGCACGTTATTCAGTTCCACCGCCCACGTACCCACATCGCCCTCCAGCTCAGGCTCGACCGTATGCTTTGTCATCGCAACTTTTTCTTCCATTCTCTGCGCCCTTACTGTCGGATGATGGCCAATCGCTGGCTCTTCTAAAACACCTTCAATGCGTCCGGCAACTGGGTTCGCGCTGCCTTATGCGCCGGATAAAAAGATATGACTGTCGCGGTCAGAAATACGATGCTTACGGACGAGGCGATTCGCCACGGGCTTAAGCGCGAGTAGATGATCGGGTCAAATACCAGCGCTGCGGGAAGGTCGCTGGCGAAGACCCAGCGCATATCCAACCCGTGGGTGGCAAAAAAATAGTGGACACCCAAACCGAGCACCAAACCCAGGGCGAGGCTGATCGCCGTGAGAGCCAGCGATTCGCCAATGATCATTACTCCAAGCTGCAGCGGACGCAGGCCAAGAGCCGTACAGAGACCAAATTCGAAGCGGCGCTCCAATACGCGCATGAGAATCGTATTGAGTATCCCTAACCCCACCATCGCCAGCACCACAGCGTTCATGACATAGTTAAACACCGCGTTCAGCCAAAAGATCTGCACCAGTGTCGGCATGGATTCCCGCCAGGGGAGAACTTCAACCGGAGCTGCCGCCAACTGCTGCCGCAAGCCGGTTGCCACCATCAGCGCGTCACCCTCCCGTTCAAGGATGACAGCGACC
>Ga0209640_10004695_pt1 | contig 11978 bp, 10 predicted proteins | sample RifCSP10_1_FD_184018 | JGI IMG/M metagenome (GOLD analysis project Ga0209640, IMG submission 184018) | Soil microbial communities from Rifle, Colorado - Rifle CSP2_sed 10_1 (SPAdes) (version 2) | ecosystem: Environmental > Terrestrial > Deep subsurface > Rock core/Sediment | place: Rifle... | reverse complement strand
TGGAGACCTTCATCGCCAGCGGCAACGTGATCTTCGAGAGCCGCGCGCGGTCGGGCGCGGCGCTCGAGCGCCGCATCGAGGAACGGCTGCGCGCGGCGCTCGGCTACGAGGTGCGCACCTTCGTGCGCACGGCGCCGGAGCTCGCGGCGATCGCCGCCCAGCGCCCGTTCCCCGAGGCGCGGCTGCGCGCCGCCGCGGCGCTCAACGTCGGCTTCCTCGCCGCGCCGCTGGCCGCCGCCGCCGAGCGCGCGCTCATGGCCCTGCGCACGCCGATCGACGACTTCCACGTCCACGGCCGCGAGCTCTGGTGGCTGTGCGCGGCGAAGCAGCACGAGTCGAAGTTCTCGAACGCGCTCTTCGAGCGCAAGGTGGGCGTCGCCACCACCTTTCGCGGCGCCCAGACCGTGGCGCGGCTCGCCGCCAAGTACTCGCTCGCACCCGCGGAGGGGCCGTGATCCTGCGCCGCATCGACGAGCTGGCGCCCCCGGGCTGGGCCGAGGGCGGCACGCTGGTCTGAGCCCCGAGTCGACGCGAGCGAGTCCCGAGAGCGACGAGGAATGTTCCGCTGGTTCGCGTTCGCGGTGGTGGTCGGCTGCTTCGGCATCTCGGGCTTCTACCGCCGCCGCGCGCGCCGCGCCGGCGGGGTCATCCGCCGCCGAGAGGAGGGCGCGCTGCTCGCGGGCGCGCGCGCCCTGGTCGCCCTGCCGCTCTTCGCCGGAGTCGCCGCCTACCTGGTGCGTCCGGCGTCGATGGCGTGGGCGGCGGTGCCGCTGCCGCCTTGGGCGCGCTGGCTGGGCGTGGCTCTCGGCGCGCTGACGATTCCGGCGGCGCACTGGGTCTTCAGGACGCTGGGCAAGAACGTGAGCGAGACGGTGCTCACCAGGCCGGGCCACGAGCTGGTGACGAGCGGGCCTTACCGCTGGGTGCGACATCCGCTCTATACGACCGGGGTGACGTTGTTTCTCGCCGTCGGACTCCTCGCCGCCAACGGCTTCATCCTGGCGTTCACTGCGCTCACCCTCGTCCTGGTGCGCGGGTTGGTGATCCCGCGCGAGGAGCGTGAGCTGGTGCGGCGATTCGGCGACGCCTACCGTGGCTACGCCGGGCGGACGGGCGTCCTGCTGCCGCGCGGCCTCTGGCGGCGCTGAGAGCGCCGGCCGCTCTCCGGCGGCGCAAGTCCGCGCTTCAGGAGCGGCGGAAGAGCGCGTAGAGGAACTCCTGCTCCACGCCCGCCGGCGTGAGGTGCGTCTCCCGCTGCGCGCTCACCAGCGCGAGGGCGGGCCCCAGCTCGCGCTCGAGCGTCGGGGCGTCGTAGCGGGCGACGTCGAGGCCGCTGCAGCGGCGCGGGCCGTCGGCGGCGAAGGTGGCGACGATGGCGTGGCCGCCCGGAACGAGCGCGCGGCCGGCGAGCTCGGCGTAGGCGCGGCGCTCCGCCGGCGCGGTCAGGAAGTGGAACATCGCGCGGTCGTGCCAGACCTCGAAGCGCTCCTCGCCGAGGTCGAGCTCCAGGACGTCGCCGACGCGCCAGCGCACGGCGTCCGCGCGCGGACCGAGACGCGCTCGCGCGGCGGCGAGCGCCGCGGGCGAGAGGTCGAGGACGGTCAGGTTGGCGTAGCCGAGAGCGAGCAGGTCGTCGACCAGGGTCGATGCACCGCCGCCGACGTCGAGGATCCTCGCCGCGGGGCCGGCGACCGCGCGCACCAGCGCCAGCGAGCGCTCGAGGTGCGGCGCGAACCAGCTCGCTCCGGCCACCGGTCGGCGCCGGTGGACCGCGTTCCAATGTTCGGCGCGGTTCATGGGTCGGACATCGCTGGCGTCGCATTCTGGCTCCGGGCGGCGAGATTCCCAAGACGGGAGACCGCCGGCCCGGGCCTCGTTGGCACCGGTGGGCGCTCTTGGTTTAGCCTTGACCGGCTCCCGCGGGGGCTCCCGGCGTGGGCGCGCGATGACTGCCGACACCTCATCCCGGGACGACGAGTCGCCCCCTCCGACGGCGCTGGCCGGCCACCGCTTCGGCCCCTACGAAGTGGTCGCGCTCCTGGCCACGGGCGGCATGGGCGAGGTCTACCGCGCTCGCGACCCGCGGCTGGGGCGCGAGGTGGCGCTCAAGCTGCTGCCGCGCGAGGCGGTGGGCGACCCGCGCTCGCTGCGCCGCTTCGAGCTCGAGGCGCGCGCGGTGGGAGCGCTCAACCACCCCAACATCCTGGCGCTCTACGACGTCGGCAACGAGGGCGCCGTGCCCTGGGTGGTCACCGAGCTGCTGGAAGGCCAGACGCTCCGTGCCCGCCTGGACGCCGGGGCGGTGGCGCTCGAGGAGGCGCTCGACTGGGCGGCGCAGATCGCCTCCGGGCTCGGCGCCGCGCACGAGAAGCGGATCGTGCACCGCGACCTCAAGCCGGCGAACCTCTTCCTCACCCGCGACGGAGTGGTCAAGATCCTCGACTTCGGCCTCGCCAAGCGACCGCCGGCCGTCGACGCGGAGGCCGTCACTTCCGAGCCGACGCTGCCGGGCACCGTGGTCGGGACCGCCGGCTACATGGCTCCCGAGCAGGTGAAGGGACACGAGGTCGACGCACGGGCCGACGTCTTCGCCTTCGGCGCCGTGCTCTACGAGCTCCTCTCCGGCCGCCGCGCCTTCGCCGCCGCCTCGCCGGTGGAGACCCTGGGCGCCATCCTGCGCGACGAGCCGCCGCCGCTCGCGCTGCCCGGGAGGGCGGCGCCGCGCGCCCTGGTGGCGCTGGTGAAGCGCTGCCTCCACAAGGCGCCGGAGCGGCGGTTCGCCGACGGCGGCGAGCTGCGGCGCGCGCTCGCGGAGGCGCGGCGGACCCTCGCCACGGGAGCGCTCGAGATCGCGCCGGCGGCCCTCGCCCACACCCTCGCCGTATTGCCGTTCGTCAACCTGAGCGCCGATCCCGAGCAGGACTACTTCTGCGAAGGGCTGGCGCGCGACCTGGTCGACGCGCTGGGCAAGCTGCCGGGCCTGCGCACGGTGGCGCCGCTGTTCGCGGGCAGCCGCGGCCACCGGCGCGAGGACCTGCGACGGCTGATCGACGAGGTCGGCGCCGACAAAGTGCTCGAAGGCAGCGTGCGCAAGGCGGGCAACCGGCTGCGCATCAACGTCCAGCTGGTGAACGTGGCCGACGGCTCGCATCTCTGGTCGGAGCGCTACGACCGCGAGCTCGCCGACGTCTTCGCGCTGCAGGACGAGATCCGCGACCGCGTGGTGGAGTCCTTGCGACTGCGCCTGGGAGCGGGCGGTGCGGCGCCCGGCGGCGCGCGCGCGCCCGCCGACGTCGAGGCCTACCAGCTCTACCTGCGCGGGCGCTTCCACTGGAACAAGCGCGACCGCGCCGGCTTCGAGGCGGCGCGGCGGAGCTTCGAGCAGGCGCTCGAGGTCGACCCCGGCTACGCCCTCGCCTGGGCCGGCCTGGCCGAGACCTACGCGCTGATGGGGAGCACGATCTTCGACGTGCTGGCGCCCACGGACGGCATGCCGAAGGCGCAGGCCGCGATCGACCGCGCGCTGGCGCTCGAGCCCGACCTCCCCGACGCCTGGGCCTGCCAGGGGTGGGTGCGGCTGCACTACGACTGGGACTGGAGCGCCGCCGAGGATGCTTTCGCGCGCGCGCTGGCGATCGATCCCGGACGCGCCACGACCTACCATTGGCACGCCTTCCTGCTCTCTTCCCAGGGCCGGTTCGAGGCCGCGGCCGAGGCGTCGCGCCGCGCCTGGGAATGCGATCCGCTGGCGCTCATCATCAACGCGCAGCTCGCGGCGCCGCTCTACTACGCACGGCGATTCGACCTCGCGGCGCGCGAGTCGGAAAAGCTCCTCGAGCTCGAGCCGGGCTTCGGCGTGGCGAACTTCTGGCTCGGCCTGGCGCGCTCCGCCCAGGACCGGCACGACGAGGCGCTCGCGGCGCTCGAGCATTACGCCGTCGGCCGCGGCAACCGGGGCGTCTCGGTGCTCGGCTGGGCGCGCGGGCGCGCCGGCGATCTCGCGGGCGCCGAGCGCGCGCTCGCCGAGCTCGCGCAAGCGGCGCGCGCGCGCTTCGTGCCCACCTACCACCGCGCCCTGGTCGAGCTCGGCTTGGGGCGGCTCGCGCCGGCGCTCGACGGCCTCGAGGCGGCGCTCGACGAGCGCTGCGACCAGCTCGCCTACCTGGCCGTCGATCCGGCGTTCGACCCGCTGCGCGGCGAGCCGCGCTTCCGCGCCCTGCTGACACGCCTGCGGCTCGACGAGATCGCCGCGGCGGACGGACGGTAGCGACCGCCTCCGAGGCCAGACTCCCGGCCCGCCGATGCTCGACTTCGCACGCTTCAGCCACCTCACCTTCGACTGTTACGGCACGCTCGTCGACTGGGAGGCCGGCATCCTCGCCGCCCTCGCGCCCGTGCTCGCGCGCCACGGCCTGGCGGTCGACGAGGCCGAGCAGCTGCGGCTCTACGCCGAGCTCGAGGCGCGGCAGGAGGCGGGGCCCTACAAGCGCTATCGCGAGGTGCTGCGCGGGGTGGTGGCCGGGCTCGGCGAGGCGCTCGGCTTCGCGCCGCGGGCGGACGAGCTCGACGTGCTCGCCGATTCGCTCGCCGACTGGCCCCTCTTCCCGGACACCCTGGACGCCTTGCAGCGGCTGCACCGGCGCTACCGGCTGGCCATCCTCTCCAACGTCGACGACGACCTGTTCGCGGGCACGGCGGCGCGGCTCGGGGTGGCGTTCGACGAGGTCGTCACCGCGCAGCAGGTCGGCAGCTACAAGCCGTCGCTCGCCAACTTCCGCTGCGTCCTCGCCCGGCTCGGCGTCGCCCCGCAGCGGGTGCTGCACGTCGCGCAGAGCCTCTACCACGACCACGCGCCGGCGCGGCGGCTCGGGCTCGCCACGGCGTGGGTCAACCGGCCGAGCCGGCGGCCGGGAGTCGGGGTGGCGCTCGCGGCCGCGGCGGCGCCCGACCTCGAGCTGCCCGACTTGGCGAGCCTCGCCGACGCGGCGGGAGCCTGAGCGGCCGCGACGCCGGGTTTTCGCGCCGCGCGCGTCCCTCCGGTACACTGCGCGCGACACTCGAGAGCGTTTCCGGGGAGGAGGGTGGCGATGGATCTCGCGCGGCAACGCGTGCTGATCACGGGCGGGACGCGCGGCATCGGACTGGCCCTCGCGCGCGCCCTCCGGGAGGCGGGCGCGAAGGTGGCGGTCTGCGGCCGCGACGTGGAGCGCTTGGACTGGCTGCGCTCCGACCTGCCCGAGATCCGGGCGCTGCACTGCGACCTCGCGCAGCCGACGCAGCTCGTCGGCTTCGTGGCCCGCCTGCACCACGACTTCGGCAAGCCGACGATGCTGGTCAACAACGCCGCCCTGCAGTTCAACGACCTCTGGCTGGAAACCGATCCGCAGCAGGTGGTGGACCGCAGCGAGCTCGAAGTGCGCGTCAACCTGACCAGCGCGCTGCAGCTCACCGCGCTGCTGCTGCCGGACCTGCTCGCGGCCGAGGAGGCGGCGATCGTCCTCCTCTCCTCGGTCGTCGCCTTCGCACCCAAGCGCTCGGCGCCGACCTACAGCGCCACCAAGGCGGCGTTGCACAGCTTCGGGTGCGCCTTGAGGTATCAGCTCGCGCAGACGCGGGTGCGGGTGGTGGAGGTGGTGCCGCCGCTCGTCGACACCGAGATGACGGCCGGCCGCGGCAAGAACAAGCTCTCTCCCTCCGCGGTGGCGGCCGCCGTCGTGCAGGGCCTCGCCACCGGCGAGAGCGAGATTTTCGTCGGCAAGGCGCGGCTGTTCCGCTGGGTCCATCGCCTGGCGCCGGGGCTCGCGGCGCGGCTGGTGAAGGACTCCTGAGCCGGCGGCGGGGCCTGCGCTCTCGCCGCCGGGATACGCTCGCCGGGTGAACGCCGCGCCCCGCCCCGCCTCCGGCCGGCCGCTCCCCGGGGAGTACGCCGACTACGCCCAGCCCGACATCGAGCGCGTGGCCGGCGACGACGCCGTCGCCGCCCTCGTGCAACTGACCGAGGGAACCTTGGCACTGCTCGCGCCGCTCGCCGACGACGCCGTCGCCGGCGTCGCCTACGCGCCCGGCAAGTGGACGCTCAAGCAGGTCGTCGGCCACCTCGTCGACGACGAGCGGATCTTCGCCTACCGCGCGCTCGCCGTGGCGCGCGGCGAGAGCGCCGAGCTGCCGGGGTTCGACGAGACGATCTACGCCGCGGCGGCCGGGCACGAGCCGCGCCGCATGGCGAGCCTCTGCGCCGAGTACCGGGCGGTGCGCGGCGCGACCCTGGCCCTGCTCGCCGGGCTGCCCGCGGAGGCCTGGACACGACGCGGCCGGGTCAACGGCTACTCGGCCACGGTGCGCGGCCTCGCCTTCCACATCGCCGGGCACGAGCTGCGCCACGTCGCGGCGCTGCGCGAGAAGTACCTGCCGCTGGTGCGTTGACGCAGCCCGGGAGACGAGATGTCGATCCTGATCCTCACCACCGGCGGCACCTTCGACAAGGAGTACGACGAGCTCACCGGGCGCCTCGACTTCCGCACCTCGCACGTCGAGAAAATGCTCGCCCTCGGGCGCTGCCGGCTCGAGGTGGAGATCGCGCCGCGCCGGCTGAAGGACTCCCTCGAGCTCAGCGACGCCGACCGCGAGGAGATCGCCGCGGCCTGTCACGCCGCCGTGCAGCGGCAGATCGTGATCACCCACGGCACCGACACCATGGTCGACACCGCGCGCGCGATCGCGCGCCGGCTGGCGGGCGGCGAGAAGACGGTCGTGCTCACCGGCGCCATGATCCCGTTCGCCTTCGGCAGCTCCGACGGCCTGTTCAACCTCGGCAGCGCGCTCTCCTTCGCCCAGGTGCTGGCGCCCGGGGTCTACATCGCCATGAACGGGCGCTACTTCGAGTGGGACAACTGCCGCAAGAACCGCGACTTGGGGATCTTCGAGAGCCTCGCCTGAGGCCGCCGCGGGCGCGCCGCCGCCCACCACCCCGTCGTGCGGGCGGTGCGGCCCCTCGCGAGGGTGTTGGTCGGGCGCGCGGCATGCCGGAGCATCCTCGGCGGGGAAGCACGGGCCGCGAATCTCTCGCGCCGCCGCGCGCAGCCCCGACGACCGTCAGCACCCGACCGAGGAGGGGCCGATGTCCCAGCCGTCCGAGCCTCCCGTCCCCGTCTCCAGTTCCACCGCGGAGGTGCGCCGGCGCATCGAGGCCGAGCACCGCCGGCTCCGGGGTCTGCTCACCGAGCTCACCGCGACCGCCGACGTGGCACGGATGGAGGCGCTGCTCGGCGACCTGCGCACGCTGCTCGTCGCCCACTTCGCCACCGAGGAGGCGCCCGAGGGGTTGCACGAGCTGGTGAGCCAGCTGGCGGCCCATCGCCTGCCCAATCTGCAACAGCTCTTCGCCGAGCACCGCGACCTCCTGGCGCGCATCGACCGCCTGCGCATCGAAGCCGCGAACTGCGTGGCGGGACCGGTGCGTCGCGTGCGCGACGAGTGCGCCGGCATCGCGGCCACCCTGCGCCGGCACGAGGAGCAGGAGGAGCAGCTCTTCGGCGAGGCGTTCTACGCCGACCTCGGGGGCCGCTCCTGAGCGCGCGCGCCAGGAGCTCGCGCATGGCCAGGCCGTCCCCTCAGCCTGCCGTCGCCGCCGAGCGCCGGCGCGTGCCCCTCGGCGAGCGCATCGTCGAGATCGTCTCCGACTCCGGCGAAGGCGCGCAGAAGGCCGGACAGACCTTCGGCACCGTGTGCGCCAAGCTCGGCAACGGCGTGTGGACGGTCGAGATCATCCCCGCCGAGATCAAGCCGCCGGCGCGCTCGCCGGCCGGCGCCTCGGGTATCCGCGTGCGCTTCGCCACCCGGCCGGTGACCAACTGCGGCGAGCACGCGGACCTGGTGGTGGCGTTCAACGAGCAGGTGCTCTACGGCCGCATCGCCAACGGCGCCTACCGCCAGGGCACGCTGGTGCTGCTCGAGAACCGCTGGGCCGAAGACCCCCAGGAGGAGGTGCGCAGGAGCTACCGCGAGGCGGTCGAGCAGTTCCGCGCGCAGGGCCTGGAGGTGCTCGAGCTGCCTCTCGAGGCGGCGTGCAAGGAGATCACCGGCGAAGCGCGGGTGGGCAAGAACATGTTCGTGGTCGGGATGCTGTGCGAGATCTTCGGCCGCGACCTCGACAAGGCGCTCGACGAAGTGCGCGCAGTCCTGGGTCGCAAGGGCGACGAGGTGGTGGCGCTCAATCAGGACCTCGTGCGCCGCGGCTGGGCGTTCGCCGCCGAGAGCGTGCCCTACGCCTGGGAGGTGCCGTCCGAGCGCGGCGAGCGGCCGATCGTGGTGATGAACGGCAACCAGGCGATCGGCCTCGGCATCCTGGCCTCGGGCATGGAGCTGGTGGCGATGTATCCGATCACGCCCGCGACCTCGGTTTCGCACTACCTGGGACGCGCCTTCCCGGCGGTGGGCGGCTTCCTGCACCAGGCGGAGGACGAGATCGCGGCGATCGGGTTCGCTCTCGGCGCGAGCTGGGCCGGCAAGACGGCGTGCACGATCACCTCGGGCCCGGGCCTGGCGCTCAAGACCGAGTTCCTCGGCTTCGCCTCTATGGCCGAGCTCCCGCTGGTGGTGATCGACGTGCAGCGCGGGGGGCCCTCGACCGGGCTGCCGACCAAGGTCGAGCAGGGCGACCTGCTCGCGGCGCTGTTCGGCGAGCCGGGCGACACGCCGAAGGTGGTGATCGCTCCGGCGACGATCGAGGAGTGCTTCCACTTCGTGATCCTGGCGCGGCGGCTGGCCGAGGAGTTCCGGACCCCGGTCGTGGTGCTCACCGACGCCAACCTGGCCACCGGCGTCTCGACCTTTCCGCGCCCGCGCCTCGAGCCGCAGTGGATCGCCGGGCCGGTCGACCAGTCGCCGTGGCCCGACGGCTTGGCGCCCTTCGACTGGGACCCGGTGAGCGGTCTCTCGACGCGGCCGATCCCCGGCCAGCGCGGCGGCGAGTACGTGGTCACCGGTCTCGCCCACACGCGCCAGGGCAAGGTCGCCTACGATGCCGAATCGAACCAGGAGGGCTGCGAGATGCGGTCGCGCAAGTTGGCGGCGCTCGGCGGCACGTTGGTGGCGCCCGAGCCCCACGGCGCCGCCGAGGGCGAGATGCTGGTGGTGGGCTGGGGATCGACCCTGGGCGCGATCGAGGAGGCGGTCGACATCCTGCGCGCCGAAGATCGCGCCGTGGCGTCGCTCCACCTGCGCTTCCTCTCGCCGTTCGAGCCCGGGCTCGCCGACATCTTCGGCCGCTTCCGGCGCGTGATGACGGTGGAGCTCAACTACAGCGACGACCCCGCGTCGCCGCTGGCGAACGCCGAGAACCGGCGCCGGGCGCAGCTCGCGCAGCTGCTGCGCGAGAAGACCCTGGTCGACGTCGACTGCTGGTCGGCGGTGCGGGGTCAACCCTTCGGACCGGGCGAGATCGCGCAGGCGGTCCGCGCCCGGCTCGCGGCGCCCGCCGCCGCCCGGCGAGGAGCCGCCTGATGCTCGGACCGGCGCACGACCCGGCGCTCGAGATCCCGGAGCGCTACTTCACGCTCGAGAACTACGACGGCGGGGTGGCGCGCTGGTGCCCGAGCTGCGGCGACTTCGCGATTCTCTCCGCGGTGCAGAAGATCTGCCGCGACCGCCAGGTCCCTCCCGAGAAGCTGGCCATGATCTCGGGCATCGGTTGCTCGTCGCGGTTTCCGCACTACATGCACGCCTACGGCTTCCACGGCCTGCACGGCCGCCCGCTGCCGGTGGCCTGCGGCGTCAAGTCGCGACGCCCCGACCTCGAGGTCTGGGTGGCGACCGGCGACGGCGACTGCTGCTCGATCGGGGCCGGCCACTGGCTGCACGCGGCGCGCTACAACATGGACCTCGTGGTGATGATCTTCGACAACTCGGTCTACGGCCTGACCAAGAAGCAGACCTCGCCCACGACGCCGCTCGGCATGCCGACCAACACCCATCCCCAGGGCGCCATCCTGCCGCCGCTCAACATCGCCGAGACGACGCTCGGCTTCCCCAACGTCTCATTCGTCGCGCGCTCGGTGGACTGGAATCCGGCCCACCTCTACCAGACGCTCGCCACCGCCGCCGCGCACCGCGGAACGAGCTTCGTGCACATCCTGCAACGCTGCCCGACCTACACGCCGAACGTCTTCGACGAGTGGCGGCAGAACCCGGAGCTCACGCTGCTGCTGACCCACGAGCGCGGCGTCCCGGCCGACGACGTCGTGCGCCGCGTCTACAAGCGCCAGGCCGAGCACGATCCCGCGGATCTCGCCGCGGCGCGCCGGCTGGCGTCGATGCACGAGCAGCTGGCGATCGGGCTCTTCTATCGCAATCCCGAGGCCCCACGTTACGACCTGGCGACGAGCGTGGGCGTGGGGCTGACCCGCGAGCAGAAGCTGGCGACCATCGAGCGCGAGCTCGACCGCTTCACGATCTGAGGAGCGCCGAGCACGTGGACGCGTCCGACGCTTCGCTGGCGGGCCTCCTTCCCGCCGCCCTGCACGCGTTGCGCGGCCTGCGCGCGCGCTCCGGCTGGCCGCTGGTGGTCGACGGCGGGGCGGGGAGCGGGCCCTTCGCGCGCGCCCTCGGTCCGGCGCTCGCCGAGTTCGCGCGCGCCGCCGAGAGTCGCGCGCTCGCCGACCAGGTGGCCCGCCTCGAGCTGCGGCTCGGCGGGGCGCCGGCGGACGAGGCGCCGGCGGGCGAGGCCCTCGAGGCCGCGGCCCGCGAGCTGGCGGGCGAGCTGCGGCTCGACGATGCGGAGCGCGAGCGCCTCGGCGCGGCGGTGCGCAGCTTCGCCGCCACGCTGGCGCCGGAGGCGCGGCTGGTCGGCTTCGGCGCCGCCGCGGTGGGCCGGCTCGGCGAGCTCGCGGCGCGCCGCCGAGCGGCGCGCGCGCGACGCGCCGCCGACCTGCGCGGCGCCGAGCTCGCGCGCGCCGCCGGGGCGCTGCTCGCCGCCGACGCCGAGCGGCGCGGCGACGAGGACGGCGGGCGGACGCGCCTCGGCCGCCTGGGAGCGCTCGGCGCCAGATTCCTCGACGCGGGGCGCTTGGCCGACGTGGTCTTCCATCGCCGCGGTGGCGAGCCGATGGACGCTGCGCGCCGCGACCGTCTCGCCCGCGCTCGCGACCTGCTCGCGGCGCCGGCGCAGGACGCCGCGGCGCTCTGGTTCGCCTCTCCGGCCCTCATTGGAAGGGGCCTGGGGGTGGTGGCGCGTGCCGCCGCCGACCCTTGCGCGGCGGCGTGCGACGCCTTCGACGCCGCGGCGGCGGCGGTCGCCGCGCGCGCGCGCGCCGAGCGCCTGGTGGAGCTCGAGAGCGCGGGAGTCTTCGAGCCGCTGCGCCACCTGCCGGGTCTCGAGCGGCTGGACTGGCGCGATCTCACGCCCGCGGAGCTGGCGCTCGTGGCGCCGGTGTTCGCCGTCGTGCGCGCCGACGAGCTCGTCGCGGGCGGGCTGCAGTCGCTCTCCCGCCTGCTGCTCTCCGGCCGCCCGATCCAGGTCGTGATCCCGACCGCGCCCGGAGCCGAGGAGACGGCGGAGGCGACGGCCGGCTTCGAGCCCGGCTATCTGGGGTTGGGACACCGCGAGGTGTTCGTGCAGCAGGGCTCGGTGGCGCGCTCCGAGCTGCTCGCGAGCGGTTTCGAGCGCGCGCTCGCGGGCTCGCGCCCGGCGCTCCACGTCGTCGACCTGCCGGCGGAGGAGGGCGAGCTCGACCCCTGGCTCGTCGCCTCGGCGCGCGTGTCGGGACGCGCGGTGCCGCTCTTCCGCTACGAGCCCGAGGCCGGCCGCACCTGGGCGCGCCGGCTGAGCTTCGAAGGCAATCCGGAGCCCGCCGCCGACTGGCCGCGCGCGGCCCTCGAGGGCTGGAGCGGCGAGCCCGCCGAGCCCTTCACCTTCGTCGACGCGGCGCTGCTCGATCCGGCTTGGCGCTCCCACTTGGCGGCCGCGGACGGCGACGGGGCGG
>Ga0209640_10004694_pt1 | contig 11978 bp, 9 predicted proteins | sample RifCSP10_1_FD_184018 | JGI IMG/M metagenome (GOLD analysis project Ga0209640, IMG submission 184018) | Soil microbial communities from Rifle, Colorado - Rifle CSP2_sed 10_1 (SPAdes) (version 2) | ecosystem: Environmental > Terrestrial > Deep subsurface > Rock core/Sediment | place: Rifle... | reverse complement strand
GGACGCTCGGGTCGAGGTCTTCGGCAAGCATGGATCCCGGAACTGGGTGAAGATGGCCGAATACCCGATCGACCGGCAACTCCTCACCGAATAAATCCCAAAACCCAAAACCCACATCCAAAAGTTCGCGTTGGGATTTGGTCATTGGGATTTGGGATTTGATTTCGCCGGGTTCTCCTATAATCCCGGCGTGACCACTACCACCGCCACCCAGACCGGCCAGTCGCTCGAACGCCGCCTCGGCCCGCTCGATGCCGCGGCGCTCATCGTCTCCAACGTCATCGGCGCCGGCATCCTCTTCACCCCGCCGCAGATTGCCGCCGCGGTTCCTTCGGCGCTCGCGTTCCTGTCGATCTGGCTCGCGGGCGGGCTGTTGGCATTTGCCGGCGCCATGGCGTACGCGGAGCTCGCGGCGCAGCGTCCGCGCGCGGGCGGCGAGTACGTCTACCTGCGCGACGCGTTCGGCCCCGTCGCCGCGTTCCTGACAGGGTGGACGTCGTTCGTCGCCGGATTCTCGGGGGCTATCGCGGCAAGTGCCGTCGTGTTCCCGTTCTACCTCGCGCGTTTCGTGCCGGCGGCCGCGGATTCGACCCCGTTCTTCACCGTGCCCGTCCTTCCCGGCACACTGGAACTATCGCTCTCGACACAAACCGCGTGCGCGCTCGCACTAATCTGGGGACTCGCCTTCATTCATCTGCGGGGTGTCGGTCCCGGCCGGCTGGTTGGAAACCTGCTCGCCGCGCTGAAGGTATCGGCATTCGTGCTCTTCATCGCGTTTGGCTTCGCCATCGGGACCGGCGATGCGGCGCGCCTGACGGAGACCGTGGCGCCGGTGACGGCGACCGGCTGGGTGCTGGCGCTGCTCGCTGTCGGGTTCACCTACTCGGGGTGGAACGCGGCGGCGTACGTGGCGGAGGAGATCCGCGACCCAGGGCGTAACGTGCCCCGCGCCTTCGCGCTCGGGACCGCCGCCGTGATCGCCATTTACCTCGCGATGAATGCGCTGTACTTGTACGTCGTTCCAATCGGCGAGCTCGCCGGTTTGCAGGGCAGCGTGCTCGACTTCGTGGCCGATCGGCTGATCGGACCAACTGCCGGGAACATCATGGGTATCGTGGGGCTGATTAGTCTCGCGGCGACCGTGAGTGCGATGACGTTCGCGGGACCGCGCGTCTATTTCGCAATGGCGCGCGATGGATCCTTCTTCGAGCGCGCGGCGACCATCCATCCGCGGTATCGCACGCCTGCCGCGGCAATCCTGGCGCAGTCGTTGTGGGCGTCGGCGCTTGTGCTGACGGCGAAGGCTGACGCGCTCATCAACTACACCGGTTTTGCGATCTGGTTGTTCTCGGGAATTGCAGTGACCGCGCTGTTTGTGCTCCGCAAGCGCGAGCCGAACGCCGAGCGCCCATTCCGGACGTGGGGCTACCCTGTGTTGCCGGCGCTCTATGTGATTGTGGCGTTCGTGGTGGTCATCAACGCGCTGTACACGGCGCCTGGTCCGACCGGCGCCGGTGCGCTCGTGATTCTTGCGGGGATTCCGATCTATCTATTGTTCCGGCGGGGCGCTAAGGACGCCGCCTGAGATCGCCGCGGTAGTTGATCTTCTGGCCCGGATTGATCCGGACGTCGAACATCAGATCTTCAAAGCCGGGCGCCGAGATCCGGATCTGATACGCGCCTGATTCCAGTTTGAGCGCCTGGAACACGCCGTCGTAGTCGTCCACGGTACCGGCGTAGTAGCCGTCCACGAAAACCTGCGCATTCCGCGGGAACACCTGCAGACGCAGTTCGCCGACGTCGAAGCCGTAGCCGTACTGCCGCGGGTAGTAGCCGGGCCCGCCGTAGGGCGAGTAGTAGCCGCCCGGATTCCACCGGTACGGGTCGTAATAGAAGTAGCCCAGCCCGAACGCCCCGTACCCATACGGGTACGACCGGCGCGGGTAGTAGTAATAGTTGTTGTAGACCGGTGGTCGGCTGTAGACCGGTGGACGCACGATCACGGTGCGGCCGCGGTCGTTGTCGCGTCCGCGATCGTCGCCGCGGTTACGAACCGCTGGCGCCGCGGTGGGCGGTGCTGTTGCCGGCGGCGGCGTCTGCCGTCGCGGCACGGCCGTGCCGGTCCGGGGGTTGTCACCCTGCGGGCGGCTGCCGCGCGGCACTGCCTGGCGCTCCCCTTGGGTTGCCTCCTGCGCGAACGCCGGCACAGCCATCGCCAGCGCCGCTGCAATCATCAGGTGTCTCAGGAACATTGGGGGTCTCCTCACGAGGACCTGATAGTCCATTACTGAACACCTCAGCAACACTGCTGCCACGCTGAATACGCCGATTCTGGCCGGAAACCTCGGTTTCTGACCATTGTTCAGCATGGTGTCCTCGCACCGCTGTCCCCTAAGGCATACTTCCATAGTGATTCACTCGACGACCATCCTGGCCGTGCGGCACCAGGACAAAACGTGCCTGGCCGGCGACGGGCAGGTGACGTTCGGCACCACCGTGCTCAAGCAGGGCGCGCGCAAGATCCGCCGCTTGTACAACGAGTCGATCCTCGCCGGCTTTGCCGGCTCGGCCGCCGATTCCTTCGCGCTCTTCTCGCGGTTCGAATCGAAGCTCGAACAGTACCGCGGCAACCTCGAGCGATCGGCCGTGGAGCTCGCGCGCGACTGGCGCACCGATCGGCTGTTGCGGCGGCTCGAGGCGATGATGATCGTCGCCGACCGCAAGTCCACGTTTTTGCTCTCCGGCACCGGCGACCTGATCGAACCGGACGACGGCATCGTGGCGGTCGGATCGGGCGGGCCGTTCGCCATGGCCGCGGCCCGGGCGCTCGCGCGCCACAGCCAGCTGACCGCGCGGCAGATCGCCCAGGAGGCGATGGCGATCGCCGCCGACATCTGCATCTACACGAACGCGAACCTTACGATCGAAGAGATCTGAACACGGCAATGGCAATTTTTCTTCCCGAACGCACCGCAACCGCCGTCGACGCGCTCACACCGCGCGAAGTCGTCACCGAGCTGGACAAGTACGTCATTGGACAAGGGAAGGCGAAGCGCGCGGTGGCGATCGCGCTCCGCAACCGCATCCGCCGGCAGCGGCTGCCGCAGGAGATGGCCGAGGAGGTCACGCCGAAGAACATCCTGATGATCGGACCGACGGGGGTGGGCAAGACCGAGATCGCGCGCCGGCTCGCGCGGCTGGCGCAGTCGCCCTTCATCAAGGTCGAGGCGTCGAAGTTCACCGAGGTCGGCTACGTCGGCCGCGACGTCGAATCCATGGTCCGCGACCTCGTCGAGCTCGCGGTCGACATGGTGCGCGCCGAGCGGGCGGAGGAGGTGCAGGACAAGGCGAAGACCGCCGGCGAGGAGCGGCTGCTCGACCTGCTGCTGCCGCCGACGCGTTCGCCGATGGCGGGAGAGGATCCCGCCGCGCTCAGGGATCAGGCCACGCGCACCCGCGAGCGCTTCCGCGAGCAGCTCCGCGACGGCCGCCTGGACGACCGCGTCGTCGAGCTCGACGTCCGCGACACGGCCATGCCGTCGTTCGAGGTGATAGCCGGGACATCAGTCGAGGAGATCGGCGTCAACCTGAAGGACATGATGGGCAACATGTTCCAGGGGCGCACGAAGACCCGGCGCATGAAGGTGCCGGAGGCGCTCGAGCACCTGGTGGAGGAGGAGCAGGGCAAGCTGGTCGACATGGAGTCGGTCGGCCGCGACGCCGTGCGCCGCGTCGAGCAGGCGGGCATCATTTTCATCGACGAGATCGACAAGATCGCCAGCCGGGACGCGATGGGCGGCGGCCATGGGGGTCCCGACGTCAGCCGCGAGGGCGTGCAGCGCGACATCCTGCCGATCGTGGAGGGGACGACCGTCAACACCAAGCACGGCATGGTGAAGACCGACCACATCCTCTTTATCGCGGCCGGCGCCTTCCATGTGTCGAAGCCGTCGGACCTGATCCCCGAGCTGCAGGGCCGGTTCCCGATTCGGGTGGAGCTCGAACCGTTGACGCGCGACGACTTCGTGCGGATCCTGACCGAGCCGCGAAACGCCCTCGTGAAGCAGTACATGGCGCTCATCGGCACCGAAGACGTGACGCTGTCGTTCACGCCCGGCGCCGTCGACCGGATCGCCGACTTTGCCGCGCGCGTGAACGAGGTGACCGAAAACATCGGCGCGCGCCGGCTGCACACGGTGATGGAGCGGCTCCTCGACGAGCTGTCCTTCGAGGCGCCCGATCTCGGCGGCAAGTCGGTGAACATCGATGAGGCCTACGTCGATCGCATGCTCGCCGACATCGTCAAGAACGAAGATCTTTCGAGATATATCCTTTAATCAATCCCCGTTGGCGCGGTCCGCCAGCTCGCGCCCGATCGTGGCGCCTGTCTCGATGGCGGCCACCGTATCGAAATCCACCCGGTCGAGTCCCCGGTTCCTCGTGAATCCAAACCGTTCGTAAGCCAGCGCCATAGTCCCGGCGCTGACGATGTCGGGGTTCGCGCACTGCACGTAGACCACGACATCGGTGGTTTCCAGCCGGTCGATCAGCGCCCGAAACGACGCGGAGCGGTCGCGGCCGGCCTCCACGACTGGCAGCAGGCGTCGATCGGGGAGCCGCAGCCGCGGCGGCGCCGGCGCTGAATCCGCGCGGACGGGCAGCGATGTGACAACGGTGATCACGATGACGATGGAAGCGACGCCGGCGATGCGGACAATCACGATGCCGCCGTGCATCGCAAGCGGCGCGCCAGCATCCTGCGCGCGGCCCTTGCGGATCCTGCTCGCATTTCCGCCGCAATTCGGTAGAATGCGGTATGCGCGGCGAGCAAAATTTCACACACATTTGTCGTGTGAATTTTCTGTTACTACAAAAACGTGTCAGCGAGACCGCTGGCCCCTGCGGGTGCCGCGCGGCCGATCCGCGTCCTGCCCGCGCGCGGCCCGCCCGCCGCCGCGCCCCGCGGACATCGTTGTGGATTCATCGAGCCGAGCCCTCGGAAATGTAGGAGCCTGCCATGCCTGCCCTGAAGCCTGCAGCCGACCCGAACACCGCCACGCGCGACGCGCGGCGTCTGTCGACCCTGCTCGAGGTCAGCCAGGCCCTCTCGGGCACGCTCAACCTCAAGGCTTCGCTGCAGCGGGTGCTCAGCGTGCTGGCGCGGCATCACGGGGCGATCCGGGGGATGGTCACCGTGCTTCGCGACGGCGAGCTGCAGGTGGAAGCCGCGGAGGGGTTCGAGGATCGCGCGCGGTCGGTGCGCTACCGGGTGGGCGAGGGGATCACGGGCAAGGTCGTCGAGAGCGGCAAGCCCATCGTCGTGCCGCGCGTCAGCCGCGAGCCGGCGCTCCTCAACCGCGCGGCGAAGCGGGGTGACACCTCCCGCCAGGAGCTCAGCTTCATCTGCGTGCCGATCATCCTGCAGCGCGCGGCGGTCGGCGCGCTCGCCGTCGATCTCCGCTTCAAGCCCGAGCGCGACTTCGACAGCAGCGTCAAGTTCTTCGGCATCGTCAGTTCCATGATCGCGCAGGCGCTCGCCGTGCAGCGCCAGGTGGAAGACGAGCGGCGCCGCCTGCTCGACGAAAACACGCACCTCCGGCAGGAGCTGCGCGAGCGCTACGACTTCTCCAACATCATCGGGACGAGCGGGCCGACCCGCCAGATGTACGAGCAGGTGGCGCAGGTGGCGCAGACCAACACCACGGTCCTCATCCGGGGCGAGTCCGGCACCGGCAAGGAGCTCATCGCCCACGCCATCCACTACAACTCGCTGCGCGCCAAGAAGCCGTTCGTGAAGGTGAGCTGCGCCGCGCTGCCTGATACGCTCATCGAGTCGGAGCTCTTCGGCTACGAGAAGGGCGCGTTCACCGGCGCCGCCACCAGGAAGAAGGGCCGCTTCGAGATGGCGGAGGGAGGCACCCTCTTTCTCGACGAGATTGGCGACATCAATCTCAGCACGCAGGTGAAGCTGCTGCGCGTGCTGCAGGAGCGCGAGTTCGAGCGGCTCGGCGGCACCGACACCGTCCGGGTGAACGTCCGGATGATCGCGGCGACGAACAAGGACATGGAGAAGGCGATTGCCGACGGGACATTCCGCGAGGACCTGTACTACCGGCTCAACGTCTTCACGATCTTCGTGCCGCCGCTGCGCGACCGGAAGGCGGACATGCTGCTGCTGGCGGATCACTTCCTGGAGAAGTTCTCGCGCGAACACGGCAAGGTGATCAAGCGGATCTCCACGCCCGCCATCGACATGCTCATGAGCTACCACTGGCCGGGCAACGTCCGCGAGCTCGAGAACGCGCTGGAGCGCTCGGTGCTGGTGTGCGACGGGGCCGTCATCCACGGCCATCACCTGCCGCCCTCGCTGCAGACCGCCGACGCCTCGGGCACGGTCACCCGCGTCACCCTGAAGGATGCGGTCGCGGCCTTCGAGCGCGACCTGATCCAGGACGCGCTGAAGACCACGCGCGGGAACCGCGCGAAGGCCGCGCGGCTGCTCGACACGACCGAGCGGATCCTCAACTACAAGGTGCGGGGCCACTCGATCGATGCCCGCCGCTTCAAGTCGCACGAAGCGGCCAAGCGCGTCGCCGCGCCGCAGGAAGAATGACGGGGCGCGCTCGCCGGCTCGCGGCCATGGGCCTGCTCGCGGCGGCGGCCGCGTGGGGGTGCGGCAAGAAGGGCGCGCCGCTCGCCCCGTTCGTGCGCATTCCCGCGGGGATTGAGACGATCACCGCGTCGCGCCTGGGCAACGACGTCTACGTCACGGTCACGGTCCCGACGACCAACATCGACAAGTCGCTGCCGATCGACATCTCGCGCATCGACGTCTACGGATACACCGGGCGCGTGGCGCCGGCCGCGGTGCGCTGGGCGGAGCTTGGCCGCGTCGTCGCCTCGATTCCCGTGGTGCCGCCGCCGGTCGATGCCGACAACCGCCCGCTGCCCCAGGTCCCATCTGAGGAGGGCGCCATCGCCGGATCACCGGTGACGATCGTCGATCCGCTGACGCCGGAAGACTTCGTGCAGGGGCCTGTATTTGTCGATCCACGGCTCGCCGCGCTGGCCCCGCAGCCGGACGCTGCCGCACCGACCGTGCTCAAACGTTTCTATCTCGCCGTCGGCTTCAGCCAGCGCGGGCGTCCCGGACCGCCGGGCGCGCAGACCGAACTGGTGCTGACCAATCTGCCAGACCCGCCCACCGGCCTGCGTGTGGCGTACGTGCCGGCGTCGCTGTCGCTCACCTGGGAACCGTCCGGCGGATTAATCGGGTTCCTCCTGGACCGTTCGTTGCCGCCGGAGCCGTTGCCGTACGACGCCCTGCTACTCCCGACGCTACTCCCGACGCAACCCGCGGCGGCGGCCACGCCGGTGGCCGACGCCTCGGTGCCACCGGGACCCACGACCTACAACGTCTATCGCGAGCTCGCACCGGATCCGTTCCTGCTGCCGCCGGCCGCGCGGCCGGCCTGGAGCGTGCCGGCGCCCGCCGCGCTCAATCCCGCGCCGCTCGCCGCGACGTCCATCACCGACACGCTGGACGGCGGCCGCACGCGCTGCTACACGGTGCGCGCGCAGCGCGGCACGGTGATGAGCGACGCCTCGCCGCCGTTCTGCGTGGCGCCGGTCGACGTCTTTCCGCCCGCCGCGCCGGCCGGCCTTGCGGCGGTGCCGTCCGAAGGCGGCATCAGCCTCATCTGGGAGCCGAACGCCGAGCTCGATCTCGGCGGCTACCTGGTCTTGCGCCGCGAGGCCGGCGATGCCACACTGCGGCAGCTTACAGACCGGGCGATCGCGGACGCGCGGTATCGCGATACCGACGTGAAGGCGGGGACGCGCTATATCTACTCGGTCGTCGCGGTCGATTCGCAGGTGCCGCTGCCCAATGTGAGCGCGCTCTCGGCTCCCGTGGAAGAAACGGCGCGGTAATGTAGGGCCGACCTTGGTCGGCCCGTGGAGATCCGTATGAAATTGTTCGTCGATACGGGAAACGTCAAGGAGATCGAGGCGCTGGCCGCAATCGGCATCCTCGACGGCGTCACGACCAACCCCTCGCTCCTCGCCAAGGAATCGGGCGATTACCGGCAGATCCTCAAGCAGATCTGCCAGATCGTCAAAGGCCCGGTCAGCGGGGAAGTGGTCGCGACGGATTTTGCCGGCATGGTGCGCGAAGGGCGCGACCTCGCGTCCATCGACGAGCACATCGTGATCAAGGTGCCGTTCACCAAAGACGGCGTCCGCGCGTGCAAGACGCTTGCGTCGGAGGGACAGCGCGTCAACGTGACCCTCATCTTCTCCGCCACGCAGGCCTGGATGGCGGCGAAGGCCGGCGCCGCGTACGTCAGCCCCTTCGTCGGCCGCCTGGACGACGTGGGGACGACGGGGATGAATCTCGTCCAGGAGATCGTGGACATCTTCGACAATTACGAGTTCCCCACGGAAGTGCTCGTCGCGAGCGTCCGCCATCCGATCCACGTCATCGAGGCGGCGCGCATGGGCGCCGACGTGGTGACGGCGCCGCCGGCCGTGATCGAGCAGTGCTTCAAGCACCCGCTCACCGACATCGGCCTCGAGCGGTTCCTGAAGGACTGGGAGAAGGCGCAGGCGGTGTCAGGAAACCGGGTTTGATTTTCGACCGAGCCCACCGAAAATCAAACCCGGTTTCGTTTTCATGGATCACAAGGATCACCTGGCCGACCTGGAGCGGCGCGCAGAACTGGGCGGCGGAGAGGATCGTCTCCGGCGCCAGCGCGACGCCGGCAAGCTGACGGCGCGCGAGCGCATCGACCTCCTGTTCGACCCCGGCACCTTCGAGGAAATCGACAAGTTCGTGACCCACCGCTGCGGCGACTTCGGCATGGCCGACCAGGTCGTGCCGGGCGACGGCGTGGTGTGCGGCTACGGCCGCATCAACGGCCGCCTGGCGTACGCGTTCGCGCAGGACTTCACCGTCTTCGGCGGATCGCTCTCGGAAACCAACGCCGCGAAGATCGTCAAGATCATGGACCTGGCCGTGAAGATGGGCGCGCCCGTCATCGGCCTCAACGACTCGGGCGGCGCGCGCATCCAGGAAGGCGTGCTCTCGCTCGGCGGCTACGCCGACATCTTTCTCCGCAATACGCTCGCGTCCGGGGTCGTGCCGCAGATCTCCGCGATCATGGGGCCGTGCGCCGGCGGCGCCGTCTATTCCCCCGCCATCACCGACTTCACGGTGATGGTGAAGAACACGAGCTACATGTTCGTGACCGGACCCGACGTGATCCGGACCGTCACGCACGAACAGGTGACGAAGGAGGAGCTGGGCGGCGCGATGACGCACAACGAGCGCAGCGGCGTCGCGCACTTCGCGGTCGAGAACGACCAGGAGTGCCTGCTGCTCATTCGCGAGCTGCTGTCGTTCATGCCGGGCAACAACGTCGACGATCCGCCCCGGGTCGAGAGCGCCGATCCGCCGGACCGCGCGGCCGACGCGCTCGACACCGTCGTGCCGGCGGCGCCGAACCAGGCGTATGACATGCTCGACGTCATCCGCGCGATCGTGGATGACGGCTACGTCCTCGAGGTGCACGAGCACTTCGCGCGCAACATCCTGGTGGGGTTTGCGCGGCTCGGAGGACGCCCGGTTGGCATCGTGGCGAATCAACCCGCGCACCTCGCCGGCACGCTCGACATCGACGCCTCGGTCAAGGGCGCCCGGTTCGTGCGGTTCTGCGACGCGTTCAACATTCCGCTCGTCACGTTCGAGGACGTGCCGGGGTTCCTGCCGGGCACCGTGCAGGAGTACGGCGGCATCATCCGCCACGGCGCCAAGCTCCTGTTCGCCTTTGCCGAGGCCACGGTGCCGAAGCTGACGGTGATCACCCGCAAGGCGTACGGCGGCGCGTACTGCGTGATGTCGAGCAAGCACATTCGCACCGATGCCAACTTCGCGTGGCCGACCGCCGAGATTGCCGTGATGGGCGCTGAAGGAGCCGTCAACATCCTCTACAAGCGCGAGCTCGAATCGGCCGCCGATCCGGCGGCGGCGCGCGCCGCCCGCATCGCCGAGTACCGCGAGAAGTTCGCGAACCCCTACGTCGCCGCGCAGCGCGGCTTCGTCGACGAAGTGATCCTCCCGCGGCAGACGCGCGGCAGGCTGATCGCGGCGCTCTCGGCGCTCGACACCAAGCGCGATCGCAATCCGCCGAAGAAGCACGGAAACATTCCGCTCTAACCATGGGCCTGCTCGCGGCCACGTTGCTGTACGCGGGCATCACCGCGCTGCTCTTCCGCGCGCTGCTGCCGCATCTCGGAACGCATCTCTTTTCGGATCCGGGCGATCCGCTGCTGAATGCCGCCATCCTCGGCTGGAATGCCTCGCACGTGCCGCTGACCGGGGCGTGGTGGAACTTCCCGTCGTTCGCGCCGGTGGAGGGCGTGACCGCGTTCACCGAGCACATGCTGCTCACCTATCCGGTCGCCTCGCCCATCGTCTGGGCCACCGGCAACCCCGTCCTCGCGTACAACGTGGTCTTCCTGCTCGCAAAGCCGCTGAACGGCGCGGCGGCGTTTGCGCTCGGGCGCGAGCTGACGGGGTCGTCGGCGGCAGGCTGGATTGCGGGACTTGCTTTCGCGTTTGCGCCATACCAGGCGATTCACTCCGGACACCTGCAGTTGATGCTGTCGTTCGGCATGCCAGTCAGCCTGCTCTGGCTGCACCGGTACCTGCACGGCGGCGGCACGCGGGCGCTCGTGTGGTTCGCCGTGGGATGGATGATCACGGCGCTGTCGAATGCCTACCTGCTCATGTTCTTTCCGCTGGTCGTCGCCATGTATTGCGTCTGGTTCGTAAGGCCGGTTGAATGGCGGCGACTCGTCCCGCCGGTGGCGGCCGCCGGTCTGGCTACGCTGGCGATGGCGCCGCTCCTGTGCGGCTATCACGTCCGGCTGGCGGCGTACGGCCTTGCGCGCGAGATGGGGGAGATCCGCCTCTACAGCGCGGACGTCGTCAGCCTGGCTGGCTTGTTTCACGCGAACACGGCGTGGCGGGCCCTGCTGCCGCACGATTTCGAGGAGCGCGCGCTGTTCCCCGGATTCACGATCCTCGCGCTCGCCATCATGGCGTTATGGTCGCGCCGAGGGGATGCGCATGAGTCCGTGAGCGGTCCGCGGGCGACCCCCTGGTCTCGCCGGCTGTTCGCCGCATCGGCTGCGGTGACGATCGTGGTGCTCGCACGGATCCAGACTGGCCCCTGGGGATGGCACTTCGGTCCGATACCTCTGCCGCCATTCGATCCGCACAGCGTGTTCTCGGTCGCGTTCGTGCTGCTTCTCGCCGCCGTGCTCACGAACCGCTGGTTCCACGAGGCGTGGTGGCGCCGCGACCCCGTCGTGTTTTTTGGCGTTACACTCGCCGTCCTCTGGCTGCTCGCTCTCGGCCCGCTGCCCGAGTGGTCGACGCCGTGGCGCTTTGTTACGTACGGGCCGTACTGGCTGCTGATGCACCTGCCGGGCGTGGATGCCATCCGGGTCCCGGCGCGCATCTGGCTGGCGGGCGTGCTGTGCCTGGCGATGCTGGCGGCCTACGGCGCCGCGGTATTGCTCGGGCGATACACGCGACGGCCGCGCGTGGCGGTCGTCGCGCTCACGCTGCTGATCGTGGTTGAAGGGTGGTTTGGGGGCCCCACCGTCGAGGTCCCGCCGCCGATGCCTGCCGGCGTGATCCCGGAAGGCGCTGTCGTCCTCGACCTCCCGATGGTGCCCGGCTACCAGAACGCGGTCCCGCAGTATCGCGCCGTCCTCGGCGGGTATCGCACGATCAACGGCTACAGCGGCTACGAGCCGGTGTTCTTTGATTCGTTCCTGCGCGGCCTCGATGAACGGCGCGCCGGCACGCTCGATCGCTACCTGGCCGCCGGCGACCTGTACGTCATCATCAGGCCCGGCGTCGAACCCGCGTTGATGGCGTGGCTCACATCACTCCCCGGCGCCACCGA
>Ga0209640_10004690_pt1 | contig 11983 bp, 11 predicted proteins | sample RifCSP10_1_FD_184018 | JGI IMG/M metagenome (GOLD analysis project Ga0209640, IMG submission 184018) | Soil microbial communities from Rifle, Colorado - Rifle CSP2_sed 10_1 (SPAdes) (version 2) | ecosystem: Environmental > Terrestrial > Deep subsurface > Rock core/Sediment | place: Rifle... | reverse complement strand
CCACAAAGGCGGGCGTGATCCCGTGCTGCGCGAGGATTTGATAGGCCGCTACCGAACAGGCGAGCACCGCCGGCTGGGTGTTCGCCGTCAGTTGCAGCTCCTCGGCCGGCCCCTCGAAACACAGCCGGGAAAGCGCGAAACCCAGCGCCTCATCGGCTTCTGCGAGCGTCTCGCGGGCAACCGCGAAATTCTCGCACAAGTCGCGGCCCATGCCCGGCTGCTGCGAGCCTTGTCCCGGAAACAGAAATGCGAGTTGGGTCACAACCTTGGTTCTCCCACTGCCAATATAGACCGGCTCTGGGATGGAGGCGAGAAGATTCTATCCGCAAGTTCTGAGGGAACCGAGAAAACCAAGCGGGAACCTGCAACGGAATGGAAGATTCATATTCCCGCCGCTGCTGCCGGGGGAGGCGGCTCCGGTAAGCGGCAATCCGCTGTTCCTGACGCGGGTGCAGCCGACGGTAACGATTGGCGGGCAGGCGGCGCGAGTGCTCTTTAGCGGCATGGCGCCGGGCTGGGTGGGCCTGTGGCAGATCAACGCCGAAGTGCCAGCCACTGTCACGCCCGGCTCCGCCGTCCCGATGACCGTTACGGCCGGCGGGATCACCAGCAACACCGTGACGATTGCAGTGGTGTAGGGGAAAGGGGCTACTTCTTTTCTTTGACGGCGATGACGCGCCGGCCCGCGTAGTAGCCGCACTTGGGGCAAACTCGGTGCGGGAGTTTCATTTCATGACACTGCTTGCACTCGACCAAACTTGCCGCAACGAGAAAGTGATGCGCCCGCCGCTTTCCCTGGCGGGCATGAGAATGTCTGCGTTTTGGATTTGCCATAGATCTCCTTCGGAGCCGAGTCGAGTCGGTCCCGGAAAAATTGAGCGCGGCCAATGGCCCGCTCCCTTACGGCCTGCCCTGAGCTTGCCGAATGGGTCGCGGCTCTGAAAAACGCCGGTTACCTCTATCGTTTGAGGTGGGCGAGGGGCGCCCAGCGCTCGTCGGTCAGGGTGGGAGGACAAGCGCAGTTCCCCAGGTTTCGATTCTGGCCGCACTGCGCGCAGAGTCCCGCGCAATCGGCCCGGCAAATGGTCCTCATCGGAAGCGCCAACAAAATCTGTTCGCGCAAGGCGTCCTCCAGCCATAACCCATCGCCATGATAGAAACCGATGTCGAGATCCTCTCTCCTGATTTCCACTTCCTCTTCCCGACTGATCGTCTGAATGGGCCGATAAAAAAGGTCGAACTCCATTTCGACCGGGCGGCGCGCGCGTTCGAGACACCGGGCGCAGGGAACCTCCAGAGCAGTTCGAAAGTCTCCCCGGAGACGAATGTCCGTGGCCAGCAACTCCGCCCAGCCGTGGACTTCCAGGGCTTCGACCTGCCAGACGTCGTCTCCGAAATCAATCCGACCCAAAGGAATAACTTGATCCAGCGAAATCCTCTGCCGCTCGAGTTCGTGGATATCCAGGAACATGCGCTCTCTCCAGAATCAAGTGATATCCCCTCCACTTCCATTATACGGCAGAGCAGAAGGTTCCGCGACCTTCGGGGCCGGCAGGCTACGCTGTGCCAAGCGGGAAGGGGGAAACAGCAGGACCGCTCTCTCACGGTCCCTTCGACGGTTCGACAAGCTCACGGTTCGACTGTCGCTCACCGTCCTGAGCGGAGTCGAATGGACCGCCCCGAGCGAAGTCGAGGGGCTTTGCTCCCTTCGGCTTCACTCAGGGCGGGCGGTCACGGCTCGGATGCGCCCCAGCAATTCCTGGTGAAGCCTCCGGACATAGTGGTCGGTCATCCCGGCAATATAGTCGCAAATGACGCGATGCCGAGGGCCTTGCCGAGCCTGCTCGGCATACCAGGGAGGGAGCTTCTCGGGGTGGTCGAGATAAAACTGGAACAAGTCTTCGACCACTTGGGCTCCTTGTTCCTTCTCCGGCACGAGCGCCGGATGGGAGTAGAGGTTCCGGGAAAGATAATCCCGCAGAATGCGGTTTTGGCCTTCCGCCTCCGGGCTGAAGCCGATGAGCCGCCGGGGGGTCTCGCGCACCTGCTCGACCCGGGTCACGCCGCTCTGCTCGATTTGCGCCAACGAGTTCTCGAGCAAATCCGTCACCAGCCGGTCCAAAACCCGTTTTAGAGTTTCGTTGAACTGGAGTTTCCGGGCGGCGGTGGGATACCGCTTGGCGACCCAGTCATGATATTCCCGAAACAGCGGCAACTCCTCCCGCAACGATTCCAGATCCAAGAGCTTGGCCTCGAATCCATCGTCGAGGTCGGCGGTCGAGTAGGCGATCTCATCCGTCAGGTCAATGAGCTGCGCCTCGAGCGGCGGCCTTTGATCGAGCAGGTACTCGGCCAGTTCGGGGTGCTCGCCGGGCGCGTAGTCCTGCGAATGCTTGACGATGCCCTCCCGCACTTCAAAGGTCAGATTCAATCCCGGGAACTCGGCGTAGCGCTGCTCGAAGGATTCCACAATGCGGAGCGCCTGCAAATTATGGTCAAACCGCTCGCCGAAACTCCGCATGATCTGGTCCAGGCATCGTTCGCCGGAATGCCCGAAGGGAGGGTGGCCGATGTCGTGCACCAGGGCCAAGGCCTCGACCAAATCCACGTTGAGTTCCAGCAGCCCGGCGACGGTGCGGGAAATCTGGGCCACTTCGATGGTATGGGTCAGCCGGTTTCGAAAATGATCCGAGAAGCGCGTGGTAAAAACTTGCGTCTTGTCTTCCAGGCGCCGAAAGGCCCGGGAATGGACGATCCGGTCCCGGTCCCGCTGGTAATCATTGCGATAGCGATGCGCGGGCTCGGGAAACCTGCGTCCCCGGCTCTGCTCGGGCCTCAAGGCAAATTCGCGCATGAAGATGAAACGGCCGGAGAACCCTGGCTGATTGTCCCTCTCGGTTCCGCCGCGCCGGTTTACTGGGCGGAACCGCGGAGCATCTTCGCGGCCTGATCCGCGGCGGCTGTCCCCGGATAGTCCTTTTCGATCTGCTGATAGAGCGCCGTGGCCCGGGACGGATCGGTGCGCTGATAAAGCTCCGCCAGGGCAATCTGCACCGTCGGTTTCGGCACCGTGGCGGTGGGGTTGCTTTCTAACTCGCGGTAAATTTTCTCCGCTTCTTCCGTCCGGGACGTCTTTTGATAGACATCCGCGAGCGCCATCTTGGCGACCGCCGCGAGATCCCGGTCGCTTTCCCCGCCGAGCGCAGCCAGCTCCTGTTCCGCTTCCATCGTCTGGCCCAATTCGCGCTTGCAAAGCGCGGCATAGTAGCGCGCCCATTGGCCTTGCCGGTGTCTCCCGAACCGAGTGGCAACATCCGTAAACTGGTTCAACGCTTCCCGGTACTTTTCTTCTGCGGTCTTGAAATGCTGGAGAGTCAGAGTGGGGGGAGGTTCCGCGACGACCACCGCATGATACGTTGCCAGAGCTTTGCTGAAGGCGTCGGCGGCGTTGGCTTGCCGGCTGCGCAAAAACAGGAAGACGCCGACGACTACCACCACAATCAACAGCGCCGTTCCGCCTCCGAAGACAATCCGCCGGCGGTTGTGCGCAAAGAAGCCCTTCACCGCCACAAGGCGCTCTGCAAATTCATCCTTTTTCAGTTCCTGGCGTGTCAGACGAGCCACGGATCGGATGGCCTCCCTCGGAATCTCCGAAGTCTATTCGATTTGCTGTCTCACCGGCATCCTAGCAAGCCTTCTTTTCGGGTGTCAACTTTGTCCCGGCTTCCAGCAGCGCAGCGCGGAGGACCGGAGCAGCCCGAATCACCGCCAACCCACACTATGATATGCTGAAAACTCCTCGACCCGAGTCGGGGTTGCGCCATGAAGGGAAAAACCATTGCGGAGGTGCGCGGGTTCCCGGAAACCGGGAGCGGCACCCTGTACTTGGTGGGCACCCCCATTGGCAATCTGGAGGACATTAGCCTGCGGGCCCTGCGGATACTCCGGGAGGCCGATCTGATTGCCTGCGAAGATACGCGGCAAACCCAAAAGTTGCTGAATCACTTCCAGATCAAAACCCCCACGACGAGCTACCACGAACACAACGAGATCACCAAGGCCCCGGAACTGGTGATGCGGATGGAAGAGGGAGCCCGGGTTGCCCAGGTCTCCGACGCCGGCATCCCCGGCATCTCGGACCCCGGCTACCGACTCGTCCATCTTTGTATTCGGCACCGGATTGCGGTTGTGCCGATTCCGGGACCCTCCGCGGCGGTGGCGGCGCTCGCGGCTTCCGGCCTGCCGACCCATGCCTTCCAGTTTGTCGGATTTCTTCCCGCCAAGAAAGGCGCCCGGCGCAAGTTTCTCGAAAGCATGGCGGGCGTTCCCTTCCCCACGATCGCGTTCGAGTCGCCCCGCCGGGTTGTCGCCGCGCTCCAGGACATCCGGGCGGTCCTCGGGGACCGTCCCGTGGTGGTGGCGAGGGAGCTCACGAAAATCCACGAAGAGTTTCTGCGGGGGAACTGTTCGGATGTACTCAAAGCATTGCGAGAGCGCGCCGCGGTTCCCGGGGAGATCACACTGCTCCTCGGACCGGCCCCCGAAGCACCGCCCGCCGCGGTCTCGGAGCAGTCCGTGAAGGAACGCGTTGACCAACTCATGGAACAGCGCGAGCTCAGCCGAATGGAGGCGCTCAAGACCGTGGCGCGGGAACGGGGCCTCTCGAAAAGCCAGGCCTACCGGGAGTACCAATCCTGAACTGGCATTTCCGAAAGGATTTCATCCAGATCCGCTTGGGCCGGATCCGATTCCGCAAATCGAAGTCCTTTTTGCGTCCGAAATCGCTGATTCTTGGTTACAATAGCGGATTCGCTCGATCGGCGGGATAACGACGAAGGGTTTAGCTTGGATGCGCTACTTGATCATCAGCGATTTGCACGCCAATGTGGAAGCACTCCAGGCGGTGCAAGCTGCGACGGAGGGAGATTACTCCGAAATCATCTGCTGCGGGGACCTGGTCGGCTACGGTCCCGATCCCGATCCTGTGGTGGATTGGGTTCGGGCCAACGTCAAGACGGTCGTCCGAGGCAACCATGACCGGGTTTGCTCGGGAGTCGAGTCGCCCGATCAATTCAACGAAACCGCCCGGCAGGCGGCCTACTGGACCCGCGCCAACTTGAGCGGCGAAAACATTTCCTACCTGCGCGAGTTGCCCCTGGGGCCTCTCACCGTGGCGGACCGGTTTGACATGCTGCACGGAAGTCCCCGGGATGAAGATGAATACGTGACGACAGCGTGGGAGGCCGAAGAATCCTTCCGCCTTTTGGTTCACCAGATTACCTTCTTCGGGCACACGCACCTGCAAGGAGGGTTCCTGCGGGGTTCGCAAGGACTGGCGGAGACGTTGCCAATGCATGTGCCGAAATCAAAAAGCCGGCGCGTGTGGCAACTGCGAAACGACGAAACGTATTTTTTGAATCCCGGCTCCGTGGGGCAGCCGCGCGATGGCGATATCCGGGCCGCTTTCCTGATTTATGACACCACGGGATTCGTCGAGTTCGGACGCACTCCCTACGACATGCAAACCACGATCGGCAACATGCGGAAAGCGCGCCTGCCGGAATTCCTCGCGCGGCGACTCACCGTCGGACGCTAGACCCTTCTCGCTCTTTTCCTTCGCTTGGGCAACAACAAGGCAAAGCTACACTTCGAGGTTTTGATAATGTAGCTTAAGAGTAAATATAAGCTAAACTTTACAATTGTCCAGTATAGATGTAAACTCCTGTTTTCGGTGTTGCCCGTTTTTCGGTGTCGAATGATCTGTTGTTCCCGAGAGGAGGAAGCCGATGTCTATCGTCCGTGCTGCGGCAAGGCCCCGCGCGGCCCGGCGCCCGCGATGGGAAACTCTGGCCCGATACGGATGTTTGCTGGGGATGCTTCCCTTTCTCTGCGCCGTGTCCCTTCCGGCGCAGACGGGCGGCGGCCTGGCGGAACGAATTCAGGCGCTCGAGCAGCAGGTGGCGGACCTGCATCGCCGCGTGGGCGTGGCCTCGACTCCCAGCCCACCCGCCGGCTCTTCCCATTCTGACCTTGCTCTGGAAGCGCGCGTCTCGGCCCTGGAAAGCCAAGTGCAGCAGCTAGTGGGGCAAATTCCCTCTGCCCCCAGCGCAGAAATGCAAAGCGGTCTTCTCTTTCCAACAGCCCGCCCTGCCGCCCTCTCGCCCACCTTCCGTCCCGCTCTCCGTTCCCCTGAGCCTGTCGCTGCGGCACAATCATCGCAAACTTCCCTGCCCTCCCTGCGAAGGCCGGCGGCGACCGCGCCCCGGAGCGAAGCGGCGCGCTTGCCGGTCTCCGGCTACATGGAGATGAACTTCTCGAAACCGCAGGAGCAATCCGCCGTCCTCGACTTTCGGCGATTCGTATTGCTGTTTGGTCACAGCTTTTCGGATCGGCTGAAATTCTGGTCGGAGCTCGAAGTGGAACATGCCTTGGTCGAAGGAGCGGAAGAAAAAGGCGAGTTAGAACTCGAGCAGGCCTACGTGGATTTTCTCGTGCATCCGGCGCTGAATTTTCGCGGCGGAATGCTGCTGACTCCGATGGGAATCATCAACGAGCGGCATGAGCCGCCTTCTTTTTACGGGGTTCTGCGTCCCCAAGTGGACACCGTGATTATCCCTTCCACGTGGTTTGACACCGGAGCGGGAATTTTCGGAGACCTCGGGAGCGGATTTTCCTATCGGTTCTACGGCATGGCCCCGCTGAACGCGACTAGATTCACCGCCGAGGAAGGACTGCGCGGGGGGCGCCAAAAGGGTTCCCAGGCGTTCCTGCGGGATTGGGCGCAGGCGCTGCGGATCGAGTATCGGGGCCTTCCCCGGCTGGTTTTGGGGACCAGCTTTTGGAACGGGAAAACAGGCTTTGAACTGCGGACCGTGAATCCCGCCGTCCGGATGTACGAATTCGACGGACGGTATCGGTGGAGCCGCCTGGAGTTTCGCGGCGAATACGCAGCGGCGTTCCTCACCCGGGCGCGAGAGCTGAACCTGGCCTTGGAACGGCAAACCGGAATCAATCCGAATCTCGCCCGCGAGATGCGCGGCTTCTATCTCGAAGCCGCCGCTCACCTCTTGCCGCGAGCGAGCAAGTACGATCTGGTCGGCTTCGCGCGTTATGAGAATTTCGACACGCAGTACCGCATGCCGCGCGGCTACCTTCCGCTCAAGCAATTTGACCGCTCGCTGTGGACGCTGGGAGGCAGTTTTTATCCGCATCCCGACATCGCCGTGAAAGCCGACTACCAGGTTCTGCGGAATCAAAGCGCGGTCGTCGGCGCTCCCAACCAATTCAACCTGGGGTTGGGTTGGTGGTTTTGAGGAAGCGCGATCAGGACGCAAAGGAAGCAGAGGAAGTAGAGGAAATAGCAAGATGAATCGGAACAATCAGAGAAGTTTCTTGACCCTTGGGGCGATGGCTCTGCTGGCCGTCGGCGCTCTTGGCTCCTCCGGAGCATCGGGAAAGGCTTCGTCTCCCTCGGCATTGCTCCAGGAACCGCCGGAGCAACCCATTGAGCGAATCCGCGTCACCGCCGAGCGCTTCAGCTTCACCCCGTCCCGAATCAAGGTCAAGACCGGGACGATTGTAGAGATCATGGCCGAAAGTGAAGACACGTCCCACGGGTTCCATCTTCCGGACGCGGGCCTGGATGAGGAGATTCCCGCGCGAGGCAAAGGAGAGCTGCGGCTGCGATTTGAGGCCACCGAGGCCGGAACCTATTTCTTCGAATGCTCGCGTCCTTGCGGAGCCGGTCACAACACCATGCGCGGGACCATTATCGTGGAGGATTGAAACAACCGATGGCATCGAATCTTGCTCGCTCCTCGCGGACGTGGATGGTGCTGGGGACGGTACTTTGCGCCCTTCTTTGGAACCTGCGATCTTCCGGGCAGGATCGGAACGTGTCCACGGCGCCGTTCGGCAGTCCATTGCCGGGCATTTCGGCGCAGGAGTTTGAACAGTTTCGCGTGGGCCTGGAGGACTTCCTCGAAGTCGAGGAAGCCGAAGAAGGCCTTGGGCCGGTCTTCAACGGGCGCTCGTGCGCCGAGTGCCACAGTATTCCTGCGGTGGGGGGAAGCGGAACAATTATCGAAATGCGGGCGGGCCGCCGCGACGCGGACGGCCATTTCGACCCGCTGCCGGGAGGCTCGGTCTTCCAGCTTTTTTCGATTCCGCCGCACACCTGCCAGGAGCAGATTCCCCCTGAGGCGAACGTGGTCGCCCCGCGCAAGTCCATTCCGTTATTCGGAGCCGGGTTGGTGGAAGCCATTCCGGACGAAGCCCTCACAGCTCTAGCCGACCCGGACGACCGCGACGGCGATGGCGTCTCGGGGCGGGTTCATTGGGTCACGGACCGCGCTTCCGGAGCAACCCGCGCTGGGCGGTTCGGATGGAAAGCGCAGCAGGCTACGTTGCTTTCCTTCTGCGCCGAGGCCTACCTCGAAGAGATGGGCATCACCAATGAGTTGTTTCCTTCCGAAAACGCTCCCAACGGGGACGCGGAACGCCTATCACGGTGTCTGCCCATACGGACCGTCCGTGGCATCGAAGATGTACCGGACCGCTTCACCGGCCTGCGCGGGATAGACAATTTCGAGGCGTTCCTGCGTTTCCTGGCCCCGCCGCCTCGCGGGAAGATCACGGATCTGGTCCAGCGCGGCGAGCGGGTCTTCGCGGAAATCCGGTGTGCCTCCTGCCACGTGCCCGTGCTGCTGACCGGCGCGAGCGCGAACCCGGCGTTCGACCGGCGTCCGGTACCGCTTTATTCCGACCTGCTGCTGCATGAGATCGGGACCGGAGACGGCATTGCGCAAGGAACCGCGCTGGGCGAGGAAATTCGCACGCCGGCGTTGTGGGGGCTGCGGGTGCGGCGAGGCTTGCTCCACGACGGCAGCGCCGCCACTCCGTCCGATGCGATCCTCCACCACGAACAGGAAGCCGCCGAGGCGCGCAGGCTCTTCCAGGCGCTCCCCCCCGAGGACGTTACAGCCCTCCTGGCGTTTCTCGATTCTTTATAGGAAAAGCCCACGGCACAGAAGACGTGCCGTGGCTACCACTGCAAACCGCCGCAAAAGACGAAGTGCAGGTCCCTCGTCGCCCGCCAAGGCGAGCTCCTCGGGATGACAATAGGAAGGGTCGAGTAGCGACACGCTTCGGCCTGCTGGTTGACACCTCTACGTAGCCGCCCATACAATCGGACTCGAAAGAAAGCAATCGCGGCGGCACGAACATGCTAGCGCTCTACAACACGTTATCCAACCGGGTCGAGCCATTTGTGCCGCTCGAGGAAGGCCGCGTCCGCATGTACACTTGCGGGCCTACCGTCTATGACTACGCGCACATCGGCAATTACCGGACGTTCCTGTTCTCGGACATTCTGCGGCGCCACCTGCGCCGGAGCGGCTACGAACTGTGCCACGTCATGAACCTGACGGACGTGGACGACAAGACCATCCGCAACGCGGAGGCTGCCGGCATGTCCCTGCGGGAATATACCGACCAGTACATCGCTGCGTTTTGGGAAGACATGCAGACTCTCCGCGCGGAGCGGCCCGAAATCATCGCTCGCGCCACCGACCATATCCCGGATATGGTGAAGGCAATCCGAAAGCTGGAAGAACGCGGCTTTGCGTATCGCAACGATGGCTCGGTCTATTTTCGGATTGAGAAATTCCCCGCCTACGGCAAGCTCTCCAAGATTGACCTGTCGGGCAATCGGCCCGGCGCGCGCGTGGATCAGGATGAATATGAGAAGGCCGACGTCCGCGATTTTGTCCTGTGGAAAGCGCCCAAGCCGGAGGAGCCGTTCTGGGATTCCGAACTCGGGCCGGGGCGGCCCGGCTGGCACATCGAGTGCTCCGTGATGGCGACCAAGTACCTCGGCGAAACCTTTGACATCCACGCCGGCGGCACCGACCTGATCTTTCCGCACCATGAAAATGAGATTGCGCAGTCGGAAGCCCTCACGGGAAAGCCCTTTGCCCGCTACTGGGTCCACTCCGAGCACCTGCTGGTGAATGGGCAGAAGATGTCGAAATCGCTCGGCAATTACTACACTTTGCGCGATCTGCTCGCGAAGGGCTACTCCCCGGCGGCGATCCGTTATTTGCTGGTGTCCGTGCCGTATCGCAAACAACTGAACTTCACGCTCGAAGGGCTGGAGCAAGCGGCCCATGCCATCGAGCGGCTGGAGAACTTCCGGTTTCGCATCTCCCAAACCTCGTTCCCTGCCGGCTCCAACCCGGACATCGCAGCGAAAGTCGCCGCATTCCCCGAGGCTCTGCGCAAGGCGCTCGATGACGACCTGAACACGGCGCAAGCTCTGGCAGTGCTGTTTGAGCTGGTGCGCGAAGTGAACACCGCGATTGACGCCGGAAATTTTTCCCAGCAGGAAGTTCCCGGCGTGCTCGGAAGCCTGGACGATTGGAACGGCGTATTCGACGTTTTGCCTTCTCCGACCGAGAGCAGCGCGGTGGCTTCGGCCGGAGGGGTCGGTCTGACCGACGATGACATCGAACGGAAGGTCCAAGAGCGGCAAGAGGCTCGCCGAAGAAGAAATTTTGCTCTGTCGGACCAGCTTCGGGATGAACTGGCCGCGGCGGGCATCATCCTCGAAGACACCAAAGAAGGTGTCCGCTGGAGGCGGAAATAGTGCGAGCGAGAACCAAGTCCCCACCCAAACGCTCGGCTGCCCGCGACTCCGCTCGCGACAACGACGGACCACTCCTCCGGACACGCCTTCCTGGCCCGCAGGCAAAGCGCATCGTCGAGCAAGACAACCGCTATATCTCTCCTTCTTATACCCGGAGCTATCCCCTGGTGGCCAAGCGCGGCCGCGGCGCATTCGTCGAAGACGTGGATGGCAACCGGTTCCTCGACTTTAGCGCGGGGATCGCCGTCGTGGCCACCGGACATTGCCATCCCAAGGTGGTCCGAGCCATTCGCGCGCAGGCCGCCGAGCTGATCCACATGTCGGGGACGGATTTCTATTACTCCGGGCTGGTGACTCTGGCCCGGAAGCTCTCGGAGCTCGCTCCCGGCGCGGGCCCGCAGCGCGTCTATTTCGGCAACTCGGGGGCGGAAGCGATTGAGGCCGCGATGAAGCTGGCGCGCATTTATACGGGCCGGGACAAATTCATTGCTTTTACGAATGCCTTCCACGGACGCACCTACGGCGCTCTCTCGCTCACCGCCAGCCGGCCGGTCCAACGGCGCGGCTTCGGGCCGCTTCTTCCCGGCGTGGTTCATGTTCCGTACGCGAATTGCTACCGCTGCGTTTATAACCTGAAACCGGAAGACTGCGGCGTCTACTGCGCGCGGATCATCGAGGAGCAGTTGTTCCGGACCTCGGTGCCGAGCGACGAGGTGGCGGCGATTTTTGTCGAGCCGATTCAGGGCGAGGGCGGCTACGTCGTGCCGCCGCCGGAGTTCCTGCGCGAGCTGCGGCGCATTTGCGACCGCCACGGCATCCTGCTGGTGGCCGACGAAATCCAGTGCGGCATGGGGCGCACCGGCAGGATGTGGGCGTGCGAACACTCCGGGGTCGTGCCGGACATCCTGTGCGTGGCGAAAGGAATCGCTTCCGGGATGCCGCTCGGCGCAGTGATCAGCCGGGCCGAGATCATGAACTGGCCGCCGGGAGCGCATGCCTCCACGTTTGGAGGAAATCCCGTCTCGGTTGCCGCCGCCTTGACGACGATTGAACTGCTCGAAGAAAAGTACATCACAAACGCGGAACGGATGGGGCGCTACTTGATGGACTCACTCCGGGACTGGCCGGCGCGGCATCCGTTGGTGGGCGACGTGCGGGGCCAGGGTTTGATGGTCGGGATTGAGCTTGTGAAGAACCGGACGACCAAGGAGCATGCGACCGAGGAGAGGAACCGGCTGGTGCAGCTCGCATTTGAAAAGGGCCTTTTGGTGCTGGGGTGCGGATTGAGCACGCTGCGCCTGATGCCGCCACTCATGATCCGCCGGGCGCAGATTGACG
>Ga0209640_10004688_pt1 | contig 11985 bp, 8 predicted proteins | sample RifCSP10_1_FD_184018 | JGI IMG/M metagenome (GOLD analysis project Ga0209640, IMG submission 184018) | Soil microbial communities from Rifle, Colorado - Rifle CSP2_sed 10_1 (SPAdes) (version 2) | ecosystem: Environmental > Terrestrial > Deep subsurface > Rock core/Sediment | place: Rifle... | reverse complement strand
CCATCGTCTGTGAAATGTTCTCCATCATGACAGCGAAAACATCCGGAATCATAAAGATGTGAAATATGATTAGGGAAACCTCTCCAGCTGACTTTCATACTTGGGAAAAAATTACGGTCATAAATCTTTTGAATTTCGTCAACTGCCTGAGAAATATTTTCTGCTTTCTCCTCTGCAATCGACGGATAATTTTTATGATAAAAGTCAGTTACTAAATAGGCAATGCTGTCTAATCCGTTCGTCTTTGTAGAATAGTTTTCTTCAAGAGCATTTACAGCAATACTTTTTATATAAGGAAGAGACTCATCGATTCTGCCTAGAGACATTGATAAGTTTACACTTTTATCCGAAGGATGGTATATGTGAGATGGACGGTTGTGGCAGTCTATGCAATCCATTGTTCTGATATTATTTGTGGAAAGACGTTTTTCATCATAAGTAAAATTTTTCTTTTTATAAATTTTTTCTGTTCCATCCGACCTGGTTAATCTTACCCAGGGAATTTCATTTCTTATTGAGTCGGTGGATATATACTCAATTTTATTTGCTATGTTCATATGCCAATGAATTCCTTCTCTTCTTCCAAGACGTTCGTTTCCACCACCAATTTTTAAAAACATAGCGATTGACGATTTGGTGTTTTGCTCATCGTATAAGTAATAAGTCGCTTCATATTTAATTTCACTGAAAAAGTGTTCCGGAGAATGACATTGTTCACAAGTTCCTTCTGCTGGTCTCAAGTCATGTACAGGAGTTGGAATCGGCTTAGAATATTTATTAAATAGAACAGAATAAACTTGGTAAGCTCCGGAAATTTTTGCACGAACAAACCACGCTGCTCCTGATCCAATATGACAGGTAACGCAGCCTACTCTGGAGTGAGGTGAGGATAGATAGGCAGTATACTCGGGTTCCATAACTTCGTGGCACATTTCTCCGCAAAATTCATCTGAGTCAGAAAATTCATAAGCTTTATAACTTCCAAAAGCTGAAAAGAAAAGCAGTAGAACTGCACCGGTAGAAAAAGTTTAGATCATTCTCCTTTGTTTCGGATCATTAAAATCTATTATCACAAATCGTTTTTTTCTTAGAATTCCTTTTTCGAGTCTTCGCCTCTCTCTGAGCATGCCGAAAACCAATAGAAAAACCCCTATCAAGAGAAATATCGGAAGGATGATGAAGGTGATTATACCCATATAAGGTTTTGTTTCGGGGGAAAGGAATTCCAGGATTGTTAAAAAGAGAATGAGTCCAAAACTTAGTCCGGCAAGACCAGCACCGAAAAATGTGATTGGATTATAAACGTAAGGAGGAAAAAATCTCCGCATAATTAAACTTTGGACTTTAAATATATCTTATGGCTAAATATAATTACCTGTATGCAAAAATCATTGCATAGATAATCCAGATGATAATGCTGAATCCCATTGCAAGTGCTGTCCAACCAAAAAATAACATTCCTTTAATTACAATCAGTGGATATTGTTCAACCAAATATTTTTCAAGTTCTCCCTTTTCTACTAATTCTTTGTATTCGTATGGTCTGTCCAATTTAAATTCTTCAAGTGAAACCCTTCCCGAAAAGATCACAATATCCATCGGGAATTTTTCAGGGCGGAGATGAGTATTGAAAAAGTGAATTGTAAAAATAAATCCTGTAGCCAGTAGCGCTTCATCGCTATGAATGATGGTTGCCACATTAAGAATCCAACCAGGGAAAAAATTAGTAAAAAATTCAGAAAACCAAAGTGTCGTCCCCGTAGAACCAATCACAAACATTCCCCAGAAAACAGCGAAGTAATCAAATTTTTCCCAGTATGTCCATCTTCCATATTCCGGTCTTGGCCCTCTTCCGATAAACCATTTTAATGAATCTCTGAGATCATGCCAGTCTTTTTTATTGAAAAGCATTGAGCTTTTTCCAAACAGTAAAGCTTTCCAGGAACCGAATTCTTTTTTTCTGAGTCGAATCAGGTCAACTATGTGAGCGATGAAAACAAAAATCATAATCGTTGCAGCAAACCGGTGCCAGTAACCTGCAGATTCAAAACCACCGAAGAATTTTGAAAGAACTTTTGCCCAGCCTGTATATGAAAATTTTAAACTCATACCTGTAAGTGAGAGAATAAGAAAGCTGACAATCATACATACGTGCAATATCCTGTTCAATCTTGAAAATCTTAAGACATATTTATTCTTATTGCTCATTCTTCATCTTTCTCAGTTTTACTTTTGTTCTCAACTGGTTCATCATTATCTGAATTTAATTCATCTTCATGCATCTTTTTTAATTTTCTTCTCCACTCCAGAGATCGTGGTAACCATAAAAGTGTATGTAAACCTGCTATTATAAACGTTCCGATGAGCAATCCAGTCATTCCCCAGAATGTCCAAAAGAGGAAAGGATATTTATCCGGATCGTGGTGTGTTGCATGAGTAAGATAACCGGCAAATTGTCGGTTAGCAGCAGGGTGACAGGTTTTACAAGTTTCCACAACATTTTGTCTGCTCAACCTTGATTCCGGATTTGTGATTGGAAGAATATCGTGAGCACCATGGCAATCATAGCACTTGGCAGTTTTTGTATAACCAAGCTGGGAAACTTTTCCATGATAAGTATCAAAATAAGTTTCTGCAATTTGTTCATGGCATCTTCCGCACTGACTCATAATTTCCAGCTTGAATCCTTCTGTGTCAGCTCTTCTAATTTCATGGGCACTGTGGCAATCAAAACAAACCGGTAATTTTTTTTCTGTGTCCGAGACCAATGGGGAATGGATACTTTTAGCAAACTGCTCTTCAATTCCATGATGACAGGTTCCGCAAGTGTGTGATATGTTGTTACGATTTATGCTTGACTCAGGATTTGTATGCGGTAATTCTTTATGTGCAGTGTGACAGTCAGTGCATGTAGCTGTAACCGTCAACCCACTTTTTAATAATCCTTTTCCGTGGATACTTTCGGTGTAATGATTAATAATATCCTTCTCACTGCCTTTATACCTAACGGTGGCTTTTTCTCCTTCGCGATGACATTTACCGCAAAGATTCGGAATGTTTGTGGCAAAAGTAGGTGATTCAGGATTAAGTTTTCCCAAGACTCCATGATTGCCATGACATTCTTTACAGCTTGGAGCATTTTCATCCATCTTTGCTGTAAGACTGCCATGCATGCTTACTAAATATTCTGCACCAACTTCAGCATGGCATGAGGCACAGTCGACATTTTTTTGTATTGTTTCGCATGGTCGTTTCTTAGAAACATTTACTTCAGTATGACATTGACTGCATGCAGTTCCGGTATGCCGTGAATTTTTCAGCTCTGCATAATTTACGAATAATGATTTGCCGTCAATTGAAGCAACAATATTCGGATTATCATGACATTCGAGACAGTCTTTATCAGACATTCCGTAATCGTAAAAAACTCTTCTTATTTCATGCGGCTGATGACAGTCAACACAGGCAGGCAAAGTATTAGCCTGTTTCTCCCACAATTCACCTCTGATTATTTGCCTATGGACAGTTTCTATTTCTGAATGACAAACAGAACATGTTGTTGCAATATTTTTTCTTGAAATTGTTGAACGAGGATCTGTGTGTGGCAATATTCTGTGGGCTGAATGGCAAGATACGCAGGTTGCCGAAACAATTAATCCTTTTTTTAATAACCCTTCACCATGAATACTTTCAGAATAGTTTTCTAAAATACTATCCTTCGGGATGTTTCGCTGCAGTTGAACGGGAGTTCCTTCACGATGACACTTTCCACAAAGAACGGGGATTTTCATCGGAGATACCACTGAGTTCCGGTCTTTTACTGGTAGAATATTATGATTGCCATGACAATCCTGGCAAAGCGGAGCTAAAGCATCTCCCTTAGCGTTTGCCTTTCCATGAAGACATTCAGTATAAAGTTTCTGAACATCATCATGACAAGTTCCGCATTCCACTTTTGTGAGTTCTTCTCTGTGTGGGGTTTCCTCAAAATTGATTTCTGTATGACAATCGATGCATTCTAGATTTCCATGAACCGAAGATGAGAATGACTTCTGGTTTACAAAAAGTAAAACCGTCTTATTACCGATTTTAGTTTTAAGATCCGGATCTTCATGGCACATTAAACAATCGTCATTCGATTGAGGAAAAAAAGAACGGGAGTGAAGCGTAAAGAAAAGTAAAATTATAAATATTCTATTCATTCTTTTGGGAGACTATTTAATTCGTCATCAGAAGAACTACTTTTCTTTTGTGTTTTAATTCTTTCAAGTTCCAGCGGGTGTTCTTCAGCCATTTCTTCTTCAGTAATAGTTCCTTTCCACCATGCAAGGTTCATAGGGTATGAGTCAGGGTTGAATATTACAAAGTAAAAATGCCAGACAACTATTGCCAGGAATGCTAGCCAGGCTTCGTAATAATGAACTGTTCTTGCAATGTCCCAACCGAGCTTGGTTAATATTCCCATAAAAGTGTTATCGAACCACATTATTACACCTGTTGCGGTCATAACAATTGTTCCCCAGACTAATGCCCAATATTCTACCTTCTCCACATAACTGAATCTATCAAGTTTTGGTTTTATCTTCACGAATCCAAGATTAAACTTTGCTACATCGATTGCATCTCTGATATCTTTATAACGGGGAAGTAAATCTTTAATTAATTCTCTGCCGCGAATAGTAAAGGAGACATAATAAATATGATACAAGCTGACAACAACCATTGTAACAGCAGCAATCCGGTGAAGCAGACTTCTGGCTTCAAATGTACCGCTGCTTAAATCACGAATGTGTGAAACCCACCATGAGTTCGGATAACTCAACATAAAGCCGGTTACAACAAGTAGAAGAAAACTAACTGCCAAAGTGATGTGCTGTATTCTTTCATTTAATGTCATCCTCAGGTACAATGAATGACCATGTACTTCTTCTCTAATCAAACCTCTTTGCTTCATCTTCTTGATCTTAGATTTTCTAAAGAAGTCGAACAGGTTATGCATAAACATTAATCCGATGACACTAAAAATCAAAGTAATATAAGCTGAAGCGATAAAATAAATTATTGGTTCACTTTCATCCTGCCGCGTGATATGAATCTTTCCTATTGTAAATTTATCATTTGCACCGGGATGGCATCCGCCGCATGTTTTTACAACATTCGATTTATGAATCATTGAAGTCGAATCTGATGAAGGTTTAATGTTGTGAGAACCATGACAGCTTGCACAATTTGCAACTGCGACTGAGCCGCCTTCAATAGCCAGTCCATGATAACTATCTGAAAAAGTTTCAAATCTATCGCTGACTATTCCATATTTGTCTGATAGTTTTAATGAGCTATGGCAGGGTGAGCATACTTCACGTGAAAGATTCTGAAATGCAACAGGTGATTTTGGGTCGTCATGTTTAAGTATGTTATGTTCACCATGACAGTCAGTACAAGCAGGTGATTCTTTAACCCCCTTCTTAAGCGCAGTTCCATGAATACTCTCAAGGTATTCTTTAGAAATATCCTTATGACAAACCCCACAAGTGTTGGGTATTTTTCCTTTGAAAGTTGGTGAATCACTGTTAGTACTTTTTAATACTTCATGTGAACTATGACAATTAACACAATTAGCTACTTTAGGGTTACCGGAATTTAATTCAGAGCCATGAACACTTTTATCGTACATCGTGATGAAGCCAGCCGAAGGAGTTGTCCTCGCCCGGACTTCCGGCGAATCTAAATGGCAGGATAAGCACAACTTTTCCTGAGAAATTTTTACGCTTACAGTATCTTCACTTGAATGAACTCTTGCAATTGGATTTTTATGACAGTGTAAGCAGTTCGGTGCTCCAAGCATACCTTCCTTATATGCCTGGTAGTGTTCGGACGCAAGATACTTCTCTTTAATTTCGTAATGACATTGACCGCAGGAATTAGGAAGATTTTCGACACTCCATTTTCCACCTTTATCATTTGGATCTTTTACATAGTGATAATCATGACAGTTGATGCAATTTATATCTTTCTCTTTTTCTTTGCCTGTAGCATTTAGTAGTCGGGGATGAAAAAGATGTTTTATAATTTGTTTTTGGTGGCAATCTCCGCAGGCTTTCGGAATTAAGTTTTCGCTGTGTGGAATTTCTTCGGCATTAAAATTAAAGTGGCAGGAAATGCATTTTAACTTTGAGTGAGAGGATGAATTAAATTTAGTCTCACTTACATTAATCGGTTTCTCTTTGCCATCTTTTTCCATCGTGAAGGTATCATCATCGTGACACATCAAACAGTCGTCGTTTGATTGGGGGAAAGTGTTCCCGGATATAAAAAGAAGAACACTCATAATTAAAACGAGTGTACTTCTATTCAAAAATAATAACTTCATCAGGCGAAAATATTTTCAATGATCAATGAAAACCTAAATCATTAATTTTCAGAGGATGTTTTTAATGTACCAATCCAGTTGACTAAAGTATCCAGCTCTTCTGCCGAACCTTTGAATTTTAACTTGTGCTCTTTGTCATTAATCTTTTGTTCTTTTAAGAGGTATGATTTTATTAATACAGCATCACTGGGTGAACCTGCATTTGATAAGTCCACAGCATCATCCGTTTTGGATAAAATTTCCATCGAAACAACGGTATGGCAATTATTGCATTTACTGTTCAAAAATATTTTTTCCCCTGCCGGCTCATCACCTTGTGAAAATGAAAATGCGAAAGCAAAAAGAGCAACTATAGCTGATACAAAAACGAAATAAAATATTATGTCTTTCATTTTTATTCCTGTAATTAGTTTGTCAGATATTTGTTTGTATTAAATGTTGAGAATATTAGTTGCCGCTTGCTAACAAATGAAGTACCATCAAAATATAACAAAAATCTTCTAATATTGATAGAATTTCAACTATTTATTCTCAGTACTGAGAAGGTAAAGCACTTGCAATTCGCAAAAAGTAGAATGCTTTTATCAGCGTAACTGTAAAGGTTGTACTTTAGCTGCATCATTCGATCTTATCATATAAATTTCCGGATTCTCAACCGGCTTAAATCCGAATTTTTGATATAATGAATGTGCATCTGAAGTAGCCAGCATCCATCTTTTGATTTTGAATAATCGTTCATCTTGAAAAATTCTCTCAAGCAATTTTTTCGACAATCCTCTTCCACGAAATTCTTCAACGATGAAAACATCCATCAGGTAGGCAAAGATGACATAATCAGTGAGGATTCTTGCAAAACCAACTTGCTTGTTCTCAGCGTAAATACCAAAACACAAACAATTTTCAATTGAGGTTTTTACTTCCTCAAAAGTTCTGCCTTTTCCCCGGTAAGAATTGGTAAGAAATTTGAGTATTAATTTTAAATCTAATTTTGATTTCTCATCGCTGATTATGAATTCCTCCATAGTATGCCTTGGTTAGAATTTATAGAATTGATTGATGATCATTTTAAACCTGGATGTTCAACTCTTTCATCTTTCTGTATAAAGTTGAAAGTCCTACCTGAAGCGCTTCGGCAGCCTTTTCTTTATTATATTCGTTTGAATCGAGTGCGCGAGTTATAATCTCTCTTTCAAATCTTTTTACTGATTCGTCGAGCGAGCCCGAAATTGAAAAATCTGCCTGGCTTCCGGTTTCCTGGAAAGCCTCGGGAAGATTTTTAACGGTAATAAAATCTTCTTTGCAGAATATCATTGATCTCTCAATTACATTTTCCAGTTCCCTTACTTCACCTTTCCATTCATGTTTTATCAATGCTCTCATCGCTTCATTCGAAATTCCTTTAACAGGTTTATTCATTTGCTTCCTGTATTTGTTTAAGAAATGATCTGCGAGGAGGGGAATATCTTCCTCGCGTTCTTTAAGAGATGGGAGATGAATTTCAACAACGTTAAGCCTGAAGTAAAGATCTTCTCTGAATTTTCCCTGGCTTACAAGCTCTTTTAAATCCTGGTTAGTAGATGCAATGAATCTTATATTAATATTAATCGGTGAAGTTGTTCCGACTGGTGTAAATTCTCTTTCCTGAATTGCCCTAAGAAGCTTTACCTGGAGTTGAAGAGGCATATCACCTATTTCATCCAAAAAAAGTGTTCCACCTTCAGATGCTTTCATAAATCCTTCTTTATCACTTATCGCCCCGGTGAATGCACCTTTTTTATGACCGAATAATTCACTCTCAATAAGATTTTCTGAAATCGCTCCGCAATTAACTGCTATGAACGGTTTAGAACTTCTTCTTGAATTAAAATGAAGTGCACGGGCAACGAGTTCTTTACCGGAACCGCTTTTCCCGGTAATCAGCACAGTGCTTTCTGCATCGGCAACTGCACTGATCATCTCATAAATTTTTTTTATTGCCAGGCTTTTTCCAATTATATTATGGAAATCATATTCACGCTGCAATTCTTTCTTCAGAAACCTGTTCTCAATAAGCAGTTCCCTGACTTCAAATAATTTTTTTACTTTAAATAATAATTCATCAAATTCGATTGGCTTTAAAATATAATCGCTTGCCCCGTTTCGCAGTGCTGAAATTGCTGTTTCCAATGATCCGAAGGCAGTAATAATAATCGTGGAAGTCTTTAGGTGTAAATTTTTAATTTCCTCCAGAAGTGCTGTACCTTTCATCTCAGGCATCTCAAGATCAGTTATAACCAGATCAAAGGAATTTTCTTTTAATTTTCCGAAAGCAATTTTACCATTAGCCGCCTCTTCAACACTATAGCCTTCTTTCCTGAGGATATAAGAAAGCGATTCTCTTATAATTTCTTCATCATCAACTACTAAAATTTTATTATCCATTATCCCTGCTCTCTATTGAATTGGTATGGTGATAGTAAAAGTTGTTCCTTCACCAATTTTACTACTGACTTTAATATCCCCTTGAAAACTTTTAATGATTCCGTAACTAACCCACAAACCCAGCCCGGTCCCTTTACCGGGTTTTTTTGTTGTAAAGAAAGGTTCGAAAATTTTGCTTTGGTTGTCATCAGCAATTCCCGTCCCTGTATCTGATATTGTAAAGCAAACTTCATCATTTGAAACAGATGATTCGACAATTATATGTTTCTCGTCATCAGGTTTACCAGCTTCATTTACTGCATCGACTGCATTTAGCAGAATATTTACGAAAACCTGTTCTACCTGGTCGGTTATCAATGGAAGACGTGGTACATCGGCATTCAGCTTAACAACAAAATCTATGTCTTTTGCTTTTGTCCCGACTTTGGTTATTTCCACGGCTTCCTTTAAACATTCATTAATGTTCGTCACCTGTAATTCAAAATTTGAAGGACGGGAAATATTAACAAGGTCTCTTATAATTTTTGAAATGCGTGTTATCTGGCTTTTAACCAATCCCAATTTTTCGATAATGAATTCGTCACTGGTGTTTCTTTGTGCAACCTGAACGATTGCTGAAATGGATGCGAGCGGATTTCCAACTTCGTGTGCAATTCCTGCAGCCAGTGTACCAATGCTTTCCATTTTTTGTGTGTTAATTAATTGCTGTTCAAGAGTCCTTTTTTCACTCATGTCCCTGTGAATTCCAAAATACCCGGTAACGTTATTTTCATCATCAATTATTGGCGAGATTAATAACTGTGTAAAATATGGCTCGCCGTTTTTTCTTTGATCCTCAACTTCACCAAACCAGACTTTTCCGCTTGAAATAGTTTGCCACATTTTATCCCAGAATTTTTTTGGCAGCTTACCGCTCCCGAATATCTTTGGATTTTTTCCTAATAATTCTTCCTTAGGGTATCCGCTTGCTTTAAGAAATGCAGGGTTAACATAAATCATTTTTCCATGCAGATCGGTAATCTGAACCGGGTTAATACTATTCTCAACGATGTTGAAGAACCGAAGTAATTCTGTTTCTTTTGCCTTTGCTTCCGTAATATCATTTGCAACTATAAGTACCTGTTTTTCTTTACCATTTAATGAAGTCGGGGGAGTGAAGATTACTTTTACATCGAAAAATTTTCGGTCAATATAAAATCTTGTTATTAATGTATTTTGAGAATTATTCTGAATGCTTTCAGAAAAAGATTTTTCTGCAAGATTCCTGTCGCATAATTCAATTAAATCAAAAAAATTATTTACTCCCTCACTTTTTTTAGATGACAACAGTTTGGCTGCTTTTTTATTCTTCTGGAGGATGATTCCATCCTTACCTACCATAAAATACATTTCGGGTAAACAGTCAAAAAATTCGAAACTGAATTTATTATTGGTTTTCATATTTCGATTAATTTATAATTTGCACAACGTCGGAGTAAAACCTGGATTATAATTTTTTCAAAAATGATTTAGCTAGAAAAATTCCGATACAACTACCGATTAAATAATATCAGCTAAGTAAACCTCTTGCTTTCATAAGTTCAGCACAAAGAATTGCACCGCCTGCTGCACCGCGTACTGTGTTATGAGACAGTATAACAAATTTATAATCAAAAATAGAATCGCTTCTTAGTCTTCCGATTGACACTGCCATTCCTTTATCGATATCCCTGAGGTGCTTTGGCTGGGGAAAGTAATCATCTTCAAAATAGTGAATCGGTTTTGATGGAGCTAAAGGCAGCTTAAGTGTCTGCGGTTCCGAAGTAAAGTTATCCCATACTTCCTTGATATCCTCTGCATTCACTTTTTTCTTTAACTTAATCTGGACACATTCTGTATGACCATCACTCACATTTACCCTGTTACACTGTGCACTGAGTTTAAAATCTGTATAATTTATTTTGCGTCCATTCAGCTCTCCGAAAATTTTTAATGGCTCGGTTTCAACTTTTTCTTCTTCACCTTTGATGAAAGGGATAACATTATCTTCAATGTCCAGTTTAACAACTTTTGGGTGTCCGGCACCGGATATTGCCTGCATCGTAGAAACATTCACGGCATCCAAACCAAAATTATCAAGAAGAGGTTTTAAAGCAATCACCATTCCAATAACGGAGCAGTTGGGATTTGTAACTATACATCCCTTACCATACTTCTGATGCTTGATTAATCCAAGATGATCCGGATTTACTTCCGGGATGAGTAACGGAACATCTTCGTCCATCCTGTGATTTCTTGAATTTGAAATCACAATATAACCAGCTTTTGCAAATTCAGTTTCAATCTCTCCGGCGACACTCGAATCGAGTCCGGAAAATACAACATGCGATTTCAAAACAGGTTCACAGTTTTGAACTTTTATTTTACCAATGTTTTTCGGCAGAGCGGAAGGTAAAAACCAATCAACAGCGTCAGCATAATTTTTGCCTGCAGATTTCTCTGAAGCACAAAGTTCCCTAACTTCAAACCAGGGATGATCGGTAAGTAATTGTATAAATTTTTGTCCAACACTTCCGGTTGCACCAAGAATTCCAACAGGTATTTTTTCAGATGATGACATTCAGACTAATATTAAAAATTGTTTAATTTACTTCGCATAAAGATAATAAATAATTTAAATTTAACTTATGAAAATCGGATTAGTGCAATTTAGTCCTGTCTGGGAAGACAAGCCGGCAAACAAGGATAAAATACTGAAGCTGGTAGATGGAATAAATAATCCTGATTTGCTGGTTTTCCCTGAAATGACTTTAACGGGATTCACAATGAATTCGGGTAATTTTGCTGAAGGAATTCTGGGGGATAGCTTCAGATTTTTTTCAAATATAGCATCGAAGTTGAATACAAATGTTTTCGCCGGAATTATTGAAAAAGGAAAAACGCGGAACTTCAATACCTTGCTTCATATAACTCCAAATAAAAAATTGGTTAAACTTTACCGAAAGATTCATCCGTTTTCGTATTCAGAGGAAGATAAAAACTACCAGGCCGGTGCAAATCCTGCAATTACAAAAATTAAAAAGTGGCAGATCGGATTATCAATTTGTTATGATCTTCGCTTTCCTGAACTTTACAGGAAATATGGAAAGAGGAGAACTCATCTTATTGTTAATATAGCCAACTGGCCTCACACACGAATTGAACATTGGAGGACA
>Ga0209640_10004686_pt1 | contig 11985 bp, 11 predicted proteins | sample RifCSP10_1_FD_184018 | JGI IMG/M metagenome (GOLD analysis project Ga0209640, IMG submission 184018) | Soil microbial communities from Rifle, Colorado - Rifle CSP2_sed 10_1 (SPAdes) (version 2) | ecosystem: Environmental > Terrestrial > Deep subsurface > Rock core/Sediment | place: Rifle... | reverse complement strand
GCCGCAGGGCCGCCCCGACGAAATCCCGATACAGGGGGTGCGGGCGGTTGGGACGGGATCGGTACTCGGCGTGGAATTGCGTGCCTGCGAACCATGGGTGATCCGGCAGCTCGATGATCTCCACGAGGTTCTTCGCCGGATACACGCCGGTGACCCGCATGCCGTGGCGGGTCAGGATCTCCAGGAAGTCGTTGTTCACCTCGTAGCGATGGCGGTGCCGCTCGCTGATGCGCCGCACGCCGTAGATCTGGTGCGCCAGGCTGCCGTCCTCGATCACGCACTCGTAAGCGCCGAGCCGCATGGTGCCGCCGAGGTCGCCGTTGAGGTTGCGGCGTTCGACGGAATTGCCGCGCATCCATTCGGTCATCAGCCCGACCACCGGATGCGCCGTGGGACCGAATTCGGTCGAGCCGGCGCCTTCGATGCCGGCCAGATTGCGCGCCGCCTCGATCACCGCCATCTGCATGCCGAAGCAGATGCCGAAATACGGCACGTTGTGCTCGCGCGCGAACCGGGCGGCCGCGATCTTGCCTTCCGCGCCGCGCTCGCCGAACCCGCCGGGCACCAGGATGCCTTCGACGTCCGACAGATGGTGCACGGCGTCCTCGGACTCGAAGAGCTCCGAGTCGATCCAGTTGAGCTTCACCTTGACGTTGTTCTGGATGCCGCCGTGGCCGAGCGCTTCGGCCAGCGACTTATACGAGTCGATCATGCTGGTGTACTTGCCGACGATCGCGATCGACACCTCGCCTTCGGGATGGCGGATGCGATGCACGATCTGCTTCCAGCGGTCGAGCGACGGCGGGCGCGACTCCACGCCGAAATGCTTGCAGATCGCATCGTCCAGCCCGCGCGCATTCAACCCGAGCGGGACGTCGTAGATCGAATCCGCGTCGGGCGCGCTTACCACGCAGTCGACCGGCACGTTGCAGAACAGCGCGATCTTCTTGCGATGGTCAGAGGGGATCTCGCGGTCGGAGCGCAGCAGGATGATGTCGGGCTGGATGCCCATCCGCTGCAGCTCCTTGACGGAATGCTGCGTCGGCTTGGTCTTGAGTTCCCCCGCAGCCGCCAGGTACGGCACCAGGGTCAAATGGATGAACAGCGCCCGCGAACGGCCGAGCTCGTTGCCCTTTTGGCGAATGGCCTCCAGGAACGGCAGGCTTTCGATGTCGCCGACCGTGCCGCCGATCTCGCACAGGACAAAGTCGGCATCGCCGGTATCGGCCCCTATGAATGCCTTGATCGCATCGGTGATGTGCGGAATGACCTGGATGGTGGCGCCCAGGTAGTCGCCGTGGCGTTCCCGCCCGATCACCTCGGAATAGATGCGCCCGGTGGTGATGTTGTCGGATTTGCGCGCCGCGACCCCGGTGAACCGCTCGTAATGCCCGAGGTCCAGGTCGGTTTCGGCGCCGTCGTCGGTGACGAACACCTCGCCGTGCTGGGTCGGGCTCATCGTCCCGGGATCGACGTTGATGTAGGGGTCGAGCTTACGCAGCCGGACGCGGAATCCCCGAGACTGCAGCAGCGAGCCGATTGCCGCCGTCGCCAGACCCTTGCCGATGGAGGAGACCACGCCGCCGGTGATGAACACGAACCGCGTCATGGAACTACAGTGTATAACACCGGCCGCTCGTTCCCAATGCGAAAGACACCGCTAAAACCGCGGCGGCAACGCTTTCGTGCGAATCGGCAGCTAGCGCTGCAGCGGAACCGACGGGACCGCGGGCGCCGACGGGGCGGCCGGGGGCGCGGGCAGGGTCGCGGCCGGCGGCTGATCCATGATCGACCGGACCCGGTTGGAACTGCCGGCCATCATCACCAACGCCATCGAGGTGACAAAGAACAGAGCCGCCAAGACACCCGTCACCCGGGTCAGCAGATTGGCTTGGCCGCGCGTGGTCATGAGGCCGCCGCCGCCGCCGCCGCCAATACCCAGCGCGCCGCCTTCGCTGCGCTGCACCAGGATGGCGCCGATCATGGCGATGGCCAGCATGATGTGGACTGCGAGAAGAACCCTGATCATGGCGGGACAGATAACCGATCAGGCCGGCGATTGTCATTGTTTGAATGGCGGCGAACTCCGGGCATCAGATGGCGATCGCCACCTTGCCGAAGTGGGCCCCGGATTGCTGGTAGCGGTACGCATCGAGCGCCTGGTCGAAACCGAAGGTCTTGTCGATGACCGGTTTGATCTTGTTCGCGGTCACCGCCGCATTCATCGCCTCGTACATGGCCCTGCTGCCGACGTAGATGCCGTTCACGTTGGCCAGCTTGCCCAGGACGGCCGACAGGTTGAGGCTGGCTTCCCGACCGGTCAGGTTGCCGATCACGCCGATGTTGCCGCCGTGCCGCAGCGCCGCCAGCGAGCGGCCGATCGTGCCGGCGCCGCCGACCTCGGTGACGTGATCGACGCCCTGCCCGCCGGTGGCCTTGACGACCTCGGCTTCCCACTCCGGGTATTTCTTATAATTCACCGTAGCATCGGCCCCTAATACCTTGGCTTTAGCCAGTTTCTCGTCGCTGGATGAGGTGATGACCACGCGTGCTCCGGCAGCTTTGGCGAACTGCAGCGCGAACACCGAAACGCCGCCGGTGCCGAGTGCCAAGACCCATTCGCCGGGGGCGAGCCGGCCGCGCACGAACAAAGCCTGCCAGGCGGTCAACCCGGCGCAGGTCAGCGATGCCGCCTGGGCGAAATCCAGCCCGTCCGGAATCCTGACCAGCCCTTCGGCGCTGAGCGCCACCTGCTCGGCCAGCATGCCGTCGCATGTGCCGCCGCCGAGCGCGGTGGCGGCAAACTCCGGCCGGAAGCGCCCGTCGATCCAGCCCTGGAAAAAGCAGGACGCCACCCGGTCGCCGGTCTTCCACCGGGTCACGCCCGGCCCCAGCTTGATCACCTCGCCGGCGCCGTCGGACAGCGGCACGATGGGCCTTTCCAGCCGCTGCGGGTAGCGGCCCAGCGCGGTGCTGAGGTCGCGGAAGTTGAGGGTCCAGGCGCGCGGCCGGACGATCACCTGGCCCGGCCCCGCTTCCGGGTCGGGCCGGTTCACCAGCTTCACGCCGTCCAGGCTGTTCGATCCCGGCTGGATCTCATAAGCGCGCATTGCGGTTCTCCCGTCTGTCTAGGCTGACTTGCTAGTGCGGCACGCTCTGAACAATGGTCCAGAAATCGTCGGCTTTCAGGCTGGCGCCGCCGATCAGGGCGCCGTTGACGTTTTTTACCGCAAGAATTTCCCGCGCGTTCTTGGCATTGACCGAGCCGCCGTAGAGGATCCGGATATCGGGCGGCGCATCGGCGCGGATCCTGGCATGCACCTCGGCGATCTGCTGCGCAGTCGCGGTGCGGCCGGTGCCGATCGCCCACACCGGCTCGTAGGCGACCACGGTGTTCGCCGCAGCTGCCGCTTCCGGCAGCGAACCTTTGAGCTGGCGCGTGACGATCTCGATGGTCTTGCCGCCGTCGCGCTCGGCCAGGGTTTCGCCGATGCAGACGATCGCGACCAGCCCGGCGCGGTGCGCTGCCGCCGCCTTCTTGCGAACCAGCGCATCGGTTTCGCCATGCTCGGCGCGGCGCTCCGAATGCCCGACGATCGCGTACCGGCAGCCCATGTCGGCGAGCATCTCGGCGCTAACGTCGCCGGTGTGCGGCCCGAACGGCTCGGGGTGGCAGTCTTGCGCGCCGAGCGCCACCGGCGCGCCTTCGATCGCGTCCGCCACCACGACAAGCAGCGGCGCCGGCGGGCATAGCGCGATGTCGCACGCGAGCCGGGTGGTCCGCGCGCGCTCGGCGATGTCGCGCGCCAGGCCGCGCGCGGTCGCCTTCAGCCCATTCATTTTCCAGTTACCCGCGATCAGCGGGAGCAATTTATCGGCCATGGTCATTGACTACCGGCGCAGCGGCGGGGATACAAGTCCCCATGCTTGAAGCAATGCGCCAAAGGGCCGGGAGTTGGGTCGTAAAAGGCCTGATGGTGATACTGATCGGCTCGTTCGGCATATGGGGCATCGGCGACATATTCAGCCGGGTCACCAAGCCCGACACGCATGTGGCCGAGGTCGGCGGCGTGAAAATCACCCCGCAGCAACTGAACGTGCAGTTCCGCCGCGATCTCGCCAAGCTGCGCAGCATGTTGGGCGTGGAGGTCGATCCCGAACAGGCGCGTGAGCTCGGCATCATGCAGCGCAGCCTCGACCAGATCATCGACGGCCAATTGCTGGCGCTCGAGGCGAACCGGCTGGGCATTATCGTGGACGACGACGAGCTTCGCGCGCAGATCGCGCAGGAGCCCGCGTTCCGCAACCCGCTCGGCCAGTTCGACCAGCGCGTGTATGAGCTGATGTTGAACTCGAACGGGTTGACCGAGGCCACGTACATAGCGAGCCTGCGCGAGCAGATTTTGCGCGGCCGCATCACCGGCCCGCTGGGCGCCGGTGCCGGCGCGCCCGCTCCGCTCACCAATGCAATCTATGCCTATCGCCATGAGAAGCGCGTCGCCGAGCTCGTGCGCGTCCCGCGCGAAGGCGCAGGCGAGGCGCCGCAGCCCGACGATGCAGCGCTCGCCGATTTCCACCAGAAGCACCCGGACCTGTTCTCCGCGCCCGAGCAGCGCGATGTCACGATCGTCTATATCGATCCCAACGATATCGCCGCCGACATCAAGCCGACCGATGAACGCATCGAAGAAGAGTTCGAGCGGCTGAAATCGCAGCTGGCACAGCCGGAAAAGCGCAATATCCTTCAGCTCGTCGCGCGCGATGAAGCGACCGCGCAAAGGGCCTACGAAGCCGTCAAGGCCGGAACGTCGTTTGCCGACGCAGCCCGCGATATCACGAAGCAGAGCGCCGAGACGCTGGATCTGGGCGCGGTCACGCGCAGCGATCTCACCCCCGATCTCGGCAAGGCGGCATTCGCCATCGCGGAAGGCGGCGTGAGCCAGCCGTTCCGCAGCGCGCTCGGCTGGCACATCGTCAAGGTCGAGAAGATCGAGCCGGCTCAAACGCCGACGCTTGCCGCGATGCGCGATGAGATGGCGCGCGAGGCGGCGCGGGAGCTGGCCACCGACGAAGCGATCCGCATCGCGAACCGCTTCGAGGACCGTCTCGCCGGCGGCGCCGATGTCGAGGCCGCGGCGCAGGCGGTGAACGCCAAAATCGTCAAGGTCGCCGGCCTGACCAGGGACGGCGCCGCGAAAGCAGGACAGCCGCCCGACGCGCTCGCCAAGGACATGCGTTTCCTGCAGCTCGCGTTCAATGCCGGCCAGGGAACCCAGTCGAGCCTCACCGAAAGCAGCGACGGCGGCTATTACGTGGTGCGCGTCGACGCGATTACGCCGCGCACCCTGCGGCCGCTGGCCGAGGTGGCGAAAGAGGTCGCGCAAGCATGGCGCCGCGAACGGCTGGACGAGCTTGCGCGCAAGAAGGCCGAGACGCTGTTGGAGAAGGTGCGGGCTGGTACGCCTCTCAAGGATGCGGCATCCGCGATCGGCTTGAAGAGCGAGACCTCGCTCCCGTTCACCCGCATCGCCTTCGGCGCGCAAAGCCCGATCCCGCAAGGCCTGACGCCGGCGCTTTTCAAGCTGAAGCCAGGCGGCGCGGACATGGCGCCGAACCAGGACGGCTATGCCGTCGGGCAGCTGGTCGAAATCCAGCCGGCCGATCCGGCCGCCGACAAGGCCGGCGCCGATGAGGTCGGGCAGGAGATCCGCGTCTCGATCGCCGGCGACATCATCGCCGAGTTCACCACCGCCCTGCGCGCGCGTTTTCCGGTCTCGGTCAATACGCGGGCGATCGAGGATGCCAGCGAAGGCCGCGACGTAGGCCAGCCGCCCCCGCAGCAGCGGTAAGCCAGTGGCAACGACGCTTCCGCCCGCCGTGGATCTCGGTGCGCGCGGCGAAGTGGCTCCGTCGCCCAGCCTCGCCGCGCTGTTCACCGGATTCCTGTGGGTCTCGATGCACGCGTTCGGCGGCGTGCTGCCCTGGGCGCGGCGCATGCTGGTGGAGAACCGCCGCTGGCTCGCGCCGGACGAATTCGTCGAGACCCTGGCGTTCTGCCAATTCCTGCCGGGACCCAACATCGTCAACATGTCGATCGCCGTGGGCGGCAAGTTCCGCGGCGTGCCGGGCGCGCTCGCCGGATTTCTCGGGCTGATGGCGGTGCCGTTCTGCCTGGTGATCGCGGTCGGCGTGTTCTACGCGCATTACGGCGACAACCCGGGCGTGCGCGGCGCGTTCGCCGGCGTTGCGGCCGCAGCAGCCGGCCTCCTCACCGCCACCGCCGCAAAGATGGCGATGCCGATGCTCGAGCACCGGTTCGTCAAAGCGGCGCCGTTCCTGGCGGTCGCGTTCGTCGCCGTGGCAATCATCCGCATACCGCTGCACTGGGTGATCATCGTGCTGGCGCCGCTGTCGATCGCCGCGTCATGGCGGTGGCGCAAATGAGCGAAACGCTCGGCATCCTCGCCACGCGCTATTTCATCATGGCGTTCTTCGCCATCGGCGGCGCCAACGCGATCGTGCCGGAGATGCATCGGCTCGCCGTCGAGCAGATGCAGTGGATGACCAACGCGGATTTTGCCAGCTATTACGCGATCGCGCAGGCGACGCCCGGCCCCAACATGCTGATCGTTACGCTGATCGGCTGGCACGCGGCCGGGCTCGCCGGCGCGCTCACGGCCACCGCCGCGGTGTGCGCGCCCGGCTGCCTGCTGACCTATGTGATTTTCCGCATGTGGGACCGGTTCAAGGACCGGCCGTGGCGCGCGGCGGTGCAGGACGGGCTGGCGCCGGTGGTGATCGGCATGATCTGCGCCAGCGCCTACTTGCTGATCCGGGCCACGGATCAGGGCGTGGTCACGCTCGCGATCACCGCGGTGACGGCGTTGGTCGCGTATTTCACCAAATGGAACCCGCTGGTCTGCCTTGCCATCGCCGCCGCGCTCGGCGTGGCGGGAGTGGTGTAATTTTCATTGTCATGCCCGCGAAAGCGGGCATCCAGAAACGCGAAGAAGACTGGATTCCCGCTTGCGCGGGAATGACATCCTATTTGCTGAACCAGCGCTGGTCGGCGAGCACGACCGAGGTCTCGATCTGGCGATCGGGAATGCTCCAGTAGCGGCGCAAAAGCCGTTCCTTCTCCTGCGGCGTCACCACCTTGAACGCGTGCTTTTCATAGAACCGGATCGCCCAGCGCGCGGCCGCCCAGGTGCCGATCAGCACCGGGCGTTCGGTCCGCGTCAGGAGATGGGTGAGCAGCGCCGACCCGATGCCGCTCCGCTGCCGCCCGCTGCGCACATAGGCGTGACGGATCAGGGTCACGTCCTGCACCGGCTGGGATCCCATCACGCCGGCAAGACCGCCGTGCTCCTCGACGCCCGCAAATACAACGCCGGCGGCGAGTTCGCGCGTGAGCTCGTCCGGCGGCATGTACGGCTCGTGCCACCGGTCGGCCGGGATCACGCCCTTGTAGGCATGGGCGGCCTGGTTGACGACGGCGAGGATCGCGTCGAAATCGCGGCGGCCGAGCTCGCGGATCATGCTGTGCGGTTCAGGCGGCGCGCGCTTCGGGCGCCTTGGTGATCAGCCCGCGCTGCACCGCCGGCCGCGCCTTCGCCTTGTCGGACCAGCGCTTCACGTTGGGGAACTTGGCGAGCATCGCATCGACGTTGCGCGGGCCGGCGAGATACGCCGCCGCGGCGATATCGACCACGGAAAAGTCGCCGCAGAACCAGTCGCGCCCGTGCAGCCGCTCATCGGCCACCTTCAGGAACCGATCCACGTCGTCGTTGAAGATCTTGAGCGCCTCTTCGTTGGTCGGCTTCACGAACAGCTTGAAGCGGGTCACGTTGGACATCGCGTTGCACAGATCGGTGCCGACGAACATCAGCCAGTCCAACGCCTCGCCGCGCTCCTTTGGCGATTTCGGCAACAGCTTGCCCGCCCTGTCGGCCAGATAGAGCTGGATGGCGAGCGAGCCGTACACCTGCGCGCCGGTCTCGGAATCCTCGATCAGCGGCACCTTGGCGACCGGGTTCTTCTTCAAATACTCCGGCGCGGTATTGCCGCGGTTCATCAGGTCGATCCACTTGACGGCGTATTTGACGCCGAGTTCCTCGAGCGTGATGGCGGCGCGCCAGCAGTTCGGCGTTGCGAACATGTAAAGGTCGATCATTCTGGGTTCTCCCCTTTCGGCCGCGATGCGGTCCTGCGTGCGAGGTTAGCGGCTTACCTCGGCGCGCGGTAGGGCTCCGATGACGGCTGTGAGCGGGGCGAAGGCGAATCCGTTCGCGCGGGCTTGCGGCATCCAATGATCGAGCGCGTCGAGGGTGACGTCTTTTGGATGGCCGATCGCGATCGCGTGGCCTTGCGCCCGCGCGCGCATCTCCAGATCGGCGAGCCGCGCTCGCACCTGTGCCGGCTGCTCCACGGCGTCGAGGAACACGTCGCGCTCGGCCATCGGCACGCCGAGGCGGCGCGCGGTATCGCCGGCGACCGATTGCGCGGTGGTGCGCGAATCCAGGAACAGAAGCCCGCGCCGTTTCACGTCCGCAAGCACCACGGCCATGCGGGCCGGATCGCGGGTGAGCCGGCTGCCCATGTGGTTGTTGATGCCGACATAGCCGTCGAAGCGGCCGAGCATCCAGTCAAGCTCCGACAGGATTTCGCCCTCGCCGGTCGAGGCGCGGATCGCACGCGGCCCGGGGTTTTCGGCTGCGCTGTCCGGCTCCATCGGCACGTGCACCAGAAGCTCATGCCCGGCGGCACGCGCCGCGGCGGTCTGCGCCGGAAGATCGGATGCGTAGGGCAGATAGGCCAGCGTCAGCGGCGGCGGCAGCGCAACCGCGCGGGCGGATCGTTTGCGATCCAGCCCCATATCGTCGATCACCAGCACGATGAGCGGCCGGCCGGATTTGATCGGCGCGGGCGCCGCGTTGCGCTGCCATGGCGGCATTGCGGGCGCGATGCTCGCGCGCGGTTGAACGGCAGCCATTGCAATCGCCCCTGGTGGGTTGACGTGCGCCCTCGCCTGCTGTTGCGGTGCCGGCAGCGACAGCATCGCGCGCCGGGATTCACGTCCGTCGAATGTGCCGAACAGATACGCAATCACCAGCGCCGCGCAGACGCCGGCGGCGATGATCACGTCACGGACGATGCGCCGGATCGGGAACCGCGGTTTGCGCTTCATGTCGGACAGCAGCATAACCGATCGGCTCGTAAACCCGGACCGGCTGTTCCCTGCCCTTCACCGTGATGGTGTCGATCTCCCGCAGCTCGAAGGCGTTGGTCAGCGCGCTGGCCGTGGTTTCCGAAATCAGGATGCGCGTGCCGTGCTGCTTGTTCGCGCCTTCCAGCCGCGACGCCAAGTTCACCGCATCGCCCATCACCGTATAGTTGAAGCGCCGCGGCGATCCGATGTTGCCGACCAGCACCTCTCCCGTATTGATGCCGATGCGGGCGACCAGCCGTTTGGCCGACGGCAGCAGGTCGTGCAGGTCGAGCTCGTCGAGCGCGCGCTGGCAGGCAAGCGCCGCGGACACGGCGTTCCTGGCATGGGCGGCATCGGCCAGCGGGGCGCCGAACACGGCCAGAATCCCGTCGCCGATGTATTTGTCGACGAACCCGCCGTGCGCTTCGACCACGTCGGTCATGGCGCCGAGATACCGGTTCATCAGCGCGACCAGTCGCTCGGGCGACAGCCCCTCCGAGATCGCGGTGAACCCTTCCAGGTCCGAGAACAGGATGCTCACCTCGCGCGTCTCGCCGCCCAGCGCGGGCAGCCGCTGGGTTTCCGACAGCTGCGCGACCACGGCGGGCGAGACGTAAAGCCCGAACGTGCGCCGCAGCCAGCGCGTATCCCGGTCCGCGATGGTGGTGCGGTAGATGATGGTGCCGACCGCGGCGATCGCGGCGGCGGCGAGCGGATCGAGCAGCGGCAGCACCAGGCCTCCGCGGAACGCGGCCGTCGCCGCGCCGATCCAAACCAGCGCCGCCACGCCGAGCGCGGCGGCGGCGAGCACCGGTGCGACGGCGAGGGTCGCGAACGCGGCGATCAGCGCGATGACGACCGTTACGGCGGCATAAGCCAGCGGGTCCAGTTCGCGCAGCGCATCCTGCCGCAGCAGGTTGTTCACCGCGGTCGCCTGGATATAGACGCCGGGAATCTCGTCGCGCTTGAGATTTTCGTTGTACAGCCCCTTCACCGGCTCGGTGGCGCAGCGCGGCATGGCGCGCTCGTTTTCGCGGCCGGTGATGAACCGCTTGCTCGTCACCTTGCGGTCCTCGACATCGAGCACCGCGCCCAGCAGCACCACCTTGCCCGCGAAATGGGTGCGGAAGTAATCCGCGTTGCCGGCCTCGGCGCAGGCAAACAGGTCCGCCAGCGGAAAGGTCGGGGCATCCGCCGCGCCGGAATCGAAATTCAGCGGCATCGCGTTCCGCTGCGATCCCGGAATGCGCCACGACCCGAGCGCAACGCCGCCATCGGGAAGATCGGCGGGGGCGACGCGGAGCGCGCGCGCGGCGAGCTCCAGGGTCATCGACGTCTCGGTCCGCGCGCCGGCCGCGATATCGTCCGACTCGAAGCGCAGCGGCACGCGGCGGATCACATCGTCGGCATCGCGGAACAGGTTCACCGAGCGGATGTTCTTCTGGTGCCCGACCGCGAAGCTCTGGCCCGGAAACGGGCGTATCGGCAGCAATTGATGCTGCACCTTGCCGAGCACGATCTTGTCCTGGTTCGCGGCGCGGCGCAGCTCAACCAGGAAATCGCGCTCGTAGCCCGGCACGAAGCGCTCGATGGAGGTGGGAAAGATCGCGTCGAACCCGATCACCGTGGCGCCGGCCTCGCGCACCGAGCGCAGCACGCGCGCGAGCTGCGGCGTCCACAGTGGCCGCGGCACATCGGCGAAGGGCGCCGCGCGGAACGTCTCCTCGTCGATCGCGATCACGGCGGTGGGCGAGGATTCGATCGGGTGCAGCCGGCCATATGTCTCGAAACGTAGCCAATGCAGCGCGTCGATCGACAGGCCTTCCAGCGCATCGAGCGCCGGATGAACGGTAATGGCCGCGGCGACAACCGCGATCGCAGCCGCAATGAGGACACGCTTAGGATTCATCGATAAACCGTTCGCGCTGCGACGTTGATCGCCTTCGGCGCTCAACGGGCGCGAACGGTGGCACAGCGATCAGAGGCGCACGAGACGGCCGACCAGCGGCCCCTGCCCCGGCTTGGCGAGCGGATCGACTTTGAACACGACCGAGGACTTGCCGGCCGTCGCACGGTACAGGCCGCCTGCGGTCAGCTCACGGTCATTCTTGGCGAGGTCGACGAACGGCGCGCGGGTGAGCGCCTTTTCCGGCACTGTGAACGCGATGCGCTCGCCGGACTTGTCCAGGCGTTCGATCACCACGTCGCCGCCGCCCGCGAGGGTGACGATCGGCGACAGGCCATAGATGGTGAGCTGCGGATCGGGCAGCTGGCCCGGCTTGCCGCGGAACACCATCACGCCGCTCTTCGCCGACTGATCGGCGGTGAGCCGCATGCGGCCGCCGTCGCATTCCACTTTCTCGCGTCCGATCTTCGCGTCCCGGGACTCGCTCTTCTCCGCGCCGATCACCACGCGCCCGCCGACGATCGTCTCGCGCGTGCAGGATTGCAGATAGCCGAGCACCAGTTTTCCGTTGGCGCCGAGCTGCACGATTTTGCCGGGAACGAGATAGTCCATCGGCGCGACGCCCGGGATGCCTTCCGTCACGTCCTCGACGATCGCGCTCGGCTGCTTCTGGCCCTGCGCAACCGTCGTCCCCGGCAGCAAGAGCGCGGCGAGCGCCACCATGCCAAGTCGTTTCATGAGCCACACTCCTGTCAGCCGCTCAACTCCCTGCCTGTCCGCCGCCGCCATCGCCCACCAGCGAGAACGGCGCCCAGAAGATCGGATGGGCATAGGAGAACAGCGTGCGCTCGCCCGCGGGATCGAGCGCGCC
>Ga0209640_10004685_pt1 | contig 11988 bp, 15 predicted proteins | sample RifCSP10_1_FD_184018 | JGI IMG/M metagenome (GOLD analysis project Ga0209640, IMG submission 184018) | Soil microbial communities from Rifle, Colorado - Rifle CSP2_sed 10_1 (SPAdes) (version 2) | ecosystem: Environmental > Terrestrial > Deep subsurface > Rock core/Sediment | place: Rifle... | reverse complement strand
CCGCCGAGGAACTGGCGACGGTTCAGGCCTGCGGTCAACAGAGTTGACTGTCTTCATATGTGCCGTTGATCATCCATTCCTGGGACCTCCATCGAGCGAGAGTCGGTATAGGTGCTCCAAAAAACATTCTTAGATTAATCTAAATTATATTTTTGTCAATCCGTTTCTTGAGTCACTCCCGCTACCGGCCACACTCGATGCAACTGACGCCCGCGTAAGGCCATGCCACCAATGCCTCAGGGACGGGATCAATCCTTTGACATTTGAACAACTGTTCAATATAATTCAACGCCGAGGAGGACGTGACACATGCACGAAGGAAACCGAGGGAAGTCACTGATCAAGCGGCCGGAACCTCAGCCCTCTGCGTCCGATGTCTGCGACGTGCCTGTAGTCCACGTGGAGAAGGTTCGGGCACTCAAGGACCACCTGCTTCCCGCCGACACCCTCTATGGCGTCGCTGAACTCTTCAAGGTCATGGGAGAGCCGACCCGCGCCAGCATCGTCCATGTGCTCGCTAAGGAAGAACTGTGCGTCTGTGATCTCGCTGCCGTGCTCAGGATGAGCGTCTCGGCCGTCTCGCACCACCTGCGTATCCTTCGCAACCTTCGCCTCGTGAAGTTTCGAAAGAAGGGGCGCATGGTGTATTACAGCCTCGACGACCCCCACGTTATCAGAATCTTCACCGAAGGCGTCCAGCACGTGAAGGAGGAATAGGACGTCATGTCGTCCACGCCAAGGAGTCTGGAGATTAGGGGGGTCCATTGCGCCTCCTGTGCTTTGGATGTGGAGCGCGCCATCACCGATCTTCCCGGCGTTAAGGCGGCCCGGGTGGAGTTGGGCGCGGGAAGGCTATTGGTGGAGCAGGAGGGCGATGGGCCAGACCTCGATGCTATTCGCCGTCGGGTCGAGGCCCTCGGGTATCAGGTGGGCGGGAGCACCTTTCCCCTCACCTCCGTCTTCGAGGTGGAGGGGATGCACTGCGCCGACGAGGTGGCGGCCCTGGAGCGAAGGCTGTCCCCCCTCTCAGGAGTCCAGGGCATCACCGCCGATATCGTCGGCCGGCGTCTGCGGGTCAAGCACGACCCGGCCCACGTCTCGCGCCATGAACTCGTCCAGGCGATCGGCGAAACCGGCATGACGGCCCGGGCCGCCGGAGAAGGCCCCCGGATGCAGCCGGCGCCGACTTTCTGGAGGCGAAACCGCCGGCTCGTGCTCACCACAATCTCCGGAGTGCTGACCGGGTTCGGCATGCTCCTCTTCCTCCTCGGGGCCGAACCCGGGCTCACCACCCCCCTTTACATCGCGGCCGTCCTTACCGGCGGCTTCTACGTGGCCAAGAGCGGCCTCCTCGCCGCCCGGCAGCGGCGGCTGGACATCAACTTCCTCATGAGCATCGCGGTGATCGGCGCCATGTTCATCGGCGAGTGGGCCGAGGCTGCCGCGATCACCTTTCTGTTTGCGCTCGCGGAATGGCTCGAGTCCTGGAGTATGGTCCGCGCCCGCCGGGCCATCGGCTCTCTGATGGAGCTGGCCCCGCAAGAGGCCCTGGTGCGCCGCGACGGCCGGGAGCTGCTTCTACCGGTCGAGGATGTGCGGTTGGGGGACACGCTGATTGTCAGGCCGGCCGAGAAGATCCCCCTCGACGGTCGGGTGATCCGGGGGGCCTCTACGGTCAACCAGGCGCCGATCACCGGCGAGTCGATGCCGGTAGAGAAGCAGGTGGGCGATGACGTTTTTGCCGGGACGATCAATCAGCAGGGAACCCTCGAGGTGGAGGTCACGCACCTCGCCGGGGACACGACGCTTGCCCGTATCATCCACCTCGTGGAAGAGGCCCAAGCTCAAAAGGCACCGTCACAGCGCTTCGTTGACCAGTTTGCGAAATACTATACGCCGTTGGTTATCGCGGCCGCCATGCTGATCACCACCATCCCTCCGCTTTTCTTCAGTCAGCCCTTCGACGCCTGGTTCTATCGCGCGCTGGTCCTCCTGGTCATCTCCTGCCCCTGTGCACTCGTGATTTCGACGCCGGTGACGATCGTCTCGGGCCTGGCCGCCGCCGCGCGCAACGGGGTCCTGATCAAGGGAGGGCGGTACCTCGAGGAAATCGGTCGCCTGAAGGCCATTGCTTTCGACAAGACCGGCACGCTCACCCGGGGCATCCCGGCAGTCACCGACATCATTACGGTTCAGGGTTCATCGTTCATGGTTCATGGTTCAGAAAAGGATTCCGCTTTCGACTCTCGACTCTCGACTCTCGACCAGAAACAGCGGGAGCTGCTGCGGATTACGGCTGCCATCGAAGCCCGATCCGAGCACCATCTCGGACAGGCCATTGTCCAAAAGACTCGAGCACTGGGAATTGAGTGGCCGGAGGTGGACGAGTTCCTGGCCCAGACGGGACGGGGGGTGCAGGCCCGGGTCGAGGGCCGGACCTATTTCATCGGCAATCACCGCTTTGCCGAAGAGATGGGCTTTTGCGGTCCCGATGTCGAAGCCATCCTTGCAGACCTGGAGCGGCAGGGGAAGACCGCGGTCGTGGTCGGAACCGATACGGAGGCGATCGGGATCATCGGCATCGCCGACCAGGTGCGAGAAAACCTGCCCGAGACGCTCCGCTCCCTCAAGACGACCGGGGTCCGTCACCTGGTCATGCTCACCGGCGACAATCGCGGGACCGCCGAGGCCGTCGCGAGGCGGTTGGGGATCGATGAATACCTGGCCGACCTGCTGCCCGAGGACAAGGTAGACAAGGTCCGCGACCTCACCCGCCGATATGGGGATGTGGCCATGGTAGGCGATGGGGTCAACGACGCCCCGGCGCTGGCCGCGTCCAGCATCGGCATCGCGATGGGGGCGGCCGGCACGGACCAGGCCCTCGAGACGGCCGACGTCGCCCTGATGGCCGACGATCTCAGCAAGCTCCCCTTTGCCATCGCCCTCGGCCGCCGCGCCGTCCGGGCGGTGAAGCAAAATATCACGCTGTCGCTTGCGACCAAGGCACTGTTCCTCGCGCTGGCGATCCCGGGATACGCCACCCTGTGGATGGCCGTCGCTGCCGATATGGGCGCCTCCCTCATGGTTATTTTTAACGGCCTCCGCCTCCTCCAGATGGGAGAGAGGCAGCACCGTCATTTGAGGGTTTAGCATGGAGGAATAGGAAGTTTCTAGCAGGTTGGTGAATCGCTTGCGGGATAACGGCGTATCCCGCAACCGTCGGAAGGAGCGAGCTGGCTTATGATCCTCATCGGAAGATCTCTCGTGCTCTTCGTGTTGGCTGGACTATGTGAGATCGGCGGAGGGTATCTCGTCTGGCAGTGGTGGCGGAATGGAGCCCAGTGGGTCGTCGGTGCACTCGGGGCTGCCGTATTGGTCCTGTACGGCATTGTCCCGACCTATCAGCCGGCGCACTTTGGCCGCGTGTATGCGGCGTACGGTGGAGTGTTTGTCGTGCTCTCGATTCTCTGGGGATGGGCGGTAGACCGCCTCGCCCCGGATCGTTATGACCTCATTGGCGGGCTGATTTGCCTCGGCGGCGTCTGCGTAATTATGTATTGGCCGCGGTGACATGAAAATTAGAACGCTACCTAGATAAATATAGCAATGACTTCTGTATACCTCGGTGCTATAGGTATGGGATTATTGCACGGCCTTGAACCGGGACATGGCTGGCTGGTCGCGGCCCTCCTCGCTCTGAAGCGGCCACGCCCCATTCAGTACGGCTTCCTGGCGGCCGCGATCATCTCCCTCGCCCACCTAGTGTCATCGTTCGCTGTGATCCCTCTCTATTACGGCATCCGGTGGTTCGTGGATCTTTCGGCACCGATCTTCAGATACGTTGCGGCCGGCACGCTCGCCTATCTCGCGTACCGCCTCTACACCGAATCCCCGCACGGGCACGGACATGGCCACGCAAAGCCAGAGCGTGGTCTCTGGGGTCTCACGCTCTATGCCTTCGCCCTGGGATTCGCACATGAGGAGGAGTTTGCCCTCCTCGCCTTCCTCGTCGGCGGGGCCAATCCCTGGTGGCTCATCACCGGGTATGCCTTGGCCGTCGCCCTGTCCGTGGTCACCCTCACCTGGCTGGCCATTAAGGCATACACATCCGTGCATCAATGGACCCATGAATACGAACCGTATATTCCGAAGATCGGCGCAGCCGTTCTGCTCGTCCTCGCCCTGCTCTTTGCCCTGAACGCGTAACGGGCGACGCGCCATACAGGAGTCGAATCTTCGATAGGTTCGATCTGGCCGAAGGGCTAGTACGAAATGCAACCTTGGGGGCGGCGGATTGTGGTCATCGTTGTCGCACTGGGTGGCATTGTGCTGGTCGCTCTGGGGATCCGGGAATTCCGGGAACTGCTCGAAATCGGGATGGCCCCACCGGGGATCTTGCATCGCAAGGTCCCTGTCACAACCGTCTCCCTCTTCCTCGGCCTCGTGATGATCCTGTGGGTACTTATCGCCGGGATTCGTTGGACACAATCCCGACATGATGCGGGGAACGAGACCGGACATCCTCCCTCGTCATGAGACAGGCCGTGCGGGGGAGCGTCTTCTGCCGGATGCAGTTGGCCGCTGTGGTAAACTAATTGTGGACGTACGCCCTGGAGATCCAGGATTGGTCCCGATGTCGGTCAAAGACCGGGCGGCCGGGATAGAATCATCGCTAGCATTGCGGTGTGGTCTGAGCAAGGAGGAACGGAAACGGGTTTGGAGAGGGCTACTCACTACAAGGAGGCGCGGTCTGTCCCGGCGAGTCTCCTCTCGCTCGGAGTGCTACTGTTGTGTACCGCTATTGCCTGCACGACCACCTCCGCGCCGCAGGTGGCTCGCAACGCAGCGCCGCCCCTGCAGCGGATGGATGACCCAGAGGCGGATGCTGCACTCCTGCGAGGCGAATGGGAGGAGGGGGCGCGGCTGCACCGTGCGCTGATCCAGGAGCAGCCCGGCAACGGGCCGGCATTCTACCATCTGGGGTACGCGTTGGGTCAGCTGGGGAAGTTTTCCGAGGAGATCGCCGCTTACCGTGAGGCGATCCGCCTCGGGGTGCGCGAAGGCGCGTTATACTATAATCTGGGCATCGCTCTGGCCACGTCGCTCGAGGACTACAATGGTGCCATCACGGCGTTCGGAGAGGGCCTCCGCGTGACGCCGGACGATCCCGAGCTCTGGTACAACCTGGGCGTGGCCTACCTGTCGAAACGGGATTTCAACCGCGCCCGGGACGCCTTTCAGGTGGCCCTCGAGCGCGATCCTGAGCACGTTGAAGCGCTGAACAATCTTGGCCACGCCCTGCTCGGCTTGGGAGACCGGGCTGGGGCTCGAGTGGCCTGGGAGAGGATCCTCAGGGCGGACCCGGGAAATGTGCTGGCGGAAAGGAACCTCCGTTTCCTGGAGCAGCAAGACGGGCGTGGTCCGGGCACCAATGGCCGTAATCCCGGTTTCGACGAGTACGGGGTGCAGTGATCCGCCAACCGAGGGACAATTGACGGAAAGGAGATCCTTGCGATGTCGAAGGGACGAGTAAGAAAACACAGAAAGCGACAGCGTCTCGCGGTCGTCGTCGGGACGGTCGCACTTGTGGCAGGAACCGTTGCCGCCATCTTGTTCTGGCCTGGCGTATCGCGTGAGACACCCCGGGCCTACGCCCTGGCGCCGGAGTCGCTTCTCCCTGCCGACATCCGGCAGGCGCCTACTCAAGTGCGGGAGGCTTACCGCTTTGCCGTCGCCAACCGGGAGGTCCTACGCTGGATCCCCTGCTACTGCGGGTGCGGGGCAGAGGGGCATACGAGCAACGCGTCGTGGGTCCGCTACGAGTTCTACCCGCTCGATCGGTTCCCCTCCTCATCGGGCTCGACGTCGAAGTTGGGCAGCCTGCCGGAGAGCCCATGATCACATGGTCCCTCGTGGCTGGGGCCGCCGGCATATGCGGAACGGCCGCCTTGTTGGCCCGCCTGAGCAGCCGAGAGCCCCCCTATAGCCCGGAGCGGTACTGGATCCTGGGGATGGCGGCCCTCGCTCCCGCCTGGCTCATCGCCTTTCTCGGGGGCATCGAACCCCCGGGAGCCGCGGTGCCCAACAAGCCCCTCTTTATCTTCTCCTCGGCGCTCCCCCTCCTCGGGGCCATCGTCACGGACGCCGTGGTCAGACACCTCCGCCACTCAGGGCGTGATCGTCGCCCCGTGATCTACTGGCTCTTGGGTATGGCGGCCCTTCTGCCTGGCTGGGCGACCAGCGTGATCGTCCTGATGGTGAAGACAAAAACTTCTTGATCCTTTCCCCCAGGGCAGGCTTTACCCTCACGATCGGGAGGCAAGAATGGGTGAGCGGATCCTCGGCATCCGGCAATTAGCTCGGGAGGCGGGGGTCTCATCGAAGACCCTCCGCTACTGGGAGACCCGGGGGCTGCTTCCTCCACCCCGGCGGACGCATACGAACTATCGCCTCTATGGGGAGACCGACCTGGAGCGGGTCCTCTTTATCCGGAAGGCCCAGAGCCTCGGCCTTACGCTGGCCGAGATCCGGCAGGTTTTCGATCTGGCCCGGTCCCGGAAGGCCCCCTGCGACGCCGTCATCCGGTGGACAGCAGAGAAGGTCCGAGCATTGGAACAGCAGCTTCGGATGCTCCGGGACCTGAAAGGGCGGCTCACGCGGTACCAACGGCTCTGGTCGGCCGAGCGGAGACCCTCTCAGCTCGGGCAGAACGAGATCTGCCGCTGCATCGCGTCCGTCCCTGTCCAGGATCTACGGGTCATGCGATCAGCCCCTCTCGGAAAAGGAGGTGAGAAGGATGGAAGCCAAAAAAATCGTCAGCCTGTGCCCGGCCTGCGACGCCTGTCCCGCCGTCGAGGTCTATGACGAGACGGTCCAGATCGGCGAGCCCGGCAACCAGGTCACCCTGGCCAAAGCGGAGTGGAACGCCCTCGTCGAGGCGATCCTGCAGGGAACGTTGACCATCCTCTAGGTACCATCATATACTCTCCCTCGATGGGCCATGGAGCGACGAAAAAGAAGAGGTTTGCCGGAAAGGAGGCTTCCCGGCAGATCCCAGAAAGAGGAGTGCCGAATTGGCCGCTCCTCTGCCTGGCCCTGATCGGGGCGACGCTCGCCGGGTATCTCACCATCACCGCATGGGTCGGGCAAAGCGTGCCGGGATGCCCGGCGGGCAGTGGCTGCGATATCGTCCTCGCGAGCCGCTGGGCGACGCTGTTCGGCCAGCCAACATCGTTCTGGGGCCTGCTCTCGTATCTCGGTCTCGTCGTCATTGCATGGATCAAACGTCGCGACCTTCACTGGAAGCTCGCCTGGATCGTCTCTTGCTTCGGGGCCTCGTTCAGCCTGTATCTGACGATCATCTCCCTCACGGAGCTCGAGGCAACCTGTCCATACTGTCTGACCTCGGCAGCGCTCATGATCGCCATCCTCGGACTGGTTGCGTATCAACGGCCCACCGGCCTCCCCAAATTCGCCTGGGGGACCTGGCTTGCCAAGACGGCTGTGCCGAGCCTCCTCCTCGTGCTCGCTTTGCATCTGTATTACGCCCGGACCTGGGGCAGGGCCGCCCAAGCGGAGGATCCCAAGCTCCAGGCCCTGGCCGTCCACCTGGCGGACTCCGGCGCACAGTTCTTTGGCGCTGTGTGGTGCCCGCATTGCGAGGACCAGAAACGGATCTTCGGGGCGTCGGCCCATCGCCTGCCCTACATCGAGTGCAGTCCCTATGGACGCTCGGGCCCCCAGGCCGCCCGGTGCCAAGAGGTGGGCATTCGGGTATACCCCACATGGATCATCAATGGCCGCCGCCACGAAGGCCTGCTGAGCCCAGGGGAACTCGCAGCCCATAGCAGCTTCACGGAGGCGGTGCCGTCCCGGTGACGCCGGGCGACGCGTAGCGCTTTTCGGGTCACAGGATCCTCCGAATCCGAAGGGAGGAGGGAACCATGAATCCCCCCATCGCCACGACGCTCCTCTTTGGCTACCTGCTGGGGATGGAGCACGCCCTGGAGGCGGACCACGTGGTGGCGGTCTCCACGATGGTCAGTCAAACCCGAAGCCTCCTCCGTGCCTTGGCCGGGAGCGCAGCCCTAATGCTCCTCGTCCTCACCACAGTCCAAACCCCGGCAAGGGATGTGCTACCTTCTGGCCTTCGGATTGGGATCCATTGCCGGGATGCTGCTGATGAGCAGCCTGGTGGCCCTCCCCTTTGCCCTGACCGCCGTTCGATTTCAGCGGATCAATGAGGCTGTTCGCATGACGGCCGGGTTGACCTCGATCGCCCTTGGCGGTTCTCTCATGCTCAGGATTGGGTTCGCCCAAGGGCTCTTCGCGTTCTCATGAGGGGTCCCCCGACTTGTCGCGGCGAACGACCCCAGGGAGGGGCAAGCGGATCATGACACCCTGGCGAAGGATCTCGGCGATGGTGCTCTTCGGCAGCCTCCTGAGCGTCAGCGCGGCTGCGCGCCACCAACACGCCGCCCATCATGTTGCGCAAGCGGAAGGGAAAGCCACGGGACCGATCCGTGTCACCCCAGAGGAGCTCCACCGATCCGGCGGCCTTCCGCCGGGATGGCAATTCACCCTTCCCCCCGGCGATCCCCGGGCAGGGCGCGAGGTCTTCATCAGGATGGAGTGTTATGCCTGCCACCGGGTGGCGGGGGAGTCCTTTTCCGGCGGAACGAAAGAGCAGAAGCCGGGTCCCGAGCTCTCGGGGATGGGGGGGATGCATCCCACAGAATATCTCGCCGAGGCGATCATGAACCCCAACGCCGTGATCATTACCGGCCCTGGATACACCGGCCCTGATGGCCTTTCCACGATGCCCGACTACTCCGAACTCCTCACCCTGCGCCAGCTCCTCGACCTCGTCGCGTACCTGAAGAGCCTGACCCCAAAGGCGGACGGCGCCCATCGCGGCCATTAAAGCCCAGAAAGAAAAAGGGCCGGAGACATCCCGGCCCTTTCACCCTGGTTATTCGCCCTCTTCTCGCGGAGGAACTAGCCTCCCCCAAGATTATTTGGTGTTGAACGTCACCGTGGCAGTCACCAGGGGCTCCCACGGCACGTGGTTGTTATAGCTCAGGACCACGATCACCTTGTGCGCGCCCGGCTTCAGGCCCTTGACTTCAAGCGACGTCGCTGCGGTGTGGTAGATTCCTTCCTTCTCCATTCCGCGCGGGATTTCGACGCCGGGTTTGAAGTCCGCCCGATCCACAAACAGGTGGAAGTGAGCCTCCTCCTTTGCCTTGGCGTCTGCGGCCGGAACGATTTTTGCTCCGGTCGATTCATAGCTGATTTTCACGGTGTCGCCGGCAATGGTCTCGCCATTCTTCGGCGACGTGATCTTCAGGGTCGGTCTGGCCTGCGCCCAAACCGATAGCACCGCGAAGGCGAACACGAGTCCGACTAACCCAGCCACGACGATGACCCGATGTTTCCTCGTCCTCATTTTTTCCCTCCTCAAAAAGCATTAAACCGAACCGAGTCCACCAATGTCTCTCGTTCGGTGACGCTCCTTTAGTTCTCACCCCCTCTCATGGACGGACGATAAAGAAACCCAGCATTCCGTCTTCCAAATGGTCGTGCACGTGGCAATGATACATCCACTCGCCCGGGCCGACCCCTTCACCGGCAACCACCTGAAACCCTGTGCTCTCCCCCGCGTTATGGGTGAAGGTGTCAATGAGGCGGTTCGTCCCGCGGTCGAGCCAGCGATGCCCGTGGATGTGGAAGGTGTGAAACCGATGACCATGGGTGATGACGACAAACTCGACTCGTTCACCAAGCTTCGCCTCCAAGAGGGGAGTGTGAGGGTACCTCCTGTTGTTAAACCACACGTTCTGCATCACCAGGATGAATGTCTTGTCCGGCAACGGGTCACCTGCCTTGCGAACGATCAGTGCCCCATACAGGCCCTGCTCGATGCCCCGCACGCCGTCTGGACCCGGGCCGATGACATGATCGTGGTAGTGCCAGTACCCGGCGGTGCCCGGCGCCGCGATCCAGCGATAGACATATTTGCCCCCTGGCGGCGCGAAGGAGCGCGTGTGCCGTGTCCCATCGCTGTCGATCTTGTAGTGGACCCCGTGGACATGCACACTTACATCGACGTCGAGCTGATTGACGAGCGTCAGCTCCACTTCGTCCCCTTCGTAGATTTCAATCGTCGGACCGGGCACGGTGCCGTTGTAGGTCAGGCTGCCTTCCGCCGCCCGCTGCGCCATAAGAGTGATCTGGTGCACCTTGGGGGCGAACTGTCCTGTCGGCGTCATCCCGCGCCGCACGGGGATGTGGGGGACCTGCGGGATACCCGTGACGGCATGCAGACCGTCCGCGACTGCTGTCCCCGGACTCGGATGGGGATGGGCCCCTGACGTCTCGGCGCCTGGAGGCGTGCTGGCCGCCCTCGCGCTCAGTGCTCCGCCGTACGCACCCAGCCCTACCGTCACGACGCACCCAAGGGCGACGATAATCCTCCCCATCTTTCCCTCATCTTCAGGACCTACCTATTCACCGACGCTCGAGCAGAAGGCACCGTATCACAAGTGCGTATAAGTTATCCTCGGCAGGCTTTCAGGTCAAGGGGCCGTTTTTGAAGGAGTCGCCTCTCCTGGGGGTCCTAGGACGCTCTCGGTGTAGGCGCGGATAGGCTAAGGGGAGGAGATAGACAGGAGGCCCTTGACAAATGCCGATGGACAGTACGATGATGCATGGATGCATGATGCGCCCACCGCGCTGAGGCCTTCCCGGCATGGCCGGGAGGGCCTTTGCTGTGAGACGTGGGCAGCCCACTTTCGCCGAACGGCGAGGGGGAGAAGGAAGGAGGCGCATGGCAGGGAAGACCCTGGGAGAGCTCGTGGAGGGCCTGGCACCCCTCGATGCCTCGGGGGGCGGGAATGTCCCGATCCAAGGGATCAGCAACGATTCCCGGCGGATCCGGCCAGGGTTCCTCTTCGTCTGCATCCAGGGATTCAAAGATGACGGGCACCGCTACGTTCCGGAGGCGTTAGAGCGGGGGGCAGCGGCGCTCGTCGTGGAGAGCCCTCTCTCCCGACCGGTGGGCGTTCCTGTGATCCGCGTGGCGGACGCCCGCAAGGCCCTGGCCCTGCTCTCGGCGCGATTCTACGATCACCCCTCCGCCCGTCTCACCCTCATCGGGGTGACAGGGACCCAGGGCAAGACGACCACGACCTATCTCATCGAGGCGATCCTACGCGAGGCCGGTATCCGGACGGGGCTGATCGGCACGGTGGTCCAGCGCGTGGGAGAGCGGGAAGAGCGGTCCACCCTGACCACCCCGGAATCCCTCGAGATTCAGCGCCTCCTCGACCAGTCGGTTCGCGCCGGGATCACGCATGTGGTCATGGAGGTCTCCTCGCACGCCCTTGCGCTGCACCGGGTCGCCGGGTGCGACTTCGATATCGCCGTCTTCACGAATGTCTCGTCCGACCACATGGACCTGCACGGGACGCGGCGAAAGTATCTGGACATCAAGGCCGCCCTCTTCGGCCAGCTCGGCGCGGATCCGACCAACTGCGCCATCGTGAACGTGGACGACCGCCAGAGCGGGCGCATCCTCGATGCCACCCGATGCCGCATCTTGACTTACGGCATCCATCGGGAGGCCGCCCTGACGGCCGGCCACATCACGGCGGGCCTTCGGGCCCTGGATTTTGTCGCCTATACGTCCCGCGGGCAGACGCCCATCCACATGGGACTCACGGGTGCCTTCAATGTGTACAACGCCCTGGCCGCTACGGGGGTGGGCCTCTGTCTGGACCTCGATCTCGAGACAATCAAGCGAGGGTTAGAAGGCGTGGCCTCTGTCCCGGGGCGGTTCGAACTCATCGAGCTCGGGCAGGATTTCCTGGTGATCGTGGACTTTGCCCACACCGCAGCCGCCATGGAGCAGCTCCTGACAACCACGCGGCCCTTCACCCAGGGCAGGATCATTACCGTGTTCGGCTGTCCGGGAGAGCGAGACAAGAC
>Ga0209640_10004684_pt1 | contig 11990 bp, 13 predicted proteins | sample RifCSP10_1_FD_184018 | JGI IMG/M metagenome (GOLD analysis project Ga0209640, IMG submission 184018) | Soil microbial communities from Rifle, Colorado - Rifle CSP2_sed 10_1 (SPAdes) (version 2) | ecosystem: Environmental > Terrestrial > Deep subsurface > Rock core/Sediment | place: Rifle... | reverse complement strand
CGTGGCGTCGGCCGTCGGCGGTCTGTGCTCGCTCGTGGTCGACGGTGTGACCGGCTACCTCGTCGAGTCCAGGGACGTGGCGGAGTGGTCGAAACGGATTGAGGTGCTCCTGCGCGATCCCGGCCTGGCCCGGTCGATGGGCGCCGACGCCGAGGCGCTGTCCCGGCAATTCTCCTGGGACATGACCGCTGCTCGGCTCCGCCGGCTGTACGCGGACCTGCTGCTTCGCGCGCCGGTGGAGTGCCGGTAGTCCGCACCAGGCATGCCGTCGACGCTGGGCGAGGCCCGAGCGTTCCTCGCCCGGCACCTCGAAGGCGCCATTGCCGCCGAGGAGTGGGTGCAGCATGTCGAGTACGACGGCGAACTCGAGCGCTGGTACGTCCGCTTCGGCTGCGAGGGCCGGGACGCGGCGACGATCTACTTCGATCTCAAGCAGCGGTCGCTCTACTACGAGCTGTACTTCCTCCCGATGCCGCCGCCGGCGGCGGACGGAGTGCCCAACGCGGCCTTCCTCGAGTGGCTCCTGAAACGCAACCGTTCGCTCTACACGGTGCATTTCGCGCTCGGCCCCGACGGCGACGTCTATCTGGTCGGCCGGACCCCGATCGGTGACCTCGACGAGGGCCGCCTCGATTGGATCATCGGCGAGATCTACGCGGCGACCGAGACCTGGTTCCAACCCGCCGTCCGGCTGGCGTACGGCCGCGCGTGAAGGACGCCGCCGTGCGAAATTGCCACTTGTCATCGCGACGCGCGGTCGTTAGGTTGGCCCGGTCGTCACCGAAAGGTGATGAAGCGGGTGCAGCCCGAGGGGCAGGCGGAACCGGTTCGTTCGGGGAAGTGCGGACCGAGACCAAGGGTTCCTCGGGCTTGCTCGCGTCTGGATGTCAATCCACCCACTCGGGTGGCGTGGCCGGGAGCCGGTCAGCGCGACGCCCCGGGGGCGCGCCGTGAGCCCGCCGCCGCGCGGGACCGTCGCCATCGCCTACGCGCTGTCGGCGACAGGGATTCTCGCCAACTCCATCATTCTCCCCGTCTTGCCCGACATCGCCCGCGACCTCGAGGTCTCGACCGGCCAGATCGGCCTCATCGTCGCCGCCGCGTCGTTTCCCGGGATCCTCGCGGCGCCCCTGATCGGCGTGCTCGCCGACCGGTTCGGACGCCGACCGGTCGTGGTGCCGTGCCTGGTCATCTTCGGGATCGGCGGTTTGGCCGCCGGGCTGGCGCCCTCGTTCGAGGTCATGCTCGCCCTACGGCTCGTCCAGGGTGTCGGCGCCGCGGGGTTGGTCAACCTCGCCATCGTGGTCCTCGGGGATCACTTCGAGGGCACGATGCGGGCCCGCATGATCGGCCGCAACGCCCTCGCCCTCACGATCGGACTCTCGGTGTTCCCCACCGTCGGGGGATTCATCGGCGAGCACTGGGGCTGGCGGGCGTCGTTCATCCCCTACGGCGCCTCGGTGGTGATGGCGGTGATCGCGGCGGCGGTGCTCCCGTCGACCCGACCTTCGCACGCCGTGTCGATGAGCGAGCAATTGCGCAGCGCCCGATCCTCGCTCCGTGATCCTCGCGTCTACGCGATGGCGGCGGCCGGGTTCGCCGTGTTCATCCTGGTGTTCGGGGTGGCGACCACCCTTCCCTTGCACCTCGACGAGGAGTTCGCGGCAGGCGCGCTGACGCGGGGCCTGCTGCTCGCGCTGCCCGCGGTGGGCGCCGGGATGATCTCCATCGGCATGGGAAAATTGTCGGAGCGATGGGGCGCGTGGGACATGGTGCCGCTCGGCTTCGCGCTCATCGCCGTCGCGTATGCCGGGGTGCCGATCGCTCCGGCCCTCGCGCTGGTGACCGTTCCGGCCCTGGCGTATGGCATGGGCGAGGCGTTCACGATCGTTCCGCTCCAGGACTACGCGGCGCAGATCGCCACGCCGGAACACCGGGGCGTCGTGATCGCCGTGTGGGTGGCGGCGGCCCGCGCCGGCCAGTCGGTGGGGCCGGCGGTCGCCGGGTTCACCATCTCGACGATCGGGACGGGCGGGACCTTCGTCGCCGGCACGGCGTTCGCCGCCGTGTTGACCGCCGTCTCACTCGGGACTCGGCCGGGGCTGAAAGCACGCGGGCTCGCGCCCGGCTAATGGCCCGCGTCGCCCGTGGTGCCCGAGTCGCGGGCGACTACCCTCCCCCGTCGATGGCTCGACTCGCTCTCCTCGGCGGCGGACGCATGGGCGAGGCCCTGATCGGCGGCCTGATCTCGTCGGGATGGCCCGCGGGCGACCTTGCGGTGGCCGAGGTCGTCGCCGACCGCCGGGCCGAGTTGGAGCAGCGGTTCCCCGGCCTCACGGCGGTGGAGTCGCCGGCGGCCGCCGTTGCCGGAGCCGACGTCGTGGTCGTCGCCGTGAAGCCCAACGACGTCGACGCCGCGTTGCGGGCCGCCGCCGGGGCGCTCGACGCGTCGGCCCTCGTGGTCTCGATCGCCGCCGGCGTGCGCATCGCCCAACTCGAGGCGCTCGCTCCGGGGAACCCCGTGGTACGGGCGATGCCCAACACGCCGGCGCTGGTGGGAAAGGGTGCGGCCGCGATCGCACCAGGTGCGAACGCCACAGGTGCGCATCTCACCACGGCAGAGCAGATCCTCGGGGCGGTCGGCATCGTGGTGCGGCTTCCCGAGGAGCTGCTCGACGCGGTGACCGGGCTCTCGGGCTCGGGGCCTGCGTACCTCTTCTACCTCGCCGAGGCGATGGCGGAGGCCGGGCGGGCCGAGGGGCTCGACGGCGACGTGGCCGACCGCCTCGTCGTTCAGACCCTCCTCGGTGCCGCGACGCTGCTGGCCGAGAGCGGCGACCGCCCCGAGGAACTCCGCGCCGCGGTCACGTCCAAGGGAGGGACGACCGAAGCCGCCATCCGGACTCTCGACGAGGAGGGCGTCCGCAGTGCCATCGTCGCCGCCATCGCTCGCGCCACGGAGCGGTCGAAGGAACTAGGCGACGCCTGAGGCGGCAGAGGCGGCATGCACGGCGTCCTATCTGCGGCGCCGCCGTTTTCCTCACATACGCAACATTGGCCCCACGTTCACCACAGTCCGTCACTCGGCAAACACTCGACAACACAGGCCACGTCCGATAGCCTGAGCCACGGCGGAGTATGAAAGGGGCCACTACTGTGTCCAAACTGTCCGAGTCACGGTTCCTGACCGTGCAGGAGGTCGCCGACCTCATGCGCGTGTCCTCGATGACCGTCTACCGGCTCATCAAGTCGAACGAACTTCGCGCGGTGCGCGTGGGCCGTTCGTTTCGGGTGCGCGAGGAAGACGTCGACGGCTACCTGCAGCAGAGCTACACCCAGGCGGGCTAGCGCGGTCCTTTCGCACGGCGGCTCGCCGCTGTGCGACAACTAGGTCGTGCAATCACTCCCGCGGACCGGCACCCCCGTGGTGTCGTTCCTTTCCGACTACGGCCACGCCGATGAGTTCGTCGGCGTGTGTCATGCCGTCATGGCGCGCATCGAGCCATCGATCCGCGTCATTGACATCACCCACGAGATCCCGCCGCACGACGTGCGGGCCGGCGCGCTGACCCTCGCGCGGGCGGTGCAGTACCTACCCGACGGGGTCGTCCTCGCCGTGGTCGACCCAGGCGTGGGGACCGACCGGCGGGCGATCGCCGTCGAGGTCGAAGGCGGCTTTCTCGTCGGGCCCGACAACGGCCTGCTCGCTCCCGCCGTCGCCATGGTGGGCGGCGCTCGCGCCGCGGTCGAGCTGACGAGCGAAGCGCACCGCCTCCCCGCTCCGGGCCCGACCTTTGACGGGCGCGACGTGTTTGCGCCCGCGGCCGCGCATCTTGCCTCGGGGGTGCCGCTCGCCGACCTCGGCCACGCCGTCGACCCGATGTCGCTGCAGCCGGGCATCGTGCCGCTCACCCACGTGGCTGACGGCGGGGTGCAGGGCGAGGTGCTGTGGGTCGATCGCTTTGGCAACGCCCAGCTCAACATCGACCCGGCCGAGCTCTCTGGCATCGGTGCTGCACCGGGGGCGCCGCTGGAACTCCAGATCGGCGACGATCGCCGGATCGTGCGCTGGGTCCGCGCCTATGGCGAGGGCAAGGAGGGCGAGCTGGTGGTGCTCGTGGATTCGTATGGCCTGGTGAGCGTCGCCGTGACGCGTGGTTCGGCCGCCGACGACGCGGGGCTCGCCGCGACGCGATCCGTCACCCTCAGGCTGCCCGGAGACTGATCGATGCGTCGGGGCACCACCATCGCCATCGTGCTGTTGCTGCTGCTGATCTTCGGGGCGTCGTTCGTGCAGTTCGTGATCCTGTCCCGCTGATCGCGCCGGATCCCAGAGCACACCCTCGGTGACCGCCGGACCGACGTACGTCCGTGCCTGGATTCTCTCCAAGGGGATAGGGTCAGACGACCGTCGTCGGAGCCTGTCGTGTGCGGGCGCAACCACCACTTTGGGGAGGGTCGATGAAGCGAGTTCTCGTATTGATGGGAGTCGCGGCGCTTGCAGGCGGCGCACTTGGAGCCTGCAGCGACGATGAGGAGTTTGACCAGGCGGCGTACTGCAAGATCGCTCTCGAGTTGGCGGAGCAAGAGGCGCCGACCGATGAGCAGCTCGACGAGTACGTGGCGGCGGCACCGGACGAGATCAAGGACGACGCCGCGTTCGTCGCGGGAAAGTTCAAGGATGCCGACGGCAACATCGGCGCGATCTTCTCTGATCCCGAGGTGCAGGAGCGGTTCGAGAGGATCGAGGCCGCGGAGAGGTTGCACGACTGCGGCACACAGGGCGACGACGAAGGTGGCGACGACGGTGAAGAGGAGGGCGCCGGAGATCCCGAACCGGCCGAGGGCGCGACCGTCGTCGAGGTGACCGGCGTCGAGTACGCATTCCAAGGCGTGCCGGAGACCGCCGCGGCGGGCCCGACGGCGTTCCAGTTCACCAACGGCGGCCAAGAGATCCACGAGATGGTCCTCATGAGGCTCGTCGAAGGGAAAACCGCGGCGGACGTGCTCACCCTAGAGGGCGAGGACGACCCGAACAGTGCGGCGATCATCGAGGAAGAGGTCGGCGCCCTGTTCGCCGAGCCAGGCGGCGAGCCAGGCGGATTCCTCAATACCGACCTCTCGGCAGGCAACTACGCGCTGTTCTGCTTCGTTCCCGGTGAGGGCGGCGAGCCGCACGCCGCGCAGGGAATGAGCGCTGAGTTCGCGGTCGCATAAACGCCATGAGGTTTCAGCCGCTCGAACGCGTGGACACGCGCTCGAGCGGCTGAAACTCGGAGACGGTGGACGTGTCAGATCTGGACGCGTCAGCCGAGGGCGAGATCTAGAAGGCGTCGCCCCCGAGGCGGCGGATGTCCTGTTCGAGGGTTTCGAGGCCCTCGATCTTCGACACACACAGAGCGACGCCTGCGGCCTTCGCCTCGCGCTCGAGGGCGGCGTCGAGGTAGGCGGTGTAGAGGATGATCGCCTGGTCGGGGCGCTGCTCGCGGATGGCCCGGGCGGTGGCGATGCCGTCCATGTCGGGCATCTTGTAGTCGGTCACGACGACGTCGGGGTCGCACTCGGCGACCTTGGCGACGGCCTCAGCGCCACCGGATGCCGAGCCCACCACTTCGAACTCGGAGAGTTCGAGCATCTGGACGAGCATCTCGCGCACTTGGTCCGCGTCGTCGACGACGAACACCTTCACGGTCACAGCCGGAAACCTACACGGCCGAGCCTCGCTCGCCAGAGACTGCCAACGGAGAAGGGCGCGGGACGAAAGGGAGAAGGGCGCGGGACCGCCGGCGCTGGAAAGGGCCGGGAACGCGAACGGACCGCCGGGGCGGCGGCGGTCCGTTCGTGCTGGCTGGGGTTGGCGCAGCGGGGTTTAGGAGGGCTTACCCATCGAGGGCCCGGAGGCGGTCGAGCTGATAGGTCAGCTGCGGCGAGGGAGCCTCGGTCGGAACCGCCGCCGATGGGTCGGTGCGGGGCCGTTCGCCCCCCGACGGGTCCGGGCTCGTGCTCGAGATGGGCTGAGTGCGGCCGCCGGAAGAATTCGGGGTTCCGGAAGAAGGAGCCGGTGTGGCTGGGGCGGGCTGGGAGGCGAGTTCCATGAACACCTCGGAGACGAAGATCGTCCCTTCAGCGTCAAGGAATACACCGATTCCAACGTTCCGGAACCCCGGATCTATGAGATTTTCAAGGTGGCTGGGAGAGGCCTCGAAGGCGTCACAGAGTGCGCCCACGGTCCCGCCCATCCCCACGTTTTCGCCGAGCCGACGCCACTGGACGGTGATGCCGTCCGCGAGGTCGGAGTGCCAGATCTCCCCCGCGTCCGCCATCGTTGCTGCCCAGTTGCGAGCCTTGGTCACGAGCTGCCCGTGTGTCTCGAGCAGACCGAGGCCCTCGCTCGCTCGGAGGGAGTTGATGCAGTTCACGAACTCGGATTCTTTCCCGGGGTCGTTGACCGGGCCGCTCTGTTGTGCGGCCGCCCCTTGCGGGACTCCCAAGGCCGCCGTCAACACCATGGCGGTAGCCGCGAACAGCCTGCGCATCCCTCACTCCGTCGCCGTCTTGATCCGAGCGAGAGCGGGTGCTCCCATTCGGTAGCCCGGCTGCCCTTCCTCCCGGTCGCCCGGTTGGGGTAGGCCCGTGGCTTTGCGTCACCGGGTTTCCCCGGCTTTGCCCTTTCGTGGGGTCTTGCCTTGCTTGCCCTTCTTCGGCGCGCCCAGGGTGATTCCTTAAGGGGATTTCTCGCGCAGAGTGTGAGCTTTCGTGCGGAGGTACGCCCGACTCGTTCTGCTCGCCGGATTCGTGCAGATCGGTAGGATCGCTGTCCGTGGTGGCCCTGCCCGAGCGGATGATCGAGACCTATGCGTCCGCCGACGTCGTGGTGGCCGGCGGCGGACCCGCCGGGCTCGACGCCGCCCTCGCTGCCGCCCGGGCCGGCGCCCGCACGATCCTGCTGGAGCGCTATGGATTCCTCGGGGGCAACTTCACGGCCGCCTCCGTCGGGTCGATCTGCGGGCTCTACGTGGGACGCGGTGGTTCGGGACCCGCCGACTGGGACTACGTGGCGGCCGGTCTCGCTCGAGAGTTCGCGGAGGGGCTGAAGGATCGCGGCGCAGGCCACGGTCCGATCCCGTTCAAAGAGAGCGCCGTGATGCTGTACGTGCCGTGGGCGGCCAAGCGGCTGGCCGACCACCTCGTCAACTCGGAAGAGAACCTCGAGGTGTTGCTGCACTCGTTCGTCTGCGACGCCGTCGTCGAGGGGCAGACTGACGGATCGGTCGGCGCGCCGACCGCTGGCTCGGTTGGGGGCCCGGATGGCGCCGTGGTGCGCGCCGCCGTCCTCGCCACCAAGCGCGGACTCCGTGCCATCACCGGCAAGGTGTTCGTCGACTGCACCGGCGACGCCGACCTCTCCACGTTTGCCGGCGCGCAGACCGATCTTGGTCCCGCCGGCCTGCGGCAGCACGCGTCGATGCAGTTCTTCTTCCAGCACGTCGACGGCGGCGAGGCGTTCGCCAACATTGGCCGCCTCACGGATCTGATCACCGAGCATGGCTCCCATCTGTCGCGCGACGGCGGCGCGCTGATCCCGACGCTCCGTCCTGGCGAGTTCGTGGGGGCCATGACGCGGGTCCGGAATCCCGACGGCTCGCCCATCGACGTCACCGACCCGCGCGAGGCCACCTGGGGGGAGTTCGAGGGCCGCCGCCTTGCCGAAGAAGCGGCCGAGTTCGTGCGCGAGCACGTGCCGGGGTTCGGCGAGGCATTCCTCTCCGACACGGCGCCGCAACTCGGCGTGCGCGAGACCCGCCACGTCGTGGGCGACTACCTGCTCACCGGCGCCGACGTTCTGGGCCAGGCCCGCTTCGACGACGCGGTGGCGGCGGGCGCCTGGCCGCAGGAGTTCCACGTCGAAGGCCGCTCGACGGACTACGTCTTCCTTCCGCCGGGCGGGTACTACCAGGTGCCGTTCGGATCGCTGCGCGCCAGGGGTTTTGCCAACCTGCTCGTCGCCGGTCGGTGCATCTCGGCCGAACACGCCGCGTTGGCCTCGACCCGGGTGATGGCACCGAGCATGGCTTTGGGGCAGGCTGCGGGGATCGCGGCGGCCCTTGCCGCGCGCGACGGGTCCGCGGTGGTCGACGTCGACGTCGCGGAACTCCAGGATGACCTGGTCAAGGAAGGGGCGTTCCTCGGATGAACCTCGCGGGCAAGCTCACGGCCGCGGCATCGACACGGGCCGACGCCGTCGCCCTCTGGTGGCGCGACGAGTCGCTCACCCACGGCGAGCTGTCGGCGCGGGCGGCCCGGTTCGCCGGGGGCCTTGTCGGCCTCGGGGTCGGCCCCGGTGACCGCGTCGGCGTCGTGTGTGCCAACAACCCCTACTGGGTGATCTCCTACGTCGCGGCGCTGTGGGCGGGTGCGACCGTCGTGCCCGTCAACCCGCAGGGGAGTCCCGACGAGATCGCCCGCGAGCTCGATGGCACCGGCACGGTGGTCGCCGTGGTGGGCCCTGCGGGCCGCAAGGCGGTCGACGCGGCCCGCGACGCCGGAGGGCTGGGCGGAGTGACCGTCGTGGGAGCGGGCTCGAGTGCGGAGCACGGAACCGGCGGCGCCCTCAGCTTCGACGACCTGCTCGAGTCGGAGCCGGTGCCCATGGTCGAGCGTGCGGACGCGGACCTCGCCGTCCTCGCCCACACGAGCGGCACCAGCGGGTCGCCCAAGGCGGCGATGCTCACCCACGGCAACCTTGGCTCCAATCTCGACCAGGCGCTCGCCCACCCCACGCTCACCGTCGACGAGCGCGACGTCGCCCTCGGCGTGCTGCCGCTGTTCCATTCGTACGGTCTCAACGCCGTGCTGGGGCTCGGCCTCGCCACCGGCGGGGCCATCGTGCTCGTCGAGCGCTTCGATCCCCACGGCGACATCGAGACGATTCGCGAGCGCGGGGTGTCGGTCGTGGCCGGCGTGCCGCCCATGTTCGCGGCGTGGCTGGCGCTACCCGACCTCGGCGCCGACGCCTTCGCTGGAGTGCGGCTCGCCATGTCCGGCGCGGCGCCCCTCCCGGTCGAGGTGCAGCGCGGGTTTCACGAGAAGTTCGGCGTGGCCCTCCACCAGGGCTACGGGCTCACGGAGGCGTCGCCGATCGTCACGACCACGGGGTCCGAGGGCTCGCCCCCGCCCGGGTCGATCGGGGTGCCCCTCCCCGGCGTGGAAGTGCGACTGGTCGACCTCGACGGCGAGGACACGCTGGTGGGCGACGCGGGGGAGATCTGGGTCCGCGGCGCCAACGTGTTCGCCGGGTACTGGCACGACGAAGAGGCCACCAAGCGCGTGCTCGACGACGACGGATACCTCCACACCGGCGACATCGCGGTGGCCGACGACGGCGGGCATTTGTTCATCGTCGACCGATCGAAAGACCTCATCATCGTCTCGGGGTTCAACGTCTACCCGGCCGAGGTGGAAGAGGTGCTCATGCGACACGAGGGCGTCGCCGAGGCGGCGGTCATCGGCGTGCCGCACCCGCACACCGGCGAGACGGTGAAGGCGTTCGTCGTGGAGGCGCCCGGCGCCCACCTCGACGAAGAGGAACTCGTCGCCCACTGCGCCAAACACTTGGCGCGGTACAAGGCTCCCTCGGCCGTGGAGTTCGTCGACGAGTTGCCGCGCGGCCTCGCCGGCAAACTCCTCCGTCGCAATCTCGTCTGATCTGCTGGGGCCTCGCGTGTTTTGACGCGACGGGATGGTCGTGACTTCCTTGATCCGGGCCGAATCCCAGCCACCCGCATGCTCCAGAACGTGGCCCCGCAACGGGTGGCGTGCGCCGTTATTCTCGGCCGCTGATGGCTGGCGTGAAGTTCACCCGGAGCGCCGACGGTACGGAGATCGCCTGGGCGGAGCGCGGCGAGGGCGAGCCCTTCATCGTGATGCCGCCGTATCCCGTGAGCCACGTACAGCTCGAATGGGAGCAGCCGCAGGGCGAGATCTATCGGCGAGTGAGCGAGCGGGCGCGCCTGATCCGTCTCGACCCGCGCGGCGTGGGCATGTCGTCTCGCACGCCGCCATCGTTCGCGCTGGACCGCCATGTCGAGGATCTCGCCGCCGTCATGGATGCAGCGGGTGTGGAGACCTGCGCGCTGATGGCGATGGAGACGGGAGCGTTCGCCCCGACCACCTTCGCTGCCCGTCACCCCGAGCGGATCCGTCATCTCGTGCTCGTGAACCCCTTCCTGCGCGTCTCTGACTTCCTGCAGCAACCGCAGACCCTCGTCCTGACCGACTTGCTCCTCAAGGACTGGGAGCTGTTCTCCGAGACGATCGGAGGCGTGGCGTTCGGCTTCGGACGTCAGGAGGCGCAGACCTATGGAGCCTTTTACCGGGCGTGTGTGACCCAGGACGTCGCTGGTTCGCTGATCCGGGAGTCCCTCCAGACCGAGACGATGCACGAGGATCTAGCGAGCGTCCGAGCGCCGACGCTCGTCATTCGTCATCGTGAACTCAAACTCGTCACGACGGACATGGTGCGCGAGGCGGTCGCGTTTCTCGCCGACCCCACCTACGTCGAGGTGGGCGGACGCTACGCCGACAGCATCCCGGAGACCGTCGATCGCGCTCTCGAGTTCACCGGCATGGCCGATCGTCGCGGTACGGCTCGATCCGAAGCCACCGAACCGCTGCCGACGGGGACGGTGACCTTCTTGTTGACGGACATCGTGGGTTCGACGGAACTCTGGGATCGCGCTGCGGCCGAAATGGGCCACGCGTTACGGCGTCATGATGAGCTGGTCGGCCGGGCAGTGGAACAGCACCACGGCACGTTGGTGAAGAGCAAGGGCGAGGGCGATTCGTCGTTGTCGGTGTTCGCCCGGGCGAGCGACGCCGCTGCCGCCGCGGCGGCAATCCAGTCCGCCATCGCGTCGGAGGCGTGGCCGGGGGACTGCGCGATCTCGATTCGTGCCGGCCTTCACACCGGCGAGGCGGAGGTCCGCGACGGGGACTACTACGGACCCACTGTCAACCGGGCGGCCCGACTTCGCGGTCTGGCCGGCGGCGGCCAGGTCGTCCTCTCGGCGGCAACTGCGGCGCTTGTCGCCGACCATCTCCCCGACGGATGTTCGCTCGTCGTTCTCGGAGAGCACGCGCTGAAGGGTCTCCGCCGACCCGAGCAGGTGCACGAACTCCGCGGGGCGTGGTAACGGCAGGGCCGCGCGGCCGTCGCCGCTACGCGTCGGAACGCGCGAGCAAGAAGCCTGCGTAGATGAGGGCGACGCCCGTGACGAGGGTGATGGCGAACGCCTCGTCGTGGCCTCCGAGCAGGCCTTCGAGGATCCCGCCGGCCGACAGCACGAGTGTGCCCAGCGCGATGAGACCGTTCGCGCCCGCCCGTCGTCGTGCGTCGGTCGTGCGCCGCGAGAAGTAGCGCCCCGCCGACCACAGGGCGCCGACGATGACGACGACCGCACCCACGCCGCTCCCGACCGCGGCCAAAATGCGCGGAAAGGCGTCGAACAACTCGCGTCCCTCGGGGATCGCTTCGCGGGGGACCGCGCCGTGCATCGGCGCGGCGAGCACCACCCCGGCGGCGAGGCCGGTGAAGGCCAGGACCACCGGCTGGGCCCGGGCGCCGACGCGGGGCGCGAGGAGATGGACGGTGCCGAGCGCCAGCCAGGGAACGTTGACCACTGCGCCGAACAAGTAGAACGCCCGGAACGTGCCCCGGTCCCAGCCCGTGGACGCGCCCACGGCGAAGGCGGCCGACGCCACGGCAAACAGCGCGAGCGCCACCGCCCACGCCCCTTCGTGCGCACGGCGGTGGCGGGTCCAGCGCACAAAGACCGCCTCGAAGAACAGCGTCGAGACGGCCGTGGCGAGAAAGGCGAGCAGGGCCACCACGAGGCCAGGAGCCTACGAGCCGAGGTCGCCGGTCCCAGGCTCGACCGCTTGCGCGCTTGTGAAGCCGCAGGTCAGAGGACATTCCGTGGTCTTGTGAACAT
>Ga0209640_10004681_pt1 | contig 11993 bp, 11 predicted proteins | sample RifCSP10_1_FD_184018 | JGI IMG/M metagenome (GOLD analysis project Ga0209640, IMG submission 184018) | Soil microbial communities from Rifle, Colorado - Rifle CSP2_sed 10_1 (SPAdes) (version 2) | ecosystem: Environmental > Terrestrial > Deep subsurface > Rock core/Sediment | place: Rifle... | reverse complement strand
CCGGATCATGGACTCCACGTCCCGGCCCACGTAGCCCACCTCGGTGTACTTGGAGGCCTCCACCTTCAGGAAGGGGGCGTCGGCCAGCCGGGCCAGCCGGCGCGCGATCTCCGTCTTCCCCACCCCCGTGGGCCCGATCATGATGATGTTCTTCGGCGCCACCTCGTCCCGCAGCTCGGGGGGGAGCCTCTGGCGGCGCCAGCGGTTGCGCAGGGCGATGGCCACGGCCCGCTTCGCCTCCCGCTGGCCGATGACGTACTTGTCGAGTTCCACCACGATCTGGCGCGGCGTCAGGTGGTCCATCAGAGCTCTTCCATCGTGATGTGCTCGTTCGTGTGGACGCAGAGGGAGGCGGCGATCTTCATGGCCTCCTCGGTGATCGTCCGGGCCTCCAGGTCGGTGTGCTTCACCAGGGCCCGCGCCGCCGCGGCCGCGTAGGGCCCCCCCGACCCGATGGCGATGATCCCGTCATCGGGCTCGATGACGTCCCCGGTCCCTGAGATGAGGAGGGAGTGCTCCCTGTCCACGACGGCGAGGAGCGCCTCCAGGCGCCGCAGGGCCCGGTCCATCCGCCAGTCCTTCGCCAATTCCACCGCCGCCCGGGGGAGGTTGCCCCGGTACTCCTCCAGCTTCGCCTCGAACTTGGTGAAGAGCGCGAAGGCGTCCGCGGCCGCCCCGGCGAACCCCGCCAGGACCTGGTCGTGGTGCAGCCGGCGGACCTTCTTCGCCGTGTGCTTCATGATGGTGTCGCCGAAGGAGACCTGGCCGTCGCCGGCCAGGCAGACCTTCCCCCGATGCCGGACCGAGAGGATGGTGGTGCCGCGCCACCGCGCCTGCTCGCCCCGCACGTCTCCCCCCTCAGGCCTTCGGGTGGGCCCGATCGTACACCTCCATCAGGCGGTCCAGGTGGAGGTGGGTGTACCGCTGGGTCGTGGAGAGCCGGGCGTGGCCCAGCATCTCCTGGATGGCCCGCAGGTCGGCCCCGGCGTCCAGCAGGTGCGTGGCGAAGGAGTGGCGCAGGCCGTGGGGGGTGATCCGGCCGTGAAGCCCCGCCCGCGCCAGGCCCGCCGCGAGCCGGCGGGCCACTCAGGGCGAACGGAAACCTGCGCGCTACTTCGCCTTCTGCTTCTGCCGCTGGTCGGCGATCATGGTGCCCAGCTTGAACGGCTCGAAGGTCGGCTTGTAGCTCTTCTCGTCCAGGAACTGGCGCATGCCGGTGTTGTAGGAATCCTCGGAGTCGCCCACCTTGATCGCTTGGCCCTTGGCGGCGAGATAGTCGTAGGCCTGACCGAAATCCATGTTGCGCACGTGGCGGATCGCCTGCTTGGTCGCGCGCAGCACCGCGGGGCTCTTCTTCATCAGCTTCTCGGCTAGCTCGACGGTCTTGGCTTCGACGTCCTGCTTCGGCACCGCGAAGTTCACCATGCCGATGCGCGCGGCTTCCTTGCCGTCGAACGGCTCGCCCAGGCACGCGTAATACAGCGCGTGGCGCGGCAGCACGGTATCGGCCACCGCCTTGCTGACCAGGGCGCCGGGCAGAATCCCCCAGTTCACCTCGGAGAGCGAGAACGTCGCGTCCTCGGCCGCGATCGCGAAGTCGGTGGCGAGCAGCTGCATGAACGCGCCGCCGACGCAATAGCCCTGCACCATGGCGATAGTCGGCTTGTCGTAGCTGTAGAGCCGTTCCCAGCGCCAGCGGTTGGCGGCCGATGCCGCCTTCTTGCGGCCGGCGGCGTCCTGCTCCAGCGCGCGGAAGAACAGCTTCAAGTCCTGCCCGGCCGAGAAATTGCCGCCCGCGCCGGTGATGACGATGACCTTGGCGTCCTGGTCGGTCTCGAGCGCCTCCAGCGCCTCGTCCATCTCGTAGTGGAGCTGCGGGCTCATCGCGTTGCGCTTGTCCGGGCGGTTCATGATCACCCAGGCGATGCCGTCGCGCTTCTCGACCTTGACGTTTTCCCGGCGCTTATCGCTCATCCTTCTGGTCTCCCTAAGGGGCGTTGCACCCCGTTTGCTTGGCTGGCGAACCATGACTCATGCGGTGGGGGGAGTCAAAAGCGCCAGTTCTATTCCGTTCGCCCTGAGTAGCGTCGCGCATGCGACGCATATCGAAGGGCGTTTGCCGTTCATCCTTCGATACGGCCGCCGCTTCGCGCGGCCTACTCAGGACGAACGGATTATGATTTGGGCTGGTAGAGGCCCTGCGGCTCCACCAGGAACATGCGGTTCAGCCGCGCGCGGTAATTCTCCATCGCGATCGTGGCGGCGAGCTCGACCAGCTGCGCGTTGGTGAAATGCTTCTGCGCTTGCGCGAACAGCGCATCCGAAACCGCCGCCGGCGTTGCGCTCAAGCCCTCGGCGATCTCCAGCGCGATGCGCTCAGGCACCGAGAACAGCTTCGAATTCCGCCAGTCGCCGACCGCGGCGATCTTTTCGTCAGAGGCTCCGGCCGCGCTGCTCCCGGCAGCGTTGGAGTCAATTCAAAACGGGCAGGTGACGATCAGCGCCGCGCGCACGCAGACCAGCGAGCGCAATTCCTGCGGCAACAGGCCTGATTTCGCGGGCGCGGCGCCCAGCGCGCGGCCGGCCTCGAGTATCGGCGGGCAGTACGCCTGGATGCCGGCCGGGATCGACGGCTGGCCGAACGCGCGCTCGGCCGCTTCCAGGAACGGCCGCGCCGCCTCGGGGGCCTCGGATTTGGTGAGCGGGTTGATGCGAGCCATGGGGCAACCATAACGCTTCAACGCTGCGCGCGCGAGGGGTCGAATCAAGCCGCGTCGCGTTCGGCGAGATCGATGATGAGGCGCTTGCCCAGCGCGGCAAGCGCCGCCTCGATGCGCGGTAGTTTCGAGCCGAAGCGCGGATCGAGCAGGCGCCGCACATCCTTTTCGTCGCATCCCAAACGGCGCGCGAGGGCCGATTTGCTGACCTTGGATTCCCGCAGCGCCAGATACAGCGCCGCCTTGGCCGCCATCTGGCCGGACAGCGCAACGAGCCGGTCGCTGCGTGCAGCGCGCGAGGGCGGAGGGATGGCTTCATCCGCGACGATCCGCGCAGCAATCGCTTCGTCGAGACAATCGGCGGCCATGTGCAACGCGTCGGCCCCATTCTCGCCTTGAGAGTGGGCTTCGGGAAAATCGCGGAACGACACGACAAATCCCTTTTCGCCGCGCGCATGACGGGACGCGCGGACAAGGGTCGCCGGGTAGACGAAGCGTTGACGCGACATGAGGTTCTCCTAACGCAGCTCGTCCAACGACAGACCGAGCTGACACAACATTCCGTGCAGAGTTCCCGTCTTCAACTCGCGCCGCAGGTCCGGAACGATGGTGCGGCGATTACCGTAGTAAAGGGTACCGTGACTACCCTTGCCGCGGGATGCATCGAAGCGGCATGAAACGCCGCGCTGCCGCGCGAGCGCTCGCACAAGCCCGACGAATTCGTGCCCTCGCACATGCCGAATATCGGGCATTTTTGCCCGATGCGCAACCTCGCCTTATCTGCGTTCCACCATCCTCACATCGACCGCGCGCACGCCGTCGGCCAGCGCGACCAGCGGGTTGATTTCGAGGTCGGCGAGCCAAGTGCGGTGATCGAGATAGAACCGCGACAGGCCGGCGATGGCGCGGCAAATGGCAACAACATCACGCGCCGGCCGGCCGCGGAACTCAGCCAGCACCGCGCGGGCGCGCAGCGAGTCGAGCATGTCGCGGGCTTCCGCCTCGTCGATCGGCAACAGCCGCAGCGCGACGTCGCCCAGCGCCTCGACCAGCACGCCGCCCAGCCCGACCACCATCACCGGGCCGTATTGCGGGTCCTCGCGCACCCCGGCCAGCAGCTCCACGCCCGACACCATCTCCTGGATCAGGAACCCGTCGATGCGCGCGCTCGGGTGTTCGGCGCGCAGCCGCTCGGTCATGCGCGCGGCTTCGGCCGTCACCGCATCGGCGCTCGCCAGGTTCAGCGCCACGCCGCCGATTTCGGTCTTATGCAGCGCATCCGGCGATACGATCTTCAGCGCGACCGGAAAGCCGATGCGCGCGGCGGCGCGGCCGCACTCTTCCAGCTTCGAAACGCGGACGGAGCGCGGCGGCGGCAACGCGTAGGCGGCGAGCGTGGCATCCAGCGCATCGCCAGCCAAATTCTCCGGCTTGCCCGCAGGCGCGGGCAGGACGGCGATGCCGCGCCGGGTACGTTGCGCGTAATCGATCAGCGCGCGCAGGGCGCGCGCGGTCTCCGGCAGACCTTGCAGGAACGGCACGCCGGTCCGGGTCTGGAATGCACGGCCGACGTCGGTGACGTTCTGCGCCAGGCGCCCGTAGGCGAGCACCGGTTTGCCGGCGCCGGCGACATGCACGAACGGCGTCGGGTTGGCCGGCTCGTCCGGCGCGAGCGGCAGCTGGCCCTGCATGGCGATGATGTCGACCGCCGGATCGTCGGCCATGGCGCGGCAGACCTTGCCGAACACCTCCGGCCGGTTGGCGACGCTCGCGCCGGTGTCGAGCGGATTGTCCGGCTTCACCCCGGGATCGATCAGCGCGGCGACGGCAGACAAGGTTTCCGGCGATAGCTTCGCGAATGTAAGGCCGGCCTCCGCCGCGTAATCCAGGAATAAACCTTTGGCGCCGCCGGATACGCCGGCCATGGCGACACGGTTTCCGTTCGGCAGCCGCCCCGGCATGAAGGCGAGCGCGGTGTCGATCAGATCGTCGAGCGTGGCGCAGCGGATCACCCCATGGCGCGCGCACATGGCATCGAACACCGCGTCGTCGCCGGCCAGCGCGCCGGTATGGCTCTGGGTGGAGGCGCGGCCCTGTTCGCTGCGGCCGATCTTCACCACCAGGACCGGCTTCCCCGCCGCCAGCGCGCCGCGCGCCGCGGCCATGAATGCATCCGGCCGGCGCACGCCTTCGACCATGCAGGCGATGGCGCGGGTCGCGTCGTCCTCGACCAGGAAGTTGACGTAGTCCGCGAGGTCGAGGTCGATCTCGTTGCCGGAGGACACGGCATAGCTGAAGCCGAGCCCGCGGGTCGCCGCCTGCTGCAGCCAGTACTGGAACGTGCCGCCGGACTGGAACACCACGCCCAGCGGTCCGGCCGGCAGCCCGCGCACCCGCGGCGCGGGATAGAACAGAAGGCGCTCGCGCAACGACAACGATCCCATGCAGTTCGGGCCGGACACCCGCAGGCCGGTGCGCGCGCACAGCGCTGCCACCGCGCGCGCCCGTGCCGCGCCGGCGTCATCGCCGCCTTCGCCGAACCGCGCCGCATACAACAGCGCACATTTCACTTTGTGCGCCGCGGCGTCCGCCAGCACCGCGGCCGAAGCCTCGGCCGGCACGATGACCAGCGCGAGGTCCACCGGCGCGGAGATCGCGGACAGGTTGGGATACACCGGCCGGCCCCACAGCTCGGTGCGGTTGGGGTTGACCAAATAGAGGGCAGCCGGGAACCCGGCGTGCTCAAGGTTCTGGTAGATCGCGCGCGGCCAGCCGGCGCCGCCGCTCTCGCTGGCGCCGACGATCGCGATCGATCGCGGCCGGAACAGCGCTGCCGCCGAGCGGAACTGCCTCACCCGAGCCTCCCCTTGGGCCGGTGGTAACAAACCGGCCGCGCGGCGGCAAGATCACGCGGATTTTATAGCCACGCCGTAAGCATTTCGGGCAATAGTAGAATCACAGGGTAGTGCTGGAAATGACCGCGGCTTCCCGATAGATTGCCGCGCGCCGTGCGACAAGACACGGGCACAGGGAGCGCATGATCCGCATCCGTAGCGCGCAAGACTTCTTCGCCGGACTGATGTTCGTCGCCTTCGGCGTGCTCGGGGCGTACATCGCGGGCAAATACCCGTTCGGCACCTCCGTGCGCATGGGACCCGGCTATCTGCCGGTGGTGCTGTCGTGGTGCATGATCGTGGTAGGCGTAATCGTCACCGCGCGGGGATTGGTGCTGGAGGGCGAGAAGATCGCCCGCATCAAGCTGCGGCCGATCCTGTTCGTGCTCGGCGCAGTGCTGGTCTACGCGTTCACCATCGAGCGGCTCGGCCTGGCGATTTCAGTGTTCCTGGTGACGGCGTTGAGCGCGGCGGCGAATCCGACCGTGCGGGTGATCGAGACGGCCATTCTCGGCGTCGGGCTCACCGTGTTCTGCATCCTCGTGTTCATCCATGGGCTGAGCCTGCCCCTATCGGTCTGGCCGGAGCGTTAATGGACCTGATCGGCAATCTCGGGATCGGGTTCGGCGCGGTGTTGACGCCGGAGAACCTGCTGTTCTGCGTGATGGGGGTCCTGCTCGGCACGCTGATCGGGGTGCTGCCCGGCATCGGGCCGCTGGTCACCATCGCGCTGCTGCTGCCGGCGACGTTCAGCCTGCCGCCGCTCTCGGCGCTGATCATGCTCGCGGGCATCTACTACGGCGCGCAGTACGGCGGCTCGACGACGTCGATCCTGATGAACCTGCCGGGCGAATCGTCCTCGGTGGTCACCTGTATCGACGGCTATCAGATGGCGCGGCAGGGCCGCGCCGGCGCGGCCCTCTCGGTCGCGGCGCTGGGCTCGTTCTTCGCCGGCTGCGTCGGCACGGTGCTGATCGCGCTGCTGGCGCCGGCGCTCTCGCTGGTCGCGCAAAAGTTCAGCGCGCCGGAATATTTCTCGCTGATGACGTTCGGCCTGATCGCCGCGGTGGTGCTGGCGCACGGCTCGGTGCTCAAGGCGATCGCGATGATCTTCCTGGGCTTGTTGTTAGGGATCGTCGGCACCGACGTGAACACCGGCCAGCAGCGCTTCACCTTCGGCATCCCGGAGCTGTCCGACGGCATCGGCTTCGTGCCGATCGGCATGGGGCTGTTCGCCATCGGCGAGGTGATCGCCAACCTGCACAACCCGCAGCAGCGCACGTTCGTCGCCAGCAAGATCACCGGCTTGATGCTGTCCAAAAAGGACCTCAAGGAGTCCTGGAAGGCGGTGGTGCGCGGCACCGGCGTGGGCTCGCTGCTCGGCATCTTGCCGGGCGGCGGCTCGATCCTCGGCTCGTTCTCGGCTTACATGGTCGAGAAAAAGCTGGCGAAGGACCCGAGCCGCTTCGGCAAGGGCGCCATCGAGGGCGTGGCCGGGCCCGAATCGGCCAACAACGCCGCGGCGCAGACCTCGTTCATCCCGCTCCTGACGCTTGGCATCCCGGCGAACCCGGTCATGGCGCTGATGATGGGCGCGATGATGATCCAGGGCATCGCGCCGGGCGCCGCGGTGATGGCCGAACGGCCGCAGCTGTTCTGGGGCCTGATCGTCAGCATGTGGATCGGCAATCTGGCGCTGGTCGTCATCAACCTGCCGCTGATCGGCATCTGGGTGTCGCTGTTGCGCATCCCGTACCGGCTGATGTTCCCGGGCATCCTGGTGTTCTGCTGCATCGGCGTGTACAGCCTGAACAACTCGACGTTCGAGGTGCTGATGACGGTGCTGTTCGGCTTCCTCGGTTTCGCCTTCATCCGGCTGGGCTGCGAGCCGGCGCCGCTGATCCTCGCCTTCGTGCTCGGTCCGCTGATGGAGGAGAACCTGAGGCGCGCGATGCTGTTGTCGCGCGGCGATCCGCTGATCTTCGTGCAGCGGCCGATCTCCGCCGTGATCCTCGCGATAGCGGCCGCGCTGCTGGTGGTGATGGTGCTGCCTGCGATCCGAAAGCGACGCGAGGAAGTGTTCCAGGAATAAAAGAAACCCCCGCGCGAGCGGGGGTTTCCGATTCAGCGATTGCGGCGGTTAGGCCGCGCGCGCCTTGCGCGTGTCCAGCCGCAAGCCTTCCGGTCCGGCGGTGACGTTCACCGTCTCGCCGTCCGCCACCCGGCCTTCCAGGATCATGGTGGCGAGCGGGTTCTGCAGGTTCTTCTGGATCACCCGCCGCAAGGGCCGCGCGCCGTACACCGGATCGTAGCCTTCGCGGGTGAGCCACGCCTTCGCCGCGTCGTCGACCCCGACCTCGATCTTGCGCTCGGCGAGCGTCGCGTTCAGCCGCTTCAGCTGGATGTCGACGATCTTCGACATGTGCTGCCGCGACAGGCGGTGGAACAGCAGGATCTCGTCCAGCCGGTTCAGGAACTCCGGCCGGAACGCGCTGCGCACTTTCTCCATCACCTGATCGCGCACCTTGCTGGAATCCTCGCCCGCCTGCTGCGCGGCCAGGATCTCCGATCCGAGGTTGGAGGTCATCACGATCAGCGTGTTCTTGAAGTCGACCGTGCGGCCGTGCCCGTCGGTCAGGCGCCCGTCGTCCAGCACCTGCAGCAGCACGTTGAACACATCCGGGTGCGCCTTCTCGATCTCGTCGAACAGGATCACCTGATACGGCCGGCGGCGCACGGCTTCCGTCAGCGCGCCGCCCTCGTCATAGCCGACATAGCCCGGCGGGGCGCCGATCAACCGCGCGGTCGAATGCTTCTCCATGTACTCCGACATGTCGATGCGGATCATCGCGCTCTCGTCGTCGAACAGGAACGCGGCCAGCGCCTTGGCGAGCTCGGTCTTGCCGACGCCGGTGGGACCCAGGAACAGGAACGAGCCGAGCGGCCGGTTCGGGTCTTGCAGCCCGGCGCGCGCGCGCCGCACGGCTTCGGAGATGGCGGCGACCGCCTCCTCCTGACCGACCACGCGCTCGCCCAGCGCCTTCTCCATGCTGAGCAGCTTCGCGCGCTCGCCTTCCAGCATCCGGTCGACCGGCACGCCAGTCCAGCGCGACACCACGGCGGCGATCTCTTCTTCGCGCACCTCGGATTTCAGCATGCGGCTGTTGCCGGCGCCCTCGGCGGCGGCGACTTTCTTTTCCAGCTCCGGGATCACGCCGTAGGTGAGCTCGCCCGCGCGCGCGAGGTCGCCCTTGCGCCGCGCGATGTCGAGCTCGTTGCGGCGCTGATCCAGCTCTTCCTTGAGCTTCTTCGCATCGGCGATGGTGTGTTTTTCCGCCTGCCAGATCTGGGTCAGCTCGGCCGATTTCGCCTCCAGCTGGCCGAGCTCGACCTGCAGCTTCTTCAGCCGGTCGCGCGAGGCGGGATCGGTCTCCTTCTTGAGCGCCTCGCGCTCGATCTTGAGCTGGATGATGCGGCGGTCGAGCTCGTCGATCTCCTCGGGCTTGGAGTCCGCTTCCATGCGGAGCTTCGCCGAAGCCTCGTCGATCAGGTCGATCGCCTTGTCGGGCAGGAACCGGTCGGTGATGTAGCGGTTGGACAAGGTCGCCGCCGACACGATCGCCGAATCGGTGATGCGCACGCCGTGGTGCACCTCGTATTTTTCCTTCAAGCCGCGCAGGATCGAGATCGTGTCGGCCACCGTCGGCTCCGACACGAACACCGGTTGGAAGCGCCGCGCCAGGGCGGCGTCCTTCTCGATGTGCTTGCGGTATTCGTCCAGCGTGGTGGCGCCGATGCAGTGCAGCTCGCCGCGCGCAAGCGCGGGCTTCAGCATGTTGGATGCATCCATCGCGCCTTCGGCGGCGCCGGCGCCGACCAGCGTGTGCAGCTCGTCGATGAACAGGATCACGTCGCCGGCCGCCGCGGTGATCTCGGTCAGCACCGCCTTCAGCCGCTCCTCGAACTCGCCGCGGAACTTGGTGCCGGCGATCAGCGCGCCCAAATCCAGCGCCATCAGCCGCTTGTTCTTCAGGCTTTCGGGCACGTCGCCCTGCGTGATGCGCTGCGCCAGCCCTTCGACGATCGCGGTCTTGCCGACGCCCGGATCGCCGATCAGCACCGGGTTGTTCTTGGTGCGGCGCGACAGGACCTGCACGGTGCGCCGAATCTCCTCGTCGCGACCGATCACCGGATCGAGCTTGCCCTCCCGCGCGATGGCCGTCAGGTCGCGCGCGTATTTCTTCAGCGCATCGTAATTGGCCTCGGCATTGGCGCTGTTGGCGGGCCGACCCTTGCGCAGCTCGTTGATCGCCTGGTTGAGCGATTGCGGCGTGACGCCGCCCGCGCTCAGCGCGTGGGCGGACGGCGTACCGGCCGCCATCGCCAGCGCGAGCAGCAGCCGTTCCACGGTCACGAAGCTGTCGCCGGCCTTCTCGGCCAGCTGCTCGGCCTGGTCGAACAGGCGCGCGGTTTCCGGCGCCAGATGCACCTGTCCCGCGCCCGAGCCTTCGACCTTGGGGATCTTCCGCAGCTCGGCGTCGGTCGCGGCCTTGACCGCGGCCGGATCGCCGCCTGCGGTCCGGATCAGCCCGGCGGCCAAGCCTTCTTTGTCGTCGATGAGTACCGAAAGCAGATGCTCCGGCTGGAGCCTCTGATGATTGGAACGCAGCGCCAGCGTTTGGGCAGACTGGATGAAGCCGCGCGAACGCTCGCTATACTTCTCGAAGTCCATCTACACACTCCCTGCCCCCCGTTTTGGGCGGGCACTTTGCGAGCGGGACCGGGTGGTCCGGGCCCGCTCCGCCGAGCCCCGAAGGCGCCCGACAGGCTAAAACATAGGGTGTGTTGAACCGGTTACAAGGGCAACAAAAACCCCGCCAGGCTGGGCCGGGCGGGGTTTTATTTGGTGCTGGAAGCGCTTACTGGCGCGTTGGCTCCTCGCCCGGGACGGCCGGGCCGGGGGCCCTGCCGTCCTCGTAGTTCGCCCCGTTGCCGTTGCCGCTCGCGCCGTTGCCGTTTGGCTGCGGGCGCGGCTGCTGGTGCTGCTGGTGCTGCTGGTGTTGGTGCTGGTGGTGCTGCTGCTGCTGGTGCTGCTGCGGCTGCATCTCGCGATGCTGCGGCCCGACCACCACGTCTTCCGGCTGCGGCTCGTCGCGGTCCGCCGGCGTCATCGGCCCGTAGTGCGGCCGCTGCTCCTGCCCGCCGCCGTTCGCCATGATGACCCGGTAATAGTGTTCGGCGTGCTGGAAGTAGTTTTCCGACTGCACCCGGTCGCCCGACGAGTAAGCGTCGCGCGCCAGCATCAGGTACTTCTCCAGCACCTGTTGCGCACTGCCCCTGATCTTTACCTCCGGACCGTTGCTCTCGAACGTATTCGACCGGTTCGGCATGTTGTTGCTGTGCTTCCGGCCGTTGTTGCGGTTTCTCATTCGTCTCACGTTTGGGCCTGGTCTCATGACACCTTCTGTTTGAGTTGTCGCCGCATGACCTCGCGTGCATCACCCGGGACCGTGGCCATTGGCCACCGTGGACCGGTGTCCGGTCAATGATCCGGTTTTTTTAGGAAGGTTTGCTGTCAGCCTACCAACAGAGAGCGCAATGCTTTCCTGTTCGGGCGCGCGCACAACCTAGTCGCTTGCGCCCAGGTTTCCAACAATTTTTTTAACATCCGGTTAACGCCGCCTTGCGGCAAGGCAGCGTACCCTGCCCGCGAGATCGTGAGTATACGAATGAACCGCAAGCCCGCTGCCATGCAATATCCGGGAGACGCCATCCGCCTGCCGCGCGCCGATTTCGAAGATCGCGATCCCTGCGGGCGCCAGCAGGCGCCCGACATGCGGCGCCAGGGCCCGGTAGGCATCCATCCCATCCGCGCCGCCGTCCAGCGCCGCGCGGGGCTCGTGATGCGCCACCTCCGGCGCCAGCGCGGCGATCTCCGCGGCCGGAACATAAGGCGGATTCGCGACGATCAGATCGAACCATCCGGCGATGCCGTGTCCCCAATCGCTCCGAACGAAGCACGCCCGTTCGGCAAGCCCGAGCGCCGCGGCATTGCGGGCGGCAATCGTTAACGCCGCGGCGCTGATATCGATGCCAACACCGCTGGCCGCGCAAAGTTCCGACAGCAGCGCCAGCAACAGGCAGCCCGACCCGGTGCCGAAGTCCAGGATGCGGCGCGGCGCAGCGCGGTCCGCAATCGCGGCCAGCGCGGCCTCGATCACGGCTTCGCTGTCGGGCCGCGGGTCGAGCGTCGCGGCCGTGACCTGGAACGGCAGCGACCAGAACTCGCGCACCCCGACGATTTTGGACAGCGGCTCGCGGGCGGCGCGGCGTGCCAGCAGCGCGTCGAGCCGGGCGCGCTCGGCCGGCTCCAGCACACGGT
>Ga0209640_10004680_pt1 | contig 11993 bp, 10 predicted proteins | sample RifCSP10_1_FD_184018 | JGI IMG/M metagenome (GOLD analysis project Ga0209640, IMG submission 184018) | Soil microbial communities from Rifle, Colorado - Rifle CSP2_sed 10_1 (SPAdes) (version 2) | ecosystem: Environmental > Terrestrial > Deep subsurface > Rock core/Sediment | place: Rifle... | reverse complement strand
CGCCCGCGCGCGCACCGAAGACCAACCCTTCGAGCAGCGAGTTCGACGCCAGCCGGTTCCCGCCGTGCACGCCGGTGCATGCAACCTCGCCTGCCGCGTAAAGGCCGACGATCGATGTGCGCCCGAACGTGTCGGTTCGCACGCCTCCCATGATGTAATGCGCCGCCGGGCTGACCGGAATCAGATCGCGAGTGATATCAACGTTGTAGAGCAAACAGGTGTTGTGGATTTTCGGGAAGCGCTCGCGAACGAAGTCGTGGTCCAGGTGACGCATATCGAGCGAAACGTGGTCTGACGCGGTGCGCTGCAACTCGAAGTGAATCGAGCGGCTGACCACGTCGCGCGGCGCGAGTTCCCCGCGTTCATCGTAGCGCGGCATGAATCGCTCGCCCTGGTTGTTCAGGAGCACTCCGCCCTCGCCCCGCATCGCTTCGGTGATCAGAAAACGCGGCGCGCCCGGCACGGCCAGCGCCGTCGGGTGAAACTGAATGAACTCCATATCAGCCATCACCGCCCCTGCGCGATAAGCCATCGCGTGCCCGTCGCCCGTCGCGACGTCGGGATTCGTCGTATGCAGGTAGAGCTGGCCCGCGCCGCCCGTCGCCATCACGACCGCCCTGCCGTAGATCGCACGAATGCGGTTCGTGTCCGGCTCGACGTACGTCACTCCCACGCACCGCCCCTCTTTCACGATGAGCGATTGCGTGCAAGCGTGCGGAAGGTACTCGATGTTAGAGAACTTCCTCGACCATGCGACGAGCGCGCGGACGATCTCGCGTCCAGTCGCATCGCCGCGAGAGTGCAGAACTCGCGGACGTGAATGCGCGGCCTCGCGGGTGAACGCCAGGTGACCGTCCTGACGATCGAACTCGGCCCCGTGTTCGATCAACTCGACGATGTAGCGCGGACCTTCTTCGACTAGCACCGCGACGGCTTCCTCGTCACACAGGCCCGCGCCGGCTTCGATGGTGTCGTGAAGATGAAGATCGATGGTGTCGTCGTCGCCGAGCACGACCGCGATTCCCCCCTGAGCGTATTCGGTGTTGGATTCGGTGACGAGATCTTTGGTGAGAACAGTGACGTTGCCCGATGGGGCGAGCGCGACGGCGGCACGCAAGCCGGCGATGCCGCTACCGAGAACTATGAAGTCAGCGCGCTCACTCATTGCTGTCGAGCATTCTAACAATGCTCGCCGCGTGGCACAAAGAACGAGCCGTCGAACGCCGAGCGGTTATTTTCGCCCCGTCCCAGGCGCTCGTCGCTCGTTGAGAAGCTCGACGATGTCGGCGTGACTCTTGGACGCGGCCCAATCGGAAGCGGTCTTGCCTCCGGCGTCCTTGATCGTCGGGTCCGCGCCCGAATCGAGCAACAGCTTGACGATCTCCGTTTGTCCGTTGAGCGCCGCAGCCATCAAGGCGGTGTAGTTGCCCGGTGTCCGGCGGTTCACGTCCGCGCCCCTGTCGATGAGCAGCTTCACGGTGTCAGCCGGCCCTACACCTGCGGCGATCATCAGCGCAGTGACTCCCGACTCGGATTGGACGTCCACGCCGGCGCCTTCGTTGAGCAGTCGTTCGACCGTGTCGCGGCTGTCGGGTGTGGCAACGGCACGCATCAACGCGGTTTGTCCTTTTTCGTCCCTGGCATCGACGCCCGGCTGCGGGACCTCGGAGCGCGCGGGCTCCGCCGGCTTGCCCGATTCCGACGCCGAGCCGCACGCCGAGACAGCAAGCACTGCTGCGATCAGAAAACCTGTTAGTTTGCGCAACATTGAAGCTCCTTCGGGGAATGTGGTATGCCCGTCACCTGCATGTGTATAGCGCAGGCCTGAACTCCCGGACAAGGCCGCTTGCGTCCGAAACAGGTTAGGTCAAATGGCCGGGTCACGGTATAATGAGCGCCCGCGCGTGGCGGGTAGCGTTCTAACCGCAGCGATAGGGACAAGAACGGCAAGCACGAGGTGAAGGAATGGACTTGAATCTCACGGCCGCGGAGCAGAGATTTCGGGACGAGTTTCGCGCGTGGCTCGAAGCGAACATACCAGCGGAATGGAGCAAGTCGGAGTCGCATGAATTCGAATCAACCGACGACCGCTTCGAGTTCCTGCGTGCCTGGCAGAAGAAGATGTACGAAGCGGGCTGGGCCGGGATTTCATGGCCTAAAGAATTCGGCGGCCGCGGCGCGTCGTTGATCCAGCAGGCGATCTTTCTCGAAGAGATGGCTCGCGCCAGCGCCCCTCCGTTGCTCAACGTGCTCGGACTGTCGCTGCTCGGCCCGACGTTGATCGCGTATGGGACCGAGGCGCAGAAGAAACGATTTCTCGCGAACATTCTCAGCGCCGACGAGATCTGGTGTCAGGGCTACTCCGAGCCCAATGCGGGTTCCGACCTCGCGTCGCTGAGAACCGAAGCGAGGCTCGAAGGCGATCACTTCATCGTGAACGGACAGAAAACCTGGACCAGCCTCGGCCATCACGCCGATTGGTGCTTCGCCGTGGTGCGCAGCGACCCGGAATCAGCGCGGCACAAGGGACTCACCTACCTGCTGATCGACATGCACAGTCCGGGAGTGAGCTTGCGGCCGCTCAAGCAGATGACCGGCGAGTCCGAGTTCAACGAAGTCGTCTTTCAGGATGTGCGGGTGCCGGTCGAGAACGCCGTCGGCAAGATCAACGGCGGATGGGAGATCGCCATCGCGACCCTGATGTTCGAGCGCGGCACGCTCGGCGCGAGTCTTCAGATCACGTTCAAGCGCCAGATCGAGCGGTTGATCCAGCTCGCGCGCGGCATCGACCGAAACGGCCGCCCGGCAAGCGACGACCCGATCATCAGACAGAAGCTCGCGCAGATTTTCACCGAGATCGAAATATTCAAACTCAATCAGCTCCGGACGCTGACGCGAATGTCCAAGAGCGGCGTGCCGGGACCCGAAGGCTCGATACAGAAGATCTTCTGGAGCGAGATGAATCAGCGCATGCAGCAGGTCGCGATGGAATTGCTCGGGCCCTACGGCCAGCTCACGCGCGAGAGCGACTACACGGTCGATCACGGCCAGTGGGCTTACGCGTACCTGCGCTCGCGTGGCAACACGATCGAAGCGGGCACTTCCGAGATACAGCGGAACATCATCGGGCATTTTGTGCTCGGACTTCCCAAGAGCTACTGATCACGCGCGGCGGGCCGCCGGGGAATTGAGGAGAGAAGATGGAATTTGAATTGACCGAGACTCAGAAACTGTTCCAGCGTTCGGCAAGGGAGCTGTTTGCCCAGGAGTGCCCGCCGCCCACGGTGCGACAGATGATAGAGAACGACGCGCCGTACTCGGGTGAGCTGTGGGATAAGCTGGTCGAACAGGGGTGGACCGGCTTGATCTTTGAAGAGGACGCCGGCGGACTCGGACTCGGAATGGTCGAGATGGCGGTGGCCTTCGAGGAGATGGGCCGGGCGCTGGTCCCGGGCGCGTTTCTTTCGACAGTGCCGCTCGCCGGCGCGCTGATCGATGGCGCCGGAAACGCCGCCGCCCGCGAGTGGCACCTCAAGAACATCTGCGAGGGTCGCGCGAAGGCGACGGTTGCGCTTCTGGAGGACAACGCACGTTGGGACCTCGACGCCGTCAACTTGAGGGCGACCGAGACGGCGGACGGTATGAAGCTCAAGGGCAAGAAGCTCTTCGTCTCGGACGCGGGGGCTGCGGACATCATCATCACCGCCGCCCGCCGGGGTTCGGAGTTGATTCTCGCGATTGTAGCCCGCGACGCCGCCGGCGTCGGCATCAAGCACATGTCGGCTATTGACGCGACGCGACGATTGTATGAAGTCAGTTATGCCGACGTGCATATTCCGAGCGGCGACATTCTCGCTCAGGGTCACGCCGCGGAGAGCGCGCTCGCGCATGCGATCGACGTCGCGACGCTCGCACTATCGGCGGAGATGGTCGGCGGAATGGGGTGGGTGCTCGAGACTTCGGTGGAGTACGCGAAGACCCGCAAGCAATTCGGGAAACCCATCGGCCAGTTTCAAGCGGTCCAACACCACTGTGCGAACATGCTGTTGATGACCGAGAGCGCACGGTCGGCCGTCTACTACGCGGCGTGGGTGATGGGCAACGACCCGAAACACGCTCCGCTGGCCGTTTCCATGGCCAAGGCTTACGCGAGCGACGCGTATCGCGAAGTCGGCAACCTTGGGATTCAAGTGCACGGCGGCATCGGTTTCACCTGGGACGAGAACCTCCACTTCTATTACAAACGAGCTAAAGCGAGCGAGCTGATGTTCGGTGATGCGACCTATCACCGTGAGCGAATCGCGCGGCTGGTGATCGACCGCGCCGAAGAGCCCGTGACGCGCGCGACGCGCGCCGGGGACTGATTCGATTGCATGACTGGCGACGACTTCATCCCGCATCTTGAGCGATTCGGAGACTATGAAGAAGCCTGCCGGAGGTTTCGATGGAGGATTCCCGAGGGATTCAACATACCCGACGCGGTCTGCAAGCGGCACCCCGATAGCGTCACTCGAATCGCGCTCATCGAAATGCGTCCCGCCGCTGCGAACACCTACACATTCAACGCGATCGATTTTCTCGCAGACAAGTTCGCGACGGTGCTGGTTGATTCAGGCGTGAGTCCAGGCGACAGCATCGCTACGATTCTCTCGCAATCAGCCGCTGTGCCAGTCGCACATTTGGGGACGTTGAAGTCCGGCGCCGTGGTCGTACCGATCTCACCCGTGCTCGATCCGGCGGTACTTGAGTGCATAGTCAGAGAGAGCGGCGCGAGTCTGCTGGTCGTCGACATCGGTGTGCGGGGCAAGCTCGATGGTTTCATCGCCGGCGTCGCGACGGTTCGAGCCATCTTCGTTGCAACGGATCTCGTCGTCGGCGAGCGCCTGGCGGAGGGCGACAGGAATTTCTGGGCTGAGATCTACGAAGCCTCGTCTGATTTCGACGCCGTTGCTACGACCGCGAACACTCCCGCTTTCAATTTCTACGATCCCGCTCCTGATCTATCCAGGGGAGGAGTGACCCGTTGCCACGGCTCGCTGATTGGCGGGTTGCCCGCGTTCGAGATGTGTAACGGGCTCGCGCTTGATCGTGACACAGTGTTCTGGACTCCGAACGAGTGGGCGACTACGGCGTCGCTTCTTGGCTTACTCTATCCAGCTTGGGCGTACGGACTGCCGGTCGTTGCGGCTGAGCTTTCACGCTTCGATGGCGAGCGGGCCATCGAGGTGATAGGGCGATGCGGCGTCACGACCGCGTTAATGACGCCCGGCCAGATTGCAGCTCTTGCGCGAAGCCACGTAGATGCAAAGCCGCAATCAACTCTGAAGCTGCGCAACGTCATCAGCACCGGCGGGATGCTGGGGGAAGAGACTCGTCAACGGGTCCGATCCCGATTTGGCGCCTCGGTGAGTCAGTGCTACGCCTCGCGCGATGTAGGGCTCGTCACCGCACATTGCCATAAGTGGTTTGCCTCGAAGCCCGGCAGCATCGGCCGCCCGGCTCCCGGGCATCGCGTCGAGGTTGTAGACGGTAACGGCAATCCGATCGGGCCAAACACCATCGGCCTCCTCGCGATCAACGAGGCGGACTGTCGCCGGTTCGCCGCGCATTCGGAAGAGGAAGGATCAACCGCACCGATGAGCGGCGAGTGGCGCGTAACTGGCGACCGCGGCTGGAAGGACGAAGAGAGCTACGTGTGGGCTTGCGAGTGATGCGGCAGTCAGGTCCCTTGAGAAATGAGCGATCGCGCAAAGAGTTGAGACGAAGCGACCGACACCGAAGGACCGACCCTTATTGACAGGCTATTTGAGTGCTTCCATAATCACCTCCAGGCGAAGAGCGTTCACGTTCTTCGCCTCGTTACTCTGGGTAGTAGACGAAGGAGGCAAGATGGACAATCCTACATATGATCTAGCTGAGTATGAGGACAGATGGGTCGCCTTGTCCGAGCCTGGGGGCAAGGTGGTCGGGGTCGGGCAAGATGCCAATGAAGCAAACAAGGCCGCCGAAAGGAATGGTTACAAGGAGCCTCTTATTCTGAAGGTGCCATCGTCTGATTACGGATACATACCTGTTGTATGAAATTCCCCTACCAACACTTTCAAGACAAGAATAATCCTCAACTGGTCATTGCCAAGCCAATGATCCAGGTTCGTCTGTCGCACGGCACTAAAGGCATATCTCTCTGCTTTGCACTGATCGACTCAGGAGATGACGCGTGTCTATTTCATAAGTCAGTTGCGGACGCCCTCGAGATCGATTACAAGCAGGGGCCGTCAAGAGAGTTCAGCGGCATCTCTGGGCCTCAGGCCAAGGTTACTGCCTATTTTCATCGGGTCCATCTCACCGTTTTGCGGCTGGGCAGTATTGATCTAGACGTGGGGTTTACGGATTCAGGCGGCGTGGGGGCCTTGTTGGGGCAGTCAGGCTTCTTTGACGGCTTTGAGATTACCTTTCGACGCTTCAAGGACACCATAGATATTCGACCCCGCGGCTGACGCGCCGTGAAAAAAGATGTCCAAGCTCGTCATCGGACATTACCTCGGCGCGAGCAGCGGGTCGCTAGCACAGTGGCGGCGGCAATCCGGATGTGCTAGCTTGATTTTCTGCCCTCCAAGCAACGCCCCGAATTGTCTAAACATCATGTGCCGCGGTATCGTACAGGCTGATACTCCGGTAACTAGGTTTGCTCGACTGATATGAGACGGGTCTACTCATTCTACGCCGACGCCACTAAGCTCGCACTCCAGGCCATTTTTGCGCACAAACTCCGCGCCTTTCTCACTCTCATCGGAATCATCTTCGGCGTCGCGTCGGTGGTCGTCGTCGGCGCGTCGATCAATGGTCTCAATGCATACGTCGTGGACCGCGTATCAAAGCTGCTGGGGGCAAATCACTTCATGATCGCGCGGATGGCGAGCACCGGGCGGCGGTCGCAAGAAGAATGGGAGCGGATGAACAAACGCAACAAGCGGCTCGATTGGGACGACGTTGAATGGCTCCAGCACCAGTGCACGTCCTGCGTTGAGGTCGGGAGCCAGGCCAATTCGCAACAAGACCTGAAGGAGAACGGCCAGGAGCTTTTCGGCACTCAGATCGCCGGCGTTACAGCCAACATGGCTCAGATCGAAGACAAGACAATCGCCGAAGGCCGGTTTGTGTTGACCGACGAAGTGGAACGCGCAGCCATGGTCTGCGTGATTGGATGGGACGTTCGAGAGAAGTTCTTTCAGGGTCTGGATCCAATCGGGCGCGAGCTCAAAATCAAGGGGCTGCCGATGACCGTTGTCGGCATCGAAGAAAAACGCGGCTCGTTCTTCGGACAATCGCTCGATAACCACCTGTACATCCCGCTGACGACCTTCGGTAAGATATTCGGCCGCAGGCAGAGCTTGCAGATTCACGGCAAGTCCGTGAGCCGCGAAACTCTCGAATCCACCATTGAACAGGCCCGCGTTGCGATGCGAAATCGCCACAAGCTAAAGGGGAATCAAGACGACGATTTCGGGCTGGTTAATGTCGAGGAGGTCAATAACAACGTCGACCAGTTCACCGGGAGCATTGCGCTGGTCGTCGTCCCGATCACGTTCATCTCGCTCGTTGTGGGCGGCATCGTCGTGATGAACATCATGCTTGTGAGCGTGACCGAGCGGACTTTCGAGATCGGACTTCGCAAAGCCATCGGCGCAAAGCGGAGTCACATCCTGACTCAGTTCTTGATCGAGTCGTCGCTGCTGTCCGCGTTCGGCGGGGTGATGGGACTACTGCTGGCTGCGGGAATCTCATCGCTGGTCAGCGCGACGACGGCCGTGCCGATGACCATAACACCGGTCTACGTTGTCCTGTCTCTCGCCGTCTCGGGAGGCATCGGCATGATTTTCGGCATCTATCCGGCGCATCGAGCCGCGCGGCTTGATCCGATCAAGGCGTTGAATAAGAGTTGAGAGCTGCGATGAAACTGAATTCACTCGTTCCCACCGAAACTATCGCGATGGCGCTCGACAATGTCCGGGCGCACAAATTCCGCAGCTTTCTGACCGTGCTGGGCATCGTCATCGGCGTCGCAGTCGTTATCGTCGTCGCGTCGATCCTGACCGGGTTGCGCAGCAACATCGTCAACTTCGTCGAGGAGTACGGCACGAATAACATCTACGCGTTTCACCTTTCGACCGGTATCAACATCGGCGGGCACGACCGCTCCGAGCGCACGCGAAAACCGCTGAAACCGGAAGACGGCGAGGCGATCCTTCAGCATGCGAGCGCGGTCGAAGAGGTCGCGAACGACGGATTCATCGAGTGGACTTTCGACAGAACGATCACCTACGGCGGGCACACCTACAAGCAGGGGAATCTGGAAGGCGTTTCTGCCAACTACGCGACAACCGCGAATTTAGTCATACAGGAAGGACGGTTCATCAGCGAGTTCGACGACAGTCACCGGCGCGATTGCATGGTCATCGGAAGCGCGGTGGCTGAAGCGCTTTTCCCCAATAAAGCCCAGATCGCAGGCACCCTGGTGATGATGGGCGGGCGGCCGTTCGAAGTGATCGGGGTGACCGAGAAGAGAAAAGGGAGCTTCTTCGGCGAGAACCAGGAAGACAATGCCGTCTATATTCCGTTTAGGACGATGCGCAAGCTGTCGCCGCGCAGCGAATGGATGATGTTGATCATCCGCGCCAAGTCGGGTCAGTTGAGAACGGCGCTCGATCAAGTCGAAGACATACTCCGCCGCCAGCGCGGAGTGAAGTACAACGAGCCTAACAATTTCGACCTCAACACCGCCGACCGGTTCATAGAACAGTTCGACAGCATCACTGCGATGATTGGACTGGTCGCGATAGCCTTATCCAGCATCGGGCTGCTGGTCGGCGGAATCGGTGTGATGAACATCATGCTGGTCAGCGTCACCGAGCGCACTCAGGAGATCGGAGTACGAAAAGCAATCGGCGCCCGGCAGGGCGATATCGTCAAACAGTTCTTGTTCGAGGCGATGACGCTCACGTTCCTGGGCGGAGTAATAGGCGTGATCATCGCTGCGGGCTTTAGCCAGTTGGTGATCCTGATCTTCCCGTCCGTCCCCGCGACGATACCCATGTGGGCGGTCATCACCGGGTTGGTTGTCTCAGCCGCCGTCGGGCTTGTGTTCGGGGTGTGGCCCGCCAGAAAAGCGTCCCGGCTCGATCCGATCGAGTGCCTCCGCTACGAATAAGGCTACGCGGCCTGACGTCTGGTTCTGCCGAGCTTATCTTCAGGCACTTTGATGTCTTTAGCCAAAGCCAGAAGCTTAAGCCCGCAGATGACGTACCATCCTACATCGACCTGCCACCACCTGCGGCCGAACCGGGCTGCGTTAGCGTCCGAGTGATGGTTCCTGTGCCAGTTCTCACCCCACGCCCCGGCTTGAAACGGGCCAAGCCACCAGATGTTCCGGCTTGAATCAACTCCCTCGGGCAACCCCGGCGTCATGTGCAGCAAGCTATTCACCAGCATCTGAAAGTGCATCACATAAACGAGGCGAAGCGCGCCGATCCAGAAAAACCCTTCCCATCCAAGCAGCAGCCCCACGAAAACCGACAGCGCGACCAGAGGAGCCTGAAGCCGCTGCCAGATTCTGTACTTCCGCTTGTTCAGATCGGGACACCAACGCGTGATCTCCGACCCCGACCATTGGTACACCCATCTGAGGTGAGCCCACCAGAAGCCGCCGTGGCGCGGGCTCGAGACATCTTCGGCGGTGTCGGCCTTGGCGTGGTGATGCCGATGGTTCGCCACCCACGTCAGCGGTTCTCCCGATGCGTTGAAGACCGTAAAGAAAATCAACAGGCCCTCAACGAAGGGATTCAATCGCAATGCGCGGTGCGCGAGGGCCCTGTGGTAGCACACCGACGTGCCTATGCCTCCGATTGAGGCGATCAAAACCGCGACCGCCAACACTCGCAGGCCCGGCAGCGGGAACAGGATCAGGCCGATCACGGCCAGGATATGAATCACAACGATGTAGAACAACACCGCTCCGTTTCCGCGCGAGGCCTTCCACCACGGGCGCGTCCACGGCTTTTCATCCATCAGCTTCGTCGATTTCAAGATACCTTTTGCTCCTCTCTTCTCTTCTGTCCGCAGTCCCCAACATCAACGCGTCGTGCATCTCGATTCAAGACGGGCGATGGGACGCTTATCTCAGTCCCGCGATGGGCTGTTGTTGGATGTCACAATGGGGAGTCTCCACAAGTGGTATCTCGTGGAGTCATGCCGGCTACCACTCAGACCGGTTGGCTTTCTGCGGCATTGCAGACGTTTGAAGGGTATACCCTCCGGGAGCGGGTGGTCAAGGCGGAACGGGCAAGGCGGCGTGACCGGAGCTTATGCGGCTGGACTTTGTCGGGCTGGTCTGTTAAGGTGACGGTGTTTCATGCAACAGCGCGAGAGCTGCTGCGGTTTTTGACTTTAGGAACGTCCTGCTGTCCGGTGAGTGTTTGAGTCTGCTTTTCATCCCCTTCCCGCAAAGCTTTGGAATTTCCTTGTAACCAGTTTCAGGAGAAACATGACAAAAAGAATCTACGTTGGAAATATGTCGTATCAGACGACAGAGGGTGATCTCACCAGCCTGTTCGAACAGGCCGGCGAGGTCGAGTCAGTCAACATCATCACCGACCGCGACACTGGCAGGCCGAAGGGCTTTGCGTTTGTGGAAATGGAAAGTGAGAGCGCGGACAAAGCAATCGCACAATTCAACGGATCCGAGCTGAATGGCCGGACCCTGACCGTCAACGAAGCGCGCCCGCGCGAGGACCGCAACGGCGGCAATCGCGGCGGTCACCGCGGCGGACGTGGCGGCTACAATCGCTACTAACGCGAGTCGTAAGGGCAGCCATTCTCCGAGTGGCTGCTCTTTGCTTCAATCAAATAACCTCGCACGGCCTAAATAGAACGGAGCGGACTGCTGAACACACCTCAACGTCTCACGAATCGCCGGGTCCCGCGCCCGACGCCGTCCGAACCACTCATCGCCTGCGAACAAACCGTGGCTGCCCATCCAGGGTCGCCGAAGGAAGAATCAACGATAGAAATGAACTCAGATAGTTTTACCAGTCTTGGCCTGTCTGCCTCGCTCGCAGCCCTGCTGCGGCGCGAGGGCATCACCCGGCCAACCGAGATCCAAACCAAGACGATCCCGCCCGCGCTGGAGGGCCGGGACATTGTGGCGACGGCCGAAACCGGATCGGGAAAGACCGCCGCATTTCTGCTGCCCATCATAGAAAGGCTCGAAAGGGCCGGACACGCGCGCGTGCTCGTGCTCGCGCCAACCAGAGAGCTTGCCCTTCAAATCGAAGCCACGGCGAACAGTTACGGGCGTGTGGCCCGGCTGCGAACAGTTGCCGTTGTCGGCGGCGAGAGCCTGCCCAAACAGGTGCGAGTTCTCGAGTCAGGCGCCGACATCATCGTCGCAACTCCCGGCCGCTTGAACGACCTGATCGAGCGCCGGGCCGTACAACTGAGCGGCGTTCAGGTGCTGGTCCTCGACGAGGCCGACCGAATGCTCGACATGGGATTCCTCCCGCAGGTGAGACGAATCGTCGCTCGCGTTCCTCGCAAGCGTCAGACTTTCCTCTTGTCGGCTACGCTGTCGCCGTCGGTAGAGCGCTTGGGGCGCGAGATGCTAACCCAGCCCGTGCGAGTCGAAGCCACCCGCTCGGCGGCAACGGTCGCGACGCTCACCCAAAAGGCATTCTCGGTGTTGTCGCATGCCAAAGCGCCGCTGTTGCTCAAGCTGCTGACTCACCACGCTGACGGGTCGGTGCTGGTGTTCACGCAAACTAAACGCGGAGCCGAGCGGGTCGCCCGACTGCTGGCTGCCAACGACCACAGCGCAGTGACGCTGCACTCGGACCGGACCCAATCGCAACGCAACGCGGCGCTGGCGAGCTTTCGCGCCGGCCGAGTCAGGGTACTCGTAGCGACCGACGTCGCCGCCCGCGGGATCGACGTGGACGACA
>Ga0209640_10004679_pt1 | contig 11994 bp, 10 predicted proteins | sample RifCSP10_1_FD_184018 | JGI IMG/M metagenome (GOLD analysis project Ga0209640, IMG submission 184018) | Soil microbial communities from Rifle, Colorado - Rifle CSP2_sed 10_1 (SPAdes) (version 2) | ecosystem: Environmental > Terrestrial > Deep subsurface > Rock core/Sediment | place: Rifle... | reverse complement strand
GGAGCCATAGCGGGAGCCCGGGCTCTCCCGTCTGAGATCGTGCACGGCACGACCGTCGCAACCAACGCGCTGCTTGAACGAAAAGGCGCGCGAACCGCGCTGATTACCACCGAAGGCTTCGAGGATGTGATCGAGATCGGCCGACAGGCCCGTCCCGATATTTACAACTTGATGGTTGTGCGGCCGGCTCCCCTCGTTCCCCGTGAGTTGCGATTCGGTGTGCGCGAACGGGTCGGCCCCGGCGGCGAGGTCATCACCGCGCTCGATCAGAATCTCTCTATCGCGGATCGGCTCGCCGAACTGAAGGTCGAATCCATCGCCGTCTGCCTCCTCTTCTCATTCGCGAATCCGGCGCACGAGCAGGCAGTGGCCGCCTCACTCGACGCTCTCGGCCTTCCGGTTTCGCTGTCGCATAAGATATTGCCTGAGTACCGGGAGTACGAGCGGACTTCGACAGTCGTCATAAACGCGTACCTCACACCGCTGATGTCGGGATACCTGTCATCGCTGTCGCACAAGATATTGCTTGTCAGTAGAGCCTACATCCCGCCGACCGCCAGTAAGCGGCGGGCTTCTCCGCTCCGAAGCAAGAAAGCCTTCGTCCTCCCATTACGAGTCATGCAATCAAACGGGGGTTCGGTTTCCGCGGAGACTGCGGCGCGCGAGCCGGCGCGCGCGATTCTGTCGGGTCCGGCGGGCGGCGTGGTCGGCGCGCTTCGCGTGTGCGCTCTTGCGGGAATCCGCGACATCATCACCTTCGACATGGGAGGAACCTCGACCGACGTAGCGTTGTGCCGCGGAGAAGCCCGAACCACAAATGAGGCTCTGGTAGCCGGATTGCCGGTTGCCGTGCCGATGATCGACATTCACACTGTCGGCGCGGGCGGCGGCTCGATCGCGCGGGTCGACGAGGCCGGGGCGCTGCGAGTCGGACCCGAATCGGCCGGTGCGGACCCGGGACCGGCCTGCTATGGGCGCGGCGAAGACGTGACGATCACCGATGCGAACCTGGTGCTCGGGCGATTCGGCGATTCAAGCCTCCTCGGGGGCGAGTTGCGGCTCGACGCCGCGCGCGCGCGGCTTTGTTTGTCCCGGCTCGCCGACGAGATGTCGCGTTTCACCGAGCGCCGGCTGACTCCGGAACAAGCGGCGCTGGGCGTCATCCGCGTAGCGAACGCCAACATGGAGCGGGCGCTGCGCGTGGTGTCGGTCGAGCGCGGGCACGACCCGAGGCTGTTCACGCTGGTGAGCTTCGGCGGCGCCGGCGGATTGCACGCGTGCGAGTTGGCGTCGGCGTTGAGGATCGGCCGGGTCGTCATCCCGCGCTCGCCCGGCACGCTTTCGGCGCTCGGCGTGTTGCTTGGGGACGTCGTGAGGGACTATTCGCGGACGGTGATGATGAAATCCGGCGAATTGAATCTTCGATCAGTCGAGCGCGAGTACGCGGCGCTCGAGCGCGAAGCGAAACGCGACCTCGCACACGAAGGTTTTCGCGGCGAGAGAGTGAAGCTCGCGCGCTCGGTTGCGATGCGGTACGTCGGCCAGTCATTCGAGATCGACGTGCCCTGGAGCCCGCGCTTCGATTCAGCGTTTCATCGTGGGCACCGCGAGCGCTACGGATATGCCGACGCAAGTCGCCCATCGGAGGTCGTCTCGTTGCGAGTGCGCGCGACGGGCATCACCGAAAAGCCCCGCTTGTCTCGCTCGCGAGTGCGCGCGAGGCCCGCGGCTCGACCGGTGACGGCCGCGATGGTGAATCTGAGCCGCCGCCCGGAGCGAGTGCCCGTCTACTCTCGCGATCAACTCGGCGCAGGGGCTGAGCTCACGGGTCCGGCGATAGTGACGGAGTACAGCTCGACGACCTTGATCCCGCCCGGCCGCCGAGCCGAAGTTGACCCCTGGCTGAATCTCATCATCACCTGAACCGCTCATTCACGGCATGAGGTGCCTGAGGTGCAAAACCGCCGTCTTTGACAGCCTGCTGCACCTAACCTATCATCGCGACTATGAAAGTCCTCTCCGCGGCCGAGATGCGCGAGGTCGACCGCATTACCACCGAGCGTTACGGCGTGCCGAGCCTCCAGTTGATGGAGAATGCCGCCCTCCGCACGGTGGAAGCGATTGAGAGCCGCTTTGCCCCCATCGAACGCAAGCGCATCCTCATCGTCTGCGGAAAGGGCAACAACGGCGGGGACGGCGCGGCGATCGCCCGGCTGCTGCACGCCAGGGGCGCAACAGCCGACGTGCTGCTGCTCGGCCGCGTCGACGAGACAACCGGCGACGCACGAACCAACTTCGAGAAAGCCCGAGTGAGAATGTTGCCCACCTTTCGCCTCGTCGAGGTCGAAGGCGCCCAGCAACTCCGCAAGGAGATCTTCTCGACCCCTCACGACCTCATCATCGACGCGATCTTCGGAACGGGATTGAAACGCCCGGCGACCGATCTGTTCGCGCTGGCAATCGAGCTGATAAACGAACAGGCCGCAATATCCACCGTCGTCGCCGTCGATGTGCCATCGGGCATCGCATCCGATTCCCAGAACGTGATCGGGCCGGCCGTGCGCGCGCACCTGACGGTCACGTTCACCGCGCCAAAGGTGGGCAACATTCTCCCCCCTGCTGCGGACTGGAGCGGCGAGCTGGTCATCGCGAACATCGGCTCGCCCGACGAGTTGATTGATTCTGCGGGCTCGCGCCTGAACCTAGTAGAGCGCGCGATGGTGGAGCGATGGCTTTCGGGGTCGCGGCGCGGGCGGCTGGCGAACAAAGGCGACGCGGGAAAGGTGCTGGTGATTGCCGGCTCGCGCGGCAAGACGGGCGCGGCTTGTTTGGTTGGCGAGGGCGCGTTGCGGGCCGGCTGCGGGCTGGTGACAGTCGCGACGCCGGTGTCGTGTCAGCCGGTCGTCGCCGCGCGCATCATCCCGGAGTGCATGACCGAAGGGCTTGCAGAAACCCCGGCTGGCGCCGTGGCTCGCGAGGCGGCCGATCGCGCGCTCGAGCTTGCGGCGGAGCGTGACGTTGTTGCGATGGGGCCGGGACTCGGATCCGCCGAAGACTCGACTCGCGCGTTCGTCCGGTCGGTTGCGGTGAGAAGGCAGCGGCCGATGGTGCTGGACGCCGACGGGTTGAACTCACTTGCGCCGTGGGCTGAGAGCTTTCGAGCGCGGCCCGAGCTCCCGATGATCCTGACGCCGCATCCGGGCGAGATGGCACGCCTGGTGGGGAAACCGATTCCCGACGTACTCGCCGACCGGGTGAAGGTCGCCGGAGACTTCGCAAGATCGCACGCATTGATCCTCGTCTTGAAGGGCAGCCGCACTTTGATAGCCGCGCCTGATGGCGAGGTCTACGTGAATCCAACGGGCAATGCTGGGATGGCGACGGGCGGGACGGGTGACGTGCTGACTGGGATCATTGCAGGCTTGCTCGCGCAGAAACCTGACGACCCGCTCGGTGCCGCAATCGCAGCGGTGTATTTGCACGGGCTGGCTGGCGACATCGCAGCGTCCCGCGTCGGGATTCGCGCGATGATCGCAACGGACATAACCGCTTACTTGGGGGACGCCTTCATCGAGGTTGGCGGCGAGCTGGAGAGAGTGATCTTTGGAGTGCGGTGACGTGGCTGAAGGGCAAACATCGGTAGTCACATCTCCCGTCGCGGGTGAGTTCATTACTCGTTCGGCGGAAGATACCTTTGCGCTCGCTCGGAGAATCGGGGAGCGGCTCGAGGGCCGCGCGATCTTTCTGTTGACGGGAGACCTCGGCGCCGGCAAGACCGTCTTCGCAAAAGGCCTCGCCGCCGGCCTCGGAATCGATCCTGCCGAAGTCACGAGTCCCTCATACACGTTGACAAACATCCACGAGGGCCGGCGTCGAATGTATCACGTCGATCTCTACAGACTGGAGTCAGCCGACGGTATCGGGCTCGACGAAATTCTTGAAGAGGAGAACGCGGTCGTCGTCGTCGAATGGGCGGAGCGATTGGACCGCGCGCCCCCTGATTCGATACGGGTGAAGCTCGAGTACCTTTCCAACAGCGAGCGACGGATCAGCATACAACAGTCGGACTAGAGATACGTTGAGAGCCGCTTCTTCTCCGCAATCACTTCGGGGATGATCTCATCGCGGAGATGGCGAAGACCTCCGCGCACAACAACAAAGACTCGGCCCGGCGTTGTGCCGGATGCGTCCTGGCGATAGTCTTGACGTCCTCGAATGGCTACACGATTCACAATCGAAGAGCACGTGCGGTGGTCGGACACCGATCGCGCGGGGATCATCTACTACGGCCAGTTCTTGCGCTTCTTCGAGATCGCCGAGACCGAGCTCTTTCGCGAAGTGGGCTTGCCGTACTCGGAGGTCTTCGACCGATTCGACATCTGGCTCCCGCGCGTTCAGATTCACTTCGACTTTCGCAAGCCGCTGCTTCTCGACGACGCGATAGAGGTTTCTGCCTGCGTCGCCCGCTTCGGCACGAGGTCGCTGACGCTTCGCTTCGAGGTGATGAGGAAAGGCGACAGCGGTCTGGTTGCGGAAGGCCACGTTGTGCTGGCTTGCGTCAGCCGGTCGACGTTCAAATCGGTTCCGGTGCCGGACGAGATAAAAGAACGTCTCAAGCTTTATCTGGCCGGCGAGGATTTCCCCGCCAGTCGCGCCAATGAATGATTGATTGAACACCTGCATGATTGAACAACTGCATTGCCCCTCAACAAAACTTGACCTAGACTGTTCGACTTCGTGACTTCATTATCAAAGGTAGCGATGGGAAACCGGCAAAATTTCCTTGGCGGGACTCCAATTGACCCTCAACCCGTGACGGGATCGATGACCGTTGCTGAGCTGGTCGAGTCGGCGTTCCTCGCCTACAACGCCGCGCGATTGCGCGAAGCATGCCAGCTCTTCGTCGAGAAGATGCTCGATGACGACGTGACGATAGGCATGAGCTTGACCGGCGCGCTCACGCCGGCGGGGCTTGGCATGTCGGCGATCATTCCGCTGATCGAAAACGGCTTCGTCGATTGGATCGTCTCGACCGGGGCGAACCTCTATCACGATACTCACTTCGGGATCGGACTGCGCATGCATCGCGGCAATCCGCAGACCTCCGACGTCGTCCTGCGAGAAGAAGGAGTCGTCCGAATCTACGACATCTTCTTCGATTATGAGGTACTGCTCTCGACCGACGCGTTCTATCGCAAGATGATCGAGGGACCGGAGTTCCAACGCGACATGGGCACCGCCGAGTTCCATTACCTCGCGGGCCGCTACGTCGCCGAGCGCGAGCGAGTGCTGGGCCTCGGCCGCAAGAGCTTGCTGGCGGCGGCTTATGACGCAGCCGTGCCGATCTACACTTCTTCACCCGGCGACAGCTCGATCGGGATGAACGTCGCGGCCAAGGCGCTCACCGGCAACAAGCTGAGGTTTGACGTCAACGCCGACGTCAATGAGACGGCGGCGATCGTGCTCGCGGCGAAGCGCTCCGGCGGCAAATCGGCCGTCTTCATTCTCGGCGGCGGCAGCCCAAAGAACTTCTTGCTTCAGACCGAGCCGCAGATTCAAGAGGTCCTCAAGATCGAAGAGAAGGGCCACGACTACTTCTTGCAGGTGACCGACGCCCGGCCCGACACTGGGGGTCTTTCGGGCGCGACTCCGTCCGAGGCCGTGAGCTGGGGCAAGATCGATCCCGACCGCCTCCCGGACACCGTCGTCTGTTATCTCGACTCGACCATCGCGCTTCCGATCATCACATCGTATGCGCTGGCCCGCCACGCTCCGCGAAAGCTGAAGCGCCTCTATGACCGCCGCGCCGAGTTGATGAAGCTGCTGCTGGATGAGCACGCGCGCGCGGTCGCAAGCGAGCGAGCTTCGGATGATTGATCACCGCACGATATAAAGACGCCGGAAGCGGACTCAAAAAAACTCCACTCGTTCCGCGGCTCCGGCGTTCTAGAACGTTGCAGGCTCACAAATCCCACAGGAGAGAGGCAATGATCAGAGCTTTAATCTTCACCTCCGTGTTGCTGGGGCTTTCCGTTATAGCGGGACCGGCGTTGGCGCAAGGGGGCAAAGCGCCGGGCGCCGTCGTCAAGGGAGAACTCGGCGCGAGACTCGATGATTATATGACCCGGCTCGAAGGCTTCGGCTTCTCGGGCACGCTGCTCGTCGCGAAGGACGGCGACATCGTGCTCTCCAAGGGTTATGGCGTCGCCGACAAATCGCGCGGCACTCCGATGACCGCCGAGACAGTGATCAGCATCGGCTCGATCACAAAGCAGTTCACCGCCGCCGCGATTCTCAAACTCGAGATGCAGGGCAAGCTCAACGTCGATGATCCGATCACGAAGTACTTTCCGATTGTCCCGCCGGACAAAGCCGGTATCACGCTTCATCATCTGCTCACGCACACCGCCGGACTCGATGAAGACTACGGCGGCACGGACTACGAAGAAGTGTCGCGCGACGAGATTCTAAAACGCGTGTTCTCGAGGCCGCTGAAATGGGAACCGGGGAAGCGGCATCTGTACTCGAATGCCGGTTACAGCCTGCTCGGCGCGATTGTGGAAATCGTGTCCGGCCAAACTACGAGCGATACCTTCACGACAACGTGTTGAAGCCGGCCGGAATGCTGAAGACCGGCTACAAGATCCCAAGCTGGACCCGCGACGAGATTGCTCGCGGTTACATTCGCGGTCAGGACTGGGGAACGATTCTCGAGCGGCCGTGGGCGGCGGATGGTCCGTACTGGAATTTGCGCGCGAACGGCGGCATACACTCGACCATCGGCGACATGTACAAATGGCACGTTGCTCTGGCGGGCGAAGCAATACTCTCGAAAGCCGCGAAGAAGAAATACTACGAGCCGTACGTCGCCGAGGGCCCGCGAGCCTTGTCGTTTTACGGCTAAGGTTGGTCCATCGAGAATACGCCGCACGGCAAGTTGATCACGCACAACGGAGGCAACGGAGTATTCGCGGCCGACTTCCTGCGGTTCGCCGATTCGGGCGTCGTGATCTACATCGCGTCGAATACGGCGGAGATGAAGTCGACGAGCGCAAGCCGTCCCATCGCGAGGATCGTCTTCGGCGAGGAAGTGGCGATGCCGCACAAGCCACTGAAACTCGATCCGCAGGCCCTCGCGCGTTATGCGGGGACATACTCGCTGCCCGGCGGTTCGACGTTCAAGGTCTCGATAGCCGACGGCCGTCTGACGATCGCTCCCGGCGGTCAGGAAGCGTTTGCGCTGCTGATGTCCGCGGAGGGCGAACGGCCGAGGCTGGCTGAGCCTACGTCTCGCACGGCGGCCATTGTAGAGAGCGCCGCGAAGGGAGACTTCGGGCCGATGAAAGAAGCGCTGAGTCCGATGATGCCGCGCGAGCGAGTCGAGAAGATGCAGGCGGAACGGTGGAAAGAACGAACCGAAAAATACGGACCCTTCAAGCGCGCGACAGTGATCGGCACGGCGCTTGACGAGGAGGGCGACGCGACTACGTACGTCCGCCTCGATTTCGAGCGCGGTTCGGAGTCCGTCGAGTACGTCTGGGGCCCAAGGGGGCTGGCAGGCTTCCGCGCTTCGCCGGGCATTCGTGGAAACGTCTTCGTTGCCGAGTCGCCCGCCAACTTCGCGTCGTTCGATCTTGATACGGGAAAGATCGTGCGCATCAGCTTCAGAGTGGACGCGAAGGGTTCAGCCACCGGCCTGGTCGTGCATTCCAAGACCGGCGATGTTGCAGCGAGCAAGGGAAGTAGTTGATGCCATAGTTGCACGCCGATGGACAATTATCTCGCAACGCACATTTCACTGACCCTTCTTCCGCCACACGGCGTAGTCCGGGCCATCCAGTGCAACTTCCCATCCGTCGCCAGGCGACCACGGAGCCGGGCCGATCTTCATCGCGATCTTGCCGTCAATAATAGCCGCGTACTTGCCACGGGTGTCGGGATCGATGGACACGACGCTCCTGCTCGTTATGTCGGCTTGCTTGCGGATCGCGATCAACTTGATGATCTGCGCTCTCTGCTGCTCGCCCTGGTCGAAGAAGTGCCGCCAGAAGACGCAGGGGATGCCGGGATGAGTCAGGATGTAGACATATCCCTGCATGATCCTGGCATCCGGGAATCGCTTGGCGCCTCCATCACGCACCGGCTCGGTGTCGTGGTTTTCGATGAACGTCACGCTCATCTCCGGCCACAGTCCGATCAGACCGGGCGGCTTGCCCGCGGGGGTCTTCAGCCGGCCATAATCCTGGTTCAGCGTAGCGGCGGAGAGCGCGGCCCTCGTGGGAAAGTCGAAGGCCATTGACTTGCCTCCCGTCTCGTCGACCCAGTTCACTACGTTTTGAGCGCTGTCGTCCCAGAACTCGCCGACGGAGAGCACCGGCTTCGAGGCGTCGTTGTACAGTCCCACAAAGACGCCGTTGTAGCCGCGGACTTGATCGTAGCGCCATCCGGCGAAGCCGATCTCATTCTTCAACTTCTTCTGGAACGCCTTTACCCTCGCCTGCACAAGGGTGTTGGTATGGTCGAGATCGCGCGCGGCGTCATTGCCTTCAGAGGAGCTGCCGTCGCGGTGATGTTCTTCGGGCCGGCCCTTGCCGCACTTGCAATCGTCGCCGGTGACGACGGCGGTCTTGTTCTGCGCGGCATTGCCGAACGCCGGTTTTGTAAAGTCGGCCCCGCCGGTCGCGGTGCCGCAGCGGTGATTGATCACGATGTCACACAGCGCCAGGGTCGGCTTCAATGCTTTCACCGCTCGCTTGAGATCGTCCTTGTCACCGTACCCGTTCTCCAGCGTGTACCACTCAGTCGGCAGGTAGCTGTTGTCGGTGGCGGCGCTCCGAGAGGGCGGCGGGAACCAGACGTAGTCGAAGCCTGAGTCTTTGATGACTTTGGCATTCTCTTCGATGATCCGATACCAGCGCTTGTTGCCGTTCTTGGCGGGGTCGTAGGATGTCCAATGAAAGCCTTGGAGCATCACCTCCTTGCCCGTTCCGTTGAAGCGCTGCGGGTCGGCGGCGCGAGTGGACGGCTCGCCCGGCAGGTACGCCAACACGAGCAAGGAGATCAGAAGGCTTTGGAGAATAGGGAGCCTACTCGGCCGAGTGCGAGAGAAGATCATATTTGCTCCTGGTGATCAGGATGTGCGCAAAGCGCCTGCCATGAGAACCGCAGCTAAGTTTTTGATTAACCCTCGCCGGGCCGAAGCCGCTCTTGGTCTTGTTTACCATATGAAGTCTGCGCGCGAGGCTCCGGTCGAGAGCTTGCTCGACAGCGCGTTTTTTATTCTTCTATTACGGCAGTTGCATCATCAGGTGCTGGTCTGTCACAAAGAAAGCCCTGATCATATTTGAATGCTCTCATTTGCTGAATATATACTCTCGGCTCCATCTTCAACCCGCTAAGATCTGGCATCCACGGTGTTTTGCTATGCAGGGTAATAAGTAAATGACTTACTAGCATTCTCAAAGGCGTTTCTTCATTCCCCACGTATGCCAAGCACGTTTGCTTTTCTGGGTCATAAGGCACTTCAAACGGAGCGGCATTTCTAAAAGCAACACACCCTTCGGTTGCAATGACTGATGGGACGTGGCGCATTGCTAACGCTCTGCCTTTACCTCGCCGAGTAGTCCACCAACACTGAATCGCTCGCGCCAAGTGGTCATAGCTTTTTTTGTAGCCCGTAAACCCGAAAATATACGTAGAGGGAAGCCCATTTAATTGGTAGCGATGTCCCTTTAAATCCATGAGCGACGCAGGCTCACTTTTCTTTTGAATCAACCCCTCCTTTAAGGGCGCTAGTGATTTGGCGTCAACCTGAGGCACTAGATCAGCTATTGACGCGCAATTATCTAACGCCTCATATAAAGTTCCATCAGCATCACCAACCAAGCTACTCTTGACCTCAATCGTGGCAAGCACAGACTCGATTAGGTAGACTTTAGCACCGCTGAGAAGAGAGAGTGAGGGGCTGTCGCGTCTCGCGATAACAATATCAATCTGCTTTGATCGGTTCCCTAGCGAGTCTACAACTTGCCCTCTACCTATCTCATAGGCGCTTGGAAGAATACGTGAAAGGACGATTTGAATAAGTGCCTCTCTTGCGTCACCTATGAGAACGCCATGATCTGTCAGTCCTCCAGTATAGGAGGATTCAGCTTTTAGTATGTCAACCGCATACTGTGCCCACTCATCAAATATAGACATCTCTTTTACACCCTCCCCGTTCTGTCTTTCATCTTCGCGTACTGACATAACCACGTTGATCACCATAACGCTGGCGACCGCCTATTGATTCCATTTTGAAGTAGTCCATAGCCCGCGGTGATCATCATCGACAGAAGCTGAGAGCATTCGCTTGAAAAGAACTGAACCGCCGATCATTGCGTCTGCACGAAGCTGCTCAGAATTGGGCTCATAGCCATTGAAATCACACGATCTAATCTTATTATCCCATTGATCGGCCGGCTGTTCGATCAAGGCGGGATTATTCCGTCGCTCCTTCCAAACAGCAAGTAGTCGTTCGCAGGTATGCTCGTCAAGTTCTCTGCAACTCTTGAATATGCCGTTAAGCGTAACCTCAGCATCTTCGTTCAGAAGGACATCTTTGCTCTTGATGAGCGCTTCGATCTCTGACCTGTCTGGGTATTTCGCAAGATGCAGGGTAGACGTTGATCTCGGAATCACCTGTCCATTCGAATCGAACAAGACAACGTCTTGAGACACAATTTGGGGATATGCCATTCGTCGCCCGCGATGAACAAACATGTTGCGATACTGGTCGGTCCACTCTAACCAGTCCTGCACTCCGGTTGCTACTCTCACCTGCTCAAAGAAATCTCGAAAGTCTGCTTGTAACTGTGCTCCAGCAGTGGCTGAAGAGGTAACCTTTGATAAAGCCGTCCTGGCCTTACTAATATCACAGCGACGGAGTGAAGTTGGCAATCCCAGCACTCCGATTATCACCGCGCCCAGACAATCTAATGATGAACCAACGGCTCGAAAGAAGCCGCAGATGTGCAATGTCTGAAGCTTATTTGGCAAATCGTCAAGCGGCCTTGTAGCAGGCGGCATTTTGAAGCGCAACTCACCGGCTGCGTCCGTGGAAACGCTGTCAACGATCCGTTCGTTGCCTCTCTTTCGCGCGTCCAGCCATTCAAAATAATGAAGTTTGGCCTCCACCAAATTCGCTTCGATAGCATCGGCGCATTGATAAAGATAATCACTGATCAAAATCCTCTCTTCCGTTGGTAGAGACTTCCACCACGAGACCCCGAAGGAGTTTGTGTCAAGGTCGTCAACTATCTCCTTGGCCAATTTCGCCGCGCTCGGGACATCAGCGCCGATAGAAGAATGAAATCTGCGGTCGACTTTAGTACCTTTTGGAATTGTGTACGGTACATTCAGAGTATCGATTTCCTCTTGACGCATTTCTCACCTCGGATCTGGCTGAAGCGGCACCCACACTAGAACCAGCCGCCCAAACATGAATTCGGTTGGCGTCATTCACTTTCGGCGGCATACACATTAGCATACTCGATCGATGGCGCGCCCGCGACGCGTCCCCGGCACTGAAGTGCTGGGCCATTCTCGCCGCATCCGTGACGGGATGACAAAACCACCTCGTAGAGGTGGAATGTTCGTAGGCCCGGCGGCGAATACGCAACTCACCCCAGGGGGGTGATATGTGCGTACCCGCGATCCCTTGCGATCACGTGCGCGAATATCTTCTGCGCGGAGGACATTCAACCCCTGACGGGGTTGGTCGTGCCACTCGCTGTTCCTTCTACAAACATTCAACCCCTGACGGGGTTGGTCGTGCCACTCGCTGTTCCTTCTACAAACATTCCACCTCTACGAGGTGGTTGTGTCACCCCCTGAGGGGATGACGACGACCGCAGCCTGGAGAAGTCCAATCCCCAAGCCACAGCTAAACATCATTCGCACCGGAGGTCGAGCCCCGGCTTCATGGCTCGTTATGCGACGTTCAATGGCTTGATT
>Ga0209640_10004678_pt1 | contig 11995 bp, 6 predicted proteins | sample RifCSP10_1_FD_184018 | JGI IMG/M metagenome (GOLD analysis project Ga0209640, IMG submission 184018) | Soil microbial communities from Rifle, Colorado - Rifle CSP2_sed 10_1 (SPAdes) (version 2) | ecosystem: Environmental > Terrestrial > Deep subsurface > Rock core/Sediment | place: Rifle... | reverse complement strand
CACGGCGGGCGACGGCGTCTCGATCGACCGGGGAATGCGTGTGGTGCACGAGGCGGGCGATCGCAGGAGCCGGATCCTGGTGGCGCGCTCCTGGGACGGGACCGTGGAGAAGATCGAGTACAACCCCATTCCCACCGGGGGCTGGGGAAAATCGCTCCTGCCCGCCATGCCCGGGGTGTTCATCGTCAAGGCCCCGGGCAAGGTGCCGCGCGACCAGGGGATCCGGATGATCGACCTGAACGGCGACGGCCCCGTCGACTACGTCGCCTCGCCCGAATCCGGCACGCGGGAGTGGCGCCCCGCCGGGCCCTGGGGATCTCCGGGCCTCCTGCAGTCCTACTCGAACGGCATCGGCGGCCGGGTGAGCCTGGTCTACGCGCCGGCGCCGCGCGGCGGCGCGGCGGAGGGCGGGCTGCGACCCGCTCTTCCCTATCCGCTGGCGGTCGTCTCGTCGCAGACGGTTGAAGACGGCATGGGCCGCGGCTACACCACGCGTTACGCCTACGACGGCCCCTTCCACCACCACGACGCCCGTGATTTCCGGGGGTTCCGCCGGGCCACGGTGATCGAGCCCGGAGGGGAACAGTCGATCGAGACCCTGTTTCACCAGCAGCCGGAGCGGCGCACGGCGCCGCTGCGGGGCGTGCCGCTGGAGCGGACGGTGCGCCGTACCGCCGACGGCGCGGTGTTCAGCCGGACGATCTGGACGCACGATACGACCGACGGCACCCTGCCGCTGGCCCACCCGCTGCTGCGCGACGAGACGGCGCTCTACGACTGGACCGCCACCGATGTGGCAAGCGCGGTCCCGAACCGGCGCACCGCCGTGTCGTACTCCTACGTCTTCGACGAGACGTCCCACCCTCCCGACCGGATGATGCTGCGGCGCATCGAGCGCCATGAGGGATCGGTGGACGATCCGGCCGACGATCGGATCGCACTGGAGGACTTCGTTTCGGCCCTCGACGATGCCGCGACCGGCGGCCCGGCGCACGGCCGCTGGTTCCTCGACCTGCCGGTGCACCGCCGGCTCGAGGGCGCGGACGGCCTGGTCGTGTCGGAAAGCTGGACGTCCTACGACGGCCTGGATCGTGGCGCCGTCGGCCTGCCGGGGCTGGCGACGCGGGAGCAGCGGCGTGGCGGCCCGCCCGGCCCGCCCGGCCGGGGGCCGGACGACTCCGTCGATCCGTTCACCACGCGCGGCTACGACGCCTACGGAAACCTCGCCTGGGAGATCGATCCGCTCGGCCGCCGGCGCGCCATCTCCCGCGGGACGGCCGACCCGACGTTCACCTTCCCCGACGGCGAGACCGACGCCCTGGGCCGGGTCACCGCGACACGTTTCGACCCGCGCACCGGACAGCTCAGCCACGCCGTCGATCCGAACGGCGCCCTCACCCGGACCGAGTACGACGGCTTCGGCCGCAGGGCGGCCGAGTACGGGCCATACGATTCCGCCGACCGGCCGACGGTGTCGTACGCTCACGACTACTCGGGCGTGCCGGCCCGCTCCTTCCGCTTCGCCCGCGAGCAGAGCGGCGCCGGCGACCGGACGGGGACCGCCGGAAACCTCGTGACCATCGCCTTCTTCGACGGCATGGGCCGGCTGCTCCAGACCAAGGTCGAGGCGCCGGACGGCCGGATGGTGGTCGGCCGGGCCGTCACCTTCGACGCCGCCGGCCGGGTCGCGACCGAAGCCGAGCCGTTTTTCCACACCGGGGAGGCGTACGCCGATCCGGAAAGCGCTCCCTTCAAGAGCCGCATGCGGTACGACGCCGCCGGGCGCCTGGTGTCGGTCACGAACGCCGCCGGCGAGGAGCGCCTCCGGCAGTACGCGGGCTGGAGCACGACGCGAATCGATCCCGCCGGCCACCGCCGCGACCTGCACAGCGACGCGTTCGGCGCCCTCCTCCGGGTGGACGACTTCGAGGGCATCCCGGGATCGTGGCGCGCCGCCTCGATCGCCTCCTACCTCTACGATTCCGCCGGGCGTCTCGCGCGGATCACCGATCCCGCCGGCTCCGTCATCGGCGTGGCCTACGACACGCTCGGCCGCCGCGCCGCTTTCGACGACCCGCACGCCGGATCCTGGCGCTACGCGTACGACCTCGGCGGCAACCTCGTCGCCGAGACCGACCCGCTCGGCCGCGTCACGCGCATGACCTACGACGCCCTCGACCGGCTCGTCCGGAAGGACCTGCCGGACGGAAGCGTCCACTTCTGGGGATACGACGAGGGCGGGGCCGCCGCCCTGGCTCTGGGCCGGCTCACGTCGATCAGCGATCCCACCGGCATCCAGCGCTTCGAGCACGACCGGATGGGGCGCATCGTCCGGACCAGCCGCTCCCTCGACGGCACGACTTACGCCATCGAGACCGCCTACGACGCCCAGGGCCGCCCCCTCCGGGAAGCGCTCCCGGGAGGGCCCGCCGCCGAGTACACATACGACGCCGCGGGAAACCTCAGCGCCGCGCTCCCCTTTGCCCGCGTCCTCGCCTACAACCAGCGGGGACAGGTGACTGCCATCCTCCTCGACAACGGCGCCCGGATCGAGAACGAGTACGACGGGGCGACGGGCCGCCCCACCCGGCTGCTCGCCGTCGCGCCGGACGGCAGCGCTCTCCTCGACGACCGGCACAGCTACTTCGCCGACGGGCAGATCGCCCGAATCGACGATTGGCGTGATCCCGCGCGGCCGGCCGCCCAGACCTTTGAATACGACGGCCGGCACCGCCTCACGCGCGCCACCGGCACCTACGGCGATCGGACCTATCTTTACGATGACGCCGGGAGCCTCGCCCACAAGGAAGGGATTGGCTTTTTCCACGACGACACGCTTCACCCGTTCCGGATCACGCGCACGTCGGCCGGGCAGTCCCTGTCCTACGATCCCGCCGGCAACACCATCGCCATCCGGTCGCCGGCTTCCGATCGCCGCATGGCCTACGACGCCAGCGGGCGCCTGACGACCCTGACGGACGACGTCACCGGGCTTGTGGTCACGAACGACTACGACGCCGGCGGCCGGCGCATACGGGAGACGACCGATGCCCCGGGCCGGCCGCGCTCGGTCCTCCTGACCCCGATGCCACGGATCGAGGTCAAGGACGGAGTGATGACCCTGCACTACTTCGCCGGCGGGCGACGGATCGCGATCCGGGAGGTCGACGGGAGACTGCTCTACCCGATCACCGATCACCTCGGCAGCACCCGGGCGGTGATCGACGGGCAGGGAGCGCTGGTGGCGCGCTACGACTACCGTCCGTATGGACAGACGTCGGTCGCGCAGGACGACGGGGGGATCGTCCATCGGTATGCCGGCGCGGCCGACAATCCGGAGTCCGGGCTCCTGCTGATGGGATCGCGCCATTACGATCCGGCCCTCGGCCGCTTCCTGCAGCCGGATCCGGCCATCGCCAACCCTGCCGATCCCCTGGCGCTCCACCGTTACGCCTACGCGCGCGACAACCCGGTGAATCTCACCGATCCGAACGGGCGCAACCCTCTCGGCCTGATCCTGTTCGCCGGGGCGATCGCACTCCTGGATCGCGACACGCGCGCCGACGTCGGCACCTCCGTCGGCTTGACGGCGGCCACCGTCTTCCTGACCGGGGCCGCCGGACCGGGTCTCGCCGCAGGCTGGGCCGCGCTGCGCGCTTCGGAGGCGGCCCTGTACGCCGCGGCCGCGACCGCGATCATCATGAACACGCCTCTGGGCCAGGGAATCGTCGAGATGAACACGCTCCTTCTCCAGGACCTGGGCCTGGCCCCGCGGACCGCCGCCATCGCCGGAAGCATCTTCAGCACCTTTCTGCTCAATTCACATCTCCAGAGAAGCATCGCCGGCGCCCTGGCGCCCGAAGGCGAGATCCACGCCGGACAGCCTGTCCGGGACCAGGCCGCGGTGCGCGATCTGGCCGCGGCGCACGGATCGCCGGACGGAGTCGGGACTCCGTCGGGAGATCAATACGGGGTGCCGATCCAGGGACGCGTGAAGGACGGCGCCCTGATCGATCTGGAACAGATGCACGAGCTGGTCGATGCCGGCGGCAGGGTGGTGGGCGTTTACGGGACCCGCGAGCTGCCCGGTCCGTTCGAGCACGGCGCGGCCGGTTTCTTCGGCCCGGGTCGTCCCACCGTCAACCCGCACCGGCTGTATCTCCTTGGCGGGGTCTCCACGCAACAATTCGCACGCGAGCTGTACAGCATGGGTTACAGCGGGACGCTGTTCACCCTGACGGGGCGGGCGTCCGATTTCCTGGTGGAGTTCATCTACGGGCCGTACGGGGGCGGGCTGGCGCTCGGCGTGCGCGCGGGCCGCGAGCCGGCCGGCTTGCAGGCCGATCCGGGCCCCTGAGGCGTTCGTGATCGCGTCGAGATGGCGCCTACCCGAGGCGCCGCGGCCGTCCCGTGCTTCCTCCCGAGGGACGGCCGCGTTCTCGCGCGTCCCGGCCCTCGTCCTGGCCCTCGTCCTTTCCGGCAGCGGCAGCCTCCGCGCGGCCGCCACGCCCCTGCTCGAGCCGGGAGGCCGCGCCCTCTGCACCGGCCAGCCCGGGCCGCGCGTGGTCACCGCGGTCGTTCCGGACGGGACCGGCGGCCAGTTCATCGTCACCACGGACGACCGATCGGCCAGGTTCACCGCATCCGAATGGATGGATCTCTTCCTGATCCACCTGGACGCCGGATTGGACCCTGTTCCGTTCGGCTCCGGACTGTACTCCGGCTCTCCCTGCGGGGCGCTTCTCTTCGGAGGCGCCGGCGTCCAATGGGCGCCGCGCGCCGCCGCCCCCGCGCCCGGGCGGCTGCTCCTGGCCATCGAGTCCGTGGCGCCGTGGAGCGCCAACCGCGCGCGGGTCCTCGTGCAGGAGTACGACGCCGCGGGGAACGAGCTTCTGGGGCGGTACCCCGTGCCCGTCTCCGATGCGGAGGTTGAATCGGTGCATCCGCTCATCCTTCCGGACGGAGAGGGCGGCACGTTCTTCGCCTGGAACGAACAGCCGATCGTCTACCCGTCGCAGCTCGGCGATTTCCTGCTGCAGCGCCTCGATGCCGGCGGCCGCCCCGTGTGGGACCGCCCGGCGGTGCTCTCGGGCGGGCCCTACGGGGGATACGTCGACGGCTCGTTGGCGCCGGACGGCCGGGGAGGTGTGTACGTCTCCTGGTCGGAGCCGCGCCCGGACGAAACCAATCGACACTTTGTGATCCGCGTGCAGCGCGTGGCGGGCGACGGCACGCTGCTGTGGCCGCGGGGCGGACTGCGTCCGTGGGACGGCGAGTTCGCCGACGACCTGGTGTCGCACGTCGTCCCGGCCGGCCCGGACGGCGTGATCGTGATCTTCGCAGCGGGCGAGGCCCGCGCGCAGAAGATGTCTCCCGGGGGCGACCGCCTGTGGGGAGGCCAGGGGATCGTCCTCTCGTCCGCGAACCTCGCCGGCGATCCCGCTTCGCTGGGAACGGCTTCGAGCCCGGGTGTCCTGACCGCCGCCGACGGCGATCTCTTCGTGACCTGGGAAGAAGCACGAGGGTCCGGCGAGGAGGCGATCGCGGCCCGGCGCCTGGGGCGCGACGGCCGCCTGCCGTGGCCCGCGCCCGTGACCCTCGTCGCGCGCCGTGGCCGCATCGGCGGCCGCAGCCAGACACTTCTCTCCGACGGCTCCCTCGCGGTCGTCTGGGAAGAAGCGAGCGCCGCCGATTCCGCGGACCCGCAGGATCTCCGCGTCCAGGCGCTCGATCTCAGGGGCCGCCTCAAGGCGCCCCCGGGAGGCGCGCCGCTCGCCGTGGTGCCCGGCCGCCAGCAGGTGCCGTTCGCCGCCCCGGCCGGACGCCCGATCGCCACGCCCGCGGGAACGGGGCCCGAACTTCCGCAGGCCCTGTTCGTCTGGTCGGACTCGCGCTCGGTGGCCCTCGAGTCCTGGTACGGTTCCGACGGCTTCTACGCGCAGGTCGTGGCGTTCAGCTCCAGCCCGATCGTCGAACCCGTGCCGGCGCTCTCCCTGGCGGAGGGATCGACGACGACGATCGTCCTGCACGGCGACGACCTTCACTCCGGGCTCGCGGCGAGCGCCGGGGAGGACATCGCGGTCGAGGCCGCCGTCCTGCCCGATTCCGCGGATGGCCCGGGTGACACGCTGACCCTGCGCCTCACGGCCGGCCAGCACGCCCCCCCCGGCCCGCGCGCGCTTCTCATCGTCAACCCGGACGGCGGCGCGACGACCGTCCCCGCGCTGCTCACGGTCGTCCTCGACCCGCGCCGGGTGGACATCGACCGGAGCGGGCGCGTGGACGGTTTCGACCTGGCCGTCCTGGCGCGCGCCTTCGGCCGGGAAAAGGACGAGGAGTACTACTCCCCCGCCGCCGACGTGGACGCGGACGGGCTGGTGGACGGGACGGACCTGGCGATCCTGGCGGCGAGGTTTGGCGATTCGATCTGACTCCCGACCCAGTCGCGCGCCGGCGACCAGGGGGCGCTCCTGAGCAGCTCCTCCAGCTTGGCGCCATGGCCGCGCAGCCCGCCGTAATGGGCGAGGCGGTACATGAAGGGCAGGCGGACGCGCGGCGGGTCGGGGTCGAATTCCCAGGTGTGCACGTCGATCACCGCCGGGGCGCCGCCCCGGTTGCGCGCTTCGATCTCCCGCAGAAGCGTCCGGTTCGGCACCGTCCTGAGCGCCCATCCCCCTGCGAACAGAAGCGGCACCCCGAAGCGCCGCCCGACCAGGGGCGGCAGCTCCACGATCGATCCCCCGGGCCGGTCGATCCGATACGGGTCGCGCGGCCAGTCCGGGTCGCCGATGTGGACGATCGGCGCCAGGCTGGAGTCGTAGCGGAATCCCTCCCGGATCAGGACGTCCAGGGCCGGCCCGACCACGCCCGAGGCCCTGCCCCTCCTGCCCGCGCCGGGCGCGCCTCCCAGGGTCCAGCGCGGCGCGCGGTACCCGAGGACAGGCCCGCCGGTGCAACCCTCGACCGCCCGGCGCGCCGCCCTGAGATCGACCGCGAACTCCTCCGGCGACATCGCCGCCACCGACGCGTGGAGATACCCGTGGGTCGCGATCTCGTGCCCGCGCTCGTGGATCTCGTGAATGAGCCCCTGGTGCCGCGCCGCCGCCCAGCCGAGGGCAAAAAACGTCGCGCGCACCCGGCAGGCGTCGAACAGCGCGAGCAGGGCCCGGGTGTTCTCCTCGACGCGGCTCGGGAGCCGGTCCCATTCGCCGGCGGGGATCAGCCGCTCGTCGATGTGGAACCACTCCTCCAAGTCGACCGTGAGAACGTTGGTGAGCCCCTGCACGGGAGCGCAGGATGGCACGCCCGCGCCCCCGCGGTCAACGCGCAGCGTCGCTCGAGAACGGATCCCAGCCTTCCGGGGACGGCGCCGCACTGCAACGCGGGGGACGGGGCCGCCGCGCCGGGATTGGCACAAGGCGCCGACCGGCGCGGCACGATCGACATAGGTAGGTGGCGGGCCGCATTCCCTGTCCCACCACCGTGCGTACGGGTCCGTACACGGCGGTTCGGTCAGCTCACCCTGCGCGCGGTCAGTGTGGGAAGGTCGAGCGAGGCGAAGTGGGCTTCCGGCAGGGCGACGCCGAGGACGACGAAGCCGATGAAGCGCCACGGACCGTGACCGGTGACCGCCGCTTGTGCGTCCGTCCGAGCGTCCACACCCCGCTCCTCCAGTTCCGCCTACCGGCGCCGTTCGTTTCCCCACTGCTCCCAGACGACACACCGCAGTCGTGTGCGGACCCACGAGGCCAGTTCCCTGAGCACCGACGGTGTCTCACAGAAGCCGAAGTTCCCGCCCCATCCTCGCAGGTAGGGGGCGAGTGCCTTCGCCCTCTGTTCCATGCTGACCCCGCCTGTCCGCCGGGTCGTTTCCCGGACTTGCCATTTGAACCGTGGATCGCGTGACGCCGGTGAATCCTCAGATCAACCACGATCAACAGGCGCACGGCCCATCGCATGTTCCTACCGTCACGCACTGGCACACGCTGGTGGGGCCGAAACACCGGCTTGATTCCGACCCGGAGCCCCCAGCGGCAGTTACAGAGAAGCAGTACTGCCGTCCCGGGGCAAGTTCCGCATCGACATACGACGCTGCTGTCGGTTGGGCTATCAGTGCCCGCGCAGTATCGCAGGGAGCATGACCCTCACCGCGAAAGACCCAATAGCGCACGGCTCCTGTCACCGGGGTCCATGAGAGGCTCGCGCAGTGCGGCCCGGCAGAAGTCACCGTGAGCACCGGCGCAGCGGTAGGCCCTGCGGAGCATCCACTATTCTGCACTGCCGACAACTTGTTTCCGATTGCCAGAAGGTCAACATGGACCCTGTCCAGCACAGGACCTGTCATCTGAGTGTCCTGTACCTTGATGTAGACAGTCGGTGAGTACGATCCACCGAATGGATAGACATCCCCTCCCTGCAGCTCGAAGGCCTTGTTGATCTCCGCCCCTGCGACCTCGGTCCAGCTCGCCCGGTCGTTCGACCAATAGAATTTGAAATTATCCCCTTCTGCGTTAAGCGGCCTGTAGCCCTCTCGAATCAGATTCCGGGGCACGTCCCTCACGACGTTGTCGAACCGCCACTCGTGGTCCAGGCGAGACGCCCCCGCATCCAGTCCCTCCTCCAGCACTTCCCGCACGTCGTTCGATGTCAACGTGTCGCTGTAACTAGTCGGCGGAACCACCCTTCCCTTTGTCGTCAAGTGATCCGCACTGGCCATCACGTTCGGAGAGCACGCGATCTCATGCCGATGGAACGCGTTGTAAATCGCGGTCATATGGGGCGTCCCGTCGAGCAGACTGCCATTGTCATCATCTGCCGTCAGCCACTGCATGTATGCGGTTCCGGACCCGCAGCCAGTTGAAGTTGCATTGGCAGGATCAGCAGTGCAGTCACAGTCGTACCAGCTTCCTACGTTGCTGCTCCCCTGGTAGAAGAGCTTGTTCGCTACATCCGTGATCGGTTAAGCGATCTGTTTTCAATGAGATAGCTTGATGGACGCGGGTTTCCGGCGATCACCACGTGGCTCCATTCTCGACGCGCGCGAGGAGCAAATGTCGCGACAGGTTGGGATCGATGGCCTCGTGGAGCAGCATCGCTTCCGTCCCTCGGGCCAAGTCGCGGGCGAGACGCGCCGGGGCCAGCACCAGGTCGAGGACCGCCGACGACACCGTCGCGAAGATCGCCGCCCAGCGGCCTTCAGGCACCGCGTGCGGTCGTCCGCGCAGCGCCTGCCGCACCGCCCGCAGCAGGCGGCGACTGACCACCAGCGTCACCAGGGTCGCGTACAGCAACGCCTCCACGATGTGCGGCTTCCGGCTCGGCAGGTCCTCCAGCCGGTAGTGCGACTTCAGCTCCTTGAACAAGAGCTCGATCTGCCAGCGGCCGGCGTAGACCCGCGCCACCTGCTCCGCCGTGAGTCTCTCGGGCGGGATGTTGGTCACGTAGAGATGGTAGCGTCCGGTGTCCTCGTTCTTCACCCCGACCAGGCGCAGGCAACGGCGGGCTCCCGACCGACGCCCCCCATACGCCCGGCGCCGGAAGGCGACCTCCACCTCGACGTCCAGGGTCTCGCGTTGCAGACGCTCGACGACGTCCCGCAGCCGCTCCCCCACCAGGGACACGCTGCGCCCCCGCCACTGTCTCAGGGTGGCGGTGATCTCCGGGTTGGCGTTCTCCTTCAGCCGCGAGATGAAGTAGCCGCCGTTGCGGTCGATGCAGTCGAACAGCTGATAGCGGAAGTAGCCCAGGTCGAACAGCAGCAGCCGGTCGCGCACCCAGCGACCAACCCGGAACACCGGCCCGTCGTGCTGTCGGCCCGAGGTGAGCTTCACACTCCGCGGCCCCTGGCCCCGGGCGCTCATCACCACGTGCAGCTTGGCCGACGCCTTCGTGTGGTTCGTCCGGCAGGCCGGGAAGCGTTTCTCCAGCAGATCGTGCAGCTTCACCAGGGTCGAGTCGGTCATCAGCACATCCCGGAACGACTGCAGCACCCCAGCGAACCGGGCCTCCGTGTCCTGCAGCCGCTCGAGAAGCTCCTCAACCAAGCGCCGGAAAAAGACCGCCAGCGACCTGGTGAACCGGTCGTAGAAGGCCGAGGGGACGAGCGTCGCCCCCGTGCTCCTCTGATAGGCGCGTCGCAACCCGGCCAGTGTCCTCTCCCGGCCGCCGCCGAACCCCAGGACGATGGTCCAGAACAGGGCCATCGCGTCCACCTTCCGACGCCGCTGCACCAAGCCGCTGCGCCGGGCCATCGCGTTCAGCCGGCGGGTCGGGATCAGACTGGTCAACTCCTGACGAATTCCGATAGACTTCCTTCGGGCCACGGCGTCTCCTCCTTCTCAAAGGGTCTCGCAACCACAATGAGAACAGAGGACGTGGCCCTTTCGCAACCTTCTTATCCTTCAATCAGATCGACGTCGCTAACCGAACACCGATGCACGCCGATATCTCTATCGCTTCAGAGCGATGTTACCCCTTGGTGTCCCTGGTTCGATCACAAAACGATTACACCAACTGCCCGGAGGCACGCTGCCCCCCGGACTACTGAGCCTTCCCGGCGCGTCACTTCAGGTGTGTACCCGGTGAGGTGGCAGAGGCTGCGGCGGGCTTTCCCGGGCACCCGACGTCGCAGGAAGAAGGCTCCGCCGGCCAGAGACTCGACTCCGTTCCCCAACCGCTCGCCTTCGAACCCTCCCTGTATTGCACGAGGTAGAAGAACGCGTGCCCCATCGCCGGGATCGCGCCGTTGGCGCCTTCGCTGCAAGTTGACCCGGTTTGTCCCACGGCCAGAACGTGCACCTGCCCCAGCCAGATCGCTCCGTTTGATGCGCTGATCTCGCTCAGGCCGCCCTGGATCACGTCGTAGACCTCTGCCCCATTCACCGTATTCCAGTAAAGGTGGGCCATTCCGAGTGTCCCATCTCCCTCTACCCTGACTATAATCGGTTCGACACCGACGCCTTCATCGTGAGGCACCATCAAGATCGCTTGAGCCGAGGTCGTGTTCCCAGAGGCGTCCCGCGCGACGTAGACCAACCAGTAGACACGACCCAAGCCATCTCCCGAACGCTCCGCACGCAACCGCACGATGGTGTCTGGCGTGCCGATCTCGGCGTCCTGAATATCTCCCGTCGTGTTCCCGTCGGAATCCTCCGCGCCAATCGTGATCGTGATGCCGGGGCTCGTCGCGCGTTCGCGCAGCGCGACAGCCAGACGCTGCCGCGTTTCGGTGAGTTCCATCAGGCGGCGCATCTCGTCGAGGCCCGCAAACTCCGGCTGCTCGGCCAGCACCGAGGCCTGTCCGAGCACGACTTCGCCGGCGCCCTTCGCGATCGCCGCCTCGAACAACTGCTCACCTTCTTCGAGAAAGATGTTGAGGACGTTGCCCGCCTCATCGCTGCGCACTGCGTCGCGCAACCTGAGCGCCAGCGATCCTTTGATCTGGGCGATGGTCAGCCCCGCAAGCCGCTCGTTCAGCACCTGCGTGACTTCGGCCAACGCCGTCGCGGCGATCTCGCCGCGCACTTCAACGAAAACGGTGCGCACCGCGCCGCCGCGCAACGTCATCACGAGCACCAGCTTGTCTGACGACACGCGCACGAGGTCGAGACGCTGCAGCACGGTCTGTTCGAGACGCGGCCCCAGGGCTACGCCGAGTTCCTGCGTGAGCACACCGAGCGTCTGCGCCGCGCGATGCAGAATCAGTTCAATCGTGCCCCCCGCACGGAGCTCTTCGGCGATCTTGGCCTGAGCAGCCGACGCAAGCGGACGCACGCGCATCAAGCCGTCGACGTACGTGCGATAGGCCTTGTCGGTCGGCACGCGCCCGGCCGAGGTGTGCGGGTGGAACAGGTATCCCTTCTCCTCCAGATCACTCATCGTGTTCCGGATCGTCGCAGCCGACACGCCCAGGCCAAACCGGCGCGACAGGGTACGTGACCCCGCCGGCTCGGCCGTTTCGACATCGGGAACATGGTGCAGGCCGTCTGGAGCACGG
>Ga0209640_10004677_pt1 | contig 11996 bp, 6 predicted proteins | sample RifCSP10_1_FD_184018 | JGI IMG/M metagenome (GOLD analysis project Ga0209640, IMG submission 184018) | Soil microbial communities from Rifle, Colorado - Rifle CSP2_sed 10_1 (SPAdes) (version 2) | ecosystem: Environmental > Terrestrial > Deep subsurface > Rock core/Sediment | place: Rifle... | reverse complement strand
CCCCCCGGCCCCATGGTCACCGTGGCAGCTCCGGCAATTCTGCTCGAAGATCTTCTCGCCTTCCTCCTCCGCCGCGGGATTTCCGGCGTACGGGTTCTTCGACTCCGCCGCTTCGGCGGCAGCGGGCCCCGCGACGGATGTCTGCGCCGCTTTCAGGTCCCGCCCCAGCTTCTGGAGGTATGCCACCATCGCGTCGAGTTCAGTGATCTCCCCCTGGAGGGCGGCCGGCGTCACCTGCGCGCGGACCTGGGCGGAGGGGTACGCCGGATCCGTCACGGTCCGCCGGAATGCCGCGAGTTGGCGGGCGACCTCCGCCCCGCCGTAGCCGTACCCGAGTGTCTTTACCTTCCGGGCCGTGAGAGAGGTGTCGAGCTTCGTTTTCGCGAGCCAGGTGTACGGCGGCATGTTCGAAGTGGGGAACATCGACCGCGGGTTCGGGGTGTGGCGATAGTGCCACGCGTCCGGGTACTTGCCCCCCACGCGCGCCAGGTCCGGCCCCGTGCGGCGGGAACCCCAGAGGAACGGCCGGTCCCAGGCCGACTCCTCGGCCCTGGAGTAGTCGCCGTACCGGGCGACTTCGGTTCGAAGCGGCCGGACCGTCTGGGTGTGGCAATTGTTGCACCCTTCCCGGATGTAAATGTCCCTCCCTTCCGTCTCGACGGCCGTGTACGGCTTGAACAGGGGGCTCGCCGGCTGCGTCGACGGGAGGAAGAGGGGGATGAAGGTCGTCACCAGCGTCCCGATCGAGATGACGACCACCGCCGCGAGGGCGAAGAGAACGGGTTTCTCGTACAGGCTGTTGATGTTCATCCGGGTTCTCCTGGCGGAACGCACGCCGCCTGGGATCTCGCCGCGGCCGCGGCTGACCATTTCGTCCCGGGTTTTGACCGGGAGGTCATGTACAGGTTGTAGGCGAAGACCGCGATCCCGGCGAAGTAGAGAAGGCCTCCGGCGAACCGCACGGTCCAGTACGGGACCATCGCCGCCACGGATTCGAGGAACGTGTACATGAGGGAGCCGTCCGGGTTCGTCGCCTTCCACATGGCTCCCTGGACGATCCCCGCGATCCACAGGGTCACGGTGAACAGGAGCTGCCCCACGAGGATCAGCCAGAAATGGACGTTCGCCAGCTTCACGCTGTGGATCTCCCGTCCGGAGATCTTCTCCATCATGAAATACATCGATGCCGATATGACCATCGTCACCCACCCCATCGTCCCCATGTGGACGTGGCCGGGGATGTACTCGGTGTAGTGGAGGTGGCCGGAGAGCGCCCGGATCGCCTGGGTCGGTCCCTGGATCGTCTGGAGCCCGTAGAAGGTGATGCCGAGGATGAAGAACTTGACCAGGTAGTTCGACTTCATCTTGTCCCAGTTCCCGTTCATCGTGTAGAAGCCGTTGATGACCGAGGCCCAGGAGGGGGCGATGAGGAACAGGCTGAACGCGAGCGCCACGGTCTGGATCCATTCCGGGACCGGGGTCAGCATCAGGTGGTGCGCGCCGGTCCACAGGTAGCCGAAGACGAGGGACCAGAAGGCGATGATGGAGAGGCGGTGGCTGTAGATCGGCAGACCCGTGGACTTCGGCAGGAAGTAGTAGAACATCGCGAGGATCGGGAAGGTGAAGACCGAGGCGACGGCGTTGTGCCCGAACCACCACTGGACATTGGCGTCGTTCACGCCGGCGTACGCCGGGTACGATTTGGTCATGCTCACCGGGATCGCGAGATTGTTGAGGATATAGACCACCGCCACCGTGACGACGCAGGCGATCAGGAACCAGAGGGAGACGTACATCTGCTTCTCCCTCCGCTTGACGAGCGTTCCCATCACGTTCACGGCGAACATCACCCACAGCGCCGCCACCACGATGTCGAGGGGCCACTCGAGCTCCGCGTACTCCCTGGAGGTGTTCAATCCGGCGAACAGGGAGAGGGCCGCCAGGGCGATGGCGATGTTGAACAGCCAGAGTTGGGCTTTCGCGAGGCCCGGAAAGGCGAGCCGGGTCCGGGTCAGCTTTTCGAGCATGTAGTAGCTGCCGGCGAAGATCCCGGCGATGGTGAACCCGTAGACCAGGCCGTTGGTGTGGACGACGCGCAGCCGTCCGAACGCGAGCCAGGGCGCAAGGTTGAGGGCCGGGTAGATCATCTCGGCCGCCAGCCAAAGCCCGACCACCAGCCCGACCACCAGCCAGAACACCGAGGAGAGGGCGAATCCCCTCACGATGGAGTCGCTTCGTTCCCCGTTCGTCATCCGCATCTCCTGTTGGACGATGTTGTCGACAGTGTACATATTTTCGGATACGTCCGCCATAAGAGCGTTGCTCCCCTCCGATTTGGTAGAATGGTGTCCGAACGGAGAATTCTCCTGAAGTTCCAAGCGCGTCCCGCCGATAGGGGACCAGGGAGTTGTTCTCGCAAGAATCCAAGGGAGTGGAACTGCCGGATGGTGTTTCCCGCGATCCTGTGCGTTTCGGCGATCCTTCAGTTCGTCGCCGCGTGGCAGTCCGTCGTGTTTCTCTCGACCGGGCGGCTCGGTCGTGTCTGGTCGTTCGTCTCCATGGCGCTCTTCCTGAAGGGGCTTCTCTCGGTCTGGGTGATCTTCTCCTCTTCCTGGTCCTCGGTCACAACATTCACCGACCAGCCGGTCGTGATCGCCGAATTCTTCATCTCCCTGCTCCTCGCCTCGGGCTTCCTTCTCACCGGCCAATGGTTCCGGTTCAGGGAGCGCCTCGAGGCGCGTTTCCACCTGATCGCCGAGGTGGAGCGGTCCCTCGTGGGTGTCCTGGAGGAGGGGAAGATCCTCTCCCTGCTGTGCGGCATCCTCTCCCGCTCCCGCGGTTACCGCCTCGTGTGGGTGGGATCCGCCGAGGCCGACGGAACGATCCGCGTGGAGAGCAGCGCGGGGAACGCCGCGGAGTTTCTCTCCGGGACAGCTCTCCGCTGGGACGACACGCCCGCGGGGCAGGCGCCGCCCGGGAGCGCCTTGCGGACCGGCGGTACGATCACCGCGAGAGACATCGGCGCCGGACTCCCCGCCGAGTGGCGGGAGAATTGCCTGCGTCACGGGCTCGTTCGCTGCGCCGCCGCCCGTATCGAGCAGCGCGGCTTCCCGCACAAGGTCCTCGTCGTCCACGCCGACACGGCCGCCGCCTTCGACGCGGTCGAAACGGAAGCGCTCGCCGCGATGGCTCGGCGGGTCGGAAGCGCGATCCAGGGGGCGAGGCGCCACGAGAATTTCGTCAACGCGAAGGCATCCTACGACGAGCTGCTCCGGAACCAGCGGGATGGGGTCATCCTCGTACGCGAGGGAAAGGTGGTGCGCGCCAATCCCGCGGCGGCCGAGATGCTCGGGTACTCGACGCCGAAGCTGCTGTTCGACGCCGACCCGGTTTCGATCCTCGCGGAGCCCGACGCGGTGGCCGGCCTGCGGGACGAGTTGCGGGAGCCCGGCAAGGGAGAGCTCCGGAGCGAGTGGGAAACCTCCCTCGTGCGCATGGACGGCTCGACGTTCCCCGGGGAGATCCGTCTCACCTGGGCGCCCCGGGAAGGCCGGAACGACTCGTTCGTCCCGAAGCGACGCGGCCCCCTCGCGATGATCGTCCTTCGCGACGGGACCGAGAGGGCGCGGGTTCTCCGGGAGCTCCGGAAGGAACGGGATTTCTCGAACCGGATGCTGGACATCTCCGGGGCGCTCGTCCTGCAGGTGAACGGGGCCGGGGAGATCCTGCTCTTAAACCGACAGTGCGAGGAGGTGACCGGCTTCGCCGCCCGGGACGCGCTGGGGAAGAGGATGTGGGACCTTCTGATCGAGGAGCCGGCCCGCGATCTTCACCGCGACGCCATCCGCGCGGTCGCCGCCGGGCGCACGCCCCCCCCTCTCGAAACCGCGATCGTCACCGCCTACGCTTCGCCGCGGACGATCGCCTGGAACCATGCCCCGCTGCACGACGGGGCCGGGACGATCGTCTCCGTCATCGTGACCGGGATCGACGTCACGGAACGGCGACTGCTCGAAAAGCAGTTGATCGAGATGCAGAAGATGGAAGCCGTCGGGACGCTGGCCGGCGGGATCGCGCACGACTTCAACAATATCCTCACGGGGATCCTCGGCAGCCTCGATCTCGCCCGCAGGTTCGTGCCATCCGGCTCCCCGGCGTCCGCCCCGATCGCCGAAGGGATCAAGGCATCGGAACGCGCGGTCCAACTCGTGCGCCAGCTCCTCGATTTCTCCCGGCGCGCCCCCGCGGAGTGCCGGCCCGTGAACCTCGGGAGCGTGGTCCGGGAGGTGGCCGCCCTCTTTTCCCAGACGATCGACCGCAGGATCGAGGTGACCTGTTCGATCGCGGACGACCTGCTCCCTGCCTTCGTCGACCCCAACCAGGTCCACCAGGTCCTCATGAACCTGTGCGTCAACGCGCGGGACGCCATCGTGGAAAGCCTCGAGGCCGAGGAGAAGTCGGGGAGGCGGCCGCTGACGGGATACTGGATCTACACCCGGGCGGAGAACGTCGAGGTCGACGACGATTATTGCCGGATCTTCCCGTACGCCCGGAAAGGCCGCTATATCCAGCTCTCGATCGGCGACAACGGCGCGGGGATGGACGAGACGACGCAGCGGCGGGTGTTCGAGCCGTTCTTCACCACGAAGAAGATGGGGCGGGGAACGGGGCTGGGGCTGTCCACCGTCTACGGCATCGTCAAGCAGCACAACGGGTGGATCAACCTGGAAAGCCGCGCGGGGAAGGGGACGACCTTCTGCGTCTACTTTCCCGAGGCGTTGGGCCTTCCCGAGGAGGCGTCGGCGCTACCGGAGACCGCGCCTTCCGGGAAGGGGAAAGAGACCGTGCTGTTCGCGGACGACGAGGAGCTGATCCGCGACCTCGGCCGCCAGGTGATGGAGATGCACGGGTACACGGTGTTCCTTGCCGAGGACGGGATGCGGGCGATCGATCTCTTCCGGTCGAACCGGGAGACGATCGACCTGGTGGTGCTCGACCTCACGATGCCCCAGCGGTCCGGGATGGAGGTCCTTCGCGCGATCCGGGATATCAACCCTGGAATGCGGATCATCCTCTCAAGCGGCAGTCCACCCGCCGAGCCGGTTCCCGGAACGACGTTCCTTCCGAAGCCGTATCGGGCCGAAATGCTGGCGAAGGCCGTTCGCTCCGCCCTCGACGCCCCCCGGCCTGCCTGATCCTCTTCATCCCTTCCGGGTCCAACGTACCCTTAACGGGGGACGACTCTTAAAGCGATCAATTCCCTGAACTCTTCCCCAAGTAACGGTCTGCTGAAGAGGAAACCCTGCGCCTCCTGACATCCTGTCGACTTGAGAAATTCGAGCTGTTCCTCGGTTTCCACTCCAACAACAGTGACCCTGAGATTCATGTCCCGGGCCATGGCGGTTACCGCGCTGATGATCGCTCTGTCGGCGGAGTCGGTAGAGATATCCTGAAGGAAGGATTTATCGATCTTCAGCTTTTGAACGGGCAGTTTCTTCAGGTAATTGAGTGATGAATAGCCGGTGCCGAAATTGTCGATCGATATGCCCACTCCCATCTCCGCCAGCTTTATCATATTGGGGATCGCCTGCTCCAGGTTTCTCATCGCCACGTTCTCGGTGATTTCGACATCGAGATGATGCGGATCAAATCCGGTCTCGCGCAGTATCCCTGCGATCCGCTCCACGAGGTCCGCCTTCTGGAGTTCTTTCGCCGAAAGGTTCACCGACACGCAAAGACGGGGGAGCCCTGCGTCATGCCACTCTTTAAACTGGGCGCAGGCCGTCTTGAGCACCCATTCGTCGATGGACGTGATGAATCCGATATCCTCGGCGATGGGGAGAAAGCGCGCGGGGTCAAGCATTCCCAATTCCGGGTGTCGCCACCGCACCAGCGCCTCCGCGCAAATCACCTGCCGGGATTCGATCGTGAATTGGGGCTGGTAGTAGACCGCCAGCTCCGCGCGATCCAGCGACTGGCGCAACCAGCCTTCCAGACGCATTCGCTCCAGCAACCGTACGTTCATTGTTTCGTTATAGAATTGATACGAATTGCCGCCCTGTTCTTTCGCATGATACATGGCGATATCGGCATTCTTGAACAGGGCCTCCATCGACTCGCCGTCTTCGGGATAGACGCTGATTCCTATGCTGGTTGACATGTTGAACTCATGCCCGCCGATCACATAGGGCTTGCCGAAGGATTCCGCAACCTTCTGTGCGATCGTGATGATATCGCCTGCATGGGAGATCTCCCTCAGGAGGATATTGAACTCATCGCCTCCCATGCGTGAAACCGTGTCCGATGCGCGCACACTGCGCCTCAGCCGTCCGGCGACCTCCTTGAGGAGCTGATCGCCGGTATCATGCCCCAGGGTATCGTTGATATCTTTAAAACGGTCGAGATCGAGGTACAGCACGGCAAACCTTTTCTTTCCGCGTTGCGCCTTGGCCAGTTCAATCGAAAGGATTTCCCTGAACAGCAGCCTGTTCGGCAGATCCGTCAGCGGATCATGCTGTGCACTGTGTCGTATCGCCTCCTCCATCTTCTTGTGCTCGGTGATGTCGATCGCCGCGGTGCGGCAAAATGTGGAGTTGCCTCCGGGGCCTTCCGCCGCGATGCTCTGCAATTGAACGGGGGCCACCGAGCCGTCTTTTCTCCTGATCCTGATTTCGCCGATCTGTCGAGTCTCCCTTTTCAGGGTTTGCCTGAGGTGCGCCCTGAACGTATCCAGGTCGTCGTTGAAGACGAATACGGAAAACGGCTTGTTGATCAAACGCCGCCGGTCTTCGCCCAGGAGTTCGGCCCCGGTAAGATTCACTTCGCGGATCAGACCGTCCTTGTCAAGGGTGAGATAGCCGGTAGGGGCGAAATCGTACAGGTCGGCATACCTGCTCCGTGAGGCTTCGAGCTCCTCCTGGGCCCTGCGCAGTTCTTCATTCTGTATTTCCAGCTCGATCTGGTGTGTTCCCAGCTCGTGAGCGAGGTCCTGCATATCCAGCATGGAATTGCTCTTCAGCCGTTCCGTCTGCTGTTGCAGTCTCTCTGCCGCCTCCCGGCGCATCGTTGCAAGGGCTTTGGGCTTCTTTTTCATGATCCTTTATTCCCGTTTGTTGTTTCGAGTGTCGAGAGTGATGTCCTCGATCGCAAGAAGAATCAACCGGGTCTCCATGCCGCGCTGGTGAATTCTTCGGGCGTTCAGCAGCATTCTTTTACGCCCTATCTCCGGAAAGTCATTCGCAACCTCGAAATCCTCGAACTGGACGCTTTCGGGAAGTATTTTCTCCAGAAGCTCCCTTAGCTCCGGGATGTTCCACTGCCGGTTCCCGAGATCGTAAATACATTTCTTCTCGACATCGCCGCGGGACGCCTTGAAGAGCTGGTAGAACGACGTGTTCGCCGTTACCACCCGGAGGTCCGCATCGAGAACGACCAGCGGCTCACGCGCCGTTTCCACGATCCCTTCGGCATACGCGAGCGCGTCCTGAAGCGCCTCCTGGGCCCTTTTCTGCCCGGTGATGTCGATGAAGGCGATCACCACCCCGTCGATGACGTTGTCCATGGTCCGGTACGGCAGGATCCGCGCCAAGTACCAAGACCCGTCGCGGTGCCTCACGACCCGCTCTTTCAAGGCGAGGGTCCTCATCGTCTCCTCGATGTCCTTCTCCAGCTCCGGGTAGTCCAGCTTCAAGGAAAAGTCGCCGAAAGGCCGACCGATATCGGTTTCAACGAGATTGAGCAGACTGAGCGTTGCAGGGGTGAAGCGTTTTATGCGCGAATCGTTGCCCAGGAAAATGTTGGCGATCTGCGTGCTGGCGATCAGATTAACCACGTCATTATTGGCTCGAGCTGCTTCTTCCGCCTTATGCTGCAATTCCGTATTGATGGTCACCAGTTCCTCATTGGTCGATTGGAGCTCCTCCCGGGAGGTCTCCATCTCCTCGAGGCTGCTTTGCAGTTCTTCGTTCGCGGACTGAAGTTCCTCATTGGTTGATCCAAGCTCCTGGTTCGCGGTTTCCAGCTCTTCGACGGTGGTCTGGAGCTGTTCCTTCGTGGACCGCAGCTCATGGTGCAGTTCCGTGACGCGAAGGCTCGACTTCCTTGGGGGCGGAGGCCCCTTCCCGGTTTTTTGTCCTTTGGGAAGCGCGAGCTCCCTGCTTGCCTCTTCGCGCTTCTTTATGGCAGGAGCCGCTTCCGGTCCGGCGGCTAGCGCGGGCGCCGCCGCCGTGCGTGCCTTGAAGGGAGCCGCAGGAATATCCTCCGCGTCCCTGGCACGGAAGATCTTCCATTTCCTGTCGACAATGGAAAACATGTCGGCATGGTCTCCAATGGTCTCGGAAGATCCAAGAAAGAGAACGCCGCCGGGCTTCAATGCGTAACGGAAGACAGGGAGTACCTTTTTCTGCAGCTCCCCATCGAAATAGATCATGACGTTTCTGCAGCTGATCATCTGAAGTTTCGTAAAGGGCGGATCCTTGATGATATTCTGCACGGCAAAGACGATCATCCGCCGGACCTCATCCTTGATTTTATACGCGGCGGCTTTCTTGGTGAAGAAGCGGGCCAGGCGCTCCGGCGACACATCAACCTCGATGCTGTCGGGATATAACCCGGCGCGTGCCATGTCGACGGCCTCTTTGTCGATATCGGTAGCGAAAATCTGCACGTTGCATTTCTGTTTCAGCGTGCCGATGTGCTCCTGAACGACGATGGCTACGGAATAGGCCTCTTCGCCGGTCGAGCAGGCCGGGACCCAGATGCGCGCGGGCTGCCCGGGTGGCAGGTCCTTGAAAATGAGCGGCAACGCTTTCTCCTTGATGATCTCAAAGGCTTCGCGATCCCTGAAGAAATTGGTGACCCTGATCAGGAGCTCGCGAAAGAGCAGATCGATCTCTTTTGGATTGCTGCGGAGATAGGCGGTGTAATCCGCCATGTTCCCGATCTGGAGAACGGCCATTCGCTTTTCGATCCTGCGCAGGATCGTATTCTGTTTGTAGAGCGAGAAATCATGTCCGGTATGGTTCCGTATCAGAATAAATATTTTTTGCAGGGGCTCGACAGACTTGCTTTCGGTTTTGACCGTCGGTTTGACGGGGCGTCCACCGACATGTTTTATATAACGCAGTAATTGCCCGGGCATCTTGTCGGGCGGCAGGATATGGTCCACGATGCCTGTGGCGATGGCGCTGCCGGGCATGCCGTCGTACCGGGTGGTTTTCGGGTCCTGAACGAGCACCAGCCCGCCTTTTTCCTTGATCGCCCGCAAGCCCAATGCCCCCTCGCTTCCCGTCCCCGAAAGCACGATGCAGACGGCCCTTTCTCCCTGGTCCTCGGCCAGCGAGCGGAAAAAGAAGTCGATGGAATGACGCAACCCCCTGCGCTCGACAGGCTCCAGCAACTGAAGCGTCCCATTCAGGATGGCCATATCCTTATCGGGAGGAATGATGTACACGCAATTCGGATCGGCCCGCATTCCGTCTTCGACCTGAAAGACGCTCATTTTTGTGTACCGCTTCAGCAGTTCGACCATCATGCTCTTATGGTCGGGAGCCAGGTGGGGTATCAGGACAAAGGTCATGCCGCTGTCGGCAGGCATGTTGATGAAGAATTGCTCGAAAGCATCCAATCCCCCGGCGGAGGCGCCTATGCCGACGACGTAGAGGGTATCCTTTATTCCGGTCCCGCCTGGAGATGCCGCCGGAGGAGACGGCGAGCGTCCTGCTTTCCGGGTAGCGCCGGAGCGTGCGGGTTTTACCCGCGCGGAAGGATTCCGCATGTCTGTTGATCCGGCATTCCTCTTTCTTTCCACCATTGGGTCTCTTCCTGATCCTTCTCCTGGCGGATGAAAATCGGCACGTCCCGGCGGACGTTCGCCGGCTTCCCGCCTACGCCGGAAGGGAAGCTGCAGGCATTCTCGTGTATCCACGGTAATCCTGTCTGCCGGCATTCGGTATCGGCATCTGTCCGAAACGCGCGTCGACGTTTGTCCTATTTTCGGGTCGGTGTTTGTCCTAGAAATGGAGCGCTTCTAAGGGGTCTCCCGTACCGCGTCCGCAGCAGGGCCGACAGTTCCACGGTCAGCCGCAGCGCGCGCTCCGCGGACTCCTCGGGCAAGGTGCCGAGGCCGCACGCGGGGGTGATCACGGCGGCGCGGGCCGCCGCTTCCCGTGGAATCCCCCGGGAGTCGTACCGGTCGAGAATCCCCTCCATCCGGTCGGCGAGCGATTCCGGCGTCTCGGCCGCGATCGCCTCGCGCGCGGTGGGGATCACCCCGAAGGCGAGCGCGCCGCCGCGGGCGAGGAACGAGGAGACCTCTTCCGGGTAGAGGAGTAGCGAGTCGGCGTACTCGTAGGCGTCGAAGGAGAGGTAGCCGACCTTCGAGGCCAGTACCAGCCCCCAGTCGGTGTTCGCGCAGCAGTGGATCCCGCACAGGACGCCGGGGAGCCCGCCGAAGATCTCGTCGAGGGCGGCGATCACCTTTTCCCGCGGGAGCGAGACGACGGCGGAGCCCACGGAGGGGAGGTACGGCTCGTCCAGCACGAGGATCACGGTTCCGGACAGGCGGCGAAGCTGGTCGGCCTGCCACTGGGCGACGCGAAGCAGGTACTTGACCAGGACGTCCCGCCCCACGGGGTCGTGGAAGGCCGGTTTCTTCTCCCGGTCGCATACCATGAGGCCGAAGGAAACGGGTCCGGTCATCTGGCCTTTCACCGCGGGAAAGGGACCGGCGCCCGCCGTAAGGAGCGCGTGCAGCCCTGCCGCGCGCTCCGCGGGGACGGCGAAGGGGGAGAGATCGCCGGAGAGGAACGTCCCGTAGAACGCCTCCGCGTCCGGCAAGAGCGCCTCCCCGCTCTTCATCGTCATGCGCTCTCCCACCACCGACGCCCCGGGCAGGGCCGCGGCGTATTGCGGATACATGTGCTCGAGCGGCGTCCGGCGGGGGAGTTGGGGCCAGAACGGGATCTCCCGGAAGCGGGACAGGACCTCGGCCACGGCGGTGCGGGGATCGAGGTGCGGCAGGCTTCCCACGCCGGTGCACGGGAAGGGGCCGGGCAACCCGGTCATGCCTTGCTCTCCGCGGCGAGCGCCGAACGGTAGCGCTCCTCGTCGGTGTGGGGGAGGAAGGCGGCGAACAGCGATTCGTGCATCGGGCGCGCTCCCTGGCGTCATTCCGCTTTTCCGAGAACCTCCTTCATGGCCGATGCCAGGTCGCGGATCTCTTTCCCCCCGTCTCCCGCAAACGAGGAGCCATGCATGATTGCCAGGGTCCCCGGCTGGAGTGCGGCAAGTTTCGCCATCTGGCGCCCGGTGGCGGAACTGTAAGGGGTGGCGTTCAGCAATTGCGTAGCTTGAAAGTCGATCATCGCCTTTCGTGCCCGCCCCACCACATCGGTGTCGACAAGCGGTTCCACATCGCCACCGTGGAGGAACAGGTCCGAAACGAACATCGTCCGGTTCGTCTCCTCGAAGAGGATCCCCGCATCCCAGGAGTGTGGCAGGTGATGGGTGGCGAGGAGGCGGAACCGATGTTTCCCGGTGTCGAGAATGTCCTCTTCCAGAATCCAGCGCGGCGCCCGGGACGCGAAATCGGAAACGTTGACGAGCGCCGCCACGACCGTACAAAGCGGTTGCGCGAGCGGGGCCGCCTGGAGCCACTCGTTCAGGGAACCGCACTCGTCCGACTCGAAATGGCTGAATCCGATCCACCGGATCGTCGCGGGGTCGATGATCCGCGCCACGGCTTCCCGCACGACCGGGAACATCCCCTTCATGCCGGTATGGAAGAGCAGCGGTTCCTTGTCCTTGACGAGGAATTGGTTGAACTGAAGCTGGAACTGGGGTTCGTAGGTCGAAATGCGATAGACGTCCGGTGCGATCTCGGTGACGGTGGACATGATCCCCTCCTCAAGGAACGCTGGATATCCGGCCGGCGCATGGTCATGGTGCGGAAGACGCCCCTATTCTATCAGGGCGGGAAGCTCGATACGACCTCCCTC
>Ga0209640_10004675_pt1 | contig 11996 bp, 13 predicted proteins | sample RifCSP10_1_FD_184018 | JGI IMG/M metagenome (GOLD analysis project Ga0209640, IMG submission 184018) | Soil microbial communities from Rifle, Colorado - Rifle CSP2_sed 10_1 (SPAdes) (version 2) | ecosystem: Environmental > Terrestrial > Deep subsurface > Rock core/Sediment | place: Rifle... | reverse complement strand
GGAGAGATGAAATAATGACCGTTGCACCGAGCACTATAAGGCCAAGGCCCGGGGCGACGAGGGGCCAAAAAGGCACCGTATGGCAGCCGCCGGGTTCAGAGCACATGCCCATGATGGTAAACCCGATGAAGCTGAGCAGGATGCCGAATCCGATCCCCGTGGCGGCCACTGCGATCCTAGCGGACTTCTGATGCAACATCGTGAGATTGTACACCTAGCCTCTTGTTGGAGTAAGCTCCTGGCCCGAGAGGGCATGGCCTTGCCCCTCCGAAGGAGGATCCCAATCCCACCCGATAGCCTTTCCCGGGAAGTTCAATTGGGTGCAGACCGTGTGCGGGCGAGTCGGCGAACAGCCACACCAATGGGACGAGGCGTTCCACCATCCCCGGTGGCAGGGCATCGTCAATCGAATCGCCGAAACCATTGGTTTTGGGGAAAGGCTTCGTGACAAGCTGCTCATCGCTGCGTACTACGGACTCCTGGGGGTATCGTCCATCGGAGGTCTCCGACCGGCGGTGAGCGGAATGCACCCTCAGTTCTGGCTGGGCGATGTGCGGGCGAGCACTCCGCTTGGTCGGTTTGAGTGCCGGGGAGGGACGACGGATTTTGACATTGTTAACCCGAACTATGAGACTGGCCTGATCCAGGCGGTGCGAGAACGTCTTACATCCGGCCTCGGCGAGTCTGTGCTTGTCGTTGACGTGGGCGCGCATATCGGCAAGTACGCGATCTTGGCGGGAACCCTGCTTCGGGACCGGGGGAAGGTGATCGCGATCGAGGCAGACCCGGACAACTTCCGCGTCTTGGAAAATAACGTTTCCCTGAACGGACTCACGAACGCCAGATGCATCAATGTAGGGTGCTGGAACACCGAAGGGACCCTGATGCTTCATCGTGCGCATGGCAACCTGGGCGGGCACTCGTTTGTCGAGACGCGAGGGGGGGACTCCATTGCAGTTCCCGTCAAAACGCTTGACTCAATCCTCCGGGAGCAGGGAATCAGCCGGATAGACCTGATGAAGATCGACGTGGAGCGAGGGGAGTTCCGAGTGCTCCAAGGTGCCCGAAGTGTCCTGGAGTCAAGCCCGGATGTGACGCTCTTCCTCGAAGAATCGGGAGACGCGACGACCTCCCGCGCTGTTCGGCTCCTCGTCGAGATGGAATTCAATGTCCGTCGCTTGGGCGGAATTACTTACGTTGCCTCCAGGAACTCCTAGTGGCGTCTCTGGAAACATGTCTTGGCAAACGTCGCCCGCCCTCCGGATCCCAGATCACGCGACGGGAAGCAATATCCCTGCGGCTGAGATCCTTGTCCGATGGACCTTTCGGCCCTCGTCGACAGAGACATCGCGCTGACAGAGCGCGCCCTCGCAAAGATCTCCATCGCCCCGCCTGAAAAGTCCCACCTCCGGAAGGTCGCCGAGGATTTTCTCGCAATGGCTCGCGCGTACTATGACGATGCGAAGCACTTCCGCGGTCAGGGCGAACTCGAGAAGGCCCTCGCGAATGTCAACTACGCCCATGGCTGGCTCGACGCCGGTGCACGCATCGGGCTCTTCGACGTGGGCGGGGACGACCGACTCTTCACACTTGCGGAGTAGCAAAGCGCTAGGCGGCGCGCGCGCCCTCGTTGTCTACCCGGCATCGATACACCGTGCCAAAGCTGCGGAGCACCGTCGCGGCAATCTCCCCGCCGGTGGCGAATACAGAGTGGCCGAGCATCGACATGCTCGCCCGGCCATACGCCCGGACGGCCTCGATGCATTCCCGCACTCTTGGGGACACAATCCCCGCCTCTTGCGCAAACGTGCGGCCGAGGTCGAAGACCGAATCGAGGGAGGGGTTCTTCTCGAAGGCGTCGAGGCAGCGCAGGCCCACGGCCCGGATCCGGCCCATGATTCCCGGGTTGCCGAGGACGTCCGCCTTCGCGAAGGGCGGCCCGATCGCGCACAATAGGAGTTCGGCATCGACGGGGAATCGCTTCACGAGGCCATGCGGGGGCCCGCCAGGCCGGACGCGCAGGTCCATCCCGCCCACTGCCTGCGCCATCACGTCGCCGAGCCCCGTCCCGGATTCGACATCCGCCCTGTGTGCGATTCCGACGAGCTCGTCCCGGCTGCGTCCGAAACCAAGCGCATCGTCCAGGGCGAGGACGCCGCTCAAGGCCCCCGCACCGCTCATCCCGAAGCCGTAGGAAATCGGCAACTGCACGGTCTGGAGCAGTCGAACCTCATACCGGTGATCGTCCAAGAGGAGCTTCGCGGCCCGCTCCGTCGTCGCCGCGCTCGCTTTTTCGTCGTTGATGTAGACCTCGATCGAGGGAGTGCGAGACTCTTTCGCCCGCGCGACCGTGTGGACGCCAAGCGTCGTGCACAGGCCGACGCCGCGGGACCCCTTCTTGAGGGGGTCGGGTTCGTCGTAACCCACGAAAAAGGCCGTCACGTGGCCGGGGGAGAACGCCTCACCCTGGAAGGCCATGGAGCACGGCCCTCCAGATCCTCTCCGCGGCGGACGATTTCGATCCTTCGAACGCCTCCGATTTCCCCTTCCGATCGAGAATCAGAATGGAGGTCTTCCCACCCTTCACGCGCGATACATCGTTCGCGACGATGAAATCGAGATCCGCCTCTTTCAGGAGGGTGTTCGCGCGCTCCTTGAGTTCCGCCGCGTTCACACCGGCCTCTGCCTTGAAGCCCACGAGGACCCTCGCACCCTTCCGCAGGGCGGGCAGCACCTTCGGCGTAGGCCGAAGATCGAGGCTTAGTTTCCCTTGACGGGATGGGATCTTTCCTGGTTCCCTCACAGGTGCGAAATCGCTGATCGCGGCGGGGACGATGCAAATGTCTGCCTCGAGCGAGCCCGCCATCCGTGCGAGATCCTCAGTCGTCTCGAACGTTTTAGCGGGAGTGTAGTGCGGAGCGCGGACATGGTGGTGCCCGAGCCAAAGCTCCACATCGGCGCCTTTCTCGAACGCTGCCTTTGCGAGCTCGATACCCGTCTCTCCGGTCGATCGGTTCGTCACAATCCGAACGTCGTCGATCGGTTCGATTGTGGAGCCCGCGACGATCACGACCCGCTTCCCGACGAGCTCCCGTGTCCCGAGGCGCCGGATTACGCGCTCAACGATCTCCTCGATATCCGCGAGCTTCGCCTTTTCTTCCTCCATTTTCGGCGCGACGAATTCGACGCCGTGCTTCTCGAGGGCTCGGAGATGCGAAGCGACGATCGGGTTCGCGTACATCGTTTCGTGCATTGCGGGAGCAATCATGATTGGGATTCCCGCGCCGAGCGCATTCTGTGCGAACGTCGTTACGGTCGTGTCATCGATTCCCATCGCGATCTTCGCAATCGTGTTCGACGTCGCGGGCGCGATGAGGAGGAGGTCTGCGCGCCCATGGGTCCCGACGAGTTCGATGTAGGGAACCGTCCCGTCGAATTTCGTGATCGGATTCTTCCCTGTCGCGAACTGCAGGGCATTCGGATGCAGGATTTCCATCGCATCCTTCGTGAGAACGGGGACAACGTCCGCGCCGTGGCGGATGAGTTCCCTCGCGAGCTTCACACACTCGACGGCGGCGATGCTCCCCGTGACGCCCAGGACAACGGTCTTCCCCTTCAGGGCTTCCGACTTTGCCATGTGGATTCTCTTCGCGGGGTGCACGGGCGCGACGATTCCACTGTGTTAATTTATACCTATGGCAGGAACAACGGCTCACAACCTTTAAGCGGATGCCGCCGGCTCGGGGGCGTGGGAGGTTCCGATGGCAACCGCGCCGCCGTCCATGGGCATTATCAGGCTGGGGGGCCTTCTCATTGGCGTCCTGATCTTCGGCGGCCTCCTCACATACCATCTTGCCCTCGCTCTACCCACCCCGGCCCCCTCGTACTCCCCGTACCCAGACAGCTATCGGAACATGGTGCGAGCGCTCAGCCTCGTTTCAGCAGGCTTCATCGACGCCGCCGTCGCGGTGAGCGTCGCGTTTTCCTGGCATGTCGCTTTCGCTCGGCCGGACTTTGCGGAAGGCATGCGTCGAGGCCTCCTCGTGTTCGCCGCGGTGTTTCTCGCTGTGTGGCTTGTGGTCTCTTCTTTCGTCTTCAGTACACTCCGATACCTGTGAGCCATCCCTGGCGCACGACTTCTTCTCCGTGAAGTCAACCTTTTACGAAAGGGCGTGATTGCCGCGTGAGCCCGCCATGGACTACGAGGCCCTCCTGCAGGAACTCTTCCGTCTTGAGCGGTTCGGCATCAAGCTCGGCTTGGACACGATCACCGAGCTTCTCGGCTACATGGGGAACCCGCAGCGGAGGTTCAAGACCGTCCACGTGACGGGGACGAACGGGAAAGGTTCCGTTTGCGCGTACATCGCGTCCGTCCTCCGAAAGGCCGGTTATCGCGTTGGCCTCTTCACATCGCCACACCTCGTGCGGTTCAACGAGCGAATCCAGGTTGATGGCCGAGAAATTTCGAACGAGGACGTTGCACGGATCTACGCAGAGATGCAGCCCGCGATCGCGAAGACCTCCGGAGGGTCGAAAGTCAAGCAACCCACGTTTTTCGAGGTCACGGCCGCCCTGGCATTTCACTATTTCGCGGAGCAGACGATTGACATCGGGGTCATCGAGGTCGGCATGGGTGGTCGGATGGACGCGACAAACGTGGTCCGACCGCTCGTCGCCGTCATTACGCGGATCGGCCTTGAGCACACCGAGCACCTCGGGAAGACGGAGGACCGAATCGCACGTGAGAAGTCGGGAATCATCAAGCCGGGATGTTGGGTCGTCACGGTCGACCAGCCAACCCTGTCGGTCATCGCGGACCAAGCCTCGGCGAACGGATGTCCAATGAGCGTCGTCGGGCGAGATGTACGATACCGGCGTCTGAGCTTCGGGCTGCGGGGACAACGCATCCGTCTCGAGAACGGCGGGGGAATCGAGTTCGAGATTCCCCTTCTGGGTGCGTATCAACCCGAGAACGCGGCGCTTGCCTACGCAGCGATTCAGGGCCTCATACGGATGGGGTTGAAGGTTCCCAACGATGCGGTCGTATCCGGATTTCGAGAGACATCATGGCCTGGACGCCTCCAAGTCGTGAGATCGCATCCGACGGTGATCGTCGATAGTACGCACAATGCGCCCGGCGTCCCCGCCCTGGCCGCCTCGCTTCTCGAGTTGTTTCCAGGCCAACGGTTCGTGTTCGTCCTCGGCATCTTGAATGACAAGGACCTGGCCGTTTTCGCCGAGCACCTCGGACCGCTTGCGTCCCACCTCATCACCACGAAGGCGGACACCCCGCGCGCGTACCTGCCCGAGGAGATTGCGCGTGCGTTCGCATCAAAGGTCCCCAACGCGCTCATCATCCCGAAAGTCTCCGAGGCGGTGGAGCACGCGATCAAGATCGCGGGGTCGGACCGGATTGTCGTCGTCTCCGGATCAATCTATACCGCGGGGGAGGCGCTTGCGCATCTCCAAGGCCGCGAAGGTTGAGTCCGTCCTCGCCGACCTCGCGCGGCGGTATCACGGCGAAAACCCGTTGGACGGGGGCGGAACGGCGCTTGCCAAGATCACCGCGGAGACGGAGGACCCCTTCATGGTCCTGATCGGGACGATCCTCTCTCAGCGAACGCGGGACGAGATGACAGAGATCGCCTCCCGCCAGCTCTTCGCGAAGTACAGGCGCGTGGAGGACCTCGCGAGGGCGCCCCTCAAGGACGTCGAGCGGCTCATCCGGCCCGTCGGCTTCTACCGCCAGAAGGCGCGAAAGATTCGAGAGGTGAGCCAGATCCTCCTCGAGCGCCATGGCGGGAACGTTCCAAGTGCGTATGATGAGTTGATTGTCCTCCCTCAGGTCGGCCCGAAAACCGCGAATTGCGTTCTCGTGTACGGTTACGGCCTGCCCGCGATGCCGATTGACACGCACTGCCATCGCGTCCCGAACCGCATCGGCCTGATTCGTACGAGGACGCCGGAGGAGACGGAAGAGGCGCTGAAACGGATCATCCCAAAGGACAACTGGATCTATGTGAACGAGTGGTTCGTCCGCTTCGGGAAGGAGGTCTGCAAGCCCATCGGTCCTCGGTGCAACCTCTGCAGTTTCACATCGTTCTGTACGTACTACCGAACCCGGAGGCGGGGTGGGTGAGGATCGATGCGCTCTCCCACGCGGTCCTCGAGGTGCCCCGGACGGAGCCGTTCGTCATCGCAAGTGGATCCGCGACGACCGCGACGAACGTCATCGTGCGAATCGAGAGCGGGAACCTTGTGGGGGTGGGATCGGCCTGCCCGAACACCGTTACGAGTGAATCGTCGGAGAGCGTTGTCGCGGCGCTGAACGCGCTTGTTCCCGCGCTCAAAGGCCGCGAGTTCGAAAGCCCGGGCGCGCTTGCGGACGCAATGGACGCCCGCCTTCCAGACAATCCCGCCGCGAAGGCGGGCCTCGACACGGCATTCCATGACCTCCTGGCGAAAGATCGGAAGCTTCCCCTCTACCGCCTCCTAGGCGGTGGGTTCCGAGATTCGATTCTCACGGACATGACGGTTGGAATCATGGACTTGGAAGCGACTGTCGCGCGGGCCCAGCACTGGGTCCGAGAAGGTTTCCGCGCGCTGAAAATCAAGGTCGGCCTCGATCCCAAGACCGATCTTGCACGGGTCCGTGCGGTGCGGGAGGCCATTGGCCGTGGCGTCGAGCTTCGGGTCGATGGCAATCAGGGCTTCTCACTCGAGGACGCCCTTGCGTTTGGAAAGGAGATTGCGGACCTTGGCGTCGTGGTCTTTGAGCAACCGCTTCCCGCAACGGACCTGAACGGGATGAAGGTCCTCACAGAGCACTGCCCGGTCCCCGTGATGGCGGACGAGATGGTCCTCACGCCGAAGGACGCGATGGTCGTGCGGTGGGGCGGTTGCGCGAAGGCGGTAAACCTGAAGCTGATGAAGCATGGCGGGATTCGGCGAACCACGGAAGTGAACACGGTGTGCGAGTCCGCCGGCTTCCCGACGATGGTCGGCTGCATGGGCGAGTCGGTCGTCTCGATCGCGGCGGGCTTGCACTTCGCGCTTGCGACCCGAAACGTCCGATGGACCGATCTCGATTCGCACTTCCACCTGATGCGCGATGCCGCGGAGCCGCTGCGCTTCGAGGGCGGGATGCTTCACGCACCGCTGCGTCCCGGGCTCGGCCTGGAGATTCGCGAGCCACTGTTCGGATAGCGAAGGTTCATTCCGCGTACAGTGATTACGAGTCTTGTTGGGGTGTCTCCGTGGCAATCCAATTCGACGTCGTCGTCAAGGACCGGCCGGGTGAACTTGGGAAGCTCGCCGCGGCCCTCGGAGACAAGGGCGTCAACATTGAGGCGATCTCGGCAGCGACGGGCGGGGGGACCGGCTACGTGAGTCTCCTGATCACCGAGACGATGAGGACCCGAGAAGCCCTGAGAGCCGCAGGATACGAATTCGTCGAGCGTACTGTCCTCACCGTCCAGCTCGAGGACCGACCCGGGCGGCTCGGAGAACTTGCGAAGCGGCTCGGCGGGGCGGGTGTGAACATCACGAGCTTGGTGACACTCAGCTCCGGTGGGGGGCGCGTCCAGATGGCAATCGGCGTGGACAACCTCGAGAGGGCCCGAAGCGTCGTGTAGGCCGCAAACCCTTTCCGCCCCCGTCCCCTCCCGCCGAACGGCGATTCGATGCCTTTGCGTGACGTGTTCGACCGAGTTGACACGAAGTTGGAAGAGTCCCTCGCACTCCTCTCGGACTTCTGTCGGATCCCAAGCATCTCTGCGGAAAAGAGGTCCCAGCCCAAGGCGGCGGCGTTCGCCCGCAAGATGTTGGCGGAGGCGGGGGTCGATGCGCGGGAGGTTCCTGTCGACGGCGGCCCGCCCGTCGTGTTAGGCGAACTCCGCGTCGGCAACGCCCGGCCGACGCTCCTAATGTACAACCACTATGACGTCCAACCCGTCGATCCGTTGGACGAGTGGAAGTCGGACCCGTTCGATCCCATCGTGAAGGATGGAAAGCTGTTCGCGCGGGGGAGCGGGGACACAAAGGGGAATGTCGTCGCGCAGCTTGCCGCGGTCCGCGCATTCCTCGAAGCCGATGGGCGGCCTCCGTGCAACATCAAGTTCGTCATCGAAGGCGAGGAGGAGGTCGGTAGTCCTCACTTCCGTGCGTTCGTGGAGGCGAACCGGGAGGCGCTCAAGGCGGACGGAGCGACGATCGAAGGCGGCGAGCACTCAATACGAGGCACCCCGAAGGTTGAGTTCGGCTGCAAAGGCACTCTCTACGTTGAGCTCGTGTCCCGCACGGCGGCTGTCGACCAGCATAGCATGTGGGCCCCGATCCTCCCGAATCCGGCGTGGCGGCTCATTGCTGCGTTGAACACCCTGAGGGACCCGCATGGGAGAGTCCTCATTCCGGGATGGACGAAGACCGCAATGAAGCCGAGCAAGGAGCACCTTCGATACCTCCGCAGGGCGGAGTTTCGTGAAAAAGAGTTGCTCAAGGCATGGGGCGTCAGGGCCCCCCTCGTCCGAAAGTCCGGAACCGCCCTCCTTCAACATGCGATCTTCTCGCCGACGTGCACAATCTGCGGATTCAAGTCGGGTTACCAGGGTCCCGGGACGAAGACCGTGAACCCGGCGACCGCCAGTGTGAGGCTCGACTTCCGCGTGCTCCCGGGGATGAAGACCGCAAACCAGCTCAGGAAACTCAGGCGCCACCTGAAGGCCAAAGGTTTCGGGGACATCGAGGTTGTGTACCACGACGCGCTGGAAGCGAGCGCGACTCCCTATCACACCCGGATTGCGCAGGCTTGCATCGCAGGGGCCTCTGACGTGTACGGCCGTCCTCCGGACGTATGGCCTTGGAGCCTTGGAGCCTCCGCGAACGCGTTCTTCAACGAAGTTGTCGGCGTCCCGTCCGTGAGCGGGCCCGGCGTGAGCTACGAGGCGAGCAATTACCACGCTCCGAACGAGCACATCCGCATCGAGGACTTTCGAAAGGGCGCGAAGTACTTCGCCTCCCTCATGGCTCGGTTCTAGGACTTCCCCTCCAGGAGCGCAGCGACGACCTCACCCCGTCGAGGCTGAGAGGCTCGACCAAGGCCGGGGAAATCGACCGTATGGACGCTCATCTGCAAGGAGTCGCGGTAACCCTGAACCGCTTTCCTGTACTCGATCGAGAGGAGATCGACGACGCGTTTCGGACCCGCGGCCTTGATCAGCGCGGCGAGAAGAGACGGAAGCCCGTTTTCCCGCCACCAAGTGTGGAGAGGTCCGAGCCCGGGCAGGTTCTCGGCCATCGAGAAATCGTAGGCGCGGATGGGCTCCCCAGAGAGGACGAGACCATAGCGCGCCGACACGATTGCAACCTCGACCCCTTCCTTTCGCCCCTCCCATGCTTTTCGCGGGATTCGACGGTACATATTGCCATCGAACCGCAGATAGGCGGGCAGCAGCTCGACGCGACCCCTCTCCGTGGGGTCCATATCCGCGGCAGGCGGGAGCCTCGCGGACGACGCAACCTTCTCTCGGAGGCCAACGAGCCGATTGGCGGCTTCCCGCGGCAGGAAATCCATGATGGAAGGTCCTCCTGCCCCCTGGCCAGAACCGTTTCGTTTCCGCGTCGAGTCCGGGATCAAGGCGAGGACCTGGATTGAACCCATCGCGTTCCAGGATGGATTGTGGGGCGATAGACCTTGGGGAAGTGGAACCTTCATGCCCATCGCGGACATTCGCTTCTTTCATGATCGACCCAGCGGACCGCCAAAAGGTGTACTCCGTTCTTGATTCCCGATTCGACGACTTTGTCCGCGAACTTACCGAGTACGCCCGCATCGGCACGATTTCGGCTCACGGCGTGAAGTTCCAAGAAGGAGCGGACGCGACCCGAAGGATTCTCGAGGCCCATGGGGCGAACGCGCGGCTCATGCCCGAGGAGGGAGGCCCGCCCGTCGTCGTCGGCGAAATCGAGGCGGACCCGCAGCTCCCCTGGGTCATCCTGTACAATCACTACGACGTCCAGCCGGTCGACCCGCTCGGGGAGTGGAACTCGGATCCGTTCGAGCCCGTCTTGCGAGACGGAAAGCTGTACGCCCGCGGGGTGGAGGACACGAAGGGAAATGCGGTCGCCGAGGCGTTCGCGGTCGAGGCGATCCGGGACGTCCATGGCGCTCTCCCCGTGAACGTGCGATTCCTCATTGACGGCGAGGAGGAGATGGGAAGCCCGCACATGCTCCCCTTCGCGGACGCAAATCCGGAGCTGTTCAAGGGTCTTGGCGCGACGATCGAGGCGGCGACCCACACGATCGATGGGCGACCCTCGATGAGCCTCGGCTCCAAGGGCATTCTCTCCGTCGAGATGGAATGCCGTACGGCGGATGTCGACCAGCACTCCTCCCTCGCGACGGTGATTCCGAACCCGGCGTGGCGCTTGATCGCGGCCCTCCGGACCCTCCGGAACGAGGGCGGGAAAATTCTCCTCCCTGGGTTCATGGATGGGGTCCCCCCGCCGGACCCGGAAATTCTTCGATATCTGCGGAGGAACACGTTCGACCCACTCGTGTACAAGGACACCTACGGGGTCCGTGATGTGATGGGCGGGAGGACGAAGTATCAGCGGCTGAAGCGTCACATGTACGGGACGACGTGCACAATCGACGGGGTTTGGAGCGGGTACACGGGGGAGGGCCACAAGACCGTGAACCCGGCCGTCGCCCACGCGAAGCTCGACTTCCGCCTCCTACCGGGACAGCGACCCGACGCGACTTTCGACAGGGTCGTCGCTTTTCTCCAGAGCAAGGGATTCGGCGACGTGAAGGTCGACAAGCACTCCGTGTTCGAGCCCGCATCATCCTCGATCCGGGAGCGCCTCCCGCAGGCGATTCTCGCGGCGGTCCGCGAGGTGTACGGGACCGAGCCGAATGTGTTCCCATGGTCCGCGGGTTCTTCGACGACGTGGTACTTCACCCGCATGGGAACGCCCGCGCCCCATCCCCCCGGTGTCGGGTATACGGGAAGCCGGGCCCACGCGCCGAACGAGCACATCCGGCTTGACGACGCCCGCCGCGCGATCAAGTCGATGGCGGGCATGATCATGGCCCTGTGATTCGTGGCGTGTTTATCGATCAGGTCGCGCGAGTCGCTCCGGACACGGACGTTGTTCTCCCGCGTGATTCTGGGACCAATGCCCTCTTGAAATGGCCCCATGTTCCCAAGTCGACCGATGAACGCATTGTCCGCCGCGGTCACCGTTGACGGAGAAAACCCCGCCCATGTGTATGCGATGGGGGGCCAGGGAAACAGTCTTCAAGCAGAGCTCGCGAGAACCGCGACCGATGCCGCCGAAAGGGCCGCCTGGATGCTCGTTGGCGCGACACTCGTCGCGGCCGGTTTCCTCCTCGGGCTCCTCTTTGACCGGATGACGATTTGGCTGGGCCCTTAGCGAACACGACCGAGGACGGTGATTTTGCCCCGCCGGGTCTTGGGGGCAATCACCGATTCACCTTCTCCGATGGTATTACGGGCTCTCGACAAAAGCGTTCTTCAAATGGAGTCTCGACGGCTCATACGGAAGGTGGCGCTTGCGCGGTCGCGAGGGCACGGTCCTGTTCCTCTTCCTCGATAACTCGAGCCACTGCAACAACCTCGTCGCCTTCGCCGAGCCTCTGGAGGCGAACGCCCCGTGTCGCCCGGCCTTTCACGCTAATATCGCTCACCGGGCAGCGAATTACGACACCTGCTTTCGTGGTCACGAGGAGGTGTTCCTCCGGCGTCACCATCTGAACGGACACGACACTGCCCCTCGCGACCTTCGGGTTCGTCGTCCGCACCCCTTTCGAGCCGCGACGGGTCTTCCGGTAGGCCGCGAGCGTAGTGCGCTTGCCGAACCCGCTGCTGAGCACCGTGAGAAGCTCGTGCTGCGGGTCTTTTGACATCGCCATGGAGACGACCTCATCGCCTGCGCGAACGCGCATCCCCGCCACTCCCGCCGCGGTCCGACCC